>Ga0114922_10005698_pt1 | contig 11474 bp, 7 predicted proteins | sample AartaG_FD_100975 | JGI IMG/M metagenome (GOLD analysis project Ga0114922, IMG submission 100975) | Deep subsurface microbial communities from Aarhus Bay to uncover new lineages of life (NeLLi) - Aarhus_00045 metaG | ecosystem: Environmental > Aquatic > Marine > Oceanic > Sediment | place: Aarhus...
GCAATCCTCCCACAATGCCGCCCAGAATCCCCCCGCTTCCGCAGAAACCGATCAGTCTCTTGGCCTCCCTCGGATTGAAAACTTCGTTGATAATCATCCAGAACTGGGTCATGAGGATTATGGTGAGGACACTTGCCCAAACCCAATAAAAATAAGACAGAATACTACTTACCCTCCCATAATCTGTCAAAAACAACAGATGCAAAAGCATGCCTGTGATGATAAAGAAAATAAGACTAGCCGTGATCATTAATTGGCCGGATAATTTCGAATGGATCCGTGTGTGGAAGATTACGACCAATCCTGTGACCACTGCGGCGGCCAGATAAGCGTAAGGAAGACCTCCGGGTCCCATTTTCCATAAAAGGTCGGCATACCGGAGGGCTTTGATTATGGTATGTGGACAGGTGATCAAGAAAAAACAGGCAAAAAGCAAAAGCACAAGCTTTTCTTCACCCGGTTTTAGATAGACTATTCGGGATAAAAGCTTGTTTAAACGATTTTTCCCCATCAAAATCAGTTACAAAAAGAACCTTTTCGCATGTTCGGCAAAACTCACGATTTTCAACTTATCACACAATAGATAAAGCAGTCAATTAACCTGTACTATCCATAAAAAATGCCAAGGCTTTTTTTGTGAATAATCCAGGTTAGTTGCAGGAAGTTCATGGCTATGTTAGTATTTCCGTTTATTTCGTGTGAACGAGGAGAAAGAGATGAAACGTTTTATTATTTTTGCGCTGTTGCCTATATTATTACTTTTTAGCTGCTCCAAGGAACAAAATGAGGTTAATCTGGAAGAAGGAACGCCCGAATTTCAATTAGCTAAAGATCTTACTTCCATTTTACCCTTGCTCGATCCGGCATTAAATACGGTGCTCATCAGCACGAACACTTTTAAAGTGACAACAGGCGAAATAATGCAAACTCTGGTTTCCAACATGGGAAAGAGCACCGAGCAGCTAAAAACATTCGATGCAGAGCGTCTGAAGACGATTATCGATGAAAATGCCGTAAAAATCGCGGAGAGAAAACTGTTACTCAAGGCCGCATCAAAAGCCAAAAGTTCAGCAACTCCCAAGGAAATCGATAATATGCTGGAAATGCAATACGCCCGCTCTGGCGGTGAGGAAAAATTTCTACAGTTTCTTGATGAGAACGGGATCGATCTCGAATTCGTGAAAGAGAGCATCGAGAAGGACCTGCAGATCCAGAATTATTTGGGTGGCGTTTTTAAGAGAGAGATCCCGGTTTCCGAAGAAGAAGTACAAAAAGTCTACAACGATGATAAAACCGCTTCTGTACGCCACATTCTTTTACTCACACAGGAAAAGAACGAAGAAGAAAAAGTAGAAATTCACAAAAAAATGGAAGAGATTCTCTCCCGCGCAAAAAGTGGAGAGGATTTTGCCGAGCTTGCGAAAGCCTATTCTGAAGATCCCGGTTCAAAGGATAACGGAGGTCTGTACGAAAATTTTGGACGGGGACAGATGGTGCCGCCTTTTGAGGACGCTGCATTTTCTGTTCCTATCGGTGAAATCAGCGATATCGTCGAGACATCATTCGGGTATCACATCATAGAAGTAGTGGACAGGAAAAAAGAAACACGATCTCTCGATGAAGTCCGGGCCGAGATAGAAGCACAGCTCAGACAGTCCAATCAAAATGACGTGTATCTAGAACTCATGAACCAATTGAAAGAAAAGGCATCTTTCAAGATTATCGAAAACTAAGGACTCAACAACTTCCATATCCAGTCCTACAGCACACTCAGATAGGGAACCTTTCCCAAAAGGATTTCGTATATGAATACGATACACAATTTCTAGGAAGACCCACATGTTAAAAAACTACATCAAAATAGCCCTAAGGAACCTTCGGCGCAACAAACTCTATTCCGTGCTCAACATCACAGGATTAGCCATCGGCATAACGTGCTGCATCTTGATCTTATTGTATGTTCAGGACGAGCTTAGCTATGACAGATTTCACGAAAAAGCCGACAGAATCTACAGAGCCACCACCCATTTTGTCCTGAAGGACCGGGTCATGAATTTTGCCTCAACAGCCCATGTCCAGGGGCCGATGTTCAAAGAAGAATACCCTGAGGTCGAAAACTACGTTCGGTTCAACGACTACGGTTCACGCAGAATGATCCGGTATGAAGACGTATCTTACGCCGAGGAGAAATTCATATGGGTAGACAATTCTGTTTTTGATATTTTCTCCTTCAACCTTGTAAAAGGCAATCCCAAAGAGGCCCTCACCAAACCCAATACGGTCGTTATCACCGAAGAAATTGCCGAAAAGTATTTTGGGGATCAGGACCCGATCGGGAAAAACCTCAGGATACACAATGATGAGTTGTATATGGTTACGGGTGTTATGGAAAACATCCCAGCCAATTCTCACATCCGGCCCGATTTTTTGGCCTCTTTCATCACGCTCGACCTGCAACCCACCGGCAATGCCACCGCTGACCTTGTCAATAATGTCGATTATTACACATACCTCCTACTCGATGAGGGAGCGGATTACAAAGAACTGGAGCAAAAGTTCGCCGTGTTTGTCGAGAAGTATCTCGGCCCCTTGATCTCCAGTATCGGGGGTTCGGCAAAATATGAGCTTCAGCCTCTCACGAGTATTTATCTGCACTCAAACAGGGAAAACGAATTAGAGCGGACAGGCGATATGACCTATGTCTGGCTTTTTTCTGGGGTTGGGCTTTTTATCCTGCTTCTTGCTTGTCTGAATTTCATGAACCTTTCCACTGCCCGTTCGGCTAACAGGGCCAAAGAAGTGGGATTGCGAAAGGTTGTCGGGGCACAGAGGGCTCAGCTCATCAAGCAATTTATCGGCGAGTCGATGATCTTGACGTTCATCGCTATTTTTCTCTCGTTGCTTCTGGTTTTTTTCACCTTGCCGATCTTCAACAACATTTCCGGGAAAAGCCTGGCAATGAGTTACCTATCCAATCCTGTGCTCTTGTTGGGATTATTTGGATTTTTTGTCATCGTCAGCCTGATCGGAGGGAGCTACCCGGCCTTTTTCCTTTCGGCTTTCCGGCCGGTCGAGGTTCTGCAGGGAAGACTACGCAGGGGTGCAAAAAATTCGGTCTTAAGAATCGCCCTTGTATCGCTCCAGTTCACTGTTTCCATCGTTCTCATCATCGGAACCCTTATCGTGAACAAACAATTAAATTACGTCCGCAACAAAAACTTGGGGTATGATAAGGACCACGTCATCGCACTGAGAATCCGGAACGAAGAAACCCAAAAAAGACACGAGGCTCTGAGAAACGCATTGCTGACCAATCCCAGCATCCTGAACGTCTCGGCTTCTTCCAGTCTGCCACTCGGTCAAAACAGTTTCGGTGCCCATCATATAGGGGGACAACCGCTAAGTGAAATGATCATGCTTCACACACAAATCGTCGATGAACACTTCATCGACACTTATAAAATGGAGATTGTCGAAGGCCGGAACTTTTCCAGAGACTTTCCCACGGATCCTCAAGAAGCCATCATTATCAATGAAGCGACGGCAAAAAAGCTTGGATGGAAGGACGATCCTTTGGGTAAAGAAATCGATGCACTTATGTCTATGACAGAGATGAAAACATACAGGGTTATCGGAGTCATAAAGGACTACCATTTTCAATCACTCCATGAAGAGATTCAACCCCTCGTTTTATACAATGCCAATCCTTATGGTGGCGATTATTATCGGATGTCTTTGCGAATTAGGCCGGAAAACATCCAAGAAACCATCGGATTTCTCAGCTCAAAGTGGAGGGAATTCGATTCCCAGTACCCCTTGGAATTTGTATTCTTGGACGACCAGTATGATGCCCTGTACCGAACAGAGGAACGGCTGGGGAAGCTCTTCGGCTATTTCACGGCCCTCGCTATCCTTATTGGCTGTTTGGGCCTTTTCGGCATGAGCGCATACAGCGCCGAACAGCGGACAAAAGAGATCGGCATCCGCAAGGTTCTGGGGGCAACGACTTCAAACGTGACCATGCTTTTGGTCAAAGAATTCACAAAATGGGTTTTGTTGGCAGTTCTGATAGCCTGGCCGGTAGGATACTACATCATGAACACATGGCTTCAGAACTTTGCCTACAGGATCGGCCTGGGAGTGGACACTTTTGTGCTGTCAGCTTTGCTCGCTCTGGTGATCGCTCTAATAACCGTAGCTTATCAGGCTGTGAAAGCGGCCGTTGCTAATCCTATTGAATCCCTGAAGTACGAATGATCAACAATTAGTCTTCATACAGAGCATCCAACTGGGCTCGGTAGTTGTCGGTCACTACTTTCCGTTTGACTTTCAGAGAGGCGGTCATTTCACCGCTATCGACACTGAATTCGTTGGGCGCGATGACAACCTTTTTCAAGGTCTCGTATGAAGCAAGGGATTTGTTTTTCTCCTGGATTTCGTTGTCGATGAGTTCCACAACTTTCGGGTGTTTGCTGAGCTCTTCCCAGTCGCTGAATTGGATGCCGTGTTTTGTCGCCCACTCTTCGATCTGCTCCTGATCGATCGAAACAACGCCCGTCAGGTACTTCTTCCTGTCGCCGTATACGACAGATTGGTCAATGTAGCGCGATGTCCGCATGATTTTTTCAATTCTCTGAGGAGCGACATTTTTTCCACCCGAGGTCACGATGATGGCCTTCTTGCGGTCGGTTATGCGCAAAAATCCGTCTTCATCTATTTCGCCTATATCTCCGGTATGCAACCAGCCATCATTATCGATTGTATCGGCCGTCTCTATAGGATCTTTGTAGTAGCCGGACATGACATTTTTTCCCCTGAACAAGACTTCACCATCTGGTGCTATTTTCTGTTCGATCTCCGGACCGGGGGGACCCACCGTGCCGAATTTGTTGTTGTCGAACCGGTTGACGTTGGTAAAAGAGGTGTTCTCTGTCATGCCGAGGCCTTCCAGGATGAGAATACCGCATGCATGGAAAAATTCAGCGATGGCTTTATTCAACGGGGCGGCTCCCGATATCACAAATACAATATTGCCCCCCAAAAGAGTTTGGATTTTGGAAAATACTAGTTTGTTAGCGAGTTTATGTTTGATGGCAAGCGAGCCAGAAACCGGTTTGTTCTGCTGTTGCTTTTTGCTTGCTGCATATCCTACACCCAGCGCCCATCTGAACATTTTGTGCTTGATCCCACCTGCATCCATGGCCTTGGATGTGATCCCGATATAGGCTTTTTCATAAAGACGCGGAGCCGTGCCAAAAAAGTGCGGTTTGACCTCCTGCAAATTATCGACGATCTTATCCCTGCTTTCACCGATGTTTACCGTGATTGCTGCCCGTAGGCAGACATACACGATGATCCTGGCAAACACATGCGAGAGAGGGAGATACAGAAAATTTTCATGATGTGGTTCTATCGTGAGAGATTCGAGGGCTGACCAGGATGTGAAAACAAGGTTTTCGTGTGTCAACATCGCTCCTTTGGGGATACCGGTTGTACCGGATGTATAAACGAGCGAAGCCACATCCCCCGGCTGGAGTTCGGAGGCTCGTGCAAGGAACTCCTCATCGGCGATATCCGCACCCTTGGCCATGAATTCCTGCCAGGTTATCACGCCCTCCACCCCGGAGGGCGTCCCTTCGATCATAACGATGTGCTTCAGGTATGGTAGATCGTCACGGATCTCGGCGATCTTATCCAGTTGTTTCTGGTTTTCGACAAAAAGAACGACGGCATCGCTGTGATTGATGATGTAAGCACAATCATCTGCTAAATTCGAGGCATAGATCCCGACAAGGACTGCACCGATGCTCACGGTGGCTATATCGACCTGAATCCATTCCAACCGCGGAGAACACAGAATATTGACTTTGTTGTCTTTGGCTGTCCCTAATGCCATAAGGCTTTTGGAAATATTCTTACAGGTCTCCTGATTCTCCCTCCATGTTACCGGTTTCCATTCGCCGCCGGCTTTGTACCTATAAGCGACCTTATCTGGATTTTTTTCGCAGACATTTTTGAATAATTCATAAATGGACTTTTCTAACATTTTCCCTCCTCCGATTTTTTCCCCTTAACCAAATTCTCTCTACTCAACATGGTGGAGATTACCAAAAGGAGAAATCGATGTCAATTCATTGAACACATTCGATGAAAAAAACATCAGGCATATCCGAAGCGCCATTGAGGATCTAGCCTTCACGAGACGTTCTTCGAGGGAATCTGACGGAGTCAGACAGCGAGAGGATGTATTGAGCACGACTTCTCTAAAGGATTAGAGATCCGGACAAACAGAGGAACAGAGGCTTGTGTGGTAGAGATTGGGAGTTAACGAGCGGAGTTCCGGAGGCGCCGAGAAGAACGTTGAGGGAATGGCGTTAAAGATCCGAACTAGAGCGGAGGAGATGCTTGATCAGGGATGGCTTAGAACAAAATGGGCTGCCTTACGTATAAAACAATATAAAATAGGAAAAAATCCTATTGACTGAATAGCCTGAACAGAGTATTCGTATATCTATTGGAGTAAAAATATGAATGTTGTCGAAATCGAAAACGTCACCAAAACCTTTGGGTCTGTTACAGCCGTGGATGATCTGTCCCTCAATGTTCCGAAAGGGTGTATTTACGGTTTTATCGGACCTAACGGCTCCGGCAAAACGACTACCCTGCGGATGATCATGAACATCTTCTACCCAGATTCGGGAACGATCCGAACATTTGGTATGGAGATGAAAGGGACCAGCACCGATCGTATCGGATATCTCCCTGAAGAGCGGGGCATGTACAAAAAGATGAAGGTGCGGGATCTCCTTCAATTTTACGGAGAGCTCAAAAGCGGCCGCAAAGTGAACAAGGAAGTGGACTATTGGCTCGACCGATTGGAACTCAGCGACTGGGGCAACAAAAAAATCGAGACCCTGAGCAAAGGGATGGGACAGAAGGTCCAGTTTATCTCGACCATCGTCACCAAACCCGAAATGATCATCCTGGACGAACCCTTTACCGGCCTGGATCCTGTCAATGTAGAAGTCATCAAAGACGCCATTCTCGATCTGCGGTCCAATGGATCCACGGTGATCTTCAGCACCCATGACATGAATGTCGCCGAAAAAATGTGTGACTTCATATTCATGATATTCAAGGGACAAAAAGTTTTGGACGGGACAATGGTATCCATCCAGGATAAGTACGGCAGCGACACTCTCCGTATCCGGACCGAAAGAGGAAGATCCATCCTGGAAAACCTGGAGGGAGTGGATAAAATCACGGACTTCGGAAAACTCCAGGAACTGCGTATCCATCCTGAGTCCGACCATCAAAAAATTCTTGCAGAGATCATGTCCCGGACAGAAGTCTATAGTTTTGAACTGGCTAAACCCACCCTGTACGATATTTTTCTAAGGATTGCCGGGCCAGAAGCCGAGGAGAAAACCGATGCGTAAAATTCTAAGATTCGTTAAACGGGAATACCTGGCAGCTGTCAAAACGAAGGGATTTATCATCATGCTGCTCCTGATGCCTGTGTTGATGGGAGGAAGCGGTATCGCCATGTATCTCCTCCGAGGTCAGGTGGATACGACGGACAAGCGTGTGGTCATGATCGATCGATCAGGATTGGTGGCGGATATGGTTCTCAAAGCTGCAGAGGAACGGAATGCTGCCGCTGTACTCGATAAGGAAACCGGAAAAAAAGTCCAGCCTGCTTATGTATTCCAAATGATCGAACCCAATGATACGGATCCTCGAACCCAAAGATTGGAACTTTCCGATCGGGTGCGTGGCGGGGAGCTTCACGCTTTTTTAGAGATCGGGCCGAATGTCCTTCATCCCACAGGAGAGCAGAATACATTCCGGATAAAATACCACGGCAAAAACGCAGCCGTCGACAACATCCGCAACTGGCTGAACAATGTTATCAATCCCTACCTCCGCAAGACCCGGTTGTCGGAAGCCGGTGTCGATGAGTCCAAAGCCGATGAGATCATGGCCTGGCTCCAGGTGGAGGCTATGGGATTGGTATCCGTAGATGAGGAAACAGGAGAGATCAAAGAAGCCCGGAAAACCGGCGAAGCAGAAGCCATCCTTGTACCTGCTGTTCTTTTTTTCCTGATGTTCATGCTGGTGATGATGGGCGCCATGCCCCTTCTCCAGAGCACAATGGAGGAAAAAACGCAGCGGATAGCTGAAGTTCTCTTGGGCAGCCTGCAGCCACATCAGTTTATGGCAGGGAAAGTTTTTGGCGGGCTGCTTGTTTCGCTGACAGGCGCATCGGTTTATGTAGCGGGCGGTGTTTTTTTCATGGGGAGATTAGGATTAACGGAATTTATTCCTTTCCATATAATCCCCTGGTTTTTCACCTTTCTTATCCTCGAGATCGTCATGGTCGGTTCGATTTTGGCTGCGTTGGGTTCGGCGTGCAATGATCCCAAAGACGCCCAGAACCTGACTTTCCCGGCCATGTTTCCGGTATTTTTTCCGATGTTTGTCTTCATGCCGGTTCTGCAGGAGCCGACAAGCGCTTTTGCCACCTGGCTGTCGATGTTCCCACTTTTCACCCCGATGCTGATGCTGATCAGGAAAGCCGCGCCAGCAGGGATTCCTGCATGGCAGCCTTGGGTCGGACTTGTGGAAGTTGTGCTGTTTACCGTTTTTATCGTGTGGGTTGGCGGACGGATTTTCCGTGTCGGCATCCTGATGCAAGGAGGCGCGCCTAAGCTTTCCAACATTCTCAAATGGGCCTTCCGCGGCTAGCCATAATTAGGTGCCGGGATACTTGATCCCTTAATTACTGGAAAAAAATATATTTTTTTTAGGTATGGGTTTTTTATGAAGTAGCCCATGAAGCTGTAGTGAACTACCGCCATGTGACTTCAAGGCTGAAAATCAAAGAATAGACAGAAAGGTCTTGACATAAGTATACATTTCTATTATATTAATTACGTAAAATGTAATTTTTGACTAATATCGTAATTTTTTTAAATTAATGTCCAACATTAGTTCAACAATGAACAATAATAAACGGCCTGCCAAAAGTAAAAAATATCAGCTGATTATAGAAACCGCTCGCGATCTGTTCATGCGTTATGGTATCAAGAGAGTCACGGTAGAAGAGATCTGCGAAACGGCCGGTGTCAGCAAGATGACCTTTTACAAATACTTCAAAAACAAACTCGATCTCGCCCTCTTTATCCTCAATAATATCCTCGAGGTGGGAATCAATCGCTACAAAAGGATCATGGATCAAGATGTCCCCTATTCCGAGAAGGCCAAAGAAATCATCAAATTGAAGTTAGAATCCACGGAGGACATCAGCAAGGAGATGTTGAAGGACTTTTATGACAGCTTTATTCCTGAAGTGGCCGAATTGATACAGAAAATATCCCAGGAAAACTTCAAGCTTTTACTTGATGATATGATCGCCGCTCAAAAAAAAGGAGAAATTCGACAGGATATCAATCTCCATTTTATTATTTACATGATTGGCCAAATGCAGGAGATGGCCGCAGATGAGAAGTTATTGAGCATGTACGGATCAACACAGGCTTTGGCTTCAGAATTTATCAATTTTTTCTTTTACGGCATTCTTTCGAGGAAAGAGGAGTGACAGCGTTGAGATTACGGCCTCATGCAGCCCGACTGATTATTCTGAGTTCGCTTTTATTGGTCTTGCCAACTGCAGCTACTTCCTTAACGATCAACCTCAGTGGATTAGTCACAGCATGGATCACCGAAAATACAAAAAACATCACCGAACCCTTTTTCGGAATCCGTTTTATTCCCAAACTCACCCTGGAAAAATCCTTTTCTCAAGATTTCTCACTGGATTTCGAGGCATCGATGAACGCTTTTGGAACGGCCCACGTGCATTCTCTCAAGAATACACAAACCGATGGAGAGATCGATCTGTACAGGATGTGGGGACGGATTTCCACCTCCCGATTCGAGGCCAGGATAGGGCTTCAGAAGATAAATTTCGGCTCGGCCACGCTCCTCAGGCCTCTGATGTGGTTTGACAGCATCGATCCCCGTGATCCCCTTCAGCTTACCGATGGTGTTTATGGTCTTCTTCTCAGATATTATTTCCTCAATAATGCCAACATCTGGATTTGGGGACTTTACGGAAACGACAAACTCAAAGGATGGGATTATTTCCCGTCCGAGGCCAAATCCGCGGAATTTGGGGGCCGGCTTCAGCTGCCGCTGGGAAACGGGGAATGGGCGATCACTTACCACCACCGGAGGATGGATCCCAGGCAGGGTCCTTTCGCTCTTGAACAAATCGATGCGCTATCTCTTCCTGAAGACCGCTACGCCCTGGACGGCAAATGGGACTTGGGAATCGGCCTCTGGTTCGAAGGCACCTTGACCCATCAGGGCACGGATCTTCTTCCTTTTTCTTGGCAGCGGGCGATCAACATCGGCCTCGACTACACCTTCGGTTTGGGTAACGGATTATACGCTCTGACAGAGTCTTTTTTCTATACAAGCAGCGATAAGGCCTTTGGATCAGGAGATGGCATCACTTTCTCTGCACTATCGCTCGGTTACCCTCTCGGGCTTCTGGATAACCTGAGCTGTATCTTCTATTATGACTGGGAAAATAAAGATCTCTACAGTTTCCTGAACTGGCGCCGGACATATGACCAATGGATAATCAACATTATCGGTTTCTGGAATCCCGAGCACTTCCAGATCTACCAGAATTTGGCGGAGAATTCACTTTTTGCGGGCAAAGGATTCCAGATCATGGTAGTATTCAATTATTAAAATATATAAGATGAAAAAATCGTAATAATAAATAAGTGAAAGCGAGGTGATCATGGACAACTCTTATCTGATCAAAACCGAAGAACTAGTCAAGATCTTTCCGATGGGCGAGAGCAAGATAACGGCCCTCAACCTAGTCAACCTCCAGTTCAAGAAAGCAGAGTTTGCAGGGCTTGTCGGACCCAGTGGTTCAGGAAAAACAACTCTGCTCAATATCATAGGTTCTTTAGACTCTCCTACAGAGGGCAGCGCGATTGTCATGGATAAGAAAATCGAGGAGCTGAGCCACAAACAAGGGGCTGAGCTGCGCAACCGACACATCGGATTTATCTTTCAGACGTTCAACCTCCTTCCTGTCTATACAGTTTTCGAAAACATCGAATTCCCCCTTTTACTTCTCGGTATATCACCCCAAGAAAGAAAGAACAAGGTCATGAAGGCTCTGGAATGGGTTCAACTGGCCGATAGGGTCAAATCCAAGCCGGCACAGCTTTCGGGAGGAGAGAGCCAGAGAGTGGCCATTGCCCGGGCCGTTGTCAAAGAGCCGAAAATCATACTGGCCGACGAACCGACCGCCAATCTGGACGCTGAAAACTCCCACAACATCCTCCAGACCTTGGAAAAGATCAACCAAGAACTGGAAACGACCTTCATTTTCGCCACCCATGACGAAAAGGTGATCCAATACCTGCGGCGGAAAATCACTCTGA
>Ga0114922_10005699_pt1 | contig 11472 bp, 11 predicted proteins | sample AartaG_FD_100975 | JGI IMG/M metagenome (GOLD analysis project Ga0114922, IMG submission 100975) | Deep subsurface microbial communities from Aarhus Bay to uncover new lineages of life (NeLLi) - Aarhus_00045 metaG | ecosystem: Environmental > Aquatic > Marine > Oceanic > Sediment | place...
AATTGTTAGTGACTACACAAATTTAAAAGCAATGATAAGCTATTAATGGTTTCTAAGCACTGTCTAAAGTTTTTGGTATAATAGAAGAGCAATTGAAGTATATAAACTCTTAAATATAGGTATTTAGAGAATATTAGGAAATAAAGCTATCCCCCGCTATGTAGACGTTAGTGCTTAGATCCACAAGTTTCTCCAAAAACATGAACACTTCCGTAAGCGTAGATAAGCACGAACCTTCTGATACACACATGGACAAAACGATTAATGAAAGAGTTTTTCTGTCTTTTCGGATGATGATCAGTGAGTACATTAGGGAGAAGTCTTAGAAAATCAAATAATCTTGGTTTAGAAATGTTTAGAAGCTCAAAAACTTTCTCAAAGATAACTGCAGGCACGATTAGTATGAAGTAAGCCCAATATTTGTTGAATTGCCCAATTATTCTCTCTGATGTATCGATATTATTGTATCCACTAATAACTGCAGTAACCATCTTTTCATAGAGATTAGATTCATCACTATCTTTGTCCAAATGGGATCCCAAACGGTATATCAACCCTGCAAGATCCCATGCAGGATCCGCTCTTCCTGCCAACTCCCAATCAATAAGATATATTTCACTCGTTTTTGTATTGTAAAGCCAATTGTAATAACCTGGGTCACCGTGCGTTATCCCTACATTAATATTTATTTCCGCCATTCTCTGCCCAATCCTTTCGAGTAACTCAATTTCCCAGTCGCGAATCTGCTTTCTTCTCCATATGCCGTGAATGATCTCATCAAGTTTTATGCATCCTTCCTTATAATCTGTGAAGAGACAACAGTTTTGTAGATCAGCATAAAGTACTTCGGGGGCACTGATACCTGCTACTCGCAGCCTATGGAGTGAGTTCTTTTCGATCCCCATTCTTTTTTTCGCTGTTAAAATGCCACTAGTTTTTAGTACCTGTTGTAAGCCGTTTACTAATATTGACTCCCTCATTCGGGTGAAAGTTCCTTTCATAGTAAAAAATTTTGCCATTAATTTTTTGTGAATTAAATCTCCTTTAGAATTTTTAACCATTAAATCCACAAGAAAATTCAAATTGGTGCATAGACCAGTAACTGGTTTAATCTCCAGATTCTTGATTTCGATACACGCTTTATTATTTATCCCAAGGATTAGCGGAGCTTTTTGTTGTAAATATAAAAATAAAGCGTTTTCGGTGCTATGAGAAGCATCGGCAAATAGATACTTATTATTTTTTAGCATTCTTTTCCACCCAAATGTTTTTGACATTTCACACTTTATTTGTATTTCGTTTAACAATTATGCTTAATAATACCTATTCCCTTTTTCTTATGACTTCTGCGGGAACTCCGGCTGCTATACTATAATTTGGAATATCCTTTGTCACGATTGTACCTGCACCCACCACCGAACCATCACCAATGGTTACGCCTGGCAATACAACTACGTGGGCACCTAACCACACTCCTTCGCCAATCATTACTTTCTTTAGCTCCAGGTCTTGAAACCTTATCGGTATTGAAGCATCTTCAAAAAGGTGATTATATGTCATTATCACAGAATGAGGGCCAATAGCTGAATATCTACCGATTTCAAAGCCACCATAGCCTGCAATAAAGCTAAAGGCACCAAAATTTGTCTCTTTATTGATTAAGACATTTCCAGGTCCCGCTCGGAAGGTACAGTATCTACCAATTTTAACCTCGTCTTCTATTCTTATTTCACTATCTATATCTTCAATATCAAACCAACTGCTTTCCCCTATGATTACCCTGTCGCCCAAAAAGACCTTCTTGGAAATATTAAAACGGATATTTTTCTCGATGTAGCAATTAGAACCAATACCGCCCAAAAGGGCTTTATATCCATATCCTCTAAGAAGCGATCCTACTACCGTTGGGAAATTTGAGAACAAAGCCAATATTGCTCTTTGCAAAAAGAAGTTTCTAAGCGATGATTTACCTGTACTTTTTACCACATAATTCCGGAAGTTCTTCCTTAAACCCTCTTTGGATATCTCTTTTATCCCTGCAAATTCTTCAATCTTTAGTCTTTCAGGATATTCGCGCATCTTAATCATCCTTTTTAAATTACCTTATTATATGCTTCCATTAACATATTGTAATGTTCATTTTCATTATATTTCTCTTCAATTTTTTCCCTCGCATTTCTACCCAGTTCCGTGATCAAGTTTTTGTTGTTTAATAAATAATTAATTTTCTCAGCTAAATCTTCTATATTTCCACTTTCAAATAGCATTCCAGTGAATCCATTTACCACTAAATCCGGGATTCCGCCGATATCAGCTCCGATCACTGGTTTGGCTAAAGCAAAGGACTCTAAGATAGTCATTGGACAATTCTCATACCATTCGGATGGAACTATTGTAAACAGACTATATTTTATAAGCTTTGTCAACTCTTTTTCTGGTATATACCCTGAAAATGTCACATTTTTTATATTATTCTTCTGAACATAGTTTTCTAACTCATTCCGATAGAAGCCTTCACCAGTTATGTATAACTTTGAAGATTTAACATATTTCATAGCTGCAATAAGTGTTTTTATGCCTTTATGCCTTTCAAGTCTACCAAAATAGAGGATAAAGTCGGAGTTACGGTGGTTTGGAATATATCTATCGCAGTGCACAAAATTAGGAATATAGATGATCTTATTTCTATCAATTCCAAATTCAATCATCTTTTTCATTAAGAAATTACTGGGAGCGATAAAAAGGTCAATAGTGTTTTCATAAGTCTTTAAAAAATGATACAAATATGATTCGATTGCAATATTTAAGCCTACCAGGTAAGATGGCCCTATTTCGTGGCACCTTCTTCTCAAGGCATTGAAATATTTATGCCCCTTGCAATCTTCACAGATCGCAAATTTGTTAAAATCATACAGGTTATAATTAGGGCATACTGTTCGGTAGTCGTGCAAGGTTTGAACTATTGGTATATCTTTCTTTTTTAATGCATACAAAATCGAAGGTGTTAAGGAATTGTTAAATTTATGGATATGGGCAATATCAGGATTCTCTTTTTCTATCAATCTTAAAAGTTTGTTTCTGGCTTCAAAAGAGTAGATAACTTTTAAGCCCATTTTTATCTTTCTAAAAATACTGCTTTTAGTTTCTCTATCAAATTCTATATATTCAACAAAATATTTTGTGTATTTTGTTGGCACATTCTTTTCATGCTTCATAGCGAAAGGAATAACTTGATGTCCATGATTCTGAAGCAGTGAAGAAACGTCAAGCATATATCGTTCAGAACCACCCTTTACAAAGTAATATTTGTTTATTTGCAATATTTTCATTTCTCTGAACTAAATATTTTTAATTCATCTTCAATCTTTCCTGAATTTACTGCATAGATAGTCGTATGCAATTTCTTTCCATTTCGATGTCACTAAGGAAGGATAAACATGACAAGCCGTGTAACAATGACACTTTCCTTCTTTAAGCCATTTTCTAAAGTTCGAAGCAGCTTTTGAGTTCCAAATTTCATCAATTGGTGTTTCTCTTACATTGCCAAAAGGTTTCATTACTAAAATTCCGCAACCGTGAAAATCACCATTGTAATCAATAAAAAAATCAGAGAAGCCCGCAGTACAAGGAAGCGGCATCATATTGGGATTCTCCATAAATTCCAGTTGATACTTGTGGAAAAATTTTCTAATAGTATTCAATAAACTATTCCGACCTGAAAACTCTTTATCTAAGAATACGGTTTCGACAAAATCTTTTAAAGTTCTTTTCGTTTCCTCAGATATGGCAAGTCCAGAACCCGGGGTTCCCTTTTCATATAAAGGATCATTAGGAAAAATTTGGCATGGATTATAATAAAAATCAAAATCAGACCCAAATTTATTATATATTTCATATATTTCATCAACATTTTCATCCATTACCGTGAATTTAACTAAAAGCGATAGATTATTTACTCTCTTTTCAATTCTTTTCAATTCTTTCAATGTTGTAATCGTCTCTCTGTACATTCCTTCTCCTCTTATCTTGTCATGTGTTGCCTCTAATCCGTCAAGAGAAATACCAACTGTAATTAATTTGTTAGTCATTCCCGTTATTTTTTCTATTGTTGAAATAATAGTTTTTGTCATAGTACCATTGCTAGTAATTCTTAAATTAACCAGGTTTGGTAATTTATTGTTTGCGATCATAAGTATGTCAAAAATATCTCTTCTCAGAAATGGTTCTCCTCCACATAAGGTAAGCACCGAAACACTCCTCATTGTCTTGCTAGAAAATAGGTTTTCAAAATCTCTTAAATCCATTTCATCCTGAGATGATGCTCGCTTTTGGAAACACATCTTACAATTCAGATTGCAACGCTTTGTTATAGCGATATTACAAAATAAAGGTTTGATAAAAGGTTTAAAGAGCGTCTTGTACCCTAAAATTGTTTCAAACCCTTTTAATGCTGGTTTAATCATAACTCATCACCTCTGAACTTCATACAAGCGGCATTTAAAGCGATCTTCTCCTTCATCTCTTGATTCCGGTATGCGAGATCAATAACCTCTGATACCTTTAACCAGTCATCTACACCTGGTTTAGGTTCCTCATCGTTGAGGACACATTTCACGAAATAATCTAACTCATTGTAGTATATGTCATCACCAAGCGGTAGGAACGGTCGCCCTCTTATCCTCTGTGAGATACTCTCACTCATAAAAGATAACAAGCCTCTGCGAAGACCTATATCAAATATCCCAAATTTCTTACTAAAACCTGTTCTCCTGCCATATTCACCTGCAACCTCGATATGGTAGCAAGGAATCCGGGAGCGCCAGCTTGTAACTGCCACCGCATTGACTCCATTTTTGAACCTCATGAGTACCTCGGCATAGTCGTCATAGCCTAAGTGGAATACAGATTCCGTGTGCCCTACTACGGTGTGGACATCTCCAAAGAACCATAAAAATAAATCTATAAGGTGACAGCCACTGTCTAAAAGCGCTCCTCCTCCACTTTTATCCGCATCAAACAACCACTCAGACACCCCTCTACCTGAGGTGAACGGACCGGCGAAAAAGAGTGCCGAAGCAAAGTCTATACGCCCCAACGTCTCCGCATCTATTTCTTCTTTTAATCTTCGGCAATCAGGTATAAACCTGTGGCACATCCCTACCATTAGCTTTACTCCCTTCTTTCTCACATGCTTAGCGATCTGCTTGGCCTCGTCAGTGTTTCTTGCTAACGGTTTCTCTATTAGAATGTCGCATCCAGCTTCTGTAGATGCTAAAGCGCAGTCTTCATGTAGATAATTCGGCAGTGATATTATGACAGCATCTAACTTCTCTTTATTTATCATCTCTCGATAATCCTGATATGTTCTAATTCCCCGCTTAGACATTATAGACAGAAGGGACTTGGAACGGTCTGCAACCGCTACAACCTCGGTGTTCTTCAATCGTAGGCAGTTTGCAAGATGTTTTCTTCCTTGACCACCTGCGCCTGCGATTGCAATTCTCAAACGCTTCACAGTTTATCAGCCTCCCTCCGCAGGTTTCTGCTTAAATATCCGTCCTTCTAACGTGAATATGCGTAGATATAACTCATAAAATTGCATAAGGGACTTTCTTGAAATACGATAGAGAAAACCTTTTCGTGGAAATTTGTTGGCAAACTGCTGCCAGTCTTCTCCTACGCATTCAACATCCATAGAACCTACACCCTGATTATTAGATTCTACTATATGACCAATCCTTTTAGGATTTAATCCCGCAATCTTGGCTGCAATGGTGTCCACCGCAACGGGGTCGTAACCAGCCATAACAAGGTCAAGCCTTTTAGGCGTCTTTCCGGTAGATATGATTCCATCAACTATGATTAAATCTGGCGTAATAAGTTTATTGATGAATGCTATCACTTTACTGAGGTTCTTGTGGAAAATTACTTTCCTTCTAATCGGAATACATCCAAATTGATTCTTTAAAGCACAGGTTATGCCTGTAAGAGAATGCACCTTTAAAGTCGGCACATTTACAAGGAGGTCCACTTCTGTCAATATTTTAGGTATCTTAATTTCCTGTGGGAACGAAGTCGTTATATCGTCGTTTAGCGGGAGTAATGTGTCCTCACATAAATTAATTAACTTCAGATTCTTTTCCACAGCGAGTTTTTCGTAATCCAGCATTTTGAATGCATACTTCGTTTGCATAGCTGTGGCATCGGACTCTACTAAATAAATCTCATCTGGGTTGTAATGGATTCTGAGAACATCAGCAACAGCTCCAACCACTTTAGGATCTGTTGTTTCTCCTGTGCTGCTCTTCCAGTAATAGCATAAATTTGGTTTAATCGCTATTTTCTTTATTTTTCTCTTGAAACCAAAACGGATTAGATTTAATGCTTGCTCTACCGCCCCATTTAAATCTTCGTATCCTGATGTATTAACTAAACTGATTAATCGCTTTGTTTTGTCTTCCATAATAATTATCTCACTTTGTCTTCTTTCATTACTCTTCTAAAAAATGCTATCCTTTCAAATATCGAACGTGCACCTCTAACTATTCTTCTTGCGTCTTTATAACTTCTTACTCTGAACGCAGATTTAATAATGAAGCTTGGTCTCATATAAAATTCTCTATACGCATCTAAACGAAATTTCTCTGCATCTTCTCTTGAGAGCTCTTCTGTTTCGATAAGTGAGTTGCCTGCACTAAAATCCTCCCAGGAATCGTATTTGAGCCATCCTTTTTCCTCGCACACTTGATACAATTCTGTGCCGGGATGTGGGATAGCGAGAGCGAATTGGGCACTATCAGGGTCTAATTCTTTTGCAAACTCCACCGTCTTCCTAAATGTTTCGTAGTTTTCTCCTGGCACACCAAAAAGGAAATATGCCTGCGTTTTCAGCCCGATTTTTTTGCACAACGCAAAAGCTTTTCTTGCAGACTCCAAAGTCGCACCCTTTTTCATTGCTTTTAACATCTCTTGTGAACCCGATTCCACGCCAAATTCCATATAATGACAACCCGCTTCTTTCATTTCCTTCAACATTTCTTCATCCACCGTATCAACTCTGCTCTGGCAAATCCACTTCACTTCTATATTCCGTTTTTTTATCAATTCACAAATTTTCAGTAATCGCTTCTTATTCAGGGTAAGACAGTCATCATCAAAGTATATCTCATCCACGTGGTATTCTTTAACAAGTTGTTCGATTTCATCAACCACATTTTCCGGGCTTCTTGCCCTAAAGACTCTACCATAGAGTGTCGTTGGCCATAAACAGTACACACACTTGTACGGGCAACCACGGGAACTGACCATAGTCGTGGGCCTATTGCCAGTGCAAATACCTGCAAGATAAGGTTCTATATTCACTATGTGCCAGGCTGGAAAGGGCAGTTCATCCAAATTCTTTAATAACGGGCGTTCTTCATTTACATGCACACCAGTTTCATCCCTGTATGAAATCCCTTTTATTTCGCTTAGCTGTCCCCCGTTTGATAGAGCAACTGCGATATCCTTTACTATTAAATCGAATTCACCTCTGCATATAACATCAACAAATTCGTTTTCCATCAAAATCTCGCGATGGAAGAAAGTGGGATGAGAACCAACTAAAACAACAAAAATATCACTCATTTCCTCTTTCAGTTTTTCCGCGGTTAAAAGGTCATAACGAATTGAAGGGGTTGAACACTCTATAATAACTATATCTGCTCCAGTTTTTTTCACTGCTCCTACGAAATCTGATATAGAAAGCTCTTCCTCAATACCATCAATGAACCCCACTTCAAACCCTGTTTTTTCTAATACTGAGACGGCGTAAGATAGATAAATAGGATACTCTAAATATTTATCTTCTCTCTTATGCGGCCATCTAACATCCGATCTAGCACCATAACCGGGGCCAGGCCATGGCGGATTTGTAACCAGTACTTTCATAATATCATCTCCTTGTACCTATAGTGCTATTATAACTTATATACACCTAATAAGTATTTGTATAGTTAAAGTAAAAACCACGAGATTGCACAAGATTAAACCCTTTTCTTTTAGAAAAAGAAAAGCGTTTACGGAAAAGAAAAACAACTCTAAAATGTTTCTTTGATCAAACTTTCTTTTCTAAAGAAAGTTTGTGTGAAAATCTGTGTAATCTTGTGGTTATAAAGAGGTGAAAATGATGGCTAAAAAGATAAACATCCAGGCGCTCCACAGAGCCGGTAGACTTTTATTTTTCATACTTCCGTTATTGCTATTATTTCTGCTAATGCTATACTCACACAATTTTGCTGCTGAATTCTATCCGCCGCTTGACAAGCGATTGGAAAACAACGCAAGGATAACTTTAGATATTGATAGAGTAGAGGAAATCATATCTGACAATCAATATGTGGTAAACGGAGTAATCGTTTCTTTTCCAGATAAAATACGCCTGAACGAGGGAGAACGCATCTCTGTAGAAGGCGTATATAGGGATGGTACCTTGCAAGTTGAGAAGTACCATATCCACAAATATTACAGTCTTAAATACTTCCTTTCCTTTCTGGGACTACCTGTTTTATTCTATTTTATGAAAAGAGAATGGAAGTTCGATTTCCCTACATTTAGCTTTAAATTTAAAGGAAAAGGAGGGTGATACTGTGCCAGATTGTTTTACACACGTGGTGTTCGGACTTTTCCTGTGCGAAGTTTTCAAGGTAAAACATAAGAGTTTAGTTATATTCGGGTGTCTTCTACCTGACATCGGAAACCTCTTTAATCTGTTACTGAACTATAAACTTTTCTGGTTCCTACCATTAAACACTCCAATAGGCGTTATCCTCCTGTCTGCTTCTATTGGTTTTTTATTTAATATAAACTATAAGAGAGCGTTTTCTCTTTTGCTCTTAGGTGCAGGCTCGCACTTAATATTAGATTTCGCTACCAGACGCTTCGAAGAGGGAATGCTATTTCTCTTCCCATTTAGCTGGAAACAATATAATCTCGGTAATTTCGGTTTGTTTTGGCCAGAACAATTCTATTTACCATTGCTTTTTTCAATAATACTTTTATCTATCTATAAGTTTAGAACCCATGCTCAGCGAAAAACATTTTAGAAGAAAAGCTTTACCAAAATAACATATTTCTTTTTCTTTTAGCACAGGTTTTCTTTTTGGAAAAAAGAAAAAGTGTTGTGTAATCTTGTGGTTATAAAAGGAGCTGAGCGAATACCTTCATTTTTCTCTCTCCACAAACCATTTTATCGTCCTCTTTAACCCTTCTTCTAACTTCACTTTCGGTTTCCAACCCAAAACATTTTTAGCCTTGCTTATATCTGGGTTCCTCCTCGGTGGATCATCTTTTGGCAATTCATCGAAAACAATTTCCGATGCCGAATTTGTCACATCCTTTATCATATCCGCAAGCTCTATAATTGTTATCTCTTCTTCGCTTCCTATGTTCACAACCTCTCCCTCTGCATTCCCTGAGAAAGCAAGTCTCAGCAGCCCCTCAACTTGGTCGGTAACGTAGCAAAAACTTCTCGTTTGCTCTCCAGAACCAAAGACTGTTATTGGTTCATTGCTCAAAGCTTGCTCTATAAAGCGAGGCACTACTCTCCCATATACACCTTCCGACCTCATTCTTGGTCCATAAGTGTTGAAAATTCTCGCTATTCTTATATCTAAACCGTGCTGCATTTTATATGCGATTACATAGGATTCTCCGCATCGCTTTGCTTCATCATAGCAACTTCTCGGTCCAACAGGATTCACATTACCTCTGTAATCTTCTGTCGTAGGTATTTCCGCCGCAACGCCGTATATCTCTGAAGTAGAAGTATAAAGAAACTTTGCACTGTGCTTCTTCGCTATTCCTAAAGCCACCCATATTCCCAAAGTATTCGCTTTTAGAATTTGGATTGGATATTTTTCAAACTCAAAGGGAGAAGCCCTGCTCGCAAGATGCATAATCATATCTAATGGTTCGTCGAAAAAAATTGGTTGTGTTATGTCATGTTTGATGAACTTGAAATTATCTTTATCCATCATAGAGGATATATTGGATTTCAATCCACTAACAAGGTTATCCAAACAAATTACTTTCGCTTCCTGCTCAACAAGCACTTCACATATCCACGAGCCTAAAAAACCTGCTCCTCCTGTAACTAAAACATTCTTGTCTTCAAAGTTTTTGCTTCTATCTCCGAGATTTGTTATTATTTCTTCAATCTCTTTCTCTTTTTTGTTCGTCTTCATCTGCTTTTTTTATCTCCCATCATCGAATCCAAAAAATTTTCAAGCGCAGACCTAAACCTTTCATCAGTTAACGAAAGTTCGATATTCGATTTTATCCAGTCGAGTTTGTTCCCTATATCGTATCTTCTCCCTCTATAAACATGTGCATATATTTTCTCCCTTACGGAGCGCAGCGCATCAGTAAGTTGAATCTCATTTCCTTTTCCTGGTGGCGTCCTCTCAATTGCATCAAATATCGTCGGCGTCAAAATATATCTACCTAAGATTCCCAGGTTCGACGGCGCTTCCTCTAGCGATGGTTTCTCCACTAAATCTTCCACGAGATGAATATCCCCTTCAACTTCTTTTCCCTTTATTATCCCGTAACTGCTTATCTTCTCTATCGGAACTTCCTCAACGGCAATAATAGCGGTCTTAAATTCCTCGTATTTCTTTATTAGTTCCTTTGTGCATCCTGGAATTGTTATCGTGTCGCCCAAAAGGAGAGCAAAAGCCTCTTCTCCTACAAAGCTTCTTGCGTGATACACGGCATCACCCAGCCCTCGAGGTTCTCGCTGTCTTGTATAAAGAAGGTTTACGTCATCAATCATTTCATCTAACTCATCTAAAAACTCGTTTTTCAGTTCACTCTTTCCAAAATGGTCTTCTATTGCCCTTTTCCCTTTTCCCGTTATGATAAGAATATCTTTTATCCCTGAGGCAATTGCTTCTTCCACAACATATTGTATAACTGGCTTATCAACAACCGGAAGCATTTCTTTTGGCTGTGCTTTCGTAGCAGGTAAAAACCGTGTTCCCAACCCTGCTGCGGGTATTACTGCTTTTCTTATCATTCTCTCACCCCGTATTTCTCACGCATATCTTCATTTATATCATCCACTGCTTTCAGCAACCTTGTCTTACAATACTTCTCAGCGAAAGATATGAAAGCCTTCAAGTCCTTTGGCAAACACTTACCACCGAATGCCTTTCCATGAACGGTTCCATATTTACCTATTCGAGGGTCAAGACCAACAATATCCGCAACGCTTTGAGAATCAATGCCGAGTTCCTTACAGATAAGGGATATCTCGTTCCAGTAAGAGATTTTTGTGGCGAGCATGCAGTTTGATGCGTACTTTATTAGCTCTGCGGTTTTTAAATCTGTTCTGAAAATCGGTTTATCCAGCGGTTTATAAAGCTCTTCTAAAACATCACCTGATTTTTTATCATATTCGCCAATAACAATTCGGTCTTCGGTAAAGAAATC
>Ga0114922_10005701_pt1 | contig 11471 bp, 8 predicted proteins | sample AartaG_FD_100975 | JGI IMG/M metagenome (GOLD analysis project Ga0114922, IMG submission 100975) | Deep subsurface microbial communities from Aarhus Bay to uncover new lineages of life (NeLLi) - Aarhus_00045 metaG | ecosystem: Environmental > Aquatic > Marine > Oceanic > Sediment | place: Aarhus...
GGCTGCCGTCGGTCATCTCCGACAGGTCGATGACGCTATCTTCATCGATCGCCTCTCGTTCAACTACTTCCACCTTGGCATCTTCCAGCGATGCCAGGAAACTGTCAATTTTTACGTTCTGAGCATAATATTTTTTAATGAACTCCCGGACATTCCCTGCCAGCGCAATCACCGGTTGGATACGCAGACCGGTGGTGCGTTCCAGGTCGTCCACCACCAGAAGGGCCTGCGGCTCGGCCATCGCCACCGTCAGCGTCTCTTCCACCTTGAACATGGGGATGATCAGATGTTTCTCGGCCAACTCTTTATCGATCGTATCCACCACCAGAGGATCCACAAGACCCGGACGAAGTTTCACTGCCGGCAGACCCAGATGTTCCGCCAGGCAATGCAGTACCGCCGTCTCGTCGGCAATGCCTTCTTCGACCAGCAGTTCGCCTAATCGTTTCCGGCTGCTCTTTTGACGACGCAGCGTTTCGGCGAGCTGATCCTCCGTGAGCTGCTCGGCTTGTACCAGCATCTCGCCTATTTTTAACGGTTGCGATAACAGCTTCATAAGAAACTCCGCACTGCCGAGGTTGTATCCGGAAATATCTCAAATCGCGGGAGCAAACTCGTTATCGATAGAATCTTCTCCGTGATCTCGCTGAGGCTGCATAACTTTAACTTCAAGCCCCGTTCCGCGAATTCGCGATTATGACGCAGAATCAATTCCAATCCGGCACTGTCAATGAACGCCACTTCGCTCATATTCAACACCACCCGCTTCGACCAGTCGCGGCTCAATTCGTTGAGCCGGCTTTCGATCTCATCCATCTCGCTGGCGGTGATCGGACCCATCGGCTTGGCCACGATCACCGCGCCTTCTTTTCCCATAATCACTTGCATGAAGAGACTTCCGTTTTCCTGTCGCGTTCGTTCAACGCAATTTGGTGCGCAAACACATTTGAATGCTCACGGCGCGTGAATAAACGGCAATAGATATTATTCAGCAACTCTTCCACGTTGCCTTCGTAATGTGTATGGTCGGCGCCGGCCCAATGAATGTCCACGAAGGGAATCTCCGACAGGTTGTCTTCCGGCTCTTGTAGTATTTCCTGTTCTAAACGTTTCAGAATCCGATGTATCGTGGTTTCACACAGAAACTGATCGATCCCCGGCAGCATCAAGGCAAAGACATCGTCCGCCATTTTACCGAGCAGAAACTTGTCAAACTGATCCGTGAGAATTTTTCGCAGGCTTCGACCGAGCGTTTTGCTCAACTGACGCCACCGGGCCGAATCGCCCGCAAACATGCTGCGGTACCCGCGAACCGTTATGACCACGACCGCAAACAACTCGTCCTGACGCGCGAACCGATCGCTCCATGCCTGCCCTTGCGTTAAAAACGCCTCTTCGCGTAGCGCGCCGGTCGGCTCATCATGCTCCGCGAGCCATTGCCTTTGATTCGTGGCCTGAAGCTGTTTCCAGAAAAAACGGATCAGTTTCACCGTGCGTTGAAACGCCTCCAGTTTGCAGAGGGGCATGGAGGAACCGGTTCGCTCAACCTGGATCAGTAAAGGCTGCCCGAAACTGCGATACAGCGGAATACAGGCGTCGCAGGGCAGAGTCGCTTCGGCCGCCCGACCCGCCATCAGATTTTCTGAATCCGTCGTGACCGCACAATACGCCCGACCTGTCTTGAGGGAATCCCGAATCACCGGCGAATCCAGCGGGACCTCGCACGGCGTACGCCAACGATTCGTCTTTTGCAACAATTTCGTGTTGATACGACTCTGGTTCCCTTGGGTGGGATGAATGACGCATTCCACCAGCTTTTGATAGCCATGATCCGGACACCACAACGAAATCCCGCAATCCCCCAGCACTTGCTGCAAACTGCTTTCAATGACCCGTACAAAACCACGATACCGCTCCAGGATATCTTCGCTGTTTTGCATCAGACTGAGTTCTTCCAGAATACCGTGCAGATATGTGTTTTCGTAATCCGCCTTCGGTTCTTCTGCCGGTTGGCGCTCGGCCTGCTCTGGCGAAGCGTGAGCCTGGATCGAAGTCATTGCGTTCGGTTCCGTGACCGCAGCAGCATGTTTGACCCCGAAGGTAAACCCCACCAGGCCGACCGCCGCGATGAGCAAAAACCATTGCCACGAACTCACTCCTTGCCGCCAAACGACAATAAGCAACACGACCAATACGGCCGCTAATAAATAATTATTGGCTAGATTTACTTTGGGTTTTGTATCGCTCATCCTTGTTTTTTTACCTTCATGTTCTGCCCAAATACTCGTCGTCATTCTGAGCGCAGCGAAGAATCTCTTTCTCACAACTCACAACTATCCACTCACAACTCTTTTCATCCTTCATTCTTTTTTTCTACCGCCGGCCCTAATACCGGACCGGTTTGAGTCAGCGGCAACTTGATTTCCATCTCCGTCCCTTTATTCAGCTCACTGGTGATGTTGATCGTACCCCCATGCATTTGAACTATCTCTTTACAGATCGCTAATCCCAATCCGCTGCCGGTTATTTCCGCCGTCTCTTCTCGATCCACGCGATAAAACTTCTCGAAGATCCGGTCGATATCCTCAGCGGCAATCCCGATCCCCGTATCCGTCACTTTGATATATACGAAGCGATCATCCACATTCGTCTCCACGAAAACGGTACCGCTCTCGGGTGTGTATTTAATCGCGTTGGTCAATACATTATTAATCACTACCACCAGTTTTTCACGATCGACATAGAGATTCGGCAGTTTCGGATGATAGTTCGTTTGTATCGTGATTTTCTTGCTGCTGGCACTGGCCCGAATATCACTGATACATTGACGGATGAGCCGATCCAGTACCACTTCGCCTTTATCCAGATGAAATGATCCCGTCTCCATATGCGACAAATCCAGTATGTCATTCACCAGCCGGATCAGCCTCGCGGTCTCTTCATTGATCACGTTGAACGATTCTTTTTGCGCCCGGGCGTCAAGCTCCATATCGGACAGCAGCGTCTCCGCATACGCTCGGATATTCGTCAGAGGGCTGCGCAGCTCATGGCTGACGTGAGCCACGAACGCATCCCGACCCGCTTCGCTGACCTTCTGCTGGGTGATATCGCGCAGGATGATGAGTATATCGCTGTTATCCTGATCGCTCGCCAGGCGATGACAGCATACCCACAATACCGCCGCACCCGCTTGCAGGAGGTCGTCCTGTGAAATTTCTTGCCGGGCATCCTGGGATTCGTTCGAGCGGTTGGATGTTTCAGATGGCAATGAATTACTTGGAATCGGCGAAAGCACCACTTCAAAATAATCGTCCGTTTGGACCCTCTTGCCCGTCAGAAGATCTTCCAGATTTTTTTTCGCCTGGGGATCCTCGAATAATTCTGCAATCGATTTACCGATGAACTCACTTAAACTCCGCCCCAGCTTTCCTTCACACGATCGATTGGCCATGAGGATCGAGCCCTGCGCATCGGCCAAAATAATCCCGTCAGGCAGCGAATCCAATATCCCCAATAATTTCTGCGAATCATAACTGCACAAAAACTGGCCCAGATTCTCTCCCGTTTGCTTCATCAGGTTTTGTTCGCGGAGAGAATCCACCGCCGAGACCATCCGATTCCACCCGTTTCCCGCCATCAGCATCTCCGAACGCACCGGAAACGGCGCCATCTGACGCAACACTTCTTCAGGGCTAGTCGCTTGACTCATTTCTCGTAGATTCACTTCGATCGCCTGCAGGATTCGGCGATGCCCTTGGTATCCCCAGATCATCACTACGGCCAGACCGGTCGCCAACAATGCCGCACCGGCAGCGACATGGATATAATTTGACGATAGAATGGCTCGCCCCCATTCCGTCCGATAAACAACCAGCATCAAGATCAACGTCAGTGTCGAGAAAAAGGAAAGAAGAACCACAATAAATACGCCTCGACCTTGACAGAGTCCGATTTTCATGCCCGATTCCTGCGCGACCGCATAACGTGTAGCGTTTAGCTCGCCGTTCGCTATCCGCTGTCCGTTATCCGCTGTCCGCTCTAATGACTCTTTCTCCATAGTGTTCTTCCTCTTCTTGGGGCCGGCAATCAACACGTTCTCTGTGGGGCAAATGTCCTCTTGCATTCCCGGGGCAATCTACGTTCGGTTTTGTACCTGTTCATATTGCCTATCGACCTTCTACGAAGCCAAGTTGCCTTTGCTTTTCTGAGTTTTCTCCCACGAAAATATTACTGGACCTCACCCTTTACCCATATACCTAAGTTCTGTGAAATATCTCACTTAAGCGGGCCAATGGATTAACCGATGCATTCTGTAGGCTATGTAGCCTTCGGGATGTGGCAAGAAGTAAAAATGTGGCCGAGAAGGAGTAATCGTCTTTTCCACATTTTATAGGACGTACAAGCATGAGAATATTACTTGCCGACGACGACACGAAAATCCATGTGATTGTGAGGATGTGGCTGGAGAAGAAAGGCCACCGCATCGACAGCGTAAATAATGGGAAAGACGCTTTGACCGCCCTGAAAAATACCGCCTTTGACATCCTGATCACCGACATCAATATGCCCTTGCTCAATGGCGTTGACCTTGTGAAAGAAACCTTACATCTCGAAACGTCTCCGAAATTAATTATCCTGTTAACCTCCCGTTGCGACAACGAACAACTGAAAAATCACTTTGCGTCTCCTAAAGTGCACTTACATAACAAACCGTTCAGCCCCGCCGCTCTGACGGAACTGATTGAAACATTATGTGAGAAAAATCAGCAAGATCCTCACCTGATCGGTATGAGTTCGTCAGAGAACGCTACCTGATGCCAAGAGAACCATAAAGCGAAAATTGTATGACTACCCCAAAAGAACAACTGCTACAGAACCTACTGAAATTAGCCCACAAAAATGGCGACAGAGGCAATACGTCATCGCCCGCTACTGATTCACAGTACCCGGCGATGGACTCGCTCTCGCATCGGCCGCTCGAGATGCAATCCGAAACCAATACGACGGCCCCGGCGTCCCCGCAGGCCATTTCGCAAATCACACAGTCCGCCTCCGAGTCCGTCTCGCAAATCCTGAGATTGTTTGAGCAATTGGACACGAGTAACAATCAGTTGGCCCAGGAACTCCTGTGCTATTACGAGCAGTTTAACTGCGCCTTCGAAACCACCGCCAAAGTGGCGCGGTGTAAAACCATGGGGCAGGCCTTGCCCATTCTCTTAGACGAAATTGCCCACGCCATCAACTCGCAATTCTACATTTACCTCGGGCCCCTGGTGGCGGATTTCAAACTCCCGGAGGACCATATCGATCTGGCGAAAAATGTCATCTACAGTTTTCACCCCGAACGGGATTGTTCCGAGACGCGTAGCTTTTTCGAACAGTATGAATTGGATCTCCAGACCATTCCTCAGGGCGATTTGAATCACCAGGTCCTCATGATAGGCTATGCCGGACCCCGCCATACGGACATGGAAGGCAAAGGCAATGTTCTCGCCGTACGCTTGTTGGCTAACAACCCGGACATCTCTCTGGGAACCTTGATTCTCGTCCGTTCAGCACAACAGGAACTCTTTGCCGCGGTCGATATGAAAATGGCCGCCTCGCTGGCAAAAATGGGCGCCGCCATGCTGGACAATATCCTCTATAATCAAAAGCTCCAGAAGGCCTCTCTCCAAACCGTCACCTCGTTGGTACGGGCTATGGAAGCCAAAGACGCCTATACCAGTGGGCACTCCAGCCGGGTTGCCGAAATCTCATGTAAACTGGGAAAAAATATCGGGTTAGACGCCCACCAGTTACTATTACTCGAATGGGCCGCCCTCTTGCACGACATCGGGAAAATCGGCATTCGAGAAGAGGTCCTCTCCAAGCCCGGTAAGCTCACCGAGGAGGAATTCGATCATATTAAATCCCATCCCGTCAAGAGTTGTAAAGTTCTCGAACCCATTGACGCCCTACGCGACGTCTGCCCTGCCGTTCGACATCATCATGAGCACTTTGACGGCTCAGGATACCCCGATGGCTTACAGGGACAACAAATTCCTCTCCTGGCACGAATTCTACAAGTTGCCGACATCTGGGATGCCTTGACTTCGACACGGTCCTATCGGGCCGCCATGTCCAGGGAAAAAGCCCTCGATATTATCCGACGCGAAGCTGGCATTACTATGGATCCCGAATTGGTAAAACACTTCTTCGTACTCATCGAAGCAGGGAAAATTGGGTAAATACCAGCAATTCCTGCCTACTCGCCCCGCTGACGCCCGCCCGCCATGCACGCGCCTGTCGCGGCAGGTCGCAGAGGGAAGGCATTTTCACCTGGTTTCAGTAAAATACCAGAATTTTCATTTCTTTTTCTTTACCAACTTATTGTATGATCGCGTTAAAATGGGTAGAATGTGGCCCTGCTTGGAGGGAAAGGTTTATAAGTCTTTTGAAATAAATGACTTACAAATATAGACTTTTGATGCTGACTCGAAATAGGGAAACTTCACTTAGGAATACATAACACTTTTGCCGACAAGTAATAATAGAAAAATATGACCCGGAAAATTACTCTGACAATATTGGTTTTCCTGATTCTTACGGTCAATCCCATCGCGGCCCAGGAAGATGCTGCTTTTCCTAAGGACGCCCAAAGGTTATGGGAACTGGCGCGAGATCTTTGGGCGCCGGTGGAACTACAGGCGTCAGGATATATCCCCGTTCGCAGCCAACCTCATATCGCCGAAATCAACATCCGACAGGGGTGCCTTCTCCTGGAAGCGGCCGTTGAGTTAGATCCTGAAAACGCCGCTGCCTGGCATGATCTGCTTGTCTTATATACCAGTGATGCCGTGAACGATCCCGGCAGGGCAATGGAGGCACTTATTAACTATAATCAGTTGAAACCCCGGGACACCCTACCGGTAGAGACGTTCGTTCAATATCGCAGGCAAAATCTCAACGATCGGCCTACTCGCGAACAATACTTGATACAAACCATTCCCGGCCTGCGGGAATATCCCTACATTCAAAGTATAATGTATTCCCAGTTGGGTATCCTCACATATGATAAAGGAGATCAGGATACGGCCCGCGCTTATTTTGAACAGGCATTTACCGTCTCGAATTATAATGACGAAGCGCTCGCGCACATCCTGGCCTTGGATTGGCCCCAGGTGGACGAAACCAACCCGAATCTGACGCCCGAGCAAATCCAGAATCAAATACAAGTCAATGAACTTAGAAAAAAAATGTTCCTCATCTTACGGTGGCGTTTGCGCGTACTTAACAATCCCTATGATTTTCAGGCCCTGATGAATCTCATAGCCATCCTGGAAAAATTTGGCTACCAAAATCTAACGCAGGTTTACTACGATCATGCCCACGCCCTGCTGACCGTACCTCAACTGCCGATAGGCTATGATATTCCTAACCGGAGCGGACTGGCCAAAGAAATACGTTTCAAACAAATGGTCAGTTGTTATGTGGGAACGCTCTATGACGAATGCATTACTATCGCCCAATCGATGCTGAAACGCTATCCGGATGACCTGCTGGTCAACGGCTTGATGGCCAAAGCCATGCTGAAACTCAATCCCGATGCCGCCGGCGCCGAAGCCTCCCTCCTCCTGAGCCACGCGGCGGATCGGGCCATGCGAAAATTGCGGAACCCCGATAAACTCGATGCGCAAACCTTTTATCAACTCCAAAGCGAGTTGGCCTGGTTTTTCTGTTTCTTCGATCCGGATCCCGTCCGGGCCTTGCAGTACGCCCGTACGTTGCCGTCCGGCGCCTCTGCCGTCAATCACAATTGGTTGATCGGGAGAGACTCCTCCGCGGTCAGTCGCTCCAATTCGATCCTGGCCTATGCCCACGTCGTAAATAATCAGTGGCAAAAGGCGGAGGAATTGCTGCGCATGGCCGATCCCAATGATCCGGTTTCCGCACTGACCGAAGCCAAAATTCGTATCCATAAGAACCAAAACGCCGAGGCGGTTCAAATACTCCAAAACGTGGAATTGAACTCCTGCGGCATCCTCGCCGAACCGATCGAAACACTCTTACAGGAACTCCAACCGGACGTCGCTCCTGCCGATTCTGCCATGGGCGCTCTACCTCCGGTAACAGCGCCGTTCACTGCTCCTGGACCTGCCCCTGCCGATAATGCCGCTGCGACTCCGGAACAGCCGGATCCCATTGAGACCGCCCTGGCTACGGAGTTCAGCAACAATGATTTGCGCATTGTAAAGACGCCGGAAAATGTCATCCTCTGTTCCATGTGGCTCTCTTCGGATATCTTTCAGTACGGTTCGCCTATCAATGCAAAAATCTATCTGACTAATGTCAGCGATACACACAACCAGGAAACCGCCGTGGTGCTCGCGCCGAATAACTTCCTCGATCCCCACCTGTTAATCACCGCCCATGTATATCCGGCCCCCGACGAACAAGGCGCCAAAAACAAACCTTTGATTCTGGCACATCGGTATTTGATCCAGAAAAGGATCCTCGAACCCGGACAATCGAATGTGATCGAAGAGAATCTCTGCATCGGTCCATTACGAAAAATCCTGGAAGAAAATCCCCGACAATCGTACCGAATCACCTTTACCCTTTATCTCGATCCCGTTCCGGACGACCAGGACGGGTTCCAAAGTAAAATTGCCACCTTACAGCCAAAGCCGGTTACGGTCACACGCAGAGCATTCATACCGACCACCCAAAGAATGAATGAATATACCCGCGCCCTCCAGAACGGCACGCCCGATGAGCGGATCAAAGCCGTTCGACTCTTTGCCGCATTGCTCCGCGAAATGAAAATCGCTCCCCAGCGCTATCGTAACAGATCTCTGAATTCCAAGGTGATTCGCCAGATGATCGCTAAAAACCTGAGCCACTCCGACTTTCGCGTCCGCGCCTGGGCGGCCCAAACTCTGGCGGCCTTGTCACCCCTCGATCCGGAAGAAGCCAAGTATATGGGTGACCTGATTAGCGATAAAAACTGGTTCGTACGCTTTATGGCGATACAGACCCTTTCGTCAACCATCGATTTGGCCGAATATTTCAGATGGTCCGAGACGCTGGAGAAACATGCCGTTCTCAAACGACAGATTCAATTGCTCCGAGGTATGCCCTGGCAGGTCGAAAAATTACCCGAAATCACCCTGCCCCAGGAAACGGAGCCTGATCTGGGCGCTATTCCAGCCACCAGCGGCGCTCCTGCTCTGCCGTAAACACCCATTTTTCCTCCCGATTCGGGCACGTTATAAAACGATGCTACCGCCAATTGTCACGATCGACTGCAAAAATGTGGCACACCCGCCCTCGGGTGTGTCGTGGCTGGAAAAGATCAGCCGAGGGCGGCTGAGCCACATTTTCAAGTTGTAACCGTTCAGGTAATATAAAAAGCCCCCGCCGCTAGGCGGGAGATCGACGCCAAAGGTAAGCACAGAGTGATATATCCCCCTCCTTGCGGAGGGGGCTTGTTACTGCGTGAACGGTTACTTCAAGTTTATATCGCAGAACGTAGGATATGCTGTGCATACCATTTAACCTAATGACGCCGGCGTCAAAAAAATCTGAAAAACCTTATTTTTGATGTTGCATCACTGACGGCTTTTGACTATACAGTGTTCGAAATTAGATTAGGAACGATGTAGTTGTAAACCAATGGTAATTGGGTAATTAGGCCCGTTTTTTAATCATGGGAGTTAGGTAGGGTGTGCATTGCACACCATTTATTTCTGCTTTTTAATCATGGGAGTGAATGTATGGCAGTGAAAGTAGATTTGGAGAAATGCACCGGTTGTGAAACGTGTGTGGACTCATGTCCCAGCGAAGCCCTCAGTATGGAAAATGAAAAGGTCAAGGTGGATGCCGACGCCTGTGTGGATTGCGGCGCCTGTGTGGATGAGTGCCCGGTCGAAGCCCTGGAAATGGAATAGCCAGCGGGGAATCTCACCCTCCACCCCTTATCCGTTTTTTACCGATAAATGCAACGCCGACGGAAACCTCGGCAGCGGAAAGTTATGCGCTGTACCTGTCAGATTGATAGAAGTAGGGTAGGCTGTGCCTACCGGGTCACTAATCACTAACCACTTTTTTCTTATCCGCGCTCTCTACGACCTCTGCGGTGAATCAGCTATTCTACTCTTACTAACCAGTTATCGTATAGAATCATAAAGTCTTTAAGATCGATAAAACCATCCATCGGTGCAGCCAGATCAAAAAGATTGTTCCAGGCCGGATCATTTTCATCCGTAAGCCAGACCTGAGCGAAAATAGCAAAATCGAACAGATTGATATCGCAGGTACGGTTGAAATCGCCGAAGTCGGCCAGCGTAAATTCATACACGCCCATATCCACGACGCTCTGACCATCACAGTCGCCATCGACAAACCGCTCTCGGCCATCGAGGTCGATATTTGGATCTAAGGGAGTATTAGGATCGCCGGCGTCGATACAGGGGGAATTCGGCAGCAGGTGCAGATCATCATCGACTGTACCGATGGTGCCATCAGGTCCGTTAGGGTCAATGAAGAGAGGATCGGCATCGATATTACCAGGCCCCCAGCTAATAGTGTTACCTGTACCATCATCATATATACCAGGGAGACCTGCCTGAATATCACAGTAGTTAACATCTATTGTTGAAGAATTATTTAAAGCAATTTCATTTCCATCTGGTGCAGCATTGCCCCAGAGTATGCAATTAGTTATGGTTGAGCTGCTGTCGTAATTACATATCCCGCCGCCTTTGTTTGCCGAGTTACCACTAAACGTGCAGTTATTCACTATCGGGCTGCTTGAGAAGCTATTACACATCCCGCCGCCGATGATCGCCGAGTTACCACTGAACGTACAGTTGGTCACAGTCGAGCAGCTCTCAACGTGGTTCCTCATCCCGCCACCACCGGAGTTAGCCGAGTTGACTGTGAAGGTGCAATTAGTTACTGTCGGGCTGCTGAACTCCCAGTTCCCCATCCCGCCAGCATCGATGTTTGCTGTATTTCCGCTGAATGTGCAGTTAGCCACCGTCGGGCTGCTGTTATTATCGTTGAATATTCCACCGCCACTAAAGTTTGCCAAGTTGGCACTGAACATACAGTTGGTAACTGTCGGGCTACTGCCATTATCGTTGAATATCCCAGCGGCCGCGTCCTCGGACTCATGCCCCACCCCGAACGACACGTCCACCCAACCCACCACCCCCACTGGACCCGCCCCGAAGCCAAAAACGACCACAACGGCCTCTCCATCTTCACCAACGCCGTCAAATACTTCGACTAAATTGGGTGGCATGCCTACGCGCAGCTTAGGCATGCGTTACAACAAAACAGGGCTAAAAGGTGTCCGGTACATTTTTTACGAATGCTAAATAAGATTGGTTCCTCACAAGAATTTGTGCAGGCAAACTACGACGAGAACATTATAAGTGTTTATTTTACAGCGTGATACGTTACCTCAAGTTTCCTAGTAACCCGTA
>Ga0114922_10005702_pt1 | contig 11471 bp, 14 predicted proteins | sample AartaG_FD_100975 | JGI IMG/M metagenome (GOLD analysis project Ga0114922, IMG submission 100975) | Deep subsurface microbial communities from Aarhus Bay to uncover new lineages of life (NeLLi) - Aarhus_00045 metaG | ecosystem: Environmental > Aquatic > Marine > Oceanic > Sediment | place...
CGAGGAAGCTTGGCAAAATCCAGGCTGTCGAGAAGCCTCTCTTCTTCGCTTCCGGGATCGATAAAATCCTTGAGATTTTCACGCATACGCCAATTATAGGGTCAAGGTCTTTAATTGTCAAAACCGCGCCCGCTCGCCTCCGGATGGCCTCCTAATCAGCTTCCCTGACTGTTATAAGAATTACCACGGTTTTAACAATTCCTGCAATGGTTAAGAACGCGCTCATTACTCCTTGCTCATTCCCTTTTTATAATAAGTTGTTCATAAGGAGTGATGAAAATGAAGAAAAAGCTTCATCCTGATTATGCAGAATGTACGGTGATATGTGCCTGTGGGAACACGTTCAAAACAAAGTCAACGAAAAAAGAAATCCGGGTGGAAATATGTTCGCAATGCCATTACTTTTTCACTGGAAAACAGAAGTTCATCGATAGCGCCGGACGCGTGGAAAAATTCAGGAAAAAATATGCTGATTTTAAAAAATAAGCGAAATGTTTCAAGAGATGAAGAATATAGAGGAAAAGTTCCGCGAACTGACGCAATCTTTATCTGATCCCGCCTTAGCCTCCGACCCCCAAAAAATCCGCAAAATTTCTAAACAACGGGCAGAGCTGGAGCCTGTCGTCATAAAATTCGAGGCATACAAAAGGATCCTCAAGGGTATCAAAGAATCTGAGGGAACTAGAGGTGAAAAAAGAGGCCCTCCAAGAGGAACTTCAGATTTTGCTTTTGCCCAGGGATCCCCACGATGAAAAAGATGTCATCATGGAGATTCGAGCAGGAGCCGGGGGGGATGAAGCCTCGCTTTTCGCTCAGGACCTCTTCCGCATGTATTCCCGTTACGCCGAACACCAAGGTTGGAAAACCGATGTTCTTAACACGAATATCTCCCCGATAGGTGGATTCAAGGAGATCATTTTCAACATCCGGGGGACAAAGTCTATTCGATGCTCAAATTGGAAAGCGGCGTGCATCGTGTCCAACGCGTTCCCCAAACTGAGGCTAGCGGCCGCATCCACACCTCTACGGTCACTGTTGCTGTGCTCCCAGAGGCTGACGAAGTGGACGTTCGAATAGATCCCAAGGATTAAGATCGAGGCTTTTGGGGCCTCGGGCCCAGGCGGCCAAAGCGTCAATCGAAATTACTCAGCCATCCGGATCACACACAAAACATCCGGAATGGTCGTGTCTTGTCAGGATGAAAAATCTCAGCATCGCAACAAGGACAAGGCCCTAAAAATACTCCGTTCCCAGTTGATGAACAAAGCCCAAAGGGAGCAGGATACCAAAATTGCCCAGGATAGAAAACTTCAGGTCGGAACAAGGGAAAGAAGCGAAAAGATCCGCACCTATAACTATCCCCAATCTCGGGTAACCGACCACCGATTGAATTTATCCCTGCACAAACTCGAAAGCGTTCTTGATGGGAACCTAGAAGAATTCATCGAGGCCTTGATCGTCCATGACCAGGCTCAGAAAATGGGAGATCGATCGCAATCCTTCTGACTCGGGAATGGCCATTGTCAACGATTCAGGATCTCTACATCAAAGGGAAGGCCCTCTTGAAGGATTTTCCCGACGCCTCGATAGAATCGAAAGTATTGGTCACAGATATCTCGTCGGAGGCGTTAAAAACAGCGCGACAAAACGCCTTTCTCCACGAAGCGCCTGACATTGTCTTCCTGGAAGGGATTCTGTTTTCCCCTTTGCAGAAATGGCACCTGGAGAGGCCGTTTGATTTTATTGTTTCGAATCCGCCCTATGTGTCAGAGAACCAATGGGAAACCCTCCAAGACGAAATCCGTCTCCATGAACCCATAGGGGCACTTGTTCCGGGAAAAACCGGATTGGAAATCATCGAAAATCTCGTTTCTGGAGCTTTAAATTATATAAAAAAAGGGGGGGCATCTCTGTATGGAAATCGGTTTCAGACAAGAGGATGATGTTTTGGGCCTTTTTGGAGAGGGTTGGGGAGAAGTCAGTTGTTTCAAGAATTTGGCCGGAATTCCTCGTATCATAACTGCCCAAAAATCGTCTTGAGCCCTTCTGGATTGGCGACTTCAAAAAAAGAGGCTATGATTTTCAGGCTTTATATGCCGAATCCGGTGAAAGCCAGGGAAAAAGGGGTAATTTTGACCTTGACAGATGCCAGTCAACATAATATGTTTTTAGCATAGATTAAAAGGAAGCAGGTGACATTCATGAAAACCAAATATTTAGTCTTTGTATTTATTTTTATTCTGCTCGCCTATCCATCTGAGATATTCACCAAGGGAAGGCGAGGAGCAAAACTTCAGATTCAAAAAAAAGATAGCACATATTTGGCAGGCGAGCTAATTGCCGTAAAAAAAGAGTCATTATTATTAGTCGATTCAGATACATCGGCCGATGTGTCCGTCGCTTTTAATGATATTGAAGTCATTGAAATCTTAAAAAAACCAAAGCTTTTTCTTGGTGCCGGAATAGGCATGATATTCGGTGTCGCTGTTGGAACGGCATCCGGCTACATATTGGGGGATGATGAACCCAGAGCAGGCGATGAGCAGGGGGATTTTAAAACAAGGACAGCTTCTGAAAAAGCTCTAGTCAACAGCATTTTGTTTGGATTGATCGGACTGATCGGAGGAGGCATAGTGGGAGCGGATGCGGGAAAAAATGAAACAATTTATCTTCTAGAGCTGACGCCAGAAGAAAAAGCAGAGACTCTAAAGAAATTAAGCTCGAAAGCTCGCATTCCTGATTTCAAATAAAACTTTCCTTCTCAATCATGGGCAACTTTTCATTCGATCTTTAATGGCTGGATTCTTAATAAATTGAGAACCTTAAAGGCTTTAAAAAATGCGGCCTATCAATTCTCAACAAAGACATCTGTTTTTAAAATGTTCTCTTTTAAACAAATTGTGATGTAAATGCCGCATCTTGATTATTATTCCATTAAATTATACAATTGTTTTCTTAATTTTAGGACTCACATTTCACTAGAAAGGAAACGGGATTTTTCCCATAAAGGATGCATAGTCTATTTTTAATTAATTCTCGCATCGGGAACGCGATGAACAATATATGAAAGTTCCATTTACGAATATCGGATACACATCCTTCGCTAACTCGGTGAGAATTTTTCCTCGGAAGGAGGTTAGTCATGAGTAATAAATCTGGCAGAACATCACTGAGTACTTTTGTATTAATTTCTGTGCTTGTGTTAACGACATTTCTATTCCTGTATACCGGACAATCCGACGATGACCTTTTTGAGGTCAATGGCCTTATAGGAGGGGGACCATTAGATGCATCTCAAAACTTTGCCAAGTGGTCAACAGAGACATTGCCGTCTATCCCAGAAATTCCAGGGGAAAGAGTAGAGGATCAAAAGCCTTATCGACCTATGATCGACGAGATAGAACGTCTAAAAAGGGATGTACGGTCAGGGGCTCTGGTGCCTTCTAGAGGAAATGCCAATGCCGTAGAAGATCGGGCTGAAAACATTATCGAGAAACAGCCGATCGGTCCTTCGGCACCCACGCAAAACACGGATTTCGAGGGAATCAATTACACTGGCTGGATACCTCCGGACCCTATATTGGCTGTGGGATCTAATCATGTCGTCGTTATGGTGAATTCTTCCTGGGCTATTTACACCAAAACAGGGACTCAGCAGCTGATTACATCACTCAATGCTTTTTTCGCCTCTTTATCACCTCCCGGATCTATTTACGACCCTTGGATATTTTATGATGGCCACGCCGGCCGGTGGGTGATGGTCGCCATAAGCGCCGATTTTGTTACCAATAAGTCGGTCTACCTTCTTGCTGTCTCTGATGATGATGATCCCAACGGAGATTGGGCTGGCTGGAGCCTGGATGCCACTTTGGACGGGGCTACATCCACCAACAACTGGGCAGACTATGAAAAGGTAGGTCACGACGATTCTTATGCTATATATATAACGTCCAATCAATTTAATTTTGGCTCCCCTTCCAATTTTCAATATTCCAAGATTAGGGTCATCCGCAAGTCAGAAGCTTACTGGAGCGGAACCCCGGGAGCTCTCACCTGGTATGACTTCGTGAACATGCAGAATGAAGACGGCTCAACGGCCTTCACCATACAGCCTTGCCATACTCTGAGTTCTTCTTCTCATCAATATCTTGTCAACACGGAGAGTTATGCATCGGGCGATGGAATTACCCTGTGGAGAATCGACAAAACTTGGACTCCTACACTGACAAGGGTCGGGACAGTCGCGGTTACAAGCTTTACCATACCTCCAAATGCAGAACAGCTCGGAGGAGCTGACCTGATTGATACCGGGGATAACAGGCTTTACAATGCCGTTTACAGGGACGGCAAAGTCTATACCGGTTTTCCCGAAGCCTATGATTGGGGAAGCGGTGCAAACTGTAACATTCGTTTTGTAGGAATTGATGTGGTTGGTGTTTCTGCCGCATGGGATTACACATACGGACTAAACGGGTATTACTATTATTATCCTGCCATTTCTATCGATACGGGAAACAACAACCATGTGGTCTTCAGCCGGTCGGGAAGCAGCGAATATGCTGGAATCAGATATACCGGGCGTCAGTCAGGGGATAATCCTTTAGAAAGCTCCGATTTCCTTATAGCGGGCCAGGGTTATTACGTCAATTACGACTCCTACGGAAGGAACCGCTGGGGGGACTACAATGGAATCGGAATAGATCCAACGGTTTGGGGGACATCGTGGGTTTATAGTGAATACGCCACTGACTCCAACACATGGGGAACCAGGATTGGGGAGGTTTCCTACGAACCTTATGCTATGGGCACTTCGATACCTGAGGTCTTTTCGGCAATCCCGAAGGATTTCACCTTTACGGTCGCTGACTATGATTGGGTGTTGGTTGGTATCAACCCGACTACCGATCATGACGTCTATATCGATGATAATTTTGATTTTTCGTCACCTATTGCCAGTTCTACCCAAACAGGAACGACTCGTGACTTCGTAGCAGTGAACGGGCACACCTATGGGAATGCCACACATTACGCCCGGATTACCTACGGATCATCAAGCGACTACACGATCGAAGTAGAGTGGTGGAACCCTGGTCTTACCTTAAACACGCCCGGTTCATATTCTATGTTGGACTATGAGGTGCTTGATTGTTACTCCATCGACCTCGCTGCCGGCACAGAATATACACTCACCCTAGATGTCACTTCGGGCACAGCGGATCTTAATGTCTGGATTTACGGGCCGGATAGAGACGATGGCGCACGCACGGATTACGATTGGACAGCCCAGACCGCTAATCCCGGTGGTGATGAAAGCATTATCTTTACACCCACCACAAACGGTGAGCACGTGATCGTTGTGGTCAATGAGAATGCTGAGACTTCAAACTTCACGATCGGGATCTCAACCACCACAACGGTTGCCACAACCGTCACGAGCTCGCCCCCGGGTTTGGAGATCATCGTGGATTCTACTCCCTACACAGCTCCGCAGATATTCGATTGGCTTCCCGGCTCTTCGCACACGATCGGCGTGTCATCTCCTCAAAGCGCCGGGATTGGAGTACAATACACGTATAATTCCTGGAGTGATGCGGGAGATCAAATCCATGCGGTTGTGACTCCTGCTTTTGACACCACCTACACAGCCTCTTTCGACACACAATATTCGTTAAACACCACCGCGGACCCTCTGGCGGGAGGGACTGTGAGCCCGAGCGGAGAAACGTGGCATATCAGTGGCACTCCGGTTGATGTAACCGCCACAAACAATCCGGGATACGTATTCAGCGTCTGGACCGGAGATGTGCCGACTGGTGATGAAAACGACAATCCGGTGTCCATCACGATGGATGCACCGAAAAGTCTTACGGCCAACTTCTCTTCCATCGCTTATGTTTTAACCACGCAGATCGATCCCTCCGGAGGAGGAACCGTCATCAAGGATCCCGACCAAGCCACATATGTTTTTGGTGAAACAGTGGAGCTTACCGCCTCACCCAGTGATGGGTATCTTTTCAGCATGTGGGAAGGAGATGTGCCGACAGGATATGAAACCGATAATCCTCTAACAATCACCATGGATGCCAACAAAACCTTGAAGGCGAAATTTTCTGTCATGTGGCAAGTGATTACATCTGCTAATCCAGAACAAATGGTCAGTCTGGATACAAATGGAGATGGGAACAAAGAAGTGATTGTTGATTTTGGGGCTCTGGGTTTATGGATTTGGCAGGACAGTGCATGGTCTCAGCTCACGAAAAGCAACCCTATAAATATGATCGCTTTTGATTTCGACAATGATGGAAGGGGTGAATTGGCTCTCGATTTCGGAAGCAAAGGTCTTTGGCTATGGGATGTGACCTGGACCAAACTCTCCCCGGATAGCGCTGAATTTATGATCGCTGGAGATATCGTGAGCGGTGGCGGCGACGAGTTGGTCGTGGACTTTGGAACCACTGGTCTCTGGCGCTGGAATGGGACTTGGACAAGAATGACTGGAGATAATCCCGAATATATGATTGCTGCGGATGTGGTTGGGGATACCCAGGATGAGTTGATTGTCGATTTTGGAACCAAAGGTCTCTGGCGCTGGGCGGGAGCTTGGGTAAAAATGACAGGAGACAATCCCGATTATTTGATCGCGGCAGATATAGACGGCGATGGAGACGACGAGTTGATTGTCGATTTTGGAACCAAAGGTCTCTGGCGCTGGAATGGGACTTGGACAAAGATGACAGGGGATAATCCCGAGGACATGATCGCGGCAGATATGGACGGTGATGGAGACGACGAGTTGGTTGTCGACTTCGGCACGGGAATCGGTCTCTGGCGCTGGAATGGGACTTGGAGCATTATGACCAAGGACAATGCTGAGCAATTGCTTACTCCCGATGTTGACAATGATACGAAGGAAGAAATAGTCGTTGATTTTGGAAGCTTGGGCCTCTGGATGTGGAATGACTACTGGACCAAGTTGTCCGATAACAATGCAGAAGATATGATCGGATCTGACAGAGACGGCGACGGATATCAGGAATTGTATGTGGATTTTGGAAGCTTGGGCCTCTGGATGTGGTGAAGAAACCGATCAGCAAAATAACGAAATAGATATAAAAACACATATCACCCCTCTATGCACCCCTATGGGCTATTGACCTTTTTCAGGTCAAGTAGACAATATCTAAATAAATACAGTGCTGGATTTCCAGGTTTGCAAAAAAAGCGGAATTCATTGAAAGGGGCAGAAATGAAAAGAAAAACATGGGCTTTACTCTTCATGTTGGGGATTTGGCTTTTCAACGGCGTGGCACTCTATGGTCAACAGAATCATATCTTCCGCGCGGTGGATTATCGAATAGAACTCTCCGAAGACGGTTTTCATCAGATTTTAATGGATGGATATTTTTCCTACGGAAGGCCCGGATATCCCGACCTGCCGTCGATAAATTATCAGATTGCCGTGCCTCCGAGTGCAGATTTAGAAACGGTACAAATCGAATACGATGAAAGTGGGATTGTTTCTCTAGGCAGCTTCCGAATCCAAGAATTGCCACCTTTGGCAACCTGGGCCTATGGTCAGAGGATTCTGAGCCCAAAAGCCAATGCCTATGGAAATGACGCTTAATACCCGGAAAAAAAGGTACAGTTATTAGGAGTTTCGATGCTGAGAAAATGGAAAATCGTCCACATCAAATACACCCCATTCAAGTACAATCCTGAGACATCAGATTTGAGATTTATCCCCGAAGTGAGTGTAAGGATCAGATATGACAGGCGGCCGCGAACAGCCTCTTTAGACCTGTAACTGGCGGATACAGTCATGACCGAGAGGGCTAAAAGAATCATCACGAATTTTTCGGACGCAGAAACGTGGTATCTGCCGAGTATTCCTGTGATCCGGCTGAATCAAACCCATGATTATCTGATCATAACCACAAATGCGATTGAATCCAGCAGCACAAAACTGACGGACTTCGTCAGCTACTTGGCAAATCAGGGACATCTTCCGCTTGTTATTACCGAAGATGAGTTTGGGAATCTGACAGGGCAATCTCCGAATGGAACAGCCGAAAAAATCCGAGAATGGCTGAAAAACAACTATATCGCCTCTTCCATCGAGTATGTGTTGTTGATAGGCAATTCCGATCCGGGCGGGGATGTGCCGATGAAGATGTGCTGGCCGAGATCCGACGAGTCCACCAACAGGGAAACGCCAACCGACTATTTTTATGCCAATTTGACAGGAAATTGGGATCAGGATGGGGATGGCTTTTTCGGAGAATACAGTGATGACAGGAAGCCAGGGGGAGTGGACTTCATGAATGACGTCTATGTCGGACGAACTCCTGTTTATAGCGGTGTGGCCGATTTAGATTCTGTTCTTGCAAAATTCATAACCTACGGGAATGAACTGGATCTGACTTGGAGGCAGAATGCTTTGCTGCCCTTGAGTTTTTCTGACAGCAGCACGGATGGTGCCCACATGGGAGAAGCTATGAAATCCACCTACCTTACACCTGCTGGTTATTCGTCCTGGTCTTTATACATGCAGGGGAGTGTTTGTGCTGGAGGCGATTCGTCCTTTGCCTCGAACGAGGAATTGCTCAGCGGAGCCACAAAGAAAAGATGGATGGGCAATCCTTACGGAATGGTTTGGTGGCGGGGACATGGCAGCCAGACCGGAGCATACATGGGAATAGCGACTGCGGATTAGTAACAATCCTAACCAGCAGCGATACGTCGTCTTTAAATAACGCCTACCCCCCTTTGTTTACCAGTGCTCGTGCCTGAATGGACACCCTGAATCCTCGAATAACCTTGGGACAGCTTTGCTGTACAACGGAGCCATTGCCACGGTAAGCGCAAGCAGAGTTTCTTGGTATGGGGTTGGATCCTGGGGAACGGGTTTGAAATATTATTGTGACAATGCGAGCATTGGTTTCTACTATGGGAATGAACTTGTCGGCAATAATAAAGTCGCAGCCGTTGCCCTTTTTGATGTGAAGAGCGATATGGGAGCGAATGGAGCATGGTGGGGCAATGTATCTTGGATGAATCTGTTTGATTTTAATCTCTTCGGAGATCCAACAACCTCTTTGACCAACCAGGGAATAGCCCATATTGTGACCTCTCCTGACACTCCAAGTGGGCCATCGACTGGAACAGTCAATAATTCCTATTCTTATGCTACAGCAGGATCTGCGTGCTCTCTTGGCCACAGCGTAGAATATCGGTTCGATTGGGGGGATGGTAGCTATTCCACTTGGTCGAGTTCAACAAGTGCCAACAAATCCTGGATATCTACAGGCATTTATACGGTCAGATCTCAGGCAAGGTGTTCCTTTGATCAAAATATCGTTTCTGGATGGTCATCAGGGAGGACAGTCAACATCTCCCTTCCCGCAGCTGTGATCTCCGGCGCGGTGAAGACCAAAGAAGGGAAGGGAATTGGGAAAGTAACGATCACATTTTCTAACGGAGGTGGAACGACTTCTACCAATTCATCGGGTAACTATTCTCACGGTGTGGGCTTGGGTAGGTCGGGAACAGTCACTCCTTCAAAGACTGGAGTGACATTTGCACCCAGCTCTCGAAATTACACAAGTGTCACATCGGATCAAGCCAACCAGGATTATGTCGTACATTTTGTAACGTCTTCCCTCAAATATCAAGGAATCGTCGCACAGGATATCGGGGATGGAGACACCAATCATGAGCTTATCTGTGATTTCGGCAACCTGGGTGTCTATGTGTATGATTTGTCCTCTGGTTGGCACAAGATATCCCCCGATAATCCCGATTGGATCATCAAGATCCGCTTCGGGGGAGGAAGCTCCGGAATTTTAGCTGATTTTGGAAGCATGGGGCTCTGGTGGTGGAAATATTCTGGCTATCCTGGCACGTGGACTAGAATAAGTAACGACAATGCAACCATAGGATATGCAGTGGACGATGATGGAGATGGCAAAGACGAAGCACAATTGTCATTCGGAACCTTAGGAGTATGGCGGTATGACGGAGCTCCTAAATGGCACAAAATCACGGGTGATACGCCTCTGGATTTGCGAGCTGTTCGTTTTGTTGGTGCCTCTGATTATGAATTGGTTAGTACCTTCCAAGGGGTCCCAGGCCTCTGGATGTGGGATTATGTCGGTTGGCTGTGGAACTGGATTCAACTGACCGCTCAATCTCCGGATTGGAATGATGGATTTGTAGAGCCCTTTGACCCGAATGCCCTCATCGAAACATCGGGCGATGAAGTCTCAAGGCCCATGGCGCTCCCACCTGTCTGATTTGTGATTTTTGCGGAGACGGTCTTTGGTATTATGATGGCTCGACCAACACCTGGCATAAAATCAGTTCGGATTCCCCAGATCCATTCTAATAGCTTGGAAACCTCATCCCCCGTCTGAAATGGTTCATCTTGCGTGTGCTTGTTGCCCATTTATCATGCTCATATGACTGTAATAGGTATCCTCACTCCTTTGGACTGGTCAAACGCCTCTGTCGTCATCTTGGCATCCAACCCATTTTTATTCCCATCAAGGAGCCGTGGAGGAATGGGATTATAGAGAGATTTCAGAACGTTTTCGATAAGATGTTTTTTCGCACGCAGTATTTTGAAAGTCTTTCTTACCTTGTGCAGCAGGCCTGGGAATTTGAGACATTCCATAATCAGTATCATCGTTACAGCACGATGGAAGGTAAGACTCCTCTAGAGAAGATCTCGGGCAAGCTGAAATATCTACAAAAGGATTTTAGATTGCCAGAGAAACTTACTATTGCACCTGGCCATATTCATATCATCAGGTTTATTCGCAGCAATAGAATCCCTGATATTTTTGTAGAGAAGTTCGCTATGCCCATGGCAGTGGAATATGAATATGTTTGGGCAACGATTGATACAACAGCATAAAAATTAAACATATATCACGATTCAAAGCTTGTGGATCAGATTCCTTATTCAGTTCCAAAAACATCTTTGGATCTATAAAATATCGATCTATAGGGTCTACGATATATGTGAACAAATTTGTATTAAGGTCTACGATGTCTATAGATTTATCACTTACCATTTAACCTGGATAATTCATAAATTATCCAGGTTACTCTAAATTATTCATGTACGAGCTTAAAATCAAGGGACACGTTACCGATTTCAGAAAATCGGCACATGTTCCTGATTTCAATGCATATAGCATTAAATCCCGTTAAAAAAGTCATGTTTATGAATAATTCAGGTTAAATAACATCGTTATGTCATCTAGACGAAAAGAGGTGGATTTGGTAATCTAGAGAGTTAAAAGAGAGGTCATACAATGTGTCTAGGAATACCAGCAAAAGTCGTCCAAATCGATGATTCTCAGGAAGGAAAAGTCGATTATTTGGGTACAAAAGTTAAAACAAATTTTACCCTTCTGGAAGATGTCAAAAAGGGAGATTGGGTCATCGTTCACGCCGGCTTTGCCATC
>Ga0114922_10005703_pt1 | contig 11470 bp, 7 predicted proteins | sample AartaG_FD_100975 | JGI IMG/M metagenome (GOLD analysis project Ga0114922, IMG submission 100975) | Deep subsurface microbial communities from Aarhus Bay to uncover new lineages of life (NeLLi) - Aarhus_00045 metaG | ecosystem: Environmental > Aquatic > Marine > Oceanic > Sediment | place: Aarhus...
AAGGTCGGCAGAAACGACCCCTGCCCCTGCGGCAGCGGGAAAAAATACAAGAAATGCTGCGGAAAGACCACATAGAATAGCGTCGAAGAGTTTTTGTGTTGGTTATTAATTGAAAAAGAAAACATCGAGCAACGTGTTGCTACCCGATGTTTTCCGGAGGGGAGAAAAACTCTTATATTACTACATCTGTTATCGGCGAGCTTACAGGTGCTACTTTAACTGAAAAGCTGCGTTTCTAACCGTTTCTATTAACTTTTACGCTATGAATGCGCAGAGGTTCTATATTTCTCCAGGAATTATAGATTTGCTTGCAGATTTGTAGTTCAGGTTTCCATTTTACGAAAAATTGCAAGACGGCAGGCTCTAATAAAGGCTCATTGGCTCGCCCCGACGGCTGCGTCGGCGGTAAATCGTAATCCCTTTACAGCCAAGCTGGTAAGCTAATTTGTAGGCCTTGTCGACAGCTGCAACTGTGGCCTTATCACTGAAATTTATGGTCTTGCTGACCGCTGCATCGCAGTGCTTCTGAAAAGCCGCCTGCATCTGGACGTGCAATTCCGGCTTAATATCGTAGGCACATTTGAAGATTTTACGGATTTTCGCTGGGATTTTGGGAATTTTCTGGATACTGCCGGCCTTGAGTATCTTTTCTTCCAGCGATTTGTTGTAAAAGCCCCTCTTTTCACCTACTTGTTTGAAAATCGGGTTGATTTGCAGCATTTTTGAATTATCCAGTATCTGGTGGACAAACACCAGCGAGTAAGCCGGCTCGATTCCGCAGGAACAGTTTGCGATAATGCTTATTGTACCGGTCGGGGCTATGCAGGTAAGAGAAGCATTGCGAACCTTCCTGTTTCTTTCGGTTCTCCAGATGCTGTCATTCCAGTTTGGAAATGGTCCGCGAAGATTGGCAAGGGCATGACTGGCATCGCGTGTGGTCTTATTAATAAATCTCATAACGGTTTCTCCGAAGTCAATACCCTGTTGTGAATCATAGGCTATGCCGAGCAGAAACAAGCAATCTGCGAAACCCATGATACCCAGACCAATTTTGCGGTTGGCCTGTGACAGGCGGGTAGTGTCCCTGACTGGAAAATTGCAGACATCGATGATGTTGTCCAGAAATCGCACCGCCAATTTGATGGTTTCAGCCAGCGCCGGCCAATCTAAATCTTTCTTGCCATTGTCGGATTTCACAAATTTTGTAAGGTTGATACTGCCGAGTGTACAGGCTTCATAGGGTAATAACGGCTGTTCACCACAGGGGTTGGTTGCTTCTATTCGGCCAAGTGAAGGGGTCGGATTGTCACGGTTGATTCGGTCAATAAAAGCTACACCAGGCTCGCCGGTTTTATGAGCACATTTGACTATCATTTTCCAGATGTCGCTGACGGTGTAGAATTGCTTTGCCTGCCCGCTGCTCGGAAGAGGCTCGTCGGTTAGCTTGTGCAGGTCATTTATTGAATAATGCCCAATGTCGATTCGCCGCGGCAACAAGTACCGCTGAGAAGTGCGTGGATTTGTCACAATGTGCAAAGAATTGCCGGAATCGAGCAGCTTTTCCATCCAATCATCGGTGATTTTAACGGAGATATTGAAATTCGTAAAGGCCTTTAAGTTCTGTTTGGCGTGCAGGAACTTTAATATGTCCGGATGTTCGACGCTCATCATACCCATATTTGCACCGCGTCGAAATGCACCTTGCTGAATGGCGTCGGTTGTCTCGGAGAAGACCCGCCAGAAGCTTATTGGCCCCGATGTTGTCCCGCCGCTCGATGCAACACGGTCACCTGTCGGTCTTAATCTATCGAGTGAAAATCCGGTGCCGCCGCCTGCCTTTTGGATAAGAGCGGTTTGCTTAATCGTCTCAAATATCCCTTCAATGCTATCTTCAATCGGCAGCACAAAGCAGGCGCTGAGCATGCCGCTGGGACGGCTGGCATTCATAAGAGCAGGGGAGTTAGGCAAAAATTTAAGCGAGGCCATCAAGTCATAAAATTTTCTATACCAGGTTTTGATTTCGCTTTCGGTGGCCCCGTATTTAATTTCCGCTTTGGCTACGAGCGACGCAACCCTGCTAAACATTTGAGCTGGTGTCTCAATACAATTGCCCTGCTCGTCTTTGATTAGATATCGGCTTTGCAAAATAGTTACAGCATTTTCAGTAAGCACGGGGGCCTCACCGGGCGGCGGTTGTGTATTGAACTCAGCCATAAAATGCCTAATCGTTTATCAGCTTTAATCTTTGGGCGTTGAGTTTTTGTTTAACTCAAAACTAAAAATTCAAAACTCAAAACTTCCTTAGCCATCTAAATCTGAAAACCTGGCGAATCCTTTCGGAAAACCGAACTCCAAGACGCTGTGTGCTCGTCTTAAACTCAGTTTGTTTTAAATCATCGACGGTGGGTTTGGCGGGTGATTTGCCGAATATCGACAATAGCCCACCTGCAAAAAATCCAAGAATCGAAGCTATTTTAGTCCGAGCGGACATTTATTAGTCGCAATCTATTCACTAACAACGATTATCGTTGCACAGCTAATTTTATGCTGGCTAACAGTTCTTCGCCGGTCCTGTTTTCAAATGCAGATTTGCCGAATAGCTGATGCCTGTCCAAAATCTGTGGTTCAGTATCGTAATATCGCTGTACCGCTCCAATGCTGCCTTCTGCTGCACCGCTGGTTTTGTAATCGCCTTCCAAAAGCCACAAGCTGACTTCGTCGTCATATTCAGCAGGATAAATTAGAGCGACGGCATATTTATTATCATCATATTTGGCCAGGTGCACCTTTGCTCGGCAGGGCGGGCTGCTCTTAACTGCCAGGTTAACAAGCCCCTTGAAATCTTTCTTCGCCGTTTCAGTATCACTTGAATAAAAGAACATCCCCGCCTCAAGCTGGAAAATTTCCGCTCTGACACCTTTTAGCTCGAGTTTGCCGTCGGGGTATGCTTTGTGTATTTTATACGCCTTGCAATTTTTGTATTTCTCGCTTTCGAAAAGCTCAGCCACCTCTTTAGCCGTAAACCCAACGCCTGTGTGCTCGCCGAAGTCAAAAACATACAGGCCAACATACTTTTGCGGATTTTGTAATTCTGGTAATTCCATAATCTTTTATTTAATCCTCAGGCGGGCAAATTTTCGTTTGCCAACTTGAATGACCATGCCATCTTTTGGGGTAATTTCCTTATTAGGGTCGAGTATCTTTATGTCGTCTATGCTGGTTGCTGCTTGGTTTATCATCCGTTTTGCTTCACTTCCGCTCGATACGAGTTGAGTTTGCAAAAGAACTTTCGCAGCGGTAATTGGCGCCGAACTTATTTCAACCTCTGGTATATCATCGGGCAGTCGGCCTTGTGCGAAGACCTTGTCGAATTGCTCCGCTGCAAGCTCAGCACTTTTCTCATCATGAAACTGAGCTACAATCGTTTTACCTAAAAAAACTTTCGTTTCTTTCGGATGTGTTTTATCAGGGTTGACGAGTTCTGCTATTTTTTCAGTCGGCAGGTTAGTTAGAAGTGTAAAGTAATTTTCCATCATCTCATCGGAGATACTCATAACCTTGCCGAACATATCATTCGGCTCATCCGTTATGCCGATATAGTTGCCTTTGGATTTGCTCATTTTCTCTTTGCCGTCCAGGCCGACCAGTATCGGCGTAGTTATTACCACTTGAGGCTTTTGCCCATTGAGTCTTTGAAGGTCTCTGCCGACCAGATTGTTAAAGGTCTGGTCGGTTCCACCTAATTCAACATCGCTTTTTATGATAACCGAGTCGTAGCCCTGCATAAGTGGGTACAAAAATTCATGAATGCCGATGGGGTCGCCTTTTTTATACCGCAATTCAAAAATATCTCTTTCGAGCATGCGGGCCACTGTCATATTGCTTGTTAGCTTAATAATATCGACTAACTTCAAGTTTGAGAGCCATTCGCTGTTATATCTTACTTCCAGTTTTTCTTTGGTGGTGTCTAAGATTTTGCCCGCCTGTTGAAGGTAAGTCTTTGCGTTTCCTTCGATTTGCTTTTGTTCCAGCATGGGCCTGGTTGTATCCTGTCCCGAAGGGTCGCCGATTCGCGCTGTGTAGTCGCCGATTATGAGGACCGCCTTATGGCCGAGGTCCTGGAACTGCCGCATCTTTCGCAGCACCACCGTATGGCCGAGATGTATGTCGGCACTGGTCGGGTCAAGACCAAGCTTGATTCGCAGCTGCCTGCCCGTCTTGGCAGATTCAGCCAGTTTCTCAGTCAGCTCTTCTTCGGTAAAAATCTCAATTATACCACGCTTTAGAAGTTCAATCTGTTCTTTGATTTCCTTAGCCATAGCTTTATCTGTTCAAGTTAGCAATTTAAGAGCTAAAGATTATAAAGTATATCTGGAAAATAAGCAAGATTTGCAGGAACAGGAAATTAGGAGGCTTCAATCACCCACTTGGCTCAAAATGATATGGCGTAAAAGGCACTTGAACCTCACTTGAAGGGAATAATAACAGCTAAATGCGGGTCAAGTAGGCATCTTTTTGCAAATAATTCTGCACGTAGTCTTTGATTGCATCTTCGAGAGAAGTTATTTCTTTATCATAACCAACCCGGCGCAGCTTTGATATGTCAGCTTCTGTGAAATACTGATACTGATTGCGGATTGAATCCGGCATATCGATATATTCAATTTTCACGCTCTTATCCATAGCAGCGAAAACCGCAGCTGCAAGGTCGTTCCAGGTCCGTGCCTTACCTGCACCGATATTGAACAAGCCGCTTAACCGGGGATTATCCAGAAAGAATAAAGTCATATCCACCGCATCTTTTACATAGAGAAAATCTCGCATCTGCTCACCGTCAGCGTATTCGCTTTTATATGATTTGAACAGGCGCACTTTGCCTTTTGCGTTTATCTGCTCGAAGGCCTTTAAACAGAAGCTTCTCATCTCACCCTTGTGGTATTCGTTAGGCCCGAAGACGTTAAAGTATTTAAGTCCCGCGATTTTTTTAAGCAGGCCGGCTCTGTGCGCCCACAAGTCAAACATTTGCTTGGATTGGCCATACAGATTCAAAGGCCTTGAGTTTTCAATTCTTTCTTCATCGTCACCGAAGCCAGCCGAACCATCGCCGTAGGTAGCAGCGCTGGAAGCGTAAATAAAGCGAACATTGGCTTCGGTCGCCCATTGAGCTAATAGTTTGGTGTATTCGTAGTTATTTTTTCTAAGGTATGCAGCGTCTGTCTCGGTCGTATCCGAACAGGCGCCCGTATGAAAAACTGCTTCAATGTCTGTGCCGATTTTTTTTTCAACAACAGTTTTCAGAAAATCGTTTTTCTCCACATAGTCAGCGAAGGATAGATTAGCAAGATTTTTACACTTATCTTTACCGTACTCGTCAACAACGAGAATATCGGTAATTTGTCGTTTGTTTAACGCTCTTATTAGTGCTGAGCCGATAAAGCCTGCTCCGCCGGTAACTATTATCATTTATAAATCCCTTAATTAACAGATTAGTTTCAGAAAGCTTAATTTGCTATTTTTTCCGTGTCAAATATTTAATGGGTTATGCGCGCATAAAAAACCGCTCAAAACTGAGCGGTTTATGAAAAGTAGAAAAGGCCAGCGTATTTTTAGCAAAGTGCAAGATAGCTTGCAATTGCCAGAATCAGTATCCGTTTCTTTGTGATAGTAAACGGAAGCCAGAATTCGTAATAAAACTTTTTCATCTCTTATCTCAAATTATCACTTTCTTATTATGATGCTATTATAACCAAAAAGGACGCCTAAAGTCAAGATAAATCATCAATCAAAGAGTGTAACTATTTGCGGATAAAGAGGTTATTACGCACAATGCTGCCGTTTTTTACATATGTTTAGTGTTAAAAGATTGTAGAAACATAACGAAAAAGCAGCAAAGCTGTTGGGCCGCTTATTTTCAAAGCTCCTGTCGCCGAAACGGCTCAAACTCTGAGTGTCCGGTACCAGTTAGGCCAGCTTGCTGACTGCTTCGGCGATAAGTTTGCCAATCGGCAGATGCTGCGGACAGCGGGCTTGTGCAATACTGTAATCGATGCTTTGCAATCTATCCCTTACACAGCCTGGAATCTTGGCGAAGAGCTCTCTTGCTTCTTGCTTCTCGCCGTAGCTGTTGTAGTACATCAAATATCGCATAATCTCACTGACGTAGGGTGCATCCGGCAGGGCGGAGTCACATATGTGCGCGCAGCCGGCACAATAACCGCTACAAGTGGCAGTTGCATATTCCTTAAAGATATCGATATCAGCCTGTGTAAGTTTCGTCTTGTCCAGCGCAACCGCTACGTTTGAAAGTAAATCACTAATGCTGCCTCGGCATGTGCAAGCCGAACTTATCCTCTCATCTTCGAGTACAACCTTAACTTTCGCTTGGGCCTCAGTAAAACCTTTCTGGAGAAAGTGTTTGACTAAGTTTTTATCCTCTTCGGTTTCAATCTCCTGGCCTCGCGCCTGGGTCTTCATCGCAACCAGGCCAACTCCTGCTTTATAGCACGCATCAACAGCAGCGTGCATTTGTTGGTCCTGCATCACTCGGAAATTATAGCTTGTCATTATCGCGTCAATCCAACCTACCCTAACCGCTGCATTAAGGCATTCGGCCATGTTCTTATGTGTGCTGAAACCAAAAAATCGAATCTTCTCAGCCTTTTTGGTTTTGGCAACCCACGCTTTTACTTCATCGCTGAGTTCTTTCGGGTCACTTGTACCATGGATAAAATAAAGGTCGATATAGTCAGTCTTCATTCTTTCAAGCGAGCGGTCCAGAAGCTTCTGCATCCCTTCCGGGTCTCTTGAATCTGACTTGGTGACAATGAAGAGCTCTTTTCGTATTTTGGGATTTGCTTCGAGGAATTTACCTATTCCTAATTCGCTGTTTCCGCCGGTATAGCAGTCGGCCGTGTCCCAGTAGGTAATACCCCATTCAAGAGCCTTTCTTAAGACAATCTGCTTCTCGAGGACATCGAAAATCATCCCCAAAGCCAGAGAGGAGACCTCAACGCCGGTTTTACCCAGTTTTCTTTTAGGCACTTTTGGAAACGCCGGTTCTTCAGTTTTTGCTGGAGCATTTGGGTCATTTGCATCGGCTTTTGCATTGGCTGGGATAAAAACCGAACCCAATCCTGCAGCTCCCATCGTCTTTAGAAAATTCCTTCTATCGATTTTATTATGTTTTTTCTTCATTACCTAAATTCCTAAAACAACTAACGATTAACATCCAATCAATTACATTTTATTATGCTAATTTGCTCACCGCCTCAGCGATAAGTTTGGCTATCGGCAAATGCTGTGGACATCGCGCTTCTACAACGCTGTAGTCGGTCTTGAGTAATTTGGTTCTTACATCATGCGGAATTAGAGCGAAAAGCTGCCTTGCTCTATCCTTGTCACCATATGTATTGTAATACATAAGATATCGCATAATGTCACTGATATAGGGCATCTCCGGCAAAATTTTGTCGCAGATGTTTGCACAGCCGGCACAATAGCCGCTACAGGTAGCTTTTGCATATTCCTTGAAAACGTCGAAATCCACTTGAGTAAGTTTAGTTTTATCGAGAACAGCCGCCACATTTGAGCTTATAAAATCAACATTTTCCATACCCACACATGCTGAGCTTATCCTTTTATCATCCAACACAAGTTTTATAGTTGCCTGTACCTCGGAGAAACCTTTCTTTAGAAAATTGTCAACGAGTTTTTTATCCTCTTTGGTTTCGATATTCTGTTGGGCCCAGCCGACGATTGTTTTACCGGTCGTCTTCATAGCAATGAGGCCAATACCTTTTTTGTGGCATGCCTCAATAGCATCCATCATTTTAGAATCCTGCATCAGTCGGAAATTATAGCTTGTCATTATCGCGTCAACCCAGTCGAGCTTGGCCGCAGCAGCAAGGTTTTCCGCCATATTCGAATGCGTGGTGAAAGCGAATAATCGTATCAGTTTCCGTTTCTTTGCATCCTTTACCCAATCTTTTAATTCATCCGTTAGCTGTGAAGGGTCAGTTAACGCGTGAACACCGTGGTACAGGTCGATGTAACCGGTATTCAGTCTCTTCAAAGAAGTCTGCAGACGCTTTTCAACGTCATTTACAGTTCGTGCACCCGATGCCTTGGTGACAAGAAACACGTCCTTTCGAAGCTCCGGATTCTTGGCAAGGAATTTACCTATTCCGGCCTCACTGTTTCCACCTGCATAGGCAGGAGCCGTATCCCAAAAGCCAATCCCATGCTGAAGACACTTTCTTAATACGATTTGTTTCTCAATAATGTTGTACATTATACCTATTGATAGACATGGAATCTCAATACCGCTTTTGCCAAGCTGTCTTTTGGGCACTTGCGGTAGTACCGACTCTTGTTTTTTTTCTGTAGCATTTGGGTCATTTGGTTCAGCTTTTGCATCGCATGAGGACAAAACAGCCCCCATACCTGCGGCACCAATCGTCTTTAGAAAATCTCTTCTGTCTATCTTATTATGTTTTTTCTTCATCGCGCCAGTTCCCAAATAATTAACGTTCAATCAATAAAGTTTCGTTATGCTAATTTACTCACTGCTTCGGCTATAAGTTTGCCTATCGGCAGATGCTGCGGGCACCGGGCCTCAGCAAGACTGTAGTTGGTTCTGAGCAGTTTGTTTCTTACCTCGCTTGGAATTTGAGCAAAAAGTTCTCTTGCCTTATCTTTTTCTCCATAGTTGTTGTAGTACATCAAATACCGCATAATCTCACTGATATAGGTCATCTCCGGCAGGGCTGAATCGCAGATATGCGCACAGCCGGCACAGTAGCCGCTGCACGTTGCCACAGCGTATTTCTTCAAAGCTTCTAAATCCTCCTGGGTAAGTTCTGTTTTATCTAGTACAGCAGAAACGTTTGAGGTTAGGGTGCCGATGTTGTCCATCTTCGAACAAACTGTACTTATCCTTTTATCTTCCAGTACAGCCTTTATCTTTGCCTGTCCCTCAGTAAAACCTTTCTGCAGGAAGTGTTCGATAAGCTTTTTGTCCTCTTCAGTTTCAACCTTTTGGCCGAATGCCTGCGTCTTCATAGCAATAAGGCCGATACCTGCTTCCTGGCATGCCGCAACTGCATCCTGCATCTCAGCATCCTGCATCAATCGGAAACTGTAACTTGTCATTATTGCATCAATCCAGTAAAGTTTGGCGGCAGCGGTGAGGCACTTGGCCATATTCTTGTGTGTGCTGAAACCGAAGAAGCGTATCATCTTTCGTCTCTTTGCGAATTTGACCCAGCGTTCTAATCTTCCTCTGTCATTCGTTAGCTGGTCGGGGTCGGACAAGCCATGCTCATCCTTTTCTCTGTCCATAATAAGGTACAAATCAACATATCTGGTATGCAGTTTTCTAAGTGAGGTGTGAAGATGCACTTCCGTTTCCTCGATCTTCTTTGTGCCGAACGCCTTGGTCACAATAAACAGTTTCTTCCGCATCTGAGGGTTTTTCTCGAGGAATTTGCCTATTCCGGTCTCGCTGTTGCCTCCCGCATAGGTGTCGGCTGTATCCCAGTAGGTGACACCCCACTCAAGCGCTTTTCTCAGCACCACTTGATTCTCGATTGTGTTAAACGTTGCCCCCAGTCCCAGCATAGGAACCTCAACGCCTCTTTTGCCAAGTTTTCGCCTTGGCACTTGTGGCATTTTCGGTTCTTGTTCTTTTTCCGGGGCATCAGGTTCGATAGCGTTTGGCTCGTTTGGGCCTGCCTTTGCTTGTTTAGATGTGAAAATGGAACCAAACCCTGCTGCTCCCACTGTCTTTAGGAAATTTCTTCTATCGATTTTATTCTGTTTTTCTCTCATCGCATTAAACTCCAAAAAAACGCTTTAACTTTTAAGCAATAATCTCCTATCCATGCTTCTTGTCTCACCTTCTGCAGAGACTATTATAGCTTTTTTACCGCTTACAGGGCATTCGTGTTCACAAATCCCGCAGCCAATACATTTTTCAATATCAATAAATGGTTTTTGCAACCGGACCTGAACCTCGATTTTACTGCCTTCAGGGGGTACTTTTGCGAATTTCTCGTCGGGGGAGGTCTCAATTATATTTTTTGTATTTGCTGCGATTTTTATCTGTTCGCCACTTTCGTTAGCGCAATAATAATCACCCGTTGAGAACTTCCCGGGCTCAAGTGTTTCTTCAACGGTCTCTATCTTTTGCCCAGTGGCCTTTTTAACTGTCAGTGTCCTTTCCCTTACCGTGTTGAAGATTTCCTCGGTATAAATTGCCTTTGGACTAACCGGGCAGTTTTCCTCACACACAATACAGGGCTTGTCCATCGCCCATGGCAGACACCTGTTACGGTCGATAAAGGCCGTGCCTAATCTGATTGGCCCAACCTCGGCAAACTCGCCAATACCTAATTTTTCCGAGAGTGTTATTGGCCGGATGGCCGATGTTGGACAAACCTGCCCGCAGGCTGTGCAATTTAACTGACAGCCGCTCGAACCGATTCGATTGTTCAGTACAGGTGTCCAGAGATTTTCCAAGCCGCCATCGATGCCGCCGGGTTGAATGACATTAGTCGGACATACCCGCATACATTGGCCGCACTTGAGACACCTGCTTAGGAATTCTTCTTCCGCCAGGGCGCCCGGTGGCCTAATAACTTTGTGGAACCAGTTGTCGCCCAGCATGTTGCTTAACCTGACCGCCGGCACCGCAAATATACCGCTGGCAAGTGAAAGAACAAAACCTCTGCGGGAAATATCTGGGTCTGTAATTTCGCCCGCCAATGATGGCTGTGTTTGGTAACTGATTATCTCGTCTTTACAGTCATCCAGGCAGTTAAAGCAAAGCACGCATTCACTTATCCTTATATTACCGGCAGGCTCACAACCACCTTCGCAGGACTTCTCGCATAATTTGCAATTGATACATTCGCTTTGGTTCTGGCCTATTCGCCAGATGGCAAATCGACCGAGGATAGCAAACAATGCGCCGAGTGGACAAATGAATCTGCAATAAAATCGAGGGATAATCAGGTTAAGGAGGACCGCTGTGAAAAATATCGCCAGTATCGGCAGTGCTCTTTCGTAGAAGCGCCCCGTTGCAGAAGCGAGGTTAAAAGACCTATCTATTATTGGTAATAATACCAGGTTCAAAGTTCGAGTTATCAGCGGTATCGGGTCCAGTAGGCCCGTTTGTAAAGTTACCGCTATCGATGGAAATGCAGCGATTGCGAGAAAAAATACGAGAATAATATATTTTATGCACTGGGCCTTTCGGTATTTGTTCAGTTGAATTTTTTGTGCTGCTGGTTTTTTTCTATTGCCAAGAAAGCCTACGAAATGGTGTAGTGACCCGAAAGGACAAACCCAACTGCAGAAAAACCGCCCAAATATTATTGTCAGGCAAACCGTCACAAGAGCCCACAGAAGGGCACGGTAAAGCGTGTGTGTGGTTAAAATCGTGCCGATTGCCACCAGCGGGTCGAGCTGC
>Ga0114922_10005704_pt1 | contig 11470 bp, 16 predicted proteins | sample AartaG_FD_100975 | JGI IMG/M metagenome (GOLD analysis project Ga0114922, IMG submission 100975) | Deep subsurface microbial communities from Aarhus Bay to uncover new lineages of life (NeLLi) - Aarhus_00045 metaG | ecosystem: Environmental > Aquatic > Marine > Oceanic > Sediment | place...
CTTCCTGAGTAGCACCTTCTAATGATTTACTTAAATCACCAAGTATAGTATTTAGAGGTTTCATATTCCCTGCGGTATCATATACCTTTAACCCCAAATCGTCCATGACATCTGCTATTGCAGTAGTAGGACTTGTTAAATTAAGTAATATGCGTTTCAGTGAAGTTCCTGCTTCACCTCCACGAATACCGTTTTGAGCTAATAAAGCTAGTGCAGCACTTAAATCTTCCATCGCAATACCATTTGAGGCAGCTAATGGACCAACAGGTTTCAAAGCTTCTGAAAAATCAGTTAAAGAACCAGGAGTAATATTTAAAAAGTTTGCAAAAGCATCAGCATATTTTTGAGCTTCATCTGTATCAGCTGCGAATGCCTGCATTGTATCAGATAAAGCAACCTGTGAAGCTGATAAACCTTCACCAGCTGCAGCTGCTAAATCATAAGCGGCTTTTAGTTGTGTAGTAGAAATTGTAGCAGGGTCTAATCCATCTTTAACCATATCATCAACAGCCAATGCAACTTCTTGAACTGAAAATACACCTTTAGAGCCAAAATCAAGAATAGTATCTTTTAAAGCTGTTATATCCTCCTCCGCACTACCCCCAGCCTTGGCAATAGCCGCAGTTCCTGAAAATATTTCATCGAATTGAGAAGCAGTATATAATGCAGAAGCTCCAAGTCCTATTATCGGAGCAGATAACTTTGTAAATTCCTTTCCTAATCCACTTACACTATTGCCTACAGATTTAAGCGTACTACTGACACCAGCCATACTTTTACTTAGACTTTTACTTAAAGACTTTTCAACATTTTTTGCGAATGCTTGACATTCCTTTTCAGCTTTTTGTAAATCTTTTGCATATTCTTTATCGATTGTTATTGAAATGGCAATGTTTCCTAATGACATTATAAGCCTCCTAATACGCCAGCTAATTTATCTAAATCATATTCAGGAGCTTCTTTCCAAGCCTTTTTCCTGTCGAACTTGACTTCTTCCTTTTTCAAAGATGGGAATGGTAATTCTTCAAAATGGAATTTTTTCTTTCCATCATTGAAAGGATGAAAATAAAATCTAATTGCAGCATCTCTCTGCCTTTTTATATGTTCTTCATTTTTCAAGATGATCCATTTTTTAAGAACTTCGTCTACATCAAACTCTTCTTTTATATAATTCTCAGTATAATGCAATACCCTTTCTAAATCGAATATTACATAATCCCAAAAATCATATTCAGGTAAATTAAAATTATACGAATATTTATTCTTTTTGTTGACATTGACCCTCTTTTCTATGATAGGTCTATACTCTTCAAGAGGGTCATAGATTTTCCCAACAGATCCCCAACGGGGTTTAAATCTAAAATATCTTGTAATGCTTTTATAGCTTCCTCTCCATTTTCTATATCTTGAGCCTTCTCTACAGGGATATTCAATCCCAATGCTAGAATTTCAGCACATTCATCGGAAAATTTCTTAAACAAGATAGACAAATCAAGATTCACACTAATCTTACTAGACTTTTTACCCTTGTCATCACTTCCTATATCTTTCATATCAATATTCATTGCCTTGAAAATACCTGCCACTATACCTGCTAATTTCAACTGTTTTCCAAACTTAAACTTTTCAATTACATAACTTTTACCATCTATCTCTACAACTCTTTCTTTAGATACAATTTCAGGTTTTATGGTTTTATCAGCCACTATTTCGGGTTCTGCATTTGTAATAGACGTTTTTTTGTCCTTTTCTGCCATTTTTTTAACTTAATAATTTATGTACTTTTAATTGGAGGTAGCGACTCCCCAGTCTCTACCTCCACTAGATCAACTATTCTTCGACTATATGCATTTCGTAATACTTACCACTTGTTGTATCCTTCAAGACCTTAGCTTCAAATTCTAGTCCCCAATAATCTTCCTTTTCTGGAGCAGGAGCAAAGGAAGCAGATTTTAACTTAGGGAAGAATAACAAAGCTTTCTTACTATTTGACCCTTTGACTTGGAATTGCAAAGCAAATTCTAAGAATGTTCTACTTGTTGGGATTTCAAGAGTTCTTCCAGAAGTAACAACATCATAAACAGCCATCATAGCAACTCCAGCTTCCGACTCGTTAAATGTCAACTCTCCTGTTGCAGGATTAATATAATAATATCCAGTAGGAATGAAAGTTGAATCTGGACTTTGCTGAAGCAAACAACCTGAGTTCGTTCTATATACCCACGCACCATAACCACTTCCTATTTTAAGATTAGCAGCATTTTCTAGTGTATAAGTATAAGCTCCTGAAGATGGGACAGTGAATGATTCTGGATCAGTTAACTTTGTAACTGAATCAGTTGTTACATTACCTCCTGAAAGCAATGATAAACCCTCAGGATCATAATCTTTCAAAGTCGCACTTAAGGTTATTGTAGTAGATATGATATCACTTTCTACAACTTCGTTATCAGAACATTTGAGTTCAACTGAATCATCGGAAGTATCTAATCCTATTTCCTGTAAACATCCAAGTCTTACATTCATTTCTCTTTCCGTATTTGCCATTGAAGTAAAAAAATACATACCATCTACATAAAATTCAACTCCAGTTCCCATTGTAATCTTAATTGTATCTATAGCACTCCAATCAACCGCACCAACAACTGAATCGGGAGAACTTAAATCAAGTAATATTCTATTCCAACTGCCAAGTGTTACATCGTATGTAAAAGTTTCTGAATTAGCACCTTCTTCAAATACAATAGTAACAGTATCAGTACCTACAGGATAAAGATTCATCAAGAAAACAAGATCCTCATAAGCACTATAATCTGCTGATCCTGCCGTTGGTGACCATTCCACCCCTTCAGCAGCTCCCACACTAGTTACTCTTATAGATTGCACTCCCTGTAGAACATGAACCTGAGAAGCAGCTACTGTTACAACTCCAACTCCTGTCCAAAGATCAACGTCTTCAGCTGAATCAACCGTAACTGCTGGATCATCAATCTTGTCAGCTTTAATATATAAATCTCCTAGTCCTTTTAGATATGTAGCACATTGTGTTAATGCCATTTTTATTTTTTAAAAAATAAGATATTTCGTCTTATTTTGTACTTTTCATTTTTTCTGTGCTTTTATAATACCTTTTCTCGGTACAACTTTTCTTATTTTATCGTCCTTTACAACTTTTCTAATTGAATTATTTTTTATGATTTTATTTATCTCAATTCCTTTTTGATTCTGCATCTCAAAATTATGAGAAGATAGACCACAACCACAGAATGCTCCTGCAATTATTCTTCTATATTTTCTTCCACACCTTGGACATATATACATATTTATTTTTTAAGATTTAATTTTTTCAAAAATCTATTCAAAATATTTTTTGTTATCTTACTACAAAGTATAGAAACTCCTTTCACTTGAGTCTTTTCTATATACTGCCACGTATTAAACATATTTCTTTTTTGTGTACTAATCAATAAATGTAAATCTGTTTGAACTTGCTTACTATCTAACTTATCTCGATCATTATATATTTTAATTAAATCGTTTACAGCTTCAATAGGTCTTCTAGTAGCTAATCTCATTGCATAAAACAAATTCCCTGTAAAATGTTCTATATCTTCCCATTCAAAACAGTCATCGAAATTATCATTAAGCATTTTCAAAATTAAACCTACATGCTCATAATTTTTGTACCTATCGTTTTTAGTTAATAAACCCGCTTCTTTTAAAGCAGAATAAGCCAATCCTTTTATTTTTTCCTTTGGCAACTCGATTTTATATTTATCTTTTAGAAAGAGCTGAATGTCATCTATTATATTATCCACTGTGATACTCATATTTTATTTTTTATAAATTAGTACTACTAATTCATTCTACACTACACTTAAGTAGTCTGCAATATCCATCTGATAACGTAAAAAAGAAAATACGTATTCACCTCCAGGACTTTGTCTTAAAATTGCAGAATCCTTTGATTCCGTATCACTTCTAAATTGATCGTTAGCTATTTCATCAATATTCCAAACTCTCACACGTACTTCCTCTTCATCATCAGGATCAACAATAGTCTTGTAAGTATCTTGTTCCGATAAAATTCCTAACGCTCTACCAAAACTTTCATCAAAAATCGCTCTAACTAACCTAATTAATTCATCGGATTCATCAGTAGTTTCTTTCCTAGATTCAAAATAAATATCGAAAGTTACAGTTGTTTTAGATTTATGACTACTGCCACGATCTAACGGTTTTTCATTTATTATCTTAAATCTGATAGCAGGATATTGTATATCTGTAGAAGCTATATTCATACCAGACTCAAATATAGAATTTGTAATATCTAATTCCAAGTTAGTATAAAAAGCACTTAAATCTGTATCTAATACTAATGCTTGATATATTAATATTTTAATTGTTGATCTTTTTACCATTATATTGATATACCATTTAATTCTTTAATTGCTTGATTTATTATTCCTTTTATATGTGATTCTGATTTATTTAACGCTCTTGTAATCCAGTCATTTCCTGCATAATTTCTAGTAATTCCAGGATAATAAACATGCGGTGCATAGTACGCTTTATCTTCATCAGAACCTACATTTACTCCAATACTTTTACCCACTTCGGCAACATCTCCTATTTCTTGTGAATCCCTTAAATTTCCTGTATCAACTGGAACTTCTTCTCTCAAATTCTTTTTAACATTTTTAGCAATTCTCATAAGAACATCATTCTTACATTTTTCCGCTATTAATTTTTCAAGTTTCTTTCCCTGCCAATTTATAAGTTTTACGCTTGTAGTCTTCATATATGATCCTCTGATTTATTAAATCTATCATCAGCTAATACTATTGCTTTAACTTCATATTTATAAGGTTTATTTTTATGTAAATTAGCTGGTTGTATTTCTAATATTTTATACCCTTTATTGTTTGATTCATCTTTTATAAAGTCGTTATCATTTATATCGGGTAACACTTCATCTTGAGCCCAAATATGAATTAAATACCAATGTCTATAAGACTTACCACTTATTGTAACAGGGGATTCCATTTCTTGACTTTCTATCTTTGCTTTTAATCCAGTTACAGTTTCTATATAACTTTTATTTGCTCCTCCTTTTGTATCTTTTACAATAGTTTCATTTAGAATTGTTATCATTGTATTAGATAATACATTAGAGACATCTATCATTACATATAAACGCCTATTCCAATCTCAGGCATTCTATACTTATTTAAAATATTTTCTACAGCACCTTCAATAACGTTTTTCGCTAACATATCTTTTATTTTATCTTCCGCAAACTTTATAGTTTCGTTAAGAGTACGATATTCTTTTATCTTATTTGATACAGCAGAGGTTTCTGTTGTAGTATCTGCATCATAATGTTGTTTAATTTTATATAAAACTTCATAAAAAGCTTCTAAAAAATCATCAGGAATAGGGTCTATACCCGCATCATAAGTAACTTTAACATTATATTTAGAATGCCTTTCTTCCTCAAACATTTTCTCTTTACAAGCTCCATAATTAGTTTCAATAATTCCTAAATCACTTATTAATATATAATTATCACTTGCAATAGTAATATCACCATTACCATACCCATATTGTACTAGAACCTCGGATACTTCTGTTATATATCTTCTTAGTAATTGAATATGTAAACCACCATTACTCATAGGAATGGATAAAGCTTCTTCTTCGATATCTTCTGTCAATTCGATAGTCTGATGTAGATAAGCATCTATAAATGCCTGAGTCTTTTTAATTAAAACTTCAATAACCGCATTAGAATAATCAGCTACTTCTGATAATCCTAATTCAGCTCTTGCTCTTGCATTTACTACTGTTATATACATTTAATTTTGCTATAATATCTCTAATTTTTTATAATTTATTTGTCATTTCTTTCTAATAGCAAATCAGTATCTTCTTTAATATCTTCTATCTTAGTTTCGATAACAATAACACGTTGTAATATTTCATTACTAACATCTTCATTTTCTTCCTCTTGAGCTTCTATCTTTTCTATTTTTAAACAATTAATGTTTACTCTATAAGATAGAAGTGCATAAAAAACTATTGCGCTTACAATAAATGTTAATATCTGCCAAGCATTCTTTTTTACAAAATCTTTCATATTTAATTACTATAAGGGGAGAGCAAAGCTCTCCCCTTCTTCAATTCTATAATACCTTACTTGATAAAGCCGCGATAGTTGCATTTAAACTAGCAGCAGCATTAAATCCAGCATTTGTTATTTTAGCTTGTGCTACATTAGCACGACTGATTAAAGCACCTATAGCATAGATACCATAATCTTGACTGGTACAATTAGTACCGTCAGCAAATACCCAAGCAGGAAGTATCGATTCAGGAATTAGATATTCCATATAAAGAAGATCAACTCCATTAAGTTCCTCACAAAGTAGGAATATTGTTGTTGAATAATCTTCACCTGACCCAGCGTAAGTTGCAGCGACATGAGGATCTCCGACAAGTTCTACATTTCCTTGAACAGACGGAATTGTCTGATAATTATAAGGATCATTTTGCTTATCCTCACTCATAACATTAATTCCAGGATAATACTGTTGCTTTATATGATTGATCATCATAGGATTAGATACTATCGCAGTTACTCTAATACCTCTTAAAGCTTGAACAGCAATTATTTCATCGATATCACTCTTAGTTAAATCTGCCCCCGCAAGATTTACAACTAGTGAACCATGAGCAGCGGTTACCTCTTCATCCAATCCATCGAAAGCATTAGCATCGGCTCCGTCATCACCATTGATGATAGCCCAATCTTCTGCATTTCTCATACCTATTTCAAGTGCTCTTAGATTTCTCTCTTCCTCATCCATAATCTCAGTATTTATTCCTTGAGCATCACAAGGACTACTAGCAGCGGCTATTGCAGCATTAGTAAGTCCAGATTCTAGACCATAATGCTTTTTAACCTTAGAACTTTGAGTCTTCGAGTAGGTAATTGCTGGAGGGCATTTACCTTCTTCAAAGAATGGATTAGTAGCAATTACAAAGCTGATACTATCTAGCGTTGTATAAGTTGCCGCTAATGTACGTTTCGTTCTAGCCTTTGGTGCCCATCTTGCTCTCAGAATATCCTGAGCAGGACTCAAATTAATTATTTCAGGATCTACTTGAACACCTAACTGAGCGATATAATCGCTATCAGTGGTACCCATGTAGGCTTTAAAGAAGTCCGCAGACTTCTGCATGATTTTTTGACTCATATTTAATTAGTTAATATATAGATTAAAAATTCAGTACTAATTATTTAGTTTCTCTTTTTTTGCTTTAAATAGACTCATCGTCAAAGGATATCTTTTTGAAAGTTCAACTTCGCTTTTTTTCTCTTCCTTATCTTTTTCCTTATCTTCGGGATCTTCAACTTTATCTATTTCTTTACTCTTGATAACACTCTTTCTCTTAGCTGGTGCTTCTTCCAATTTCTCTAACCTTTTCGATAATTCATCTATAGCACTACCTGATTCTGCTTGATTTTCTTCAAGAGACTTATTCAGGTTTTCAATACTCTTAGCAACCTCCACAATAGACTTTGCTAAATCTGTATTTGTTATTGCGTTCTTTTTAGGTTTAACTGCTTTTTTAACAGTCTCCTTGTTCTTAGGTTCAACTGCTTTTTTGGCAGTCTCCTTTTTTGATTTCGCCATTTTTGATGATTTAATAATTAAATTATTTGTATCGATTGTATCTTCTATTTTAGAAGCATATTTATTCATAACTTCCATTGCGGTATCAGGATTAGCAGGTCTAGTTGTTAAAGATATTTCAAACCATTTAATATCATCGAACACTCTTAATATATAGCCTGTTTCCTCATCTTCAATATAATGCCAGTCTAAACTTTTACCACCATAACTTGTTGCAAATCTCTTACCATAATCATATATTTCTTTCCATAAATCCTGTGTTCTTCTTAAATTCTTATCCAATTCTCCTTCAGCTTCACCATATAAAATACCATTTTTCTCGTAAGTTCTGAATGTATCCCAAGCACCATAATCGAGTGATTGATGTTCAAATCTTATAGCTATGACTTCTCCTTGCAATTTCTTTATACCTTTCTTAATTGCTTTCTTAGACGTTACATCTAAATGTAAATCAGCCTTATTGCTAGTAAAAGTTGTTTTTAATTTCCATTTTTCAATTTCTTCACCTTTCTTGTTTTTTTCAAAAGTCTTAAATGCTTTTAAATCTCCGTGCACTTTAAAAATATCATTACTTTTTTTACTATCTTTACTTTTAACAATATCTAATCTCTGCTTCTTCGCTTCTTCCAGAAACTCTTCTAATTCCTGATTAGATAAATCGGCTAATAATTTCATTTTATCGTCCATAGATTTTTTGTTTTTATAAATAAATTGATTATTTAATTTGGGTATTTTATGATTTTCTTTTTTATAAAACTTCTTTAGAAATTCATATATTGATTTTCTTATATCATAATTCAATAATTCTTCATCATCATAATTTTGTATAATCTTCATTGAATCTTCTACTTGCTCAAAATTCGGATTGAATGATAAAGCAAATATCTTTGCTGAATTTTCAGTCCATCCTTTACTTTTCTCAAATCTCCATAGAATTATATTTGATTTCTTTTCCTTCCAGTAAAAAGCTATTCCATCCCCTTCACTATAATTTTCTAATTTAACTTTAGAATCTGTTATTACAAAATTATCTTTTCCTCTATTAATCCAAATATATTTATTCGGATTTTTGATTGCTCTAGCTTTAAAAATATCATTAACCTTTTCACTTAAACTCTTTTTAGCATGCTCAATATGATAAGGTTTAGTTATTTTCACCATTTTTAATAATCCTAATAACTATATGTCTTGCCAGCTCCAGGTCTATTTCTTCTCCTAACATTCTTACCTCCGCACTTAGGACACTTCGAGTCTTGACAATGTTTCTTAGAATTAAAAACTTTTCCACAATCTAAACATTGACATTTATAAGTCTGTTTCTCAAGCATTTCATCTCTAAATTTTAGTAAATCAAGTTTCCTATATTGACAATAAGTAACATCAGTCATAACAGGTCTACTCTTTCTCGTACCTCCACAGCATCCATTTTGAACATTTTCTTCATATGATAATAAAATCATTCTGTCAGCTTCATTTTCAATAAGAACAGGTTTATCATATTCTAACCTATAAACTTTTGAAAGACCTTTACTAGATACAGTTACAACCGACCCAGTCCCCAAATATATTACAAATTCTTTTAATATCATATTTATAAAAAAAGAGATAGATAAATTTTCAACAATTTATCCACCTCTATGTGTCTTAATATATTTATAGCATAAACTAATCTTAAATGAAAATCAAGTTAGCTCTAGCTTTTTAAAACCTTCCACAAGTTCTTTAATTTCTAAATCAGAAATACTTCCTTCAGGTTCAATATATAATTTATCAAAACATTTATGCTTTAATACACTATTCTCAATTATAAACATATTCACCTTTTTACAATTACTACAAGGAATAATCATCAAAGGGGTATCACCAGCAACGATCTTTAAAAAAAACCGCCTACAATTTGCACAATTTAATCTTATAATTGATTTTCGCATAATTATTTTCCTAACCAATCTATACCTATTATAATTGATCCTATTAGAATCCCCAAATTAATTTTATCTTCTGGAATATGACCTTCGGTAGTACATTGACAATTTGCGTGAGCTAAGGGACTTGTCAGTCCATTTGGAAAGGATTCTCCAATTCTTCTAGTAACACCACAAGCCATTAAACATATAGCATCGTCGGGCTGTTGACATATCCAAGTCCATTCCTGAAAACCTCTCTTAGTCAAATACTGTTCATTCTCTAATGCCTTTGCTTGTCCTATCTCAGTTCTTACAATAGTCCACGCTCTACGCTGACTCATTTTATTTAATTTTGAAATATCTTTTGTTATCTCTCCTACTGACCTTCCACTTTTTACACCACTAACTAATAGATTTTTTATTCTTACCTTTTGAACTTTATTTAAGTCGGTTATAAGAGTTAAAGAATACTTGTCTATAGTATCTAATATTCTTGGGTTTGATAATTTAATATCAAAAGAAATGCCGTTTACAACGTCTTTTATTCTTCGGTCATTAATTACTCTTAGCTGTTGGATTGTCCTTAACTTATCATATCTTAATCCTGTTTCAATAGTTCTTATAAATAATGCTGTTGTGATTTTCTTTAGTTTGTTGGATGTCTTACTATTACTTCTTAATTCTCTATTATCAACTAACCGATTCTGAACATACATTTCAAGCATTTTATCTCTCAATTCTTCTTCTTGATCTGTCTTTTTTACTTTAAGCGACTGATAATAGTTATAAACGTTTGATATTAAATCCTTCGTAAATACTTTCTTATTTTGTATAAAGAGCGTATCTGTATATTCTCTTCTATATTCCTTTTCAATAGGTCTAAATTCCTTTATCCGTAACGGTTTACGGATATATTGATTCCTTTTATATAGATGTAACATACATATCTACTTTTTAAACAGTTTTTTTATTGTTTTAATTAATTCTTTACCTTCTTTTGTCTTTGCTTTACTATATTCCTTTTCTTTTTTATTCACATCTTTTTTATTTGTAAATACTTCAATTCTAACAATATGATCTTTATTGAATTGTCCTAGTTCTGGAACTTTACCTTCCAATATATCTTTTTCAGATGGGATTCTATCTCTTTGATGTTGTGCTTCAACTAATACTTTATCACCTGTACTCAACCAAATAATCGCCCAATAAGTCCTCTCAACTAAACCTCTCTTCTTATTTAAGACCTTGTCAACTCCTCTATCTGTTAATTCCTGCTCTGCTTTTGGATTTTCTTTATTCTGCCTCTCACTAATTACTTGTGCAGATTGTTGAGCGACTTCTTCTCGCCTGCTTACGAGTAGCTTTTTCAAGCCTTTTCTGTTAGTGTTAACACCTTGCTGTGCCATGATTTATATTATAAAAATTAAAATATAATTATTTTGATTCGTTACTATGAAATAAATCTTGTATTCTAACTAATTTATTACCACCTTCTGAATCAGAAAGTTCTTTACCTTCATCATCCCGACCCATGAAATACTCCTCAGATAACACCATAGCTTCTGATCCCAACCTCATGTAATGCTCGTCTGCCCATTCATCCTCAATTCTTGGCAAATTAGCTGGATCAACTACATTTCTAGCTTCATTATGACTCATACCTCCTGCCATCATGAAATTAGTTATAGCATTTAAGACCTCATACATGGTAAATAGATTTTCCCTTTTTAAAACATATCTATAAGGTACAATACTCTCACTATCATCATCTAATACACCTTGAAGCGGTCTTAATATCTCAGAATTAATAATCTCTTCAATTTTAGTCTGCCAAGGGTAAATAGTATTTAATATAGTTGTTAC
>Ga0114922_10005705_pt1 | contig 11469 bp, 2 predicted proteins | sample AartaG_FD_100975 | JGI IMG/M metagenome (GOLD analysis project Ga0114922, IMG submission 100975) | Deep subsurface microbial communities from Aarhus Bay to uncover new lineages of life (NeLLi) - Aarhus_00045 metaG | ecosystem: Environmental > Aquatic > Marine > Oceanic > Sediment | place: Aarhus...
GCCACAGCACCTGCCGACTTGAACGGCACGATAGTGTACACAATGAGCTGTCATTCGGGTCTTAATGTGCCTCCGGGCGCATCGGCAAATGATTTTGATCTCGTAGAGGCATTTGCGCAAAAAGGTGTGGTGGCGTACACGGCACCCACAGGGTACGGCATTGGGAGCTATAGGATCATAGCAGCACATGAGCTCCTTCTCTCTTACTTCACTAACTACCTTTGTGATGGTATAGATGTCGGCACGGCCCTCACGCTGGCAAAGCAAGAGTATTGGGCAACCAGATACGACTTCTCGTATGTTGACGAGAAGGTACTTGAAACCACGACCCTCTATGGCTTACCTATGGTTAAGGTAATTATACCACACAACGCTACCAAACATAACGTATCAGTGATGGCGGTCAAAACAGAGGTCAAAACAGAGGAGGAACCAGATACGCTTACTATCCGTCCATGGCATGTCCTTAATATAACAGCCGATGGCGATTATTATATCTCTCCTGACGGAGAACTCTATTCGTATTTAAACAAACCGATTCTACCGAAAAAGATACGGGTATTCCATCCCACGCATAATAGCGTATTGCGTGGCGCTGTTCTGCACAGCTCGAAATACCACGTTGATGAACCGTTCAAACAGTTAGTCGAAGGCTACGAAATATCAGATTGTCCATCGGAGCCGGTCTATGAATATTTAAAAGACTGGTTCCCTGCTCGAATATTCAAGTTAAATTCGATCTCCTATCCGGGTCCTCATGCGGAATCACGCCAATACCTCGTTATTATAACTGCGCAATACAAAGGTCCGGTAGGTCCCCCAATAAGAGAACTTTTATTCGGAATCAGTGATCGAGAAGTAGTGGCTGATTTGAATAGCGGTTTGAATAAAGGTAATGTTTCAGAAAAGTTGAGAAATATATTCGTAGCCAACGGTTATCCTCTTTCTGAAAATGTCACTAGCATCATAAAAAGAGGTGACAACGAGTGGACAATAGCAGATAAAGATAAGAAAATACTTTATTTTATCGAAAAATTAGCAGGAGAACTGTTCATTTCTGAAGAAGAAAGCGGGATAGAAAGGATATATGACGAACTATCTTTCGACCTCTATTACGCTTCTCCTGATAACGAAACAAAATCTCCTATGATTAGCAACGTCTCTAACACTATTGTTAATGGTAATATTAGAATAACGGTTAATGCTAGCGATGATTCAGAGATACAAAGGGTTTTAATTACTTATACAGATAGTGATGGGACATGGGGTGCATGGCGGAGTGAAGATTGTAAGCAGAGGGAAGGCGATGTGTGGACTTGTAGCATAGCCACTGAAGAAGAGATAGAGTTCTTCGTTCAGGCAGTGGACGTCTATGGTAATGTGGCGGTTGATGATAATGATGGGGGTTACTATCCAGAAAAGGAGGAGAAGTTACCTGGCTAATAATGAAAATTGATGTGGCGCTGAGGATTTTTGTAATTGTATGTTTTGTCTTGCTGTTATGGGTGGGATGTGCTTCCGCGGCCACGCTCGTTGTCAATCAGACCTCTCCTGCATGTACAAAAGGTGATTTTTATTGTGATACAATACAAAAAGCCGTGGATATGGCTGAAGATGGCGATATTATTGTTGTTTGTCCGGGAATATATGTAGAGAATATAAAAGTGGGCAAAAGCTTAATGATTCAATCTGAGAATGGGTCGGATTCAACAATTGTTCGGGCTAAAGATCCATGGGGTCATGTCTTTAAGGTGACTGCGGATTACGTGAAAATAAACGGTTTCACAGTGGAAGGAGCAACCGAATGGACCCGTACTGGGATATACCTATACAACGCAGATCACTGCAATATATCTAACAATAATTGCTCAAAGAACTGGGACGGCATCTTCCTCGAATATTCAAACAACAACAGCATATCTAACAACATCTGCTCAAATATCAGACGACATACCGAGAATGGTATCGGTCTTGAGTATTCAAACAATAACAGTATATATAACAACAGTTGCTTAAATAACAACACGATTGGCATCTATCTTGGTTATTCAAACAACAACAGCATATCTAACAACAATTGCTCTGATAACTGGGAGGGCATCCACCTCAAAATATCAAACAGCAGCAGCATAGTGAACAACATCTGTTCATACAACTCGAATGCTGGCATCTTCCTCTGGTATTCAAACAACAATAGCATACCTAACAACAACTGCTCCCCAAACAACGGGGATGGCATTGAACTCTATGGTTCAGACAACAACAGCATATCTAACAACAATTGCTCAAACAACGAGGAGGGTATCAACCTCGATTTTTCAGACAACAACAGCATATCCAACAACAACTGCTCAAACGACACGGATGGCATCTACCTCTGGGATTCAAACAACAACATCATATCTAACAACAACTGCCCAAACAACAGGTATGGCATCTACCTCACATGGTCTTCGGACAGCAACTTAATCTATCTTAACAACTTCATAAACAACACTGACAACGTTTATTCTTCTGAATCAACCAATGCATGGAGCTCAACATCAAAAATACCATACACATACAAAGGAAAAAGATACACAAACTGCATGGGTAACTATTGGAGCGACTATAAAGGAACGGATGCTGATGAAGATGGAATTGGAGATGCACCTTACAGCGTAAATATGGACAGATATCCACTGATGGAAACGCGGGATAATTACATAGCACTTTTTGAGAATTATACTATTGTCTTGTTTTCTGCTTCTATTGCTTATTTCCCAAAAGATCCCAGGGTGGGAACGGAGATAATCTTTGAAGCTTCTGCTTCACCTGGTCCGGGCGTGGAGGTCACCTCTTATATCTGGGATTTTGGAGACCAGACACCACTTGTCAAAGGTCAAACGGTCAGCCATATCTATGCGGGGGGAGGATATCATACTATAAATCTCACAGTGGTAACCAATAAGGGAAACGGCACTGCTAAAGTAACCATAACGGTGCTACCCTTCCCGGTACAACTGATTTCGCAAAATGAACGGGGTAAAATAGAATGTCTGGGCTCAGGTAAGAATGTTCAAATGAAAGGAGGCAAAGTGGTCTGGCAATGTTATGATGGCAATGATACCGAGATCCTTTTTTATAACGGACAAAATGTGACTTTAGTTACGGATAATAATTGTAGTGATACCTTGCCCCATGTGTACAATGGCGGGGTATTCTGGAATCAGGGAGAAAATGTGCGCATCAAAAAAACTTACACTAAATATGCATGTGTGGGAGCAAGTAATTGTTGGATAGTTGAAGGTCCTGAAATTACATTTTCTGGAACTCAGGCACAAATCTTACTCAAAGATGGTGAAGAAATAACCCAACTTTCTCTCCCCGGTTATGAAACTTACTGGCAATATATTAAGTGGTTGAATGGCACAGAAGTCACTTCCATACATTATGAATACAATCCCTATGGAGTATTAATCGGGAAAACAGTAGGGGTAATCGGGACAGATTATTACGGAGGTGACTATATTAGCAGTAACCAGCTTTATGATGACCAAGCGGTCTGGGTGGGAAGAGAACTTCCACCTTCCAATATTGCTAATAATGGTACGATCTTCTTCTACGATGGACAAAATACTATTCAGCTTACTGACGGCACCTACGATGCTCGCCATCCACAAGTCCATAATGGGCAAGTAGCTTGGGAAGGCTATGACGGCAATGATTGGGAGATTTTCTTCTATGATGGGCAAAAGGTAACTCAACTTACCGACAATGATTACGATGAGGAGTTAGTGCAAATTGATAATGGTTGGGTATTGTGGAGACATAATGACGGTAATGATTACGAAGGCTTCCTCTATGACGGAGAAAAGATCATCCCGCTCACTCATAATGACTATGACGATTGGTCCTTTGGCATGGATAACTGTCAGGTCGTCTGGGCAGCCTTTGACGGTAATGACTACGAAATCTTCCTTTACAATGGGCAAGAGACAATTCAGCTCACCGATAATTTATATGATGACAATTTACCCGCTATTCACAAAGGTCAAATAGCATGGAAGGGCTTTGACGGTAATGATTATGAAGTATTTTTCTACAATGGCAAAGATATAATTCAGCTTACTGAGAATGAGGTTGATGATCGGGCGCCTCGTATTTACGATGGCCAGATAGCATGGCTGGGCTTTGATGGCCACGATTTTGAAGTTTTTCTCTATGATGGCAAAGAGGTGATGCAGCTTACTGATAATGATTATGATGAATGTCTCCCTCTACGAATTGATAATGGGTATCTGACTTGGCAAGATGGTAATAATAGCATCTACTTCTATACTCCTTTTGGGAATCTTACACCAATCATTAAAACGGAGGTGGACCATCATGGACCGAATAGGTGAGATATTAAAAACTTTTGTAGTTGTATGTTTTGCCCTATTGTTATGGGTAGGATGTGCTTCCGCTGCTACACTTGTCGTTAGTAAGACATCTCCTGCATGCACTACTGGAGATTTTTATTGCGATGCTATACAAGAAGCCATGGATATAGCTAAAAATGGCAATACTATCATTGTTTGTCCAGGGACATACAGAGAAAATATAGAAGTGAATAAATCAATAAGCATTCAATCCTACGCGGGCTCATCAAAGACAATAATAGAAGCCAAGTATACACCTAAAAATATAGACGAAGCAATGAGTGCCAAGGCTAACTATAGCGTTTTTAATATAAGTGCGAATCACGTGAAAATAAGAGGATTCACAATAAAAGGAGGATGCCCGGGGATATTTCTTAGTGGAGTAAACTATTGTGAGATTATAAATAATAGTTTGGTTGGCATTCCTATGTATTGTAAAGGAATCTGGCTACGAGAATCGTATAATAATGCCATATTAAACAATGTAATAAAATCAGGTGGTCTTGGATTATATACAAGTAATAACAACACCTTAACAGAAAATATTATTTCAAATTCAGATGATGCTATTTGGATGAACTTTTCATCAAATAATGTCATTAGAAATAATTTTATAAAGTCAAATGATAATCATGGCGTTTATCTATCAAATTGTTATAGCAATATTATAGAAGAAAACATTGTTTCGGATAATGAAGGGGATGGTGTTGATTTAAATAATGGTTCATTCAATATTATACGAAATAACACTATAAACTCCAATTATTGTGGAATTCATTTATCCTCAAGTAATAATAATACGCTAGAGGAAAATGCAGTTTTAGAAAATACCGAGATTGGCGTTTATCTAACTGAATCGCATGGCAATACTATAAAAAATAACGAAGTAAAATCAAATGATAAAAGTGGTATTGAATTAATGCGTTCGAGAAATAATATAATGGAAAAAAACACTGCTTTGGATAATCTCGAAGGCATTGAATTGCGCTGGGACTCAAATAATAACACCATAAAAGATAATGTTTTGAAAGCAAACAGTGTTCAGGGTATTTATATTTCAAGCGATAAGAATATTATAGAAAGAAATATAGTTTCTCATAATTTTTATGGTATTCATATAGACTCTGGGAATGTAAATAATATTATAAAAAACAATATTGTAAAATCAAATAGTGAATTTGGAATTTTGTTAACAATAAATAGTAATAACAATTACATAGAAGGGAATATAGCTTCTGATAATGATGTTGGCGTCGATCTGAGTGATTCATATCGAAATATCATAAGAAATAATATTATAATATCAAATGTTGAAAATGGCGTTGGATTGTCTTCTTCAACGTATAATCTCATCGAGAACAACAATATTTCTAAAAACCGGCATTACGGTATTTCAATAAGCCAGCACTATGATAAAGATTTTAAGGAAACTTCAATTGAGAATCTTATTTACCATAACAATATAATTGACAATCATTTTTGGGGCGGTTTTAAAGGCTACCACCCTCAAGTACAAGAGTATTTTTATCGTAGGGTAAATAGGTGGTATGATCCTACGTTATTGGAAGGGAACTATTGGTCGGATTATCATGGCGTTGATGATGGAAGTGGCAGGGGTAAGCATGTAATAAATGGTGACGGGATCGGGGATACAAAAATTCCACATCCTGATTTTGGCAATGACTTTTATCCTTTCATGAACAAAAGCGGCTGGCTTACCCTCTTGGTATCGCCGGAATACTGGAACTTTGGCTCTGTTTATCAGGGCGATTTCAAGCCGCAAAAAACATTCACGATTCAAAACATGGGTGAAAGTAACCTGACAATTTTAAACATAACTTCAGATGATGATGTAGCAATTACAGGGATTGAAATTCCAGCAACCATACCAGCAGGCACATCAAAATCCTTCAACGTAACGATTGACACCAAGAACTTAGAAGGTGACATTTTAAAGACCTTAGAAATCGTTTCAAGTGATAGAATCACACCAAACAAAACGATATTGATGTATGGGTTTGTGAAGGTCTACACGCCTAATGTAAGAATAGGAAAGACGGAGTTCGAATCACGAGTAATACAAGGGCAGATTAACCTTTTCCAAATTAGTGTGAATAATTCCGGCGTGGCAAACGAGACAAATATTTCCGTTAACTTAAAGGAGGGGGATACAGAGGTATCGGAGGAAATAGAGGAACTCGGGAAAAACGAAACAAAAACGGTAACCTTCAAATGGGACACCACTAAAGCCTCACTGGGAATACACGAAATAAAAATAGAAGTTATATCTGATAAAGGTGAATTATTGGATAGCCTGGAAGTCAGGGTTTACGTCCTACCCACCACAAAAGCTTCGACATTTATCGTGACAAACCTCAAGCGAATGGCTGAGAAGTGGGGAAATGATTCTGTCAGCGAGTTAGAAGAGAAATTGATAGATCTGAGCTTTCATCCAAGCGTTAATGGTATTATAGTCAGAGTTGAAAACGGAACAAACTGTTCTAAAATGTACGAAGCGTGGGATAGAGATAATACGCCAGAGAAAGCGAACGAAATCGCTAAAGCGATAAAATGTTTAATTGATTCAAAACTCAAGGAGTATCCCAACATAGAATATTTAGTTGTTGTCGGTGATGACCGAATCATCCCATTTTACAGGATTAAAGATAATACCAAAAAATCGCATATAGGACCAGACTGGAAGGACGAGTCAGATTACTTTAAAGAGAGTTGTATTAGCGACAGATCAGCGGTAGGTTTAGCGTTATCGCAGGGTTACTACTTCACAGACGATTTTTATGCTGATTTTAAGCAAGAAAGGTTACCGATCAACGTGCACGTACCGGAGAAGCCAAGCGGGAGGCTTGTTGAGAGCCCAGAGGAAATAATCTCACTTATTGACACTTTTTTGACAACGTATGATGTGCATCCAAAGAGTATTTTTGTCACGGGCTGCGGCTTTATGAGCGATGGATGCATGAGTTCTGTTCATGCTTGGGAGAAGATAAGAAAACCCATTTTTATGGTTAATAGTCCAAACGAAGTGAATTACAACTCCTCAGAAGAAATCAAAGATGAAATTCTGAACGCAAGCAACAACATAATGGCGATATTCCAGCATGCAGATTATTCTGGGTTTACTAACATACCAGGTGGCAAGAACGTTTCTGATCCTTGTGATTTAACAGCATCTGTTGTTTCCAACTCCACGCGAATCGAAGGCGCAATCGTGTATGCAATGAGCTGCCATTCTGGCTTGAATGTCCCGCCAGAGGAATCGAACAGTCTTGATCTGGTCCAATCGTTCGTTCGAAAAGGCGTGCTTGCTTATGTCGCACCTACGGGATATGGAATGGGTGGATTAGTAACAGTAGCAGGACATGAGAAACTCCTTAAATATTTCACAGAGCGTTTATGTAATGGGAAGGAAGTGGGAGATGCCTTGATTTCCGCAAAGCGAGATTACTACTTGAATAATTTCCATATGGATTACTTAGATGAGAAGGTCGTTTCGAGCACCGTGTTGTATGGCTTGCCGATGTATAGGCTGAGTAAAGAAACAGGAGCGGGGGAAGAGCGGGTACAGATTATGGGAACGACTCAAAATGGAGAGATGCAAAAAATGCAAATGGAAGAGCTGGAGGTCTATACGCTCACGTTAAGACCCAAGCTCAAGCCGGAAGAGAATTCTTCGGAGTCCGGAAAGCCAATCTTGCCGATGACTACATGGCCTTATGTGATGGATAAGAATAAAATACACGGGATAACGCTGGATAGTGCTGAATACGATTTTGCAGAAGATGTCATTAGGTGTATAGAGACCTTTGCACTCTCGGATGACACAAAAGCTCAGGATTACGAGAGTAAGGACTGGTATCCTTCACAATTCTTCAAGATTAACACCGTTGGGGAGATGCAGAAGATGGTTGTGGTTACTGGTCAGTTTAAAATGAAATATCAGGTATCATTAACAGCGTATAACGGCTCTGAAAGGCAATTCAGAGAATTGAGTTTCGATATTTACCTTTCGCCTATTAAAGCAGAAGAAGAAAAGCCGGTGATTAATAGCGTTGAACGGCCAAAAAAGGGTAATGCCACCACTGTTACAATTAATGCTACTGATAACTCATCGGGGATTCTTAAAATTATCGTGACGTACACGGATAGGAATTCAAGTAATGGAGAATGGGTAAGTATGGAAGCAGAAAAGGATGCACAAAAACCAAATGAATACATGTGCGAGTTGAAAGGGGATGTTGAGTTCTTCGTTCAGGCGGTGGACATTTATGGTAATGTTGCTTTTGACGATAACGATGGAGAATATTATCCGAAAAAAGAGGAGAATCTACCTGGGCAACCATGAACCGAGTAGGTTTAATATCAAGGATTTTGGTACTTGTATGTTTTGTCTTGCTGTTATGGGTAGGATGTGCTTCCGCTGCAACGTTCGTTGTCAACCAGACGTCTCCTGCGTGTACAAAAGGTGATTTTTATTATAATGCGATACAGGCTGCGGTGGATACTGCTAATGGCGGGGATGAGATTGTTGTTTGCCCTGGGACATATGTAGGTAATATATTAGTGGACAAGAGCTTAACAATTCGGTCTGTAAAAGGGCCTGATTCCACAATCGTTCAGGCTAAAGAACCAGATAAACATGTCTTTGAAGTGACTGCGGACTATGTGAACATAAGCGGCTTCACGGTGAAAGGTGCAACCAAAGGATGGTCGGCGACCGGAATACATCTCCACCACGCAGATTATTGCAATATATCAAACAACAACTGCTCCTTAAACAACGGTAGTGGCATATCCCTCCGGGATTCAAACAGCAACAGCGTGTCCAACAACAATTGCTCCTCAAACAACGTTGATGGCATCTCTCTCCCAGATTCAAACAACAACTTCGTTAGAGGCAACACCGCTAATTCGAATAAATATGTTGGAATTGAATTAAGCTCATCAAATAATAATAACATAATAGACAACAATGCATCCAACAATATGCAGGCTGGTATAGTAGTGGCTTTCGCAAGCAATAATACCATCAGAGGTAACAATGCAAACGCAAATAAACAACATCATGGAATTGAAGTACATTCCTCAAATAACAACATTATAATAGAGAACAATGCTTCTTATAACTTTAAAGGTGGCATTTTCCTAACTGATTCAAACAACAACAGCATCAGAGGCAACACCGCTAATTCGAATAAACGAGGGGATGGAATTGGCTTATACTCATCAAATAATAACATCCTAATGGGAAATAATGCTTCTTATAACTTTCAAGTTGGTATTTTCCTAGTCGAATCAAACAACAACTCCATTAGAGGCACCACCGCTAATTCGAATAAGGGGGGTGCTGGAATTGGCTTAGAATTATCAAATAATAATAGCTTATTAAATAATAGTTTATTATATAACAATGAAGGTGTGGTTCTTTTTTCGAGCAATGATAATACTATTACAAATAATATAATTTATTTGAACTCAGGAACTGGTATATACTTAGGTAAATCGCAAAAAAATAGCATCTCAAACAATATTGTCAATTCAAATATTGATGCCGGCATCTTTTTACCAGAGAGTGAAAACAATAAAATAGTGAATAATATCATAAACTCAAATCAAGGGCGTGGCTTAAGCTTTCAAAGGTCAAGCAAAAATAATATATTAAATAACTTTGTAGACTCAAACGGTGAAGGCGGTATTTCTTTATTTATTTCCACAGCAATAACTATTTCAGGAAATACCATTTGTTCCAATTATTTTGATGGTGTATATATAGATGACAATAGTCATCGTAATATGATGTATCATAATAACATCATTAATAATAAGGCCGAGGTTCGCTCTGTTCACATGAACAATTGGTGGTATATTGATTCACTAAATGAAGGAAATTACTGGTCAGATTATGACGGTATTGACCTTGATGGAGATGGCATTGGCGATACGAATATACCTTACATACCTTACCCTAAATACATACCTTCCCCTAATGGTATAGCTTACCCCCCTGAATACGATTTTTATCCCTTCATTAACAGGGACGGCTGGCTAACAATGTCTGTTTGGCCTCATTACCTAGACTTTGGAAAGGTATATCAAGGAACCTTAGAAAATCAAACTTTCACCATTACTAATTATGGCAATTCAATTTTGAATGTCTCCTCAATAGACCCAGATCCAACAATTTCCATTTCTGGCATTAAACTTCCAGCGATAGTCCATAAAGGGCATTCTCAAAGCTTCAATATAACGCTAAATACAGAGAAATTAGAGGGATTTGTCATTAAAAATGTAGAAATAATATCTAATGATCTCGAAAATCCACATAAAAACGTTTCGATATTCGGATTTGTGGAGATTCCCGCTCATAACATAGAGATTATAGGGGTTGATTATCAATCCAGAGTAATAAAAGGTCAAATAAACCTGTTCAACATCACTATTGAAAATCATGGCGATTTCAGAGAAAAAAATGTAACTATTGAAATCAGAGAAGATGAGAATAATTTGGAGAACACAACAATCGAAAATGTAGGACCAGAAGAAGCAAAGTCCGCAATCGTAATGTGGAACACCAAAAACGCTTCTCTAGGCATTCATGAAATAATAATAGGAGTTTTGAGCAAAGATAAAGAACCCTTGACAAATTTAGCGGTAAAAGTCAGTGTTTTAGCACCATCTAAGGCTAAAACGCTCATTGTTACAAACCTTGAAAGATTAGAGGAGGTTGAGACTGATTTAATACTGCTTAGCTACCATCCCTCAGTAAACGGAATAATCCTGAATGTCGCGACTGACAAAAAGTGCACAGAGGCGTATAATTTATGGGATTCTCACACCAACTCGGAAAATGCGAATGACGTTGCGAAAGCAATAAAGGGCTTGATTGATTCAACACTTGAAGTTTACAAAAACATCGAATACATAATTATCGTTGGCAATGACGAAGTGATTCCATTTTACAGGATGCGGGATAAGAGCTTAGAATCGTATATAGGAAGTTATGGCTTGTATGATGAAAAAGATTACATCGAAGAGTATAAACAACTTA
>Ga0114922_10005706_pt1 | contig 11469 bp, 6 predicted proteins | sample AartaG_FD_100975 | JGI IMG/M metagenome (GOLD analysis project Ga0114922, IMG submission 100975) | Deep subsurface microbial communities from Aarhus Bay to uncover new lineages of life (NeLLi) - Aarhus_00045 metaG | ecosystem: Environmental > Aquatic > Marine > Oceanic > Sediment | place: Aarhus...
GAGTTCGCCGAGGCGGGCGGGCTGGACTGCTGCGACATTCTCAACCTGCACACCTACCCCGGCGCCGCGCCGCCGGAGGGCTACCTCGAGCCGATGGCCGAGCTGAATCGCCTGATGGCGAAGCACCGCAAGCCCAGGGGCATCTGGGTCACCGAGTACTCCTACTACGCCGCGGACGACAAGCCGTGGACGCCGTTCGTGAAGGCCTCGGGCTGGGCCGCCGCCCGCCTGCTGGACAGCGAGCGCCGCTGCGCCGACTACTCCGTGCGCTTCGCCGTGGTCATGCTCGCCAGCGGCGTCGAGAAGGTCTTCTACCACTCGGGCGCCAGCGGCGAGGTCAACCGCGAGCCGCTGGAGTGCTGCCTGCTGGGCTATGCCGGCGTGCCGCGAAAGGTCTACGCCGCCCAGGCGGCGCTGGCCCACGTCCTGGGCCCCAAGGCCCGGTTCGTCGCGCGCCTGCCGCAGCCCGCCCGCGACGGCTGGCGCGTCGAGGGCCTGTATGCCTTCGCCTTCCAGTGCGGCGGCCGGGCCGTGCTCGTCGCCTGGGCCGATACGTACCTCGCCGGGGACGACTGGTCCCTGTCCGTACCCGAAGGGACACACCTGTACGACATCGTCGCCCGGCGGGTCGATCGGGCGCCGCGGAAGCTGACCCCCTCGCCCGCGTACGTCGTGAGCGGGTCGCTCTCGGCGACGCGCCTGGCCGAGTCGTGCCGGTTCACGTACCCCACGAAGTGAGCCTTCCGGCCGACGCCCCGCCGTGCGCGATGGGCAAGGCAGGGGGGCCGGGGCACGGGGCGGACGGCTACGGCAGGGCGAGGCGCTCGATGCGCCGGCAGGCCTCGTCGAGCTCGTCGTCGGGCTTGGCGTAGCAGAAGCGCAGGAGGTCTTCGCCGCTGTCGTCGTGGTAGAAGGCCTCGCCCGGCACGGCGGCGACGCCGCCTTCCTTCAGGAGGTACATGGCCCGCTGCTTGCTGGTCGCGCCGGGTAGGCGGGTGGCGTCGGCCAGGACGTAGTAGGCGCCCTGCGGCACGGACGGCGTCAGCCCGGCGGCATCCAGCGCCTCACAGATCCGCCGGCGCTTGGTGTCGAACTCGGCGCACTGCCGGCGGTAGAACTCGTCGCCCAGCTCGTCGATGCCGGCGGCGACCCCGAGCTGAAGCGGCGCCGGGGCGCAGACGTAGACCAGGTCGTTGACGTAGCCGATCATCTCGGCCCACCGGCGGTCGCAGACGCTGTAGCCGATCCGCCAGCCGGTGATGCTGAACGTCTTGGAGTAGCCGCTGATGGTGATGGTGCGGTCGGCGATTCTTGCGAGCGAGCCGGGGCTGACGTGCTTGCGGCCGTCGTACAGGAAGTACTCGTAGATCTCGTCGGTGAAGACGAACAGGTCGTGGCGGACGGCGAAGTCGGCGATCCAGCCCAGCTCCTCGGGCGTGTAGACCTTGCCGGAGGGGTTGGCCGGCGTGTTGACCATGATGCCGCGGGTGCGGTCGGTGACGGCGGCCTCCAGGTCGGCCGGCGTGAACGTCCAGTCCGGCGCCTTCATCGTCACGTAGCCGCACCGGGCGTCGACGGCGAGGATCGTGTTGACGTGATAGCCGTAGTAGGGCTCGAAGAGGATGACCTCGTCGCCGGGGTCGAGCAGGCTGAGGCACGCGCAGTAGAACGAGCCGGTGGACCCGCCGCTGACGACGACGTCGGTCTCGGGGTCGCAGTCGATGCCGTTGTCGCGTTGCATCTTGCGGGCGATGGCCTCGCGCAGCTCGGCGAGGCCGTCGTAGCGCGTGTAGGAGTTGACGCCGGCGTCCATGGCCTGCTGGGCGCCGCGGCGGACGGGCGGGGGCACGCCGACGTCGCAGACGCCCTGGGAGAGGTTGATCCCCCCGTAGCGTTCGCACTCGATGGTCATGACGCGGATCTCGGCCTGGACGATCCGCGCGGCCCGTTGGCTGATCGAGAGGCTCACGTCACACCTCGCTGGCGAAGAAGTCGCGGATGGCTTGGGCGGTGATCTCGACGTGCTCTTCGGTCGTCTCGGCGCTCATGGGCAGAGAGATGACCTCGTTGCAGATGGCGACGGTCTCGGGCAGGAGCCAGTCCCCGAGGTGGAGGTCCGGGTAGGACCACATGGGCCTGGGCCAACTCACGAGCGTCTCGACGCCGTTCCGGGTGAGGTGCTCGCGGAGCTCGTCGCGGCGCTTCGTCCGGATGACGTAGTTCTGGAAGGAGTCGAAGTGCCTTTCCTCGCTGAAGTGGGGCAGGCGGAGGTCGCCGAGGCCCTCGAGCCGGCGGCGGTAGCGCGAGGCGATGTGTCGGCGGTGCTGGATCCAACTGCGGAAGTGCTTCTGGAGCTTCACGTCGAGGACGACCGCCTGGACGTTGTCCAGCAGCGCCGTGTAGCCGTGGCAGAAGTACTCGCGGGTCTCGCGGTCCTCGCCGTTGTAGCGAAGGAGGCTGGCGAGGCGGGCGACGTGGGGGTCGTCGGTGGTCAGTGCGCCGCCGTCGCCGAAGCCGCCCAGGGCCTTGAACGGGTAGAACGAGAAGCACCCGCCGATGCCGAAGCCGCCGCCCATCTTGCCGTCGAACGTCGCACCCAACGCCTGCGCGGCGTCCTCGACCACCGCCAAGCCGTGCTTCTCGGCGGCCGCCATGATCCGGTCCATGTCGCAGACGCGACCGTTGAGGTGTACGGGCAGGATGGCCTTGGTCCTCTCGGTGACGGCCGGCTCCACCAGCTCCGGGTCCATGTTGTAGTCTTCGCCAACGTCGATCAGCACCGCCGTGCCGCCGCAGTTGACGATGGCGGAGACCGTCGCCAGAAACGTGTGGGCGACGGTGATCACCTCGTCGCCGGGCCCGACGCCCGCTCCGCGCAGGGCGAACTCCAGGGCGTGATAGCCGCTGTTGAGGCCGACGGCGTAGCGGGTCCCCACGAACTCGGCCAGGTGGGCCTCGAAGTCCCTCAACTCCTGCCGGTAGATCAGCTCGCCCCTCTCCAGGCAACTGGTGATCGCGCCGTCGATGTCGGCCTTGAGCTTCCTGTAGTGCGTCCGGGGATCAACAAAGGGCACTCTCCAGGCCATAACTCACTCCTTGCTCATCAATGACGCCATCGACATCCTCGGCGTGGGGTTTCGCTTGGAAACCCTCACCGTGCTGTCGCGGGGACCGTCGAGCGACGCGGCCCCCAGGGGTGAAAGGGCAGCCGGCGTCAGCCGTGGCGGCCGGAACGGCAAGCCGCCGGGCTATGTTCCGGTTCCTTCTCAACCGAGGAACGCCCGGACGGAATCCGCGAGCTTCTCCGCGGACAGCCCGTAGAGCTCCCGCATGTGCACCTGCCCGCCGACGCCCTTGGGGAACTCGCTCGGCAGGCCCAGCCTCCGCAAGCGCACGCCCGCGGGGTTCAGATCGCTGACGATTTCGGCCACGGCGCCGCCGAGCCCGCCGAGGATACTGTGCTCCTCGATGGTGACCAGGGCCCGGGTCGTCTCGGCGGCCTCGGCGATCGCGTCGGCATCTATGGGCTTGACGGTGTGCATGCTCAGGACGGTGGCGTCGACGCCGTCGGCGGCGAGCCGGTCGGCTGCGTCCATCGTGCTCTTGAGCATCCCGCCGGTGCTGATCAGCGTGACGTCATCGCCCTGGCGAAGGCGGATGGCCTTGCCGAGCTCGAACGGCACGGGCTCGGCGTGGACCTTGGGTTCGCCCGCGCGGCCGAGGCGGAGGTATACGGGACCCTCGCGGGCCGCGGCCGCGCAGGTCGCGCAGCGGGCCTCGTACGGGTCGCCCGGCGCGACGACCACCATGTTCGGCAGGGAACGCAGGATGGCGATGTCCTCCGTGGCGAAGTGCGTCATGCCCAGCGCGCCGTAGGCCATGCCGCCGCCGACGGAGACGATCTTGACGTTCGCGTTGTGGTAGCAGACGTCGTTGCGGATCTGCTCCAACGGGCGCAGCGTCGGGAAGTTGGCGATCGAGTAGGTGAAGCAGACCCTCCCGCAGAGGGCCATGCCCGCCGCGATGCCCGTCATGTTCTGCTCGGCGACCCCCGGGTTGAGGAACTGCTTGGGGAAGCGCTCGGCGAAGCCCATGACCACGCCGAAGCCCAGGTCCCCGACGATCAGCATGATCCGCGGGTCGCGCCCGGCCAGCTCCGTCAGCGCTTCGATGAAGGCCGTCCTCATTCCGTGTACCCCAGTTCCCGCAGCGCCGCGTCGTACTCCTCGCCCTGCGGATGGCGGTAGTGCCACAAAACGTCGTCTTGCATGAAGCTGACTCCCTTGCCCTTGACGGTGTGGGCGACGACACAGGCGGGCCGCCCGCGCTTCAGCGGGACCCGCTCGAGGGTCCGGTCCACCTGGGCCACGTCGTGCCCGTCGATCTCCTCGACGGACCACCCGAACGAGCGCCACTTCGCGGCGAAGGGCTCGAGGTCCAGGATGTCCTTGACGTGCCCGAGGCTCTGGATCTTGTTGTAGTCGACGATGGCGATCAGGTTGTCGAGCCCGTGGTGGCCGGCGAACATGGCCGCCTCCCACGTGGAGCCTTCGTCGCACTCGCCGTCACTGAGCACGGCAAAGACGCGATAGGCCCGCCCGTCGAGCTTGCCCACGTACGCCATGCCGTTCGCCATGGACAACCCGTGCCCGAGCGAGCCGGTCGAGACCTCCACGCCCGGCACGCCCCAGTGCGTGGCGTGGCCGGCGAGGCGGCTGCCGTCCACGCAGAAGCTCTCCAGCCAGTCCTTCGGGAAGAAGCCTTTCTCGGCCAGCACGGCATACAGCCCGGCGCAGCCGTGTCCCTTGCTCAGCACCAGCCGGTCGCGGTCGGGATCGTCCACCGAGTCCGGCGCGATGTGCAGGATCTTCTCGTACAGGACGGCGAGGATCTCCGCCATGGACAGGGACGTGGCGATGTGGGAGCTTCGCGCGTGGTGTACCATTCTGACGGCGTGTACACGGATGCGGTTGGCCAGTTCGCGGCAGGCGTCGAGGTCCCGCGGCGCGGGGGCTTCGCCGCCGCGCCCGCGCCCCCGCGCGAACGCCCTGCCGCTCGACGCCGCCAGCACCTTCAGCAGCACCTGCTTGACGTTCCGGATCGCCTTGAGCGTCATGTTCGTGTGGAAGGGCAGCGCGATCGACAGGTTGCCGACACGCTCGGTCTCGGGGAACTGCCCCGGGCGCGTGCCGAGCAGCTCGCGAATGAACGGCTGGAGGTGGATCGGCGAGAAGTACGGGCGGCAGCCGATGCCCTCGGCATGCAGCCGCTCGATGATCTCGTCCCGCTGGTCCTGGGTGAAGTGATCGGCCAGCCGGATGACGTACACGAACCACGCCGCCTTCTCCGGCTCGGCCATCGTCGGCAGGCGGATCTCCTCGACGTCGGCGAGCATCTCGTTGTACGTGTTGGCGGCGTGGCGGCGCTTCTGGAGGATCTCGTCCAGGCGGTGCATCTGGGCGTTGCCCAGCGCGGCGGTCATCTCGCCCAGGCGATAGTTGTAGCCCAGCATGGGGTGGATGACGGAAGTCTGGTCGTTCCGGCCCTGGTTTCGCATGGCGCGGCAGAGGTCTTGGGTCCTCTCGCTGTCGGTGACGATCATGCCGCCTTCGCCGGTCGTTATCTGCTTGTTGGGGTAGAAGCCGAACACCCCGCATTCGCCGAAGCTCCCGGCCGGGCGGCCCCCCAGGTAGCCCCCCAACGCTTCGCAGCAGTCCTCGATCATGAGCAGCCCGTGCTTGCGGGCAATCTGCTCGTACTCCTCGAAGTGAGCGGTGTTGCCGAAGACCTCGACGGGGAGAATGGCTTTGGTCCGTGAGGTGATGGCCGCCTCGATGGCGTCAGGGTCCATGTTGTACGTCTCGGGATCGATGTCGACGAAGACCGGGCGCGCGCGCTCGAAGAGGATGGCGTTGGTCGTGGCGACGAAGGAGAAGGGCGTGGTGATCACCTCGTCGCCCTCGCCGATCCCCAGCGCGCGGACGCACAGGTGCAGGCCGCTCGTGCCGCTGTTGACGCCGATGCCGTACTTCCGGCCGGCGCGACCGGCCACGGCGACCTCGAACGCCTCGATCTGCGGGCCGATGCTCAGCCGGTCCGTGCGGAGGACGGAGACGACGGCTTCGACGTCCTCGTCGCTGATGTCCGGCCGGGATAGCGGGACCTCTTCGTGCTCCATGAAGGGCCTTTCCTCGGGTCTGGCGAAGTTCTCGGCGGGGCTAGCTGCCCTGGTCGTCGGAGGCGGCCCCGGCGCCGGTCGCCGCGCCGCTGTTCGCCGCGGCCGGGGCAAGGCCCGCGCCCGCCCGCGCCGAACCGTCGTCCCCGGGGGAATGGAGCGGCTCGTACTCGGGAACCAGCTCTCGCAGTGCCGCGACGATCTCTTTCCGATCCATACTGTGCTGGAGCCGTTCGAGTTCGCGCACCGTGCGTTCGATCTTCTGCCATTCGATCGGGTGCCCTTTCCAGACGTTGATCTTCGCGTGCACGGTGGGCTCGATATCCTCCCCCGTCGTGCGCAGCTCCTCGAAGAGCTTCTCGCCGGGACGGACGCCCGTGAAGACGATGTCGATGTCCTCCCCGGGGCGGAAGCCGCTCAGCGTGATCATGTTCCGCGCCAGGTCCACGATCTTGACCGGCTCGCCCATGTCGAGCAGGTAGATCTGCCCGCCGACGCCGGTCGCCGCCGCCTGGAGCACCAACTGCGCTGCCTCGGGGATTGTCATGAAGTAGCGCGTCATCTCCGGGTGCGTGACGGTGACGGGCCCGCCGGCGGCGATCTGGCGCCGGAAGGTGGGCACCACCGAGCCGCTGGAGCCGAGCACGTTGCCGAATCGGACGGCCTTGAATTGGGTTCGGCAGTAGGTCCGGCCGTTCAGGGCCTGCGCGTAGATCTCCGCGATGCGCTTGGAGGCCCCCATCACGGAGGAGGGGTTGACGGCCTTGTCGGTGGAGACGGTCACGAACTCGGCCACCCCGAACTCGCAGCACGCGTCGGCGACGTTCTTCGTGCCGAAGACGTTGTTCTTGATCGCCTCGCAGGCGTTCTTCTCCATCATGGGCACGTGCTTGTGCGCCGCGGCGTGGATGACGACCTCCGGGCCGTATTTCCGCCAGATGCCGAGCACGCGCCGGCGATCGCAGATGTCGCAGATCAACGTCGCCAGGGGGATCTGCGGGAAGGCGCGCCGGAGTTCGTTCTCGATCTCGAAGAGGGGGTTTTCGGCCTGCTCGACCAGCAGGAGCTGCGCGGGTCGGTAGTTGGCGACCTGGCGGCACATCTCCGAGCCGATGCTCCCGCCGGCGCCGGTGATCAGCACGCGCTTGCCGCGAAGGAAGCGCCCGAGCGCTTCGCGATCGAGCTCGACGACCTTCCGCCCGAGCAGGTCGTTGATGTCCACGTCGCGAATCTGCGAGACGGTCACCCGCCCGTCGATCATGTCGCCGACGCCCGGCAGCGACTGGAACTTCAGCTTCGTGCCGCTGCACAGGTCGATGACGCGGCGAAGCTGCTTCTGCGTCGCCGAGGGCATGGCGATGATGATCTCCTCGACGTCCTGCTCCTCGCAGACTCGGCGGATCTCCCCGGTGGTGCCGAGGACCGGCAGGCCGTGGATCAGGAGGCTCCGCTTGGCCGGGTCGTCGTCCACCAGCCCGACCACCCGGTAGCGCTCCACCCGCATGCGATGGATCTCGCGGATGATCGCCTCGGCGGCGTTGCCGGCCCCGACCAGCAGCACGCGGCGCGCGCCCTCGGCGCTGATGGGGCGCATCTCCTCCCGGTAGAGGCGGAAGCTCAGCCGGGCCGTGCAGACCAGGAACACCGTGCCCAGGAAGTCCAGCACGAGCACGCCCTGGGAGTAGCCGCTGAAGTAGCGGATGATCGGCGTGAGGGCGGGAACCGTGATGTCCCGCCCGGTGGCCTGAACGAACCATCGCGGCACGTAGCGGAAGACGTTCACCGCGACGAACATGACTGCCACGAACACCCACGAGGCGACCAGGATCCGCGAGACGTCCCGGATGCTGGCATACTGCCAGCCGCTGCGGAAGAGCTTCATCTTGCCGAAGATGACGAGCTTGAGCCCCACGAACAGCGGCAGCCACGGCAGGAACCGCTCCAGGAACCAGTTCTTCCCGCCGCCGGGGATTCCGGTGTCGAACCGCACGAGAAAGGCCAGCAGCAGCGCCAGGGAGAACAGGGCCGAGTGAATCGCCACGTGCGCGCCCAGCCGGTGGCGGTGGGCGAACAGCTCGGCGTGGCTCAGCAGGCCGGACCAGCGGCTCGGAGGCCCGGGGGCCGGTTCCTGTCCTGTGGCGGGGTCGGGCATAGATCCAATTCGCGGACCGAGTTACGGCGATACACCGGTCCTGTCATCGGCGCGGCACGGAACGGCCTTTAATTATAGGGGTCGGCGAGGGCAGCGGCAATCGACCAGCCGGGTGGACTCGGGGGAGGGCACGACCTCACCAGCCCAGAGGCACTCGATTCCCGAGAGGCCGAATCGGACATGCCGCACCTGCCGTTGGCACCGCGCGGAGTGCGGCAGGGGGCAGGGCGCTACCCGGCGCCGCCGGGGCTCGGGGGCGCGATCGTCTCCCGGCCCGACGCGGGTCCCGCCGTGGGGCCGCCGGGCTCCTTCGCGACGTCGCGCTGCCGCGCCGGCGCCAGCTTGCCGGACACCTTCCCGCTGGCCACCATGCCGTCCCAGAACGTCCGGACCGCCTCCAGCAGGTACGTGTCCCTCTTCTTCAGCGCGGCGGCCAGGGCATGCGACAGGGCGGTGCGGGCGGCTTGGCTGTCCTGGACCTCGCCAAACCACCGGAAGTAGGCCAGCAGGAGCTGGGCCTCCCCGTCGGAGCGGTTCGCCTGCACGTGCTGATCCAGGGCGTACATGTGCTGGGCGTACTTGTCGCTGTCGCCGTAGAAGCCCATGGGGCGCAGGGGTGCCCCGGGAAGCTTCGGCATGCGTTTCAGGGCCAGTTCGAGGAAGAAGGCGGCCTTGGCGTAGGAGTAGCGCGACAGGGCGAACTGCGTATGGGTCAGGCAGATGAGGCTCTCGGGGTCGTTGCCGCCGATGTCGTTAGCGATCCGGAAGTAGGTGTAGGCATCGTGGTAGTTGTTGGCCCGGAACGCGCGGTCGCCCTTGAGCATGCTCTGGCGGTACGGGCCCGGCGGGTTGGGCACGAGGGAGGTGATCGGCTTGCCCCGGTCGCTCAACAGGGACGTGGCCGCCTCCTCCAGCGCCCGGAGGTAGGCCCGGGCGGCGCCGAAGGCCGTTTCGTCCTGGAGCGCCAACGCGCTGCCGATGCCGGGGCCCTCGGCCTCGGCCGGGGGCTTCACAAGCGGGACGAGCTCCAGCGGCGCGAAGGGGGACGGCGTCCGAGTGGCCGGCGCGAAGGGGGACGGCATGCCAGTGGACATCGACGGGCTGAACGACGGCGCGACAGGGATCTGGGTCATCGGCATGCCCACGCGGTCGCTGATGCCCCTGCCTCCGATGCCCAGGCCCGTGGTGCGCCGGATGGACAGTGCCCCCAGGCCGCTGTTGGACAGGCCCAACCCCAACGCCGGGCGGAGCGAGAGTCCTTGACGCTGGAGCGCGAGCGGGTTGCGGATCTCGATGTTGCTCCGCAGCACGTCCGTGCCGGGACCAGCGCGCAACGCCCCGCCCCCCATGCCGTATGAGAACGACCGGAAACTGTCGACTGACGTGCCGTAGCCGATCCTGCCTACCCCGATCCCCGTGCTGAGCGTCTTCCGCTTCCGGGACTGGCCGCGGGCCGACCCGCTCGGACCGGCCAGGGCCACTGCCGCCGCCGCTACGAGGACGGTCTTCAGGCGATTGCTTCCCATGCTCTTGCTCCGGTCTGTCCCTTCCTAATTATACGACAAAGCCGCGCCCTGGGCTCGCACCGATTTGACGATTTGGCCTTAGCGCCGGTTCCCGTTGGTCCTAGAATCAGGGCCGCACGATGAGGGTGATGTCATGACATTCCGTTGCCGGCAGCTTCGGGCGTCCCTGGCGACTGTCCCGGTGGGCCTTGCGGCGGCCCTGACGCTCGCCGCCTCGGGCGCCGCGCCGCCTCGGGGCGCTCGGATCCTCGAGGACTTCGAGACCCCCTCCGCCGTCCGCGTCGTGGCGGGGCGCCTGTTGCCCGTCCGCGGCGGGCAGAGCGTCACGCACGGCAAGCAGGCCGGCAAGCTCCCCGGCGGCGCGGCGATCGCGCTGCATCTCGGCCGGCTCGGCCCGGCCGCTGACGGCTGGCTCGCCCTCGACACCCTCACCACCCAGCCGCTGGCCCAGGCCCTCGTCCTGACCTTCGGCAAGTCCCCGAAAAAACTTGAGTTTCGCGCACACGTGCGGCCGGGCAGCGATCGGATCCGCCTGCCCCTGCCGGTGGTGGCGGCCGAGCTGTCCGGCGGCTGGCCGACCGGGGGAGCGACCCTGACCCTCGCCAATCCGGGCGAGTCAGCCATCCTCCTGGACCACGTCCGCCTCGAGCCGCCCGCCGCGCCGCCACCCGGCAGCGTCCTGCTGGACTTCGGCCCGCGGCCGCAGGGGCTCTGGCCGGGCTTCCAGGCCGCCGGCACCGACTCGAAGCACCTGCTCTGGAGCGGCGCGGTGGGCATCTACCCCGCCGTCCGTCCCTTCCCCGACCCACTCACCGGCGACTTTGTCGGCCCCTACACCTCCAGCCCGCGCGCCGACCACTTCACCCTGGTCGGCCCGTCCGAATCGCGCGCCGTGGGATGGCTGTGGGTGACCCACTACGTCGCCCGCAGCTTCCAACCGGTCGAGTACAGCATCCGCCTCGCCGGCCGCCCCCTCAAACAGCGACGGCTATCCCTCCGCCAGATGCTCGGGCCGGAGGGCCTCCTGGAGGGCATGGGCGGGCGGTGGACGGCGGAGTGGTTCGACCGCACGCACGCGCCGAGGCTGGTGGACCGGATCCCGGTGTCCCTGGGGCCGCGGGGCGCCCGTGTCGACCTGACCGCCTGCCAGGTCGCCGCGCTGGCGATGGCCCCGGCCGCCCAGCGGGCAGGCCTGGACGACTACGTCCGGCAGGTTCAGGCCGACCTGTCGCGCTACCGGCGGCAGTTCGTCTTGGGCGTTCGCCAAGACGACGTGTGCGCCCTGGCACCGACGAAGGCGGAGGCGGCCGGAGGACTGATGGTGTTCCGCCCGCCCCCGGAAGGGGCGTTCTCCGCCGGCTGGACGCCGCGGCAGAGGCAGGCCGCCGCCCCCCTGAGGGCCTTGGCGGCCAACGGGTCGCTGGCGGTCATGGCACTGGCCGTCGTGCCGACGGAGGCGACGGCGTCCTTGTCGGTGGGGATCGAGCCGCTCCTGGCGGAAGGCCGGCGGCTCCAGACCGCCGCGCCGGGGCCAGCCGCCTGGCTCCTGGAACGGGCGCCGTACGTCCGCTCCGGGGAGGCGATCTTCCAGCCGTGGCGGCTGAGGCGGAAGCTGA
>Ga0114922_10005707_pt1 | contig 11467 bp, 10 predicted proteins | sample AartaG_FD_100975 | JGI IMG/M metagenome (GOLD analysis project Ga0114922, IMG submission 100975) | Deep subsurface microbial communities from Aarhus Bay to uncover new lineages of life (NeLLi) - Aarhus_00045 metaG | ecosystem: Environmental > Aquatic > Marine > Oceanic > Sediment | place...
CCGTTTGCGCCGCGGTTTCCTTTCGAGACATGGATAGCGCCCAAATCCCATGCGGCCAGCCTGGCCACCATCGGTGCAAGCGAGGTTTCCGACCTTGCCAGGATTTTTAAGGAGGTGCTTAAACGTATTAAGATCACGCTCAACGCGCCGCCTTACAATCACGTCCTCCATAACGCGCCGCTGAACCTTGCGGACGGAGCGCTTTATCACTGGCACTTCGAGATCATGCCCAAGTTGACGAAGGTCGCAGGGTTCGAATGGGGTTCAGGGTTCTACATCAACCCTGTTGCTCCCGAAGACGCAGCGTCGTTCCTCAAGACAGCTTTGGTTTAAACGCCTTGCGACAACAAACCGACACGACCGTCACAGCGTCTGAAGGGCTTGGTCGAGATCGGTTATGACGTCTTCAGGATCTTCAATGCCGATAGAGTACCTGACGAGTTCGTCCAGAATGCCCAGCTCGGCCCGTTCCTCGGGAGACAGGTCGTAAAACGTGAACGTCGCCGGGTGATAGATGAGGCTTTCCACCCCGCCGAGGCTGGGCGCCCGGTACGGCAGTTGTACCGCATCCATGAACTTCAGGGTCTCCTCGAGCCCGGCGTCAAGCTCGAAGGTGACCACTCCTCCGAACCCGGTCATGAGCCGTTTGGCTAAGGCGTGGTCGGGGTGGCTGGCAAGACCCGGATAGTGCACGCGCCGCACGCGCGGGTGCGATTCGAGAAACTCTGCAACAATTTGACCGTTGCTGTTGTGGCGGTCCACCCTTATCGCCAATGTCTTGAGTCCCCGTATGAGAAGGTACGCTGTGTGCGGGTCAATTGCCCCGCCAAACAGGCTGCGTGCTTCGAGGATCGGCTCCATCAGCTTCCCGCCGCCTGCGACAACTCCTGAAAGAATGTCGTTGTGACCGCCCAGATACTTTGTCCCACTATGAACGACCAGGTCGGCCCCGACTTCCATCGGCCGGAGATTGCAGGGGGTTGCAAGCGTGCTGTCCACGAGAAGCTTTACACCGCGATCCCTCGCCAGATCGGCCAACCGAGGCAGATCGGCAATAAGAAGGTGCGGGTTGGTCGGCGTTTCTGTCAGAATGAGCTTTGTCTTCTCGGTGATGGCGGCCGCTATCGCGTCGTAGTTGACAGGGACGAAAGACGACCCGATATTGAGGCGCGGCAACGTCTCTGCACAAAACCCCCGTGTTCGCTTGTAGCAGTCGTCGGTGATGACCATGTGATCGCCCGGCGAGAGGAGCGCCAGCAGCATGGTGGTCACAGCGTTCATGCCCGTCGAGAACAACAACGCAGTCTCGGCACCTTCGAGCGCGGCGATCTTCTGCTCGGCAATGCGTTGGGTCGGTGTTCCGTAACGCCCGTACTCGAACCGATCCTTCTTGCCCGAGGTGTACTCGGCGACCTCTGCCATATCGTCAAAGGCGAAAACGGCTGCCTGTGCGATGGGGACTGTTACGGCGTTCTCGAACTTCTTCTTCTCTTCGCCCAGATGAACTGCCCGCGTTGAGAAGCCCTGCATAGTAGGTCGTCTTGTCTGCATCAGCAATCTCCCGGAATCAGGTTATCCCTGCCGCCTGTCTATCTCGCGCCAGATAGCATCACGAACCTCATCGTACTTGGCGGGAAGCTCGATCGGCAGGTTTGGCCTGCGAACCTCGATGTTCTTCAGTTTGCTTTGGTGATATTTCAATTTAAACCCGGCAAACTTCAGCCCGTGCGCCGTGGATATCACCACAACCTTATCGTCGGACTTAATCTCACCGGCATCTATCAGTTTGAAAAAGACCGCGAGCGCAACACCCGTGTGCGGGCACGTGAAAAGACCCGTCCTGTCGGCTCGCGCGCACGCGTCAGCCAGCTCATCCTCGGTCGCCTGCTCGACAATGCCGTCGAACAGCTTCATTGTACGGATCGCCTTGTTTATGCTCACGGGGTCGCCGATCTGGATCGCGCTGGCCAGGGTCTTTTTTGCATGCATCGGCTTGTACTCCTTGAACCCTTTCAGGTAGCTCCTGTAAAGCGGGTTCGCGTTTGCCGACTGCGCGCAGACGATCCTCGGCAGCCTGTCGATCATGCCGAGAGCTTTCATCAGAAGAAACCCCTTGCCCAGCGCGCTGACGTTGCCCAGGTTGCCCCCTGGTATGACGATCACGTCGGGGACCTCCCAGTCAAACTGCTGCACCAGCTCGATGCTGACCGTCTTCTGCCCCTCGATCCGCAACGAGTTCATCGAGTTTGCCAGGTAGATGTTTTCGTTCGAACATATCTCCTGCACGAGCTTCATGCAGCCGTCGAAGTCGGTTGCGAGCGACAGGGTTATTGCACCGTTCGATATCGGCTGGATGAGCTGCGGAATCGACACCTTGTTCTTCGGCAGAAAGACCACAGACGTAATGCCGGCGGCGGCACAGTACGCTGCTAGCGCCGCGGAAGTGTCGCCCGTCGAAGCGCATGCCACCGCAGGAATCTGTTTGCCTTCGCTCATCATTTGCTTGACCATCGATACGAGCACCGTCATGCCCAGATCCTTGAACGAGCCCGTATGGCTGTTGCCGCACTGTTTTATCCACAGGTTCGGGACGCCAACCTGGTTGCCCAGCCGCTCGGCCCAGAAGAGGTTCGACCCGCCCTCGTACATCGAGACCACGTTCTCGTTGTCGACGACCGGACACACCACCTCTTTCTTTCCCCAAACCGAACTCCCATACGGCCATTCCGTGCCCATGTACCGGTCGTCGAAGAGCTTCCGCCACTCCTCGGCCGGTGTTTTCTTGAGCAGATCGAGGTCGTGGGCAACTCTCAGGAGACCGCCGCATTTCTCGCACTTGTAGACGACTTCGTTCAGTTCGTACTTGACACCGCAGCCTGCCAGACACTCAAACCACGCTCGGTACTCCATCTTCCTTTCGCTCCCTTTCCGTTCAGATCAGGGATAACAAGCCAGCCTGATACTCCTCCGCATCTCGACGATAGCATACTACGTCGCGACCCGGAAACGCAACATCGACTCAGGAGCAGGAGCCTGTCCGGATCCTTGTTGATTTTCTCTGCGCACGTCGAGTATCATGCTCTGAGTCGCGTATGCATATATGGTATGAGCCGAGGTCTTCCCATGGTGAGGGCAAGGCGCCAACAAGAGGAGCAACTATGTCCTGCGAAGCCGGGCGCCAAAGCATGGTGGATTTACTCGCTCGGACTCTTTGGGGACGGGCATTGCGGTTGATCCCACGTTTCTCAAGAACCATCACAGATGCGGATTGTTTAACCTTTGGACGATAGCCAAACGCGGAGCATGACGAGTCTTGAGACAGGTAATCGAGAGAATCCTGAAAGCAGAAAGCGGCGCCAAGCAGAGAATCGCTGAAGCGCGAGACCAGGCGCAACAACTTGTGCAGGAAGCCCGAATGCAACGGGCCAGACTGATAGAAGAGAAAAGGGAACAAGCCCGCAAACAGGCACGCGAGCTCATTGAAACCGCGAAGAAGCAAGCCGAAAACGAGAAGAAGCGTGTCATCGAAGATGCCAGGCAAAGAGCCCAATTCATAGTCGAGGGCGCACGACTCGACGATCACTCCTTTATCGAGCCGGGTATCAGGAAGGTTGCCGGTTTGGAACGATGAGATCGCTGGCCAGGTATGGAGTGACAAATGCAGTAACGAGGACGATGCTCACGGAACTCCTGACGAAGGAGGATTTCGATGCACTAGTCCGCCCCCCGTCGCTCGAAGAGACCTGGATCGCACTGAGGAAGACTGCCTATGGAGAGTGGGTTCCGGAAGACCCCGGAGTCAACCCGCTGACAATGGAGAAACTTGTCCGGGAAGCCACCGCGTTGCGTTTCAAGAGGTCGACCCGCACACTCAAGGGCAAGCCGAAGCAGGTAGGCACGCTCCTTCTGTCCAGATGGGAACTTGACAATCTTGAATTCGCGCTCAGACTGTGGCATGGGCAGGACGAGAGTCTGGGAGAGATTCTATCGTATCCCTCCTTCGTTCATCCGATGCCAGTCTTCGAGATTGTCGGAGCCGAGACGATAGACGAGATAGCCGTCGCCCTGAAAGACACGCCGTATTTCGAACCGATTACGGCAAGTGCGAAGACGTACAAGCAGAAGCGCTCGATATTCTACGTCGAGGTCGCGCTCGAAAAGGATTACTATCGAAGAGTGCTTGACGCGATCAGAGCGTTGGGAGGACGCGACGCTCTCGAGGGAGAAAAGATAATCGCCGCGGAGATTGACAAGTTCAACCTCACGTGGTTCGCACGGCTTTTCCGGTACTATGATGTCCGGTCGCAGGAGTTTCGTGAGTATATGATTCCCGGGCCGTCTCCTGTATCGGCACGGCTTGCGAGTGCTGACCTCACTGCCGATCTGCTCGACGACATAAGCTCGAGAGTTATGCCCGGAGGGTTGGGCGAGGAAGACAAGGGGGTGTCAAGCATCGAAAGAGTATCTCTGCTCGAGCATATGGTGAACGAGATGGCGGTCGACGTTTCAAGACGTTTGCTCGCGGGATATCCATTCAGAATAACCGGCACGCTTTCGTTCTATCTCTTGAAGCGCATCGAGCTGAGAAACCTCTCCACTGTCTTTGTGGGAAAGGCGAGCGGTCTCGGTGCAAACGAACTCTCGGGAAGGCTTTACGGCTTGAGGTGATGACAGATGCTAGTCGCTGAAAAGATGAACAGGGTAAGCATAGTCATCATGAAGGAGGACATGGAAGCTGTTCTCGAGGAGATCGCAAAGGCGGGGGTGCTCCATCTTAGCAGGATAGATGAGATCGATAAGTGGGCGAAAGAGCTCGAATCCCTCGGCGTAGAGAAGTTGTCCAATGAGTATCTCAAGAGGCAGCGGAAACTCCAGAGCTTGATTGAGGAGATCTCGCCCGACGCGCTGAGAAAGAGCTATGGTCGCCAGGAGGAAGTCAGCCTCATCGAGCTGAGCGAAATCGACGACGCGGTAGACAAGATAGAGGGAAACCTCGAACCGCTGCTTTCCGCGCGGAGACGGCTTACCGAGAGGCTGAGCGAGCTGAGGAGTATCCTCACGCAGCTCGAAGCTCTCATTCCATCTGGTTTGCCGGTACGGAGTTTGATGAGATCGACATTCCTTTGCTCTGCGATCGGCCTCATCGATGAAGGACAACTGACAAGGCTCCAAACCCTCCTTAAATCCGTGCCATCGATGGTCTTCCCGTATCACAAGGAGGGAGGGGAACTCCATGTGGTGTGCGTTGTTCTCAGAAAGGACAAAGCGGCATTAGATCGCTCGTTGAGAGGGGTGTCATTCCGGGAAACGGATTTGCCGGAGGATCTGAGGAAGGTTTCAGCCGACATCGAGTCGAAAGTCACTGGCGAGGTCGGGGCACACGAAGAAGAGCTGGCTCAGGTAACCCGAGATATCGAGGCCGCACGAGAAGCTGTCGTCCCGGAGTTGGTGGCCGTTTTGCGGCAAGTCGAGGCCGCAATGCTCCTGCTTCGCATCAGGGACTACTGCAAGGTTACCGATAGGACATGCCTCTTCTGCGGATGGGTGCCGAGAGAGAAGAGCGCTGAACTTGTGTCCGCCACCAAACAGCAGACGGGCGGCAGATCAATAGTGGACGTCGTTGAAGCGGAAGACATAGATGAAGTGAAATCGGGTATTGTCGAGGTTCCCGTGAAGTTCAAGCACCCACCGTTCTTGAGACCGTTTCAGATGCTTATCAGCGGATACGGAATTCCATCCTACAGGATGATCGACCCCACGATATTCGTTGCGGTCACTTTCCTGATCATGTTCGGCATGATGTTCGGCGATGTTGGCCATGGCCTTGTTCTTCTCGCTGCGGGAATCGTCCTTGCCGCCAGGTACAAGAAGTTCGCGGACGTAGGGAAGCTTGTCGCATATTGCGGCGTCTCATCAGTGATATTCGGGATCCTTTACGGCAGCCTCTTTGGGCTCGAAACGGTCTTGCCAACGGTGTGGGTTAAGCCGCTCGAGGGCATATCGGACCTGTTCAAAGTGGCGATAGGTTTGGGCGTAGTCGTGGTGAGCCTTGGCATACTGCTCAACGTGGTCAATTCGCTCAGAACGCATTCGTTTCTTGAGAACTTCTTTGACAAATCGGGCCCGCTTGTGGGGGTCATCTACTGGGCCGGTGTGGGTATTGCCGTCAAGTTCATGATGTCGTCCGGACGGTTTCCGAACCCGGCGATATTCTTCGGGCTGTTCATCGCGCCGCTGGTGGTTTTCTTTCTGAAAGGACCCATCCTGCGGGTTATCGGCAAAAGGGAGAGAGCTTTCCCTGAAGGCATTGCCACCTACGTGATGGAAGGGCTCGTCGAGATTCTCGAGATCCTTATGGGCTATCTGGCCAATACCGTTTCGTTCATTCGAGTTGCTGCGTTCGGCTTGGCCCATGCGGGGCTCTTTGTGGCGGTATTCAGTCTTGCAGAAGTCGTTTCGAGCGCGCCTGGCGGGGCGTTGCTCTCGTGGGTTGTACTCGTGCTGGGCAACATCCTTGTCATTTTGCTGGAGGGATTGGTGGTGACCATACAGGCGATCAGGCTCCAGTACTACGAGTTTTTCGGCAAGTTTTTCGAGGATGTCGGGTCGAAATACGAACCCGTCAGCCTTGTCGGCAGTGTGGTTGGTTCAGGAAACGTGAAAGGTGGTGGAGGCGTTGGATAGGATGTCAAACATGAAAAGGTTGATAGCCGTTTCGTTCGCGCTCGTCATTGTCCTGGTTCTCTCGGTGATGTTCACTTCCGCTGCGAGAGCTCAGGTCGGTGAACCGGGCGGGCCTGAGAGCAATGAGTCCGGAAACCTGAAATGGGCGGTTCTTGCCGCTGCCATAAGCACGGCGTTCGGATGCGTCGGAGCAGGTATCGCAGTGGCATACGTTGGCGCGGCCGCCGTGGGAGCGGTAGGCGAAAAGCCTGAAGTAGCGGGCAGGACGCTCATCTTTGTCGGTCTCGCAGAAGGGATTGCCATCTACGGGCTCATCATCGCGATAATGATACTTGCCAAGGTGTAGGTTGTGAAGTTCTTCGTCATTGGCGACAGAGAAACTGTCCTCGGGTTTCGCTTTGTTGGCGTTGAAGGCACTATTGCAACGTTGAGAGTCGATGCCCTGGCCGCGCTCGAACAAGCTGTCGAGAGAAAAGATGTCGGCGTTGTGCTTGTGACGGAGAACGTTGCGGCTGAGATCAGGGACGAGGTGGATGCAAGGTTGTTCGGATTCGGCTTTCCGCTGGTGCTCGAGATCCCCGATTCATCGGGACCGGCTCCCGATAGGCCGAAGATCGAAGAAGTGGTGCGCAAGGCAGTAGGAATAAGCATATGAACGAAGAAGCAGGCTCAGCACCGGAGCTTGAGATTATCGAGAAGATCGTCGCTGACGCGGAGGCGCAGGCCCAAAAGACGATCGAGAACGCAAGAAGCATAGCGGATTCGGAAAACAAGAAGACAGAGAAAGAGGCGCAGCAAGTCCAAGCGCAGATCCTTGCCGATACCGAGGTGAGAGTCAAGAAACTTCAGTCAAAGGAGGTTTCGACCGCCAGGATAGAAGCCAAACGGATTCTGTTGAGAGCCCGTGAAGAGGCTGTTTCGAAGGTTTTCACGCAGATCGAGAGCGAATTGAATAAGGTGAGAGAAGATCCTGACCGGTACGGACAGTCGCTCCGCAATCTGGCGACAGAGGCTGTAGTAGCGATCGGCGATCGCGAAGTTGTGTTGAAGGTAAACAAGCTTGATGAGCCCTTCGTCAACAACGCGTTTGTTGATGATCTCAGAAATAGGGTGCGCGACCTTTCCGGCGAGGATGTGAAGGTCAACCTTGAATTCGAATCGCTCGATATGGGTGGTGGATGTGTTGCAGCGTCCACGAAGGGCCGAATAGTGTTCGACAACACGTTCCGGAGAAGGTTGGAGCGGATGAAGCCGCAACTGAGAACGCTGATCATTAGGGAACTGGCGAAATCTGATGAGTGAACGGGTAATCGGCAAGGTCAAACGGATCGTCGGGCCTGTTGTTGAGGCAGGCAGCGTGTCCGGCGCCGAGATGCTCGAGCTGGTGCTTGTCGGCGAGGAACGGCTGGTCGGGGAAGTAGTCAGGATTCGAGAAGATTCGGCCTGGATACAGGTCTATGAAGACACGACGGGATTGCGTCCCGGCGCACTTGTTCGCGGTCAGGGCGAGCCCCTTTCAGTGGAGCTGGGTCCCGGACTTGTTGGAAGCATATACGATGGTGTGCAACGACCACTTGATGTGCTGCGAGCCCAGATGGGTGACTTCGTTTCGAAGGGGATGCACATCCAAGCGCTTGACAGAGACAAGAAGTGGAGATTCAACCAGGTGGCCGAACCAGGGGGAGATATGCGTGGCGGAACCCTGGTCGGGACGGTGCAAGAGACAGATCTCCTCGAACACAGGATAATGGTTCCACCGTCCGTGGAAGGCGAACTGATTGAGATCGCGCCAGCCGGCGACTATTGCGTCGAAGACACAGTCGCAAGACTGAAGAACGAAGAAGATGAGTTCGAGGTCAAGCTGTACCAGAAATGGCCTGTACGAGTGGGACGGCCCTACGGCAGGAGGCTGCCGCACTCGATGCCCCTGATAACCGGCCAGCGGGTGCTCGACACCCTCTTCCCCGTGGCACGGGGAGGGGTGGTCGTTGTGCCGGGCGGTTTCGGCACCGGCAAGACGATGATACAGCACGCGCTCGCAAAATGGTGCGACGCGGATCTGGTCGTCTACATAGGGTGCGGTGAACGCGGAAACGAGATGACCGAAGTGCTCACCGATTTCCCGAAGGTCACCGACCCGCGAACCGGCAAGTCGTTGATGGAGAGGACCATACTTATCGCGAACACATCCAACATGCCCGTTGCTGCCAGGGAGGCGAGCATCTATACGGGGATCACTGTAGCCGAGTACTATCGGGACATGGGCTACGATGTGGCGGTTATGGCGGATTCAACGTCGAGGTGGGCGGAAGCGCTGAGAGAGCTTTCGGGCAGGATGGAAGAAATGCCTGCTGACGAAGGGTTTCCGGCATATCTACCGACGAGACTCGCCGAGTTTTACGAGCGAGCAGGGATGATTGAGACTCTCGGGGGCGAAGAGGGTTCGATCACCACAATAGGCGCCGTATCGCCGCCCGGAGGCGATTTCTCCGAGCCTGTCACCCAGCACACCAAACGGTTCATACGCGTCTTCTGGGCGCTTGACAAGCAGTTGGCAAACGCGCGGCATTACCCGGCAATCAGCTGGCTGGACAGCTACAGCGAATACGTTGAGGACGTCTCGGGCTGGTGGGACGAGAGAACGAACGATGAATGGCAGGATCTCAGGTCCACGATGATCTCGGTCATGCAAAAAGAGGCAAGGCTGCAGCGGGTGGTGAAGCTGGTAGGTGCAGACGTGCTGCCTGACAGCCAGCGGCTCGTTCTCGAAGCAGCCACTATGTTCAAGAACGCGTTTCTGCAACAGAACGCGTACGACGATGTGGATGCGTTCTGCGTGGCCGATAAACAGTATCGGATGATGAAGATCATAGTGACCTTCTACAACCTCGCGTCCGACGCCATAAAGAAGGGCGCAACACTTGCCAGCCTCAGGAAGATCAGGGTGCTGAGGAACATAATGCAGATGAAATACGAATACGGGAACGAGGACGCCGAAGCGCTGGACGATCTTCTGAAGAAACTCGAGAGGTCAATGCATGAACTCGCAGCACTCTATGCCTGATCCGCAGGCACCCGAACTGCTCGACCGGAGAGAATACGTCGGGGTGGATGAGATATCCGGTCCGATAGTGGCAATACGTGGCATCCATAACGTCGGTTATAACGAGCTTGTGGAGATTGTCGACGCGCAGGGTGTGGTTCGTCTTGGAATGACGCTCGAGGTATCGGAAGGGGCTGCTATTGTCCAGGTGTTTGAGGGGACGGCGGGATTGAAGCTCGAGAACACGAAAGTCCGCTTCAAAGGCAAACCGCTCACCATGCCTGTGTCGGAGGAGGTACTGGGCCGAATCTTTGACGGGTTGGGCAAGCCCGTCGACGGTGGTCCCGAACCCGTAGGCGACGCAAGGGATGTGAACGGGCTCCCGGTGAACCCGACCGCAAGGGACTACCCCCGGAAATTCATCCAGACGGGCATATCGGCGATAGACGGCATGAACACCCTTGTCAGAGGCCAGAAACTCCCGGTCTTTTCGGGCAGCGGTCTTCCTCACATGCGGATTGTGTCCCAGATCACCAAACAGGCAAGGATAGTCGGCGAAGATGCAGAGTTTGCGGTCGTATTCGCGGGCATGGGCATCAAACACGACGAGGCGATGTTCTACATAAGGAACTTCGAGGAGTCGGGCGCAATGGAGAGAGTGGTTGCGTTCCTGAGCCTTGCGGATGCACCGTCGGTGGAACGGCTTATCGCGCCGAGAGCGGCGCTCACGGTAGCGGACTATCTCGCGTTCGATCTTGGGATGCACGTGCTCGTAATCCTGACAGACATGACAAACTACTGCGAAGCCTTGAGAGAGATTTCAACGCAAAGAGAAGAGATACCGAGCAGGAAAGGTTATCCCGGCTATCTTTACAGCGACTTGGCAAGCATCTACGAGAGAGCGGGCATGGTGAAAGGCAGAGCGGGTTCAATAACTCAAATGCCCGTTGTTACCATGCCCAACGACGACATATCGCATCCCGTCCCGGACCTCTCAGGCTATATTACTGAAGGTCAGATCGTGCTTGAGAGAGACCTCGATCAAAGAGGCGTCTATCCACCGATCGCAGGTCTTCCGTCGCTTTCGCGACTTATGAAAGACGGAATAGGGGAAGGGATGACCAGAGAGGACCACGCTCACCTTGCAAGCCAGCTGTTCGCAGCGTATGCTAATGTGAAAGATATCAGAGCGCTCGCTTCGGTCATCGGCGAAGAAGAACTCACGCCCCTTGACCACAATTACCTCGAATTCGGGGAAGCGTTCGAGCGTGAGTTCCTCAGCCAGAGCTTCGACGAGGACAGGTCGATAGCACAGACGCTCGACCTCGGCTGGAAAGTCCTCTCGATGCTCCCTAAAGAGGAGCTTCACAGGATCACTGAGGAAGAGATCAGAAAGTACTACGGTAGCTGAGATGGCACGGTACGAAATCGCCCCTACAAGGACGAACCTTATCAACCTCAAGAACGACCTATCGTTTGCGCAAGAGGGATACGAGATGCTCGAGCAGAAACGGGAGATTCTCGTCGTTGAGCTCAAGCGGTTTACGGCACGTGCCGTCGAGGCGCAGAAGAAGGTCGATGAGGAATTGGCGCACGCGTTCGTTTCGTTCAGAGAGGCCGAGCTCGCCAGCGGCACGGCGGGAGTCAGTTCCGCCGCACGAGCCGTCAACATCGAGTCTGATATCGCCTTGAGAGAAAGAAGAATCATGGGGGTGGCGATCCCGGCGGCAAAGCTCAGTC
>Ga0114922_10005708_pt1 | contig 11465 bp, 8 predicted proteins | sample AartaG_FD_100975 | JGI IMG/M metagenome (GOLD analysis project Ga0114922, IMG submission 100975) | Deep subsurface microbial communities from Aarhus Bay to uncover new lineages of life (NeLLi) - Aarhus_00045 metaG | ecosystem: Environmental > Aquatic > Marine > Oceanic > Sediment | place: Aarhus...
GATCTGCTCTTGAAGACGAAACCGAAAAAGATTTCTTTTACACTCTCAGCCGTTTGGTTGCCAAACTTCAAGACGGACATGGAAACGTCTACCATAGTGTTTGGATGCAGCAAGCCGGTCTTCCGATAAAAGTCGACTGGATAGAAAATCATGTTTTGGTCACGGTCTCCAAAGATCCCGCCCATTTCCAGAGGGGAGATATCATACTGGAAATCGATGGCATCGGAGCAGTGAGGGCTTTATTGGATGCTGAGGAATTTATCTCTGGTTCCCCTCAATGGAAGAGATGGAAGTCCTTGAATCGATTCGGTTATGGAGAGCCTGGAACAATGGCCAAGCTAAAACTTAAAAGGGGAGAAGAAGTTTTGGAAATGGAGATAGAAAGAAATTTTAAGGAGCCTTTGGCCGAATCCACAATGTCTAACATCGAAAAACTGGAAAATGATATTTATTATGTCAATCTGGACAAAGCATCATGGGCTGAAATCAACGCAAAAATAGATGATTTAGCGAAAGCAAAAGGAATCATTTTCGACCTCCGGGGTTATCCTAAAGACAATCACCAGATTATTTGTCATCTCCTCGAGAAAAATGACACATCCGATGCCTGGATGCAGATTCCTCTTATTGTTTATCCGGATCAGGAAAACATCGTTGATTATCAGAAGATGGGATGGGGGCTTGCGGCCAAAGAACCTCATATAACGGGAAAGGCCGTTTTCATAACAGATGGCAGGGCTATCAGCTATGCCGAATCCTTCATGAGTTTTATCGAGCATTATAAACTTGCAGAAATCGTGGGACAGCCCACGGCTGGGACAAACGGGAATGTCAATCCTTTTATGCTTCCTGGGCATTTTCGGATCATATGGACTGGGATGAAGGTGTTTAAGCATGATGGCTCGCAACACCACCTCATAGGAATCCAGCCCACAGTGCCCGCTGAAAGAACGATCCAGGGAGTGATCGAAGGGCGCGACGAGTTTCTGGAAAAGGCATTGGAGGTTGTTAAGCAATAGAATTGTACCCATGTTTGAAAGATTGACCCGCCTAAGATTCTCTATCGTCGTTTGTTTGTGTATTGTCGTTTTCTTGTATGCATGCCAAAATAAATCCCAAGCAAAAAGACCTGCCTTCCAGCTTCCAGATTCGGTAATTTTATCTTTTGAGGTCTATAATCATACCCAAGGCTTTCTGATGAATTTTAAAAGAACAGTGGAACAGGAGTCTCAAGTGACGATCAGGAACAGCGATCTCGGCGTGGAGGGAGTGGATGTGAATAGGATGGTCATCCGTGAGGATCGGTTTGGTACGCGGATTGCTTTTAGCCAAACAGGAGTAGTCCATCTTGAGGCTCCGAAAGATGATAAAAATTACACCATCTACTTGATGAATGTATCCAATGCTGCCGATTACAGAAAGGTGGACACTTGGACAAATGCCAACGAAGGAGTTCTTGAGTATGTTTCGCCCTTAAAATGGTACCAGGAAAATAGAAACGATTTCCAGGGTCCGGAAAATGTAATCCAGGATGCCATTAATCAGTTGAACGATGCTCTCGACTATCCTTGGGCAAAATACGGGAGTCTTCAGAAGATCGATCAAAGACAAAACAGCAGTTTTGGTGTGGGGTATGGGTATTGCAGAAACCAATTCGGCTGGCACAGCCCTTACTGGGCGGGAGTTAATCCTGATCACTGTCTCACATTCAAAATGAAACTCGGGACGTTTTTAGAGGAAGTTTTCGAGCTTATCACAAGGCTGAATGATATCGGTGGGAAAGATACGGCCACTCTTATCACAGATCCGGATACAGGGAATCTCAACGAGGTGGGAAAAGATCTCCTGGCTTATGTTTTTGTCAAAGACGAAAAAATCTGAAAACGAATGGATTTTTTCCCAGATGAGGGGTGGTGCTGGCTGTTGAGGAATCTAAGCAACGGCGAGATGCGAGATTCGCTGTAACTGCTGGCACCTTGCCCAGCCAGCCCAACAAGGCACTTTTAGGGTGGCAGAAAAGAAATCGCTGCGCAATCCCCTCTATAGGTGATTTAAGGGGTGATTTATATATATCATCTTTAGAATCATCCCTAAAGGTGATTGTCATTTTTAAGATGCATTGTTATATGATTCTTAATGAAAAAGAGCGCCCAGACCAAAGAGCAACTTCTGCGTGAGTTGAAAAGGCTTAAAAAACAAGTCTCTTCCTACTCGAATTTACAGATGTATGAGGCAAAATACAGAAATCTGGTCGAAAAAGCCAGCGAAGGGATTGCAATCATTCAGAACAAGGCATGCACATATATCAACCCGCACTTGGCTGAAATGTTAGGATATAATTTAAAAGAAATTATCCATAAGCCTTTTACAGATTTCATACATCAGGATGAGTTGCAAACGGTAGCGGATCGTCACACACGCCGTTTGGCGGGGGAGGAGGTTCCTAGGGTTTACGAATCTGCCATAAAAACTTCGGATGGCCGAAAGATTTCAGTCGAATTCAATGTCAACCATATTTTGTACCTTGGGAAACCCACTACCTTTTTATTCGTCCGGGATATCACCGAACGCAAGAATAAAGAACTGATCCGGACCTCAGTATACAGAATATCTGAAGTTGCCTATTCAACGGAAGATTTGCAAGAATTCTATCAGACCATTCATGATGTCATTGCTGAACTCATGCCTGCCAAGAACAATTTTTACATCGCTCTTTTCGATGAGAGCACCGAGATGCTGCATTTTCCGTATTTTGTCGATGAGGAAGAGGAAAATCCTGGGCCTCAGAAATTAGGTGATGGCCTGACAGAATATGTGTTTCGGACCGGCCGATCGCTTTTGGCTTCACCCAAAGTATTTTTAGAATTGGAGAAAAAAGGGGAAGTGAAATCGATCGGGCCTCCATCGATCGACTGGCTTGGTGTTCCACTTAAGATCGGAGGCAAAACAATCGGTGTGTTGACCGTTCAGAGCTATACGGATGGAGTGAGATACACCGAGGAAGAAAAAGATGTGTTGACCTTTATCGCGGAGCAGGTGGCCATGGCCATCGAACGCAAACAGACTACTCAAGCGTTGAGGAAAAGTGAAAAACAGATTCGAGCGTTGATCGAGGCCATTCCCGCTTCAATATATTTCAAAGACACGCAAGGCAAGAACCTCGTGGTGAACAAGGCCTTTGAAGAATTGGTCGGAAAAAATCGGGAAGAAATCATCGGAAAAACGGATAAAGAACTTCTGCCGAAAATATTGGCGGCTGAATACAACAAGAGCGATGATAAGGTGTTTAAATCCGGAGAGGTGTATCATGGGGAGGAAAAACATCTGAACCAAAGCGGGGAAATATCATACTTCGACACGATAAAAGCTCCGATAGTTGCCGAGCAAGGCGAGATAGTCGGACTTGTCGGTGTGAGCCGTGACATCACCACTCGTAAAATAACGGAAGAAGCTTTAGAAACATCTCAAGAACAATACCGAGATCTGGTTGAAAAAGCCGGAATCGCAATTTTGATCGATGACACAGACGGGAATTTCCAATATGTGAATGAGAGGTACGCTAAACTTTTTGGGTATTCTGAAGAAGAGATGAGAAGAAAGTCCATTCGCGATGTTGTTTTTTCCGATGATTTGGATATGGTCTTGAGGTATCACAAAAACCGCACGCAAGGGAAAAAAGCGCCCTCTCGGTATGAATTTAGAGGAATAAAAAAAAATGGCTCCATGATCTATCTGGAGATCGATGCAAAAGCTATAAAAAAAGGGAAAAAGATCGTTGGGACGCGGTGTTATTTATGGGATATCACAGCACGCATAAAGGCGGAAAAGGCTTTGAAACAGAGCGAAGAAAAATACAAAACGATCGCAGAAAATATCGACGTGGGCATATACCGTACGACTTCTGGAGCCAATGGTCATTTTATAGAGGCGAACCCCGCCATCGTGAGAATGTTTGGCTATAAAAACAAGCAAGAGTTTTTAAAAGTCGATGTTTCCAAGTTCTATCGCGATCCAGAAGGAAGGAACTCCTTCCAGAAAAAGATGCTGCGCGAAGGATTTGTGAAGAATGAGGAAGTGCTATTAAAGAAAAAAAACGGAAAACCTTTCTTGGGATCGATTTGTGCAGTAACGGTAAGGGATGAAAAAGGGAAAATTAGATATTTTGATGGGATCGTTGAAGATATCACTGATCGCAAAGATGCCGAGGAAAAACTGAAAAATTCCCTGCTCGAGAAGGAAGTTCTTCTTCGTGAAATTCATCATCGGGTAAAGAATAACCTTCAGATTATTTCCAGCCTTCTAAATCTACAATCGCGTCATGTCGAAGACGAGCCTGCCTTGGATATGTTTCAAGAGAGCCGCAATCGTGTGCGTTCGATGGCTCTCGTTCATGAAAAATTATACAGGTCCAATGATTTAGCAGAAGTGGACTTTTGTGAGTATATCCAGAGCTTAGGCCGGCATTTGTTCATATCTTATGGTATCAATTCAACAGAAATTGACCTAAATGTCGATGTCAAAGATGTCTTTTTGGATATCAACACATCCATTCCCTGTGGATTGATCATTAATGAGCTGGTCTCTAACTCTCTCAAACATGCATTTTCAGGAAGAGCTCGAGGAAAGATTCATGTTGCTATGCGGCCTGAAAACAACGGCAAATTCAAGATGGTGATCAGAGATGATGGCGTGGGACTGCCGAAGAATCTGGAAGTGACACAAACAAAATCATTGGGTCTCCAGTTGGTCACCATGTTGGTCGAACAACTTCAGGGCACGTTGAGTATCGAGAATAAAAAAGGCACTTCCTTTGAAATTGTCTTTGAAAAGCTCGACTACCGCACCCGACGTTGATGGCGTCAGACTTTCATAGCTTTCATAATTTATTTAATTTTTATAAAATCGAAACCATGAAATTTATGAAAGTTATCAAAGCCTGACCCCAATGGATGCCATAAAAGTTGAGAATTTGACTAAAAATTTCGACGGCGTCATTGCCGTCGATCACATCTCATTCTCTATCCCGGTCGGAGAATTGTTTGGTCTTTTAGGTCCTAATGGTGCTGGAAAGACCACCACCATCAACATGCTTGCCACTCTTATCAAGCCCACTTCTGGCAGTGGGGAAGTGGCTGGTTATGATGTCAAGCAAGACAGAGATCATGTGCGCCGCAGCATCGGAGTTGTTTTTCAGGAACCAGCCTTAGACACAAAATTAAACGGACGAGAGAACCTGGAATTTCATGCCATGATGTATGGGATGGGGAGGGAAGAACGTCGGGAGAGAATTGACGAAGTCCTTCAGCTTGTGGAATTGACTGAGAAAGAAAAAGTTCTTGTCGAGAATTATTCTGGTGGGATGAAGAGACGCTTGGAAATCGCCAGGGGCTTGATCCACAAACCGCAGGTGCTTTTTCTGGATGAACCCACGCTGGGTCTAGATGCCCAAACAAGAAGGCATATATGGGATTACATCAAAAAACTGAATAAGGAAGGTGGGGTGACTATTATTCTGACATCCCATTATATGGAGGAGGCGGACTTCCTTTGTGACAGGATCGGTATCATGGATAATGGAAAGATCGTAGCGATGGATTCCCCGGAAAAACTCAAAAATATTCTTGGCGGAGACGTTGTTTCAATCGAGATCGATGGGGATACGAATGATCTAAAAAGAGATCTGGATACCCGGGATTGGATAAAAACGATGACCCAGCATGAAAATTGCCTGAGCTTAACATTGGAGAGCGGCGAAAGACGGATCCCTGAAATTATACTCGCGGCACAGGAAAAAGGCGTTGTGGTGGCCTGCGTGCACCTGCGAAAGCCCAGCCTTGAAGATGTGTTCCTTCATTACACAGGACGTACCATTCGTGAGCAAGAAGCCAGTCAGGCAGAAAAGAATATAAACTTTATGCATTCCAGGATGGGAAGAAGACGATGATCCATCGAGCAGCTATCTATGTGTTATGGCTTCGCGAGATGAAAAGATTTGTAAGATCCAAGTCCCGAATTATCGGTGCTTTGGCTTTTCCCCTTTTTTTTCTTGCTTTTTTGGGCCTAGGATTTAGACGGATGGTCATCCCTGGCCTCTCAGAAGATATAAATTACATAAGTTTTTTAGTCCCGGGGATTCTCGGAATGAGCTTGCTCTTCTCGTCCACTTTCGGAGGGCTCTCTGTTCTTTGGGACCGCGAGTTCGGATTCCTCAAAGAGATTATGGTCGCACCGGTAAGTCGAGTATCGATCGTACTTGGAAGGATTGCCGGAGGAATCACGACTGCGCTGATCCAAGGACTTTTCATTCTCGCGATCTCATTCTTGATTGGATTCAGACTTTCCTCTCTGCTTGTGTTGCCGCTAGCATTGATTTTCATGGTTCTCATTTCAGTCACATTCCTCGGATTAGGATTGATTTTTGCCTCCAAGATGAGGGATATGCAGGGATTTTCGATCGTGATGAATTTTGTGATTTTCCCCCTTTTTTTTCTCTCCGGTGCGCTCTATCCTTTGGAAAATTTTCCTGTATGGCTACGAGTTTTATCCTCCATAGACCCTCTTACCTACGGGATCGACGGATTAAGGGGCATTATGATCGGCCAATCCTCCTATCCGGTGGTTTTTAATCTCGGAATTATGGTGGCCTTTTCTCTCATCATGATTTTTCTAGGGGCCTACTTCTTCGAGAAGAGCGAAAGCGTTTAACCGCTATTACGGACACGAATATGTCATTGCGAACCAATTACACACACAGTCTCCAAGAAAAAACAACAAAATGGGAAAATGGCCTTGCGGAAATTGCCTGTGATCATCTATTTTCAAGGCTTATCCCCACACCTATCACAAAAGGCTTCAGGAGCCGGGCGAAATATAAAATATTCGGAAACCCTGATAGCTTCAGCATAAAAGCGACCGACCCGATACAGGGGGAAGTCCCTTATGAGGATGCTCTGTGGATGATGCCATCTTGGGGAAAAATGCTTGTGATCCAAATCGTCGAAATCATTTCTGACAGATTATTGAATTTTTGGGTTGATGGTTTCGAGGTTCAACTTGCCCATGGAAACAGATACGCGCACGTCACCTTATCGGTTAAACGCAAGGATAGACAATCTTATGCGGAACTGGCCGAGTTTATGCTCGACAAAGTTTCCGCCCTCGAGTGTGTTTCCGTTCCCTCCCAAAAGCAAGAGTTCGGCAAACCATATCTCTTGCACAATATCAACGGAAAGTTTTTTTGTTCTCAATATTCTGCTTTTTTCCAATCCAATCTCTGTTTGACCTCGAGGATGTTGGAGGAGGTCGAACGCAAATGCCAAAATTTGGAATTCTACAGGATCTTGGATTTGTATTGTGGGGTTGGCCTGTTTTCTTTGTCATTGGCGAAAAACACCACAACAGTCATAGGAGTGGATATCAATAAAAGAGCCATCGATAGTGCGAGGCTAAATGCTAAAAACCTGGGTCTTAATCAGGTTTCCTTTTTATGCTGCCCGGTTGAGAATTTTTTACTTAATGCCTCTATCAGTTCGAACGACCTTGTGATCATCGATCCGCCCCGTTCCGGTTGTCCTGGATCATTGATCGAAATCATTTCCAATCATAAACCGAACTATATTTTCTCGATTTCATGCAATCCTCGAACCCATATCCGTGATCTTAAACAATGGATCGGGGATGGCTACATGGTCCGATCCATAGCTGCCTTGGATATGTTCCCATTCACAGAATATTTAGAAACGGCCGCTTTTTTGCAAAGGAGGAACTAGCCTGTTGTAAGAACGCACTTTATTTTTTATAATCGTTGGACCAGGTTATATACCTCATGAAAGGGAAAAGAAGAATTTACTTCTCCATCTCGGGTTTTTTTGCGATCTTTTTTATTGGTGTGATTGGATTCAAAATTATCGGGGGAGACACGTGGTCTCTTCTCGACAGCCTGTACATGACCGTGATCACTTTGTCCACTGTTGGATATGGAGAAGTTATCGATCTCAGTGCGAATCCTGTAGCCAGAGTATTCACCATCGTTTTTATCCTCCTCAGCCTGGGAACGATCGCATTTGCCGTGACTTCCGTCACCACTTTTATCGTTGAGGGGGAGCTGAAAAACCTTCTTGGGAGACGAAGGATGGAAAAAGAAATTTCCAAACTGAAGGATCATTACATTGTGTGTGGTTCGGATGAAACATCTCAAACAGTCATCCAGGAGCTTATCCTGACAAAAAGACCCTTCGTGGTGGTCGAGCCGCTGCAGGAAAAGATCGAAAAACTTTCCTCTCCGGGAAATACCCTTTTTGTTCATGGCGATCCGACCGATGACAATGTTCTTATCCAAGCAGGCATCGAGAAGGCAAAGGGGATTATTCTGTCTTTGCCCAATGATGAGGCAAATCTTTTTGTCACGATTAGTGCAAGAAGCCTCAATCCCGATATCCGGATCGTTACCAAAGGGATCGATGTCAAATCCCATAAGAAGATGTTCAAAGCGGGTTCAGATGCGGTGGTATCTCCAGAATTCATCGGAGGAATGAGGATGGTATCCGAGATGATACGCCCGGCTGTTGTGACATTCCTGGATATGATGCTGCGAGAAAGGGAGGAAGTGCTCCGTTTTGAAGAAATCCACGTGGATAAAGACGCCTCTTATGTGGGTAAAACGATAGGGGATGCAAACATCGATAAAGAGACCGGTTCCCTTTTGGTGGCACTGCGGAGAGAAGGCAGCGAAAAATATGATTTTAATCCTTCAAAAGATACAGAGATTCAGGCTGGCGATGTCCTTGTTTTGATAGCCACTGTGGATATGATCCAACTAATCGAAAAGGAGGCTGGCGAGAGCTAATCCTCCTCCATTTCTTCTTCGGCTTTTTCGGGGAGTTTCTCAACGTCGTCACCACTGATAATTTCCAGCTTATCCGAAAATCTATCCAGGCGTTTTTCAGCATCGTCGAATTTTGATCGCGCATGTCCCAGATGGGATCCTAGGGTTTGGAAATCTTTCCGGAACCGTGTCAAATCCCCCTGAAGTCTGGTGAGGCGCTGGAAAATTTCTCGTGCGGACTTTTCGATCTGCAGACCTTTGAGTCCCTGCACGATGACCTGCAAGTAGGCGTAGAAAGAGTTGGGTGATACAGGAATCACCCGCTTCTTGAGAGCTGTGGAAAAGATGCTCCGCTCCTCACCCAGGTTTTCTTCCTTGAGAATAGTTTCGTAATAGATGTTTTCGGCTGGTATATACATCAGAGCGAAGTCGTAGGTGCCCTCGTCGGGAAGAATGTACTTTTTGGATATCTCACTGATATGTTTTTTGACGTCGGTAACGAATTTTTTTCGGAGATCTTCTTTTTCTTTTGGATCTTCTTCGTTTGCGAATTTTTGGAAATTTTCCAGCGGGAATTTGGCATCGATCGGAACGATGTTGTCCCCGATATGGATGATCGCATCCACCATTTCCCCGCTTTTGAACTTGTGTTGGAGGTTGAAATATGCAGGAGGAAGGATCTGACCCAGCAAGTCTCCCAAAAAGAGCTCGCCGAAGCCTCCTCGGAATTTGGGAGCGCGTAAAAGGTTTTCCAGGTTGGAGATGTTTTTGGCTTTGTCCAAGACCTCTCTAGTGATCACCTCCATTTTGCCAAGGTCCTTTTTGACATCGCCCAGAGTGCCGCCTATATCCCCAGTGGTTTTTCGAAACTGACTGCTCATATTCTGGAGCTGTTGGTTGATGTTTTGGGTGAGTTGTCCGATCTGCTGTTGCATCAGTTCGAGGGCCTTGTCTTGGGTTTGATCTTTTTTAAGCCCTTCGATCTTAGATGCGGTGGCTCTTAAAGACCAGAGAAGCAAAAGCATGATGAGCACAAGAATTCCACCCAGAATGATAATGAGAAGAGTGGTATTTATCATTGACGTGTTTCTTGAGAGTCATTATAAATAAATACGCATGGGCATGCAAATTCTCAATTTATGAGGGGTGAGAATTGACAATACATCGTGACTTTTCTAAACTATGGGATACCAAATGGCCCGTTAGCTCAATTGGCAGAGCAACAGACTCTTAATCTGTAGGTTGAAGGTTCGATTCCTTCACGGGTCATATTTTTTTCTGGGGAAAATCCCTCAATTTCCCTTCTTAATTTACAATTGACTCCACCCCCAAAGTGACATCTGTATAAAATTCAGGACAGAAATATAACCAACGCAGCCCATAGCACCTCAGACTTTTATTTGGCATGGTCATTGCATTATAATAAAAAACATGGAAGGGTGAGCATATGAGAAGGGGAATCTTCATAATAGGCATTTTGTTTTTGATTCAATTTTTGTCTGGGCAAGAAATCCAGGAAGAAGCAACTGCCATTAATATAGAAATTCCTGTTCGGGTTTTTAAAGGAAACAAATTCATTGATAATTTAAATATTGAAGATTTTGAAGTCTACGAAGATGAAGAACAACAAAAGATAGAGGCTGTTTATCTCATAAAAAAAACAACAATCAAGAGAGAAGTCACAGAAATGGAAAAGGAGAAAGCACGGAAAAGATACGCTCCACAGGTATCCAGAAATTTTGTCCTTTTGTTTGAAGTGACAGATTACCTTCCTAAGATGAAGGAGGCGATCGCATTTTTTTTCGAAAAAGTCATCACCCCACTAGACACCCTGACAATAGTCACGCCGGTGAAAACCTACAGATTCAACAAAAAGGCTTTGGCAGATATACCGAGAGAGAAGATCTCCGCTCTGTTGAATGAGAAATTGAGAAAGGATATTACAACAGGATGCCGAGAATATCACAGCCTTTTAAGAGATTACAAGAGCCTTATGTCTTCAGGTTTTCCCCTTGACCAAAAGCTATATTTGTTGAGGCAAAAAATCAGAGAGTTCCGCCAAATTCGAGATTTGAATGAAAAAAAGATTTTCGACTTTGCCGAATATTTGAAAGATATATCGGGTCAGAAACACGTGTTTCTGTTTTACCAGAGGGAACTTTTCCCTTATCCAGAGGTACCATTCGAGTCCTATGAATATCTGGAACTCATGAGTGAATTGGCAACCCTTATCCCCCAGAATATCGACAGGATAAAGCAGAGCTTCTCGGATTCTTCTATTACGATTCATTTTCTGTACATCACCAAACCTCAGAAAGAGATCGCTTCTGAATACAATTCCCGTCAACAGGGAGTGGTGTGGCAAGAAATATCAGGGGGGATATTCAACACATTCCGGGAAATGTCCCAATCCACGGGTGGACTGACAGAGTCCTCTGCCAATATTGCCTTTACTCTGGAGAAAGCCGCCGCCGCCTCGGAGAACTATTATCTTTTGTATTATTCTCCAAAAAATTATGTGGCCGATGGAAAATTTAAGGAGATTAAGGTAAGGGTAAAGAATCAAAATTACCGGGTCATGCACAGAGCAGGATATATCGCAGATTAATGGAAAATTGGAGTCAGAATTTTGGTAAAAAAC
>Ga0114922_10005709_pt1 | contig 11464 bp, 4 predicted proteins | sample AartaG_FD_100975 | JGI IMG/M metagenome (GOLD analysis project Ga0114922, IMG submission 100975) | Deep subsurface microbial communities from Aarhus Bay to uncover new lineages of life (NeLLi) - Aarhus_00045 metaG | ecosystem: Environmental > Aquatic > Marine > Oceanic > Sediment | place: Aarhus...
GCTGAGGTAGCTGTAGCAGTGGGCTCGCCAAGGTCATACATATATGGCCCAGGGTAGGTATCCGCAAGCTGGTTGAAGTCGCCTATAGGAACAGTAACGTACAGGGGCTGATAAAAGGTTATGGTTGTTCCTGGGGCATGTGTATTGAACACAGCATCTTCCAGGCTGATCTTTTCCTTGCTCTTGATTACTTCCCCGGCCTTGTGGTCACTAGTAAGAGCGCCAACAGTCAACACATCCGTATTGGGCTCGTTTGCCGATACAGTTAGGGTCTCTTCTGTGGAGGTTCCTTCGTTGAGGATTACATCATAAGGGAACCCCGAGATAGGAAAGTCGTCCGAAGACATCAAGGTAAGGGTTGTATCTCCTACAGAGGCGGCGGCGTCTAGAGAGGAGATAACCCTACCGTAGGCTATTCTCTCAGCACTGCCTCCACCTGGGTCGAACTCCACCGTACCTGCGTCGGGGAAAGCGGAAAAGTCTGCTGAAAAAGCTTCGGTGTCTCCACTAGTTGTGACTAAGGAGTTGGTGGTGGAGATAACGGAGAGACGATCGTCGTGCAGGTAGGAGGCACTGCGAATGTCGTTGAGGTCTCTAATCTCCTCTGGGAGAAGAAGCTCAACCAACCTAGGGGTAGACTGGATTATATCCCAGCCCGCTCCTTGGAACTTGACGGGTGCCAAAGCTGCGGTAGATCCGTTCTTCATCAACTCAACTGTGGAGTTAATAGGGATGGTGAGTGGCGTCTGCACTAGAGGCTTAGTTAGCGTAATCGTATTGTCGTCATAGTCGATGCTGGAGTATGAGACGATGGGGAAGAGCTTAAAGGTGTCTCCTACCTGTGGAGCCGATGTAGGACCGGAGAAGTCAGTAGCAACAGTAATCTCAGTGGTAGTGTTGGCGACAACTCTTCTGACTACTCCCCGCAGGACTGCAGTAGTAGTAGCGATATCAAAGACGATCTCGTACCCAACGATGCCATCTTCAATGAGAGTGGTGGCTGAAGGGTCGTCTCCTGCGTCTGAATCAAAAGCTCTGTCGGTTGGTCCAGTTCCAGCGCCCGTAACCGTGAAGGTATCTGAGGCTTCCAACCTTATGATCCCATCAGTGGCAGGGAACTTGGTGGTGTCTTCAAGGAGCAGGAAGGACGAGGACACAAAGTATCCCTGCGCCAACTCGTCGGAGATAGGACTGGCAGTTACCGTGGTATGGGTGTTAACCGGGGTTGTGGTGAGCGTAAGGGTGCTGGTGTCCAGATCGTTGTTAGATACCAGGACGACCTCTTCCTCGGTAGTCCCTCTTCCAAGAACCAGAGTGTATGGATAGTCGGTTGTGGAGAAGTTGTCTGTGTTTAGAAGCACGACCTCATCCAGAGGGGAGACAGCTATTACAGCCTGCTCAGCATCATAGTCTCTGGCTACGTGGGCCGCCCCGAAACTATCCTCCAGGTAGACGGTGTGTGTTCTTCGGTCAATGTAACAGTACGCTTTAGTCTCTTCTAGGAGAACTCCACCGCCCTCGTCAAAGACCACAGTTCCGACCTGAGGGAAGTTGCTGGAGTCGTTTAGTATGAAAGAGGTATCTCCCACCAAGACAGACTCGGCAAGGGTGCCTACTTCGGTAATCTGTGGACCAAAGATAATAGCAAGAACATCGCTGAACTTGGTTGAAATCTGCTTATATTCCAAAGCGAGAGTCTTTACCAAGGCTCTCCAAACATCGTCGGTGTACCCAAGGGTTGGTCTATCCATACCCAGGTTACGGCCTATGACGTTGAGATACTCACCATCTGCAAAATCAAGCGAGAGCTGATCTCGGACCTCGGCTATATCTGATTGTTTTTTCTCAGTAGTCATATTATAGAACTGTTACGAGGGTGTTCCCGCTGGAGTCAAAGGTAGTTGGAAGTTCGCTCTCTAGCACAATAATGTCTGACGCAGGAACACGCACAGTGATGCTGCGTACACCCTGAACGTTGTGGGCATAATCAATAATCCTGGATCTAATAACATCTTTACCGATCTTGAGAGAGTTGATGTATATCTCTACCTGCTCCAGTACCAACGGAGCAAGGTCGCTCTCTACGAAGGTGGTCTCAGCTGTGATGGCTAGCTCTACCGTAATTCTCTTTGAGATAGGAGGCTCAACGGTTAGGAACACTCCTGCAGCCTTGACTCCAGGGTAGTTCACGCTGTCATTAGGATCGCCCTCTAACACCTTCTGCGCCTCTGCGACTAGGTTAGAGTAGTAGTTGTAATAAGCCACCACCTCGGAACCCAAGCTAAGACCAGCCAGGTCGATGATGGAGAACTCTCCAGTTCCTTTATTGAGAACGTAGTCTACATTAGGTACCAAAAGGGTCCAGGATGAGTCAAGTATCTCCTTGGTGTAAAGCCTCTCAGTCCCTCTAACTACAGGAGGGTTCTGCAAGGTAAACCTTCGCTGCCCATCCTCTGTTCCTGTGGAGACAAAATCGACTCGACGAACAATAGCTCCAGCGGTGGCAGAGAGGCCTACAGCCACAGGCTCTGACAAGGACAGTGTGTTGACTGATACAGAAACATACTCTAGGAGGAAATCACTATCAATCAGGACGAACCCAGTAGAGGGGAAACCGGAGGCATCGTCTAGCAAGATCGTGGTAGCGCCAGATGTGATGTTTGTTGCCAGAACGTCCGAGGCCAAGGAAACAACGTCTGCTACTAGCCCAGTTCCATCATCAACGTATACAATGACCTCATCTGGAACAGCTGCGAAGTCCTCTAGCACGTTGGAGGAGAGAACTCTCTGTCCTGTAGATTTATCTACGACACCAACAGACGCTGCCTTTAAAGAAAGAACAGTGCCACGAGACAAAGACTGAAGCTTATCAACGGCTCTAGCTCTAAAGTCCTCGTCGGTCTCCCTGCCTGCTCCACCAGAAACAGAGGAGGCGTTGGTTACACCCGCGCCTGAGAACGGTGGGTTTCCTACGAATTGGGAGATTCTGCCAGCGCCTACATTTCCTGTGATTCCAGCATCGGAGGCATTGATCAAAACTTCGTTGGAGTAGAAGTTACCAGCTGCGATCGTAGCAATCTCTTGCGTTACGAAACCCTTCTGGTCTTCCACAGACGTAGCAGGAGCTTGCACGTCGGTACCAATAGGCAAGCTGTTGGAGGTTGCACCGGTAACCAGGGCTACGCGGTCTCCTACTATGGAGTCGATGGTGGTAACACCAGAGAGTGTGAAGGTGTTAGTAGCGGTATCCAGGGCCAGGACAGTAACGTCCTCTGTGCGCGTGGTACCCTCGGCTATTCTGACTGTGTAGGGAAAGCCTGATGTAGGGAAGCCACTAGAGTCGAACACCCAAAGGACAGCGCTACCGGAAGGGGCATCTGCTGCAAGTTGGTCGTAGATTAGGTTCCCGTTTAGGAACGAAACCCTTCCGAAAGCAGACTTGGCTGGCTCACGGGAAATATTGAAGTCCGCTAGGCGGCGATCCAGGTCTTCTCCAGCTGCTGTGGTGTACGAGAACAAGTCCAGAAGCTGGACCATCTGGAAATACTGTTCGTCGTCCTCAAGAGCGGCTGCCTCCAAGATGGTACGAGCAACAGAGCCGACAGTGAAATCGCTTACGTTACTTCGGGTCTGCACATACGCTATGCTGTCTGCTAATATTGTCGTAAAACTTCTTGGGACGAAAGCCATTATACTCTCCTAAGAGAAACTGATGTGTTTAGAGAATCTGTGACGTTAGTCAGTAGAAGGGTTGCGTTTACTACAAGAACGTCTCCAACAGTCACGAAGTTGATATTCTTTATATCTCTAACTCTTGTGTCGCTGGTTAGGGTAGCAGTTGTATGCACCCGAAAATCATTTATGGAAGAAACAGTTGCTTTACTTCCGATTGGGAAACTAGCACCAAAGCTTGGGTGGGCGGGAAGCTCACCCCTCTCGGTGGAGAACTTGATGATTATTGCCTGCTCCACATTAGGGACACCTACGATTGTGGAGATATCGCCCTGCTGACTGATCTTGAAATCCGCCAGATCCACGGAGTTAGACACGGGTATGGAAGCCAACCTAATGTCTCTTCCGTAAGCCTGCTGTGAAGGCCCTAGGGTGTTGGTGTCTTTTCCAGAGGACTCTGAGTCGTCTGTGTTTACAGGGCGGATGGTCGAGGAGTCTATGCCTGCGTCTGGGCTAGGGTACAGAATGGGGTCTCCGATTTTGAGGGTGCCTGTGCGGCCATCCGACGAGATGTATGGAGCGGACAACCCGTTCATAGCAGCTAGTATGTGCCATGAGCCTTTGTCATTGAGCAATCTTCCTGCTATAGACCTAAGGTCTTCCCCACCATTTACAAAATCCTGTGCCACTCGGTCTGTCACCGGAGTACTTCCAATGAAGATAGAGGAGCCACCAAGGTCAGGAGAGCGCCTTTGCCGCTGAACGGTAGTGCCTCCTGTGACATAGGCGTCAGTATAGCGGTCTTGTCTTGACGTAGCGTCCGAGTTAGCGGACTCTCTTACACCTGGTTCTGCAAGAATCCTAGCGGCTGTAATTTGCGTTCTTCTGAGAGTTCTAACAAGAGCGTCCTGTGCTTCTACTCCGGGTGTTCCTGTAAGGAGGTCAATGGCATTGTCTAGCTCATCTCTGAGGACTAGGGTGTTGTGCCTAAGCCTGGTACCGAAGGTTGCTCCTGTGGCTCTTATAACCCCCAAGCCTCTGGTCACGTTGATGATAGGGGACAGGAGCTGGGTTTCCGCAAAAACACCAAGACCCTCTAGGCGACGAATCTGGGTGGAAACAACAAGAAAGGCGCGGCGCAGGGAGTTGTTGTACTCCTGAACTCTTGAGAATATCTTGCGTACATCCAACACCTTTTGCAGCGGGTCAACGGTGTCTGGTTGAATGGCACCGGTACCGAAAGGAGCCAGGGTCGAGAACTGAATCTGGTATTCGTATGTAAGAGGCGAGCTAGCATTTCTAACTAGCTTGAAGTCCGCAGGCTCGACTATCCAGGAATCGCCTTCCTTGGCATTGTAAAACACCATAACAATATGGTTGGAGAAGGTGTTGTTCTCTCTGAAGTCGGAGTACTTTCTGAATATGTTTCTCAGGAAGATGATGTCATCAAAGCCAGTCTGCTCAGAGACAGGGGCTGTCTTCCACTTGTCTCTGACTAACAGAACGTCTAAATCTGCATCTAGCTCAGTTAGGGCTGACCCAATCAATGGAATCTCTGCGAACTTTCCAGCAGACCTGTTGGGGCGAATACCTGTTGTTCCAGAGAGGCGGATGCTCTTGATTATGGAACCGTGGGACTCAACAAACTTACCACCAGATTGCGTTGGGGTGATTTGGGTGGCAAAGGGGTCACTCATCTCATAGACCTTGGGGGCCATGGAAAAGTAGTAAGCGGGGCGCGCAGCAGCATCAGCAGGGTTTAGACCAGTCACAGCGTGTGTGGTATTGGTGATCATATCCCAAATGAAGATACCGTACTGCTTCTTGAGCAAAGGCTTGAGTTGCCCAGTGAACTGGGAATCGGACCTGTAAGGCGCAATGGCGCTAGCGCTAGTAACAGTACTGATGCTTGCTTTAGATGATGCCATTAAATTATATGCCCTTTACCAAGTCGGTAGCTGTATCCCCTACAGAATAAGGTTGGGAGGCGGCTCCACCGGTAGTTCCGGTGACAGGACCGTGAGGCGAGACAAGAAGGCCTGCCTCGTGTGTGTGGGCGTCAAGCGCCGCTTTGATCTCGTCGAGCTGCTTCTGGATATGGTCGTCACGCGGAATGGACTCTTCCGCGTCTGTTCCCAGGTTGATTTGCTCTGCTCCTAATTCTACCAGATTTTCAGCCGTTAGGGTAATAGTATCTTGGGTAGTGACAGTAACACTTGTGGTTACAATGAAATCGACCTGATCCCTATCCATATAGATGAAAGTCTCTGGTTTCTCGTCAGCTGCTTCTGGGTCCTGTGGAGGAGGATTAGACTGAGGCATCTCAGGCTCTACGGCATCTACTATGCCAATTCCTTCATCCTGAGGATTGAAGGAGATCTCCAGAGTCTGGGTTGGCTTGACATTGAGGCGTATACTGCCTCCTACGTCCTCGTTCATGGTACGAGCTATACGGCCTAAGGCGGGCTCCTCGGAGGGAGTAAGAACGCTGTTGGCGAAGGTTGTGGAGAATATGATGTCACCCTTACTGGTGATGACCGTCTCTACCCCATTGGTCCTTTTGAAATAACGTCTGTCCTGAACCAGGAGGTCGCCTTCCAAGCCATGTCCGCTAGAGGCTGGGTCGAAGGTGTTTCGAGGGTTGGGCCACCAACGCACGATAAATGGATTACGAAGCTGACCTCCTATGAAACCTATAATACACCAGTCGCCGTCAAGGTCGTAAGGGTCTATTCCGCCCAGGTCCGCTTTATACTCTGATCCTGAAACCAGGCTTTTGGAGCCTCTGGGGAGGCGTTCTTCGAAGTCATCTAAACCTGAAGGAGAGTCCGGTGTAATAGCAACGTTCTCAAGGGACAAATAACCCCCGTGACCATCGTTCATAATTAGCACGGAGCATTCGTGAGTGTGGCCTTTACGATCCACAGTCTGCATGGAGGATCTGTTCTCGTCACGATCTATAGGAACGACATCAAGGATTACACCAAGCATCAGGCTATCCATGCGCGCCTGCTTATAGTCCCTGTGGTCTGTGTAGAGACCCCCTTGGGACACAGTTCGGTCTTTTCCTATTATGTTCTTATAGCTCATTTGCGAGGGGGTGCTTTCTTATTTCTAAGACGCTGAGGATCATCTATGGAAGGAGTCTTCGGTGGGTTACCGGTGAGCCTGGTGTTGCTTGACGTATCCGTTGGGTCACTGTCTGGTGCTGGTGCAGGATCGTCAACCTTGTTGGTTGCACCGGCAGGAATTACAGCTTCATTATACTTTGTGGCAACGATACCCTTCCAACCATCAGCAGGAATGTAGTCCACCTCATTACGTCCAGTGTGCCCGGAGACCTCAAGACTGCTCATGGAGCCTGGGTCGAACTCTCGTCCTCCCGGCTTGATGAACAAGGAGCGCCTAATAGCAACAGGATCAGGGGTGATAAAGAAAGTAGCTAGTCTACTGTCGGAGGTTCGTCGTTGCTTGTCTGTGGCTCCCATTTGTTCCCAAGCAGGAAGCACATAAAGAGGGAAGGGGTGGTTGGGCTGTCCTCTTGTTACTTGAAGACTAGTATTCATGTTGTTAGGGAACTGCCAGTCGTGGTTTACTCCCTCAACATAGAAACTCATATTTCTATCAGTAATGTCCAGCCTGTAGCCTACACGAATCTCAGGAGCGCCGCGCATATCCACTCGACCCGAAAGGTACTCTAGGTTGTGCTGGTACCAGTGGTCCTGCAATAGAGCCCACCTGGAAATCTGTTTACGAGAGCTGGCGGTATCAACAGAGTCTCTGGTTACGCTCTTAGTGGTTGCCTTTGCGGCCTCCTCTATTGGGTCTTCTACCTCTTCAACCTCTTTAGAAGGGTTATCATCCTGGGGATCCGGTATATCTATTTCGTCTTCCGGGTCCGAAGCGGCGTCGTCGGTTTCGTCAGGAGGCTCAGCGCCGTTGATTTCGGATGCGAGATCCTTACCGTGAACAACGCTATAGAAAAGGTTTGGATCACAACTATTGAAGTACCTAGGCATGTCTAGGCCGTTGCTGGCTTTCGTGAATTCGTCGGGGGTTAGATCCAAAGATTTGATGACTGGCGCTGGACCTACAGGTGAGGACACGACATCGACCGCAGGAGTATACCCAGAGTCCTCCGCACCCCCAGCATCTCTCAGGCCTTTATAGGGAGGAAAGTGTCGGCATATTTCAAAGTGAAGATGGTCAGTGGATGTAGTGGTTCCTGAGTGGCCCATCCACCCAATGATGTCTCCCTTGTTAACCTTCTTAGGCTCATGCTTTCCGGGAGCCCCAAGACCTGTCATGTCCTTAGAAGCGAACCTTGCACGGACGACGCCTGCACGGCTTCCCTTTGTTACAGTAGTGTTCCAACCCATTCTTCTGTCACTTAGATGAGCGTAGACGGAGTATCTAAGACCAGAAACTCCCGCGAAGTTGTGCTTGATTACGATTACGTTTCCGTATCCCTGGTAACATCCGTCTGGGGCGGATATTACAATCCAGCCATCCGCAATAGCATAAATAGGAACACCTTTGCCACCAAGACGGTTTCTCTTTCCTCCTAGCGTGGAGGGCTTTCTGGTGATGTCTATTCCGGTGTGGTATTTCCAATACCACTGCGTTGGATCCTCTGGGATGGGAGGATCCGCGTTGGGTCGCCCCGCCGAGGTGCCAGGCTTCTTCAGCCTGTAGTTCCAGTTAGACAAAGGCTGGGAGGCGCTGTACCCTGCTGTGCTACCGTCCTTAGTGGGAGGGTCTATGTCGCCCTTCTGTACCACATTTAGGGTTTCGTCGGTAACGTCTTCGCCCGTGTTATCGGGGGTTCCTTCTCGTAGGTTTATCAGCTGCCCCGCCCCGAACCTAGCAGCCTTGGTGGCAATAGATCTAACTCTAAGACCATTACGACTAATATGGATTGGGTTGATGATAGGCAGGAAGTCCTTCATATAGAACCTCATATCTGTCCCTAGCAAGCTGTCGGAGATGAACTCGAACAGGTTGAAGTGGTCGTGGTCGCTTCTACCTAAAGAGGTGCTTACGATTTCCGTTTCTTCTATGACCGCCACGTCCAGGTGCTTCTGGCCTATCCCAGTTGACTTTCCGCCCTTGGAGTCAGCTAGGTTAATGTTGGGGCCGGTAACAACACGCCTTCCAGGAACGTTGGGGCCTTGGTTGAATATATCACCAAAATACAACAAGCCTATCTTCTCGGGCTCCTGTTCATCATCCAGAAGTGAGAGTTCGGCGTTCGTTAGATCTAGCTCATTTATAGTGGAGAACGGATACTCTCGCATAACAACAGCGGGCACATAAGTTATGCCGTTTGGTGCGCCGTCCTTGTCACTGACGTTGCCTTGCTTATCGTCGGGCAGGGTGGCGTATTTGCCTTGAACTAAATCATCAGAAAAAGACTTGCCTTCGGTATCGGCGTTCAGCGCTCGTAGGTCTAAGAACAACTCGTTGACGCTCTCGTTAGAGAAGCCTTTTAGGATAGATATCAGGCTGCCCTGCTGCGCCCACACGGGTTCCGCCATAATGTACCCGTCCATAGCCCTTCTCTCAATGAAGGTAAAGGTATCTACGAGATCTATAAGAGCGGAGTTTTCCTCGGAGGCGGAGGCTAAGATACTCTGCTCTCTGTTGGACTGGGCATTGGCAGAGGCTGAAACGCCATCAGTGCCGTCCTGTGCAAATATTGTTTGTAACTCTTGGTCCTGAAAGAGCTTAACTAAATCTTCCAGACTCTTACCATATAGAGCACTGTTGTCTAATCCGTAAGATCCTTGAAGGCGTACCACCGTCTCTTGAAGATCGTTGCTTGCTTCAGAGGCAGTGTTGACTGTGTTAGTTGCTTTCTCTTTAGCCTCCCTTCGCATCTTCTCGACGTTACCCCCCGCTTTATCAAAACGGGCCTGCGCCTCTGGGGGTAGGCGTCCTCTAACACCCTCGACTCGGAATTTACGCAACCTAGCTTGTGTCTCTTTAGGAGCGTAGCTAGGAGGGAGCCTAAACTGCGTACCAAAGCCCAACATGGTTAGGATTACATTCTCAACAATATCGGAAGGAGCACCACCAAAAACAACACCACGGGACTGAAGGGCTAGGCCGCCTACGTTGGGTGCTGCAAAATCGTATTCCTCAAAGTCTTTTCTACCATTCATTTGAGGGTTGAAATAAACAATGGTCTTGTCGAAAGCTTTGTAGAAGTCCGTACAAACCAAACGGTAGATTGTTGAGGGCTTGCCGTCTTTATTTACCTTGTAAGTCTCTTCAACCCTATCTATATAGCCGAAAAAGGTTCTAGTCCACCCAGACCCGTCGCCAATATCAAAGTAGATATTGATGTAGTCATTTGGGAATACAAGGTTTAGGTAGTTCTGTGAGGGAGTAAGGGATAGCGTAGCGGTTCCTGCTCCCTTGATTGTCTTTCCCATCGACACGGCAAACACATCGTCTGTTAGGACAACGGTTTCAGTGTTGCCCTTTGGGGCACCAGAGTTGTGGCTGTCAACTAGAACCTTACAACGAGTCTTATAACGGCGAACGCCATCAGCTCCTAGAGCGCCTAAAGCGCCGGGTTGGTTGTAATTAGGTAAAATAGCAGACATTAGTTATCAACGTAGCTCATAATAGGTTCAGTGGGTTCGGCTTCCGTCGCGCGCTTGCCACCTTCGTTGTTGGCTCGTGCCTGCTCTCGGGCGGCGGCGGCTTGCTTGTTAACCAACTGAAGGGCTTCCTGGAGGATTGAATGTAGGGGTCCACCAGCATTAAGAGCCTCTAAGGCTTTAGTATCGTCGGTGAAGTCATTGGGGGTTTTTTGTGCAGCTTCCCAGGCCTTTTGGAAGGATGATCTTTGCACCTGCTCCATTTGGGTTAGTTCCGGCATCTCCTGGTCTTTGTTTAAAAGCGCATTTATTGCTTCTAGTTTAATGTGCCTTCCGCTTGCTTTGTCTTTGCCACCCATCTCAGCTAACAGTTCGCTGCCTGCGGTGTGTTGTACCCTAGCTTTATAACCGGCCTCGCGATCGTGCTCGCCCGCAGTGCTAATAATGGAGCCGTAGTTTACAATGGATTGCTTAATAGCGTCCTTCACAGTTTGTGGATTGAAGTCCTCTGTGCCAAGCTTAGCGGTTTGCGCTGTGATGGCTCTCTTTTGATCGTTGACATCAGATTTGTCATATGTCTTCTCTGGCCCTTTATGCGACTGACCGAACTCCTCTCTGAGAGCCCAAAGAAACTCGCGTGCCGTTTCTGAAGTGGCTTCTAGAACAGGGAAGACTTTGTCAAGCCCTTTATTGTAGATGTCCTGCAGGTCCTCAATGTCTTCGTGGAACCTACCTCCAATATCAACCAGACGCGCATCCAGGCCGTGTAAACGCACTAGGTGGTCCCCTATGTCCTTCATCTGATTGAGGGATTGCTCCTCAATAGGCTTGGCTTCTTCTATAGCCTTCTTCAGGCCTGCGTCGTCTAGGTTCTTGGAAGCGTCCCTCAGGTTTTCTACCTGGGTGAGGCTAAGTCCTGTCATGGAGCGCGCGGCTAAGGCACCTTCTTGGCCCCCACCATACTGGCGCTCAATTTCCGCGAACATGTCTCTGACATTCGCAGGGTCCATTGCACCCTGCTCTTGTCGCTTCAGAGCTTCGTAGTAGCCTGTGTCTCCACCGGGCTTACCGAAACCATAGGCCTGTAGCATTAGGGCTTGTCCAGCCTCACCGCCACCGGGCTTGACCATAGCTTCGTTGAGCTGCTGCAGAACGTTGGCTCCGCGCGCACCCTTCATACCAGA
>Ga0114922_10005710_pt1 | contig 11464 bp, 10 predicted proteins | sample AartaG_FD_100975 | JGI IMG/M metagenome (GOLD analysis project Ga0114922, IMG submission 100975) | Deep subsurface microbial communities from Aarhus Bay to uncover new lineages of life (NeLLi) - Aarhus_00045 metaG | ecosystem: Environmental > Aquatic > Marine > Oceanic > Sediment | place...
AACACAGCCGCAATCTACAATTGTAACCATCGGCAGTATTATGGTTGGTGGAGGTAAACCAGTAATCATGGCTGGACCCTGTGCCATAGAAAGTGAGAAGCAGGCACTTACTATAGCTCAGCTCGTAAAACAGTACGGAGCACAAGTTTTCCGTGGTGGCGCCTTTAAACCGAGGACATCTCCCTATAGCTTTCAAGGATTGGGGGAAGAAGGACTAAAAATACTCAAGAAGGTCCGTGAAGAGACCGGTTTGCCGGTTGTAACCGAAGCCACTGACCACACCAGTATTGAACTCGTTGAGCAATACGCCGACATTATTCAAATTGGTGCTAGGAACATGCAAAACTATTCCTTGCTCCGCCGAGCGGGGCAGGCTACAAAGCCAATCTTGTTGAAGCGAGGTTTCGCGGCTACGATTGAAGAGTTACTGATGTCGGCTGAATATATTATGGCTGAGGGGAATACTCAGATTATTCTGTGTGAACGCGGAATTCGAACCTTTTCCGATAATACCAGGAATACGCTGGATTTAAGTGCTATACTTTCAATTAAAGAGGCCAGCCACTTACCGATTGTTGTTGACCCTAGCCATGCTGCCGGGCGAAGAGAGTATGTTATCCACTTGTCTCGGGGTGCCATAGCCGTAGGTGCCGATGGTATCCTGGTGGAAGTGCATAATAATCCCTTGCAAGCCTTATCCGATGGCATGCAGTCCCTGTATCCGGAACAGTTTGCGTTGTTGGCGAATGAGATAGAGAATTTGACCCAAGTAAGCCAAGCGAGACCAGTTAACGATTAAAATCTATTAAAAAGGGAGGCAGAGGTGTTACCTAATGATAAGGGATACTTTGGTGATTACGGGGGACGGTTTGTCCCTGAGACTCTGGTGCCAGTCCTGGAAGAGTTAACTATAGCCTATAAGGAAACAAAGGCCGATGCTGCCTTCTGGACTGAGTTTGAGTTATTATCCCATGAATACTCAGGTAGGCCGACACCACTTTATCTGGCGGAAGGGCTCAGTAAGCACTGCGGAGGAGCCCAAATATTCCTCAAAAGAGAGGATTTAGTTCATACCGGGGCCCATAAGATTAATAATGCCTTGGGACAAGGCCTTCTCGCCTGCCGAATGGGGAAGCGGAGGATTATTGCTGAAACCGGAGCCGGCCAGCATGGTGTTGCCGTCGCCGCAGTATGTGCGATGCTAAATCTCAAGTGTGTTGTTTATATGGGTGAGGAAGATATGCGTCGCCAGTCGCTAAATGTCTTCCGCATGGAACTAATGGGTGCCGAGGTAAGACCAGTCGCCTCAGGCAGCCGCACGCTGAAGGATGCCATCAATGAAGCGATTAGAGACTGGGTAACTAATCCCCAGGACAGTTATTACCTTCTTGGCTCAGTGGTAGGACCGGCTCCCTATCCCCAAATAGTGCGTGACTTTCAGTCAGTGATAGGTAGAGAAACCAGAGAACAGTTTTTAGATAGGTTGGGACATCTTCCCGACCATATCGTTGCCTGTGTTGGTGGTGGTAGTAACGCTATGGGCATCTTTTACCCATTTTTGGAGGATACTATGGTTAGTCTTATCGGGGTGGAGGCGGCGGGAAAAGGAATTGAGACGAAAAGGCATGCTGCCTCATTGGTAGCCGGTAGTGTGGGTATACTGCACGGGGCGAAATCATATGTTCTTCAGGATAACGCTGGGCAAATCAGCGAAACACATAGTATCTCTGCTGGACTCGACTATCCCGGTGTCGGCCCCGAGCACAGTTACCTTAAAGAGACCGGACGCGCCAGATATGTGGCTGTGGGTGATACGGAGGCCCTTGAGGGTTTTAAGCTACTTTGCCAAACTGAGGGCATCGTGCCAGCGTTGGAATCAGCGCATGCTATAGCCTATGCCGCAGGGTTTGCCGGTTCTTTAGATAGAGAACAGACAATAGTAGTTAACCTCTCCGGGCGCGGTGATAAGGACATGGATATCGTAATACGAGCACTGGAGGGTAAGAATGAATAACATAGCCTCTGTCTTTAGCCGGCCGGGGCACAAAGCACTCATTCCCTATGTTACTGTAGGTTATCCTAGTATTGAAGCTACGTTGAAGATTGTACCGATACTTGCCCGTAGCGGTTGTGACATGGTTGAACTCGGGATACCCTTCTCAGACCCCCTAGCTGATGGTACCACTATACAGAAGGCAAGCTTCGGGGCTCTATCAAATGGTGTGACTCCCTCCCTCTGCTTTGAAGTGGCAAAGCAGTTAAGCCAAGAAGTTGATATACCTCTTCTTTTTATGACCTACCTCAACCCGGTTTACCATTATGGTTTTGAAGCGTTCTGCACTGCTTGTAACGATGCAGGAGTCAGTGGATTGATAATACCTGATTTGCCGCCGGATGAATGTCTGGAACTGGAGGCTGCTGCAGGAAAAGAGGAGCTTGATATTATTTACTTCTTGACTCCGACCAGTACCGAGAACCGCATCAGGCTTGTCTCGGAAAAAGCTAGGGGGTTTATTTACTTGGTTTCCATAACCGGGGTTACCGGAGTAAGAGACAGTCTACCCCGTGGTCTTAATACATTTGTAGGCAGAGTGAAAAGGATAACTAGTCAGCCTCTCTGTATTGGCTTTGGCATATCTACTCCGGGGCAGGCCAAGAAGATAGCCTCTGTGGCTGACGGAGTGATTATTGGCAGCCGGATTATCCAGCTCATGGAAGCTGAAGGAAACTTCGAATCAGTCCAGGATTTCATAGGAGAGGTAAGAGGTGCTATTGATAAGCTTGATGAAACAGATGACTCGCAGATGTGATGGCGGAGACTAGCACGGAAGATAGTTCTTAGGCGGATACCACTAGCAGGAACGTAGATAAGACTCTATGTCCGATTCAAATCTGCCCAGCGACCTGTGAGTGGTATCGGAATCAAGGCAGTAGAGAATGACATGAGTAAGGTAAGCCCTTTCTTCTTCGATATTGGCCTCGCACGCAAATAGCGTTCTCCAAGTTTGAATCCCATACCCAGGATGAGAGTAAATTGACTTCGGCATAGGTAGACTGCTAACATTGGCTGGAGGAGTATCTATGTCAGAAAGAGTACCGAGGCTTTCTTTATTTCCGCTCACTACTGAGGTGAGTGGTCAGGGTCATCTGGTAATTGGTGGCTGTGACATTGTTAACCTGGTTGCTGAGTTTGGCACGCCACTGTATGTTTTCGACGAATTTAGTTTTCGTAGTAAGTGTAACGAGTTCACAAGGGAGTTTGGCCAGCGGTATAGTAATACTAATGTGCTTTATGCCGGTAAAGCCTTTATCAATAAGGCACTGGCAATCATCCTGAGGGATGAGGGGCTTGGTTTAGACGTGGTCTCGGGTGGTGAACTTGGTATTGCTCAGTCAGCCGGTTTCCCCTTGGATAGGGTATATTTCCACGGCAATAATAAATCAGCCGAGGAAATCAGGCTTGCTCTCAGCTGGCAGATTGGTTGCTTTGTAGTGGACAATTTTCATGAACTTGCTATGTTAGGTGAAATAGCTAAGGAGATGAATGTTCAGGCCAACATATTGCTGCGATTGTCTCCCGGGGTGGACCCGCATACCCATCGGTATGTTGCTACCGGGATTGTTGATACCAAGTTTGGTTTTCCGCTGGTCAGTGGGGAGGAGGCGGTAGCCCTGGCTATGCAAGCCTCTAACCTGAACTTGGTTGGTCTGCACTTTCACCTGGGTTCGCTTATCTTTGACACCGGGCCATATCAGCTGGCTGTTGAATTGATACTTGACTTGGCGGCTAGAATGAAGCTGAAGTATGGCTTTGAGCTTAAGGAGTTAAACGTCGGCGGCGGGTTTGCTATTCAATATACCCTGGATACCCAATCGCCGCCAGTTTCTGCTTACGCCGAGGCAATAGTATCTAAGATTATTAGTTCGTGCCGGGAGCTGAATTTGCTGCTACCCAGGCTTACTATTGAGCCAGGGAGGGCAATAATAGGGCAAGCCGGTGTGGCCTTATATCGGGTGGGGGTGGTCAAAGATATACCAGGTATCAGGCGTTATGTTTCGGTGGATGGTGGTATGGCAGACAACATCCGTCCGGCCCTTTATGGCGCTCAATATGAGGCAGTAGTAGCTAATAAGGCGTCAGAGACAGAGGCAGAAAAGGTTACCATCGCGGGTAAGTTTTGCGAGTCTGGCGATATCCTAGTCAAAGATATTAGTCTACCCCCGGTTTCCGACGGGGATATTATAGCTATACCTGACAGTGGTGCCTACTGCTTGCCCATGGCCAGTAACTATAATGCTTCATTTAAGCCGGCTATTGTTTTAGTTAAGGAAGGTAAGGCACGTTTAATTCGGCGTCGAGAAACCGTTGACGACCTCACCAGATGTGACCTAGTTTAAGGAGGCTGAGGGGTGTGGCAGGTTGTTGGGCATAACCGTGTTTTGTCCTTACTCCAGCAGGGTTTGAAGCAGAAGCATTTGGCGCATGCCTATCTTTTGGTAGGTCCGCCGCACGTGGGCAAGATGACACTGGCTCTGGAGCTGGCCAGGGCAGTAAACTGCGAAGCGGCTGAGCCACCCTGCGGTGAATGTGCCTCATGTGAAAAAATAGCTCTAGGGAAGCACGCTGATGTCCAGATTATAGGCGTGAATCAGGAGGTGAATTCAGCTGAGGTTAGACCTCGGGTAGAGATTGGTATTAGCCAGATTAGAGAAATGCAGCACGCGGCTAGTTTGCCTCCCTTTGAGGGTAGCTATAAAGTATTTATTGTTAATGGGGCAGAGCTCTTGTCGTCTGAGGCGTCTAACTGCCTGTTGAAGACCTTAGAGGAGCCTGAGGCTAGGGTAATATTTATCTTGCTGGCTAACGATGACCAGCTACTACTACCTACGGTTGTTTCTCGCTGCCAGCGGCTGGAGTTATCCCGCCTGGCAGTTGCCGAGGTAGAGGCTGCTCTTATTGATGGACGGGGCATTGAACTACCGAAAGCAAAACTTCTGTCTAGGCTGTGTCATGGCTGCTTAGGGTGGGCAATATTGGCTACCTCAGATGATAGTATACTCCAGCAGCGGCGGGAGAGGTTAGATAGGCTGCTGGGTATTATCCAGGCTGATTATGAGGAGCGTTTTGCCTGTGCTGCTCAGTTAGCCACTCAATTTAGTCAAAACCGTGGAGTGGTTCTGGAGGTGCTGGATTTATGGCTTGAATGGTGGCATGACCTGCTGCTAGTTAAGGTGGGTTTAAGTGAGGCGGTTACCAATATTGACATGTCGGCTGCTATTGCTGACTGGGCCAGGGGTTATAGTCTGGCTGAAATAAAAAACTTTATTGATAGTATTCAGGCGGCTGGGGAACAGCTTAAGCAGAATGTTAATCCTCGGCTGGCGCTAGAGGTACTAATGCTTAATATGTATAGAAAGGAGGAGGCAGTTAGCAGAGTGCAATTGCCCTAAGCTATGGCTGAGATTGTTGGCATACGTTTCAAAAAGACCGGCAGGGTGTACTACTTTGACCCGGCGGGTATTGACTTAGAAGTAAATGACTATGTGGTAGTGCAGACAACCCGTGGCCTGGAGCTGGGTTACGTAGTTATTGCTCCCGAGCAGGTATTGGTCAACGAGATAACTACACCATTAAAGCCGGTGGTGCGCAAGGCGGAACCCGAAGACATCAGTCATGCCCGGGAATTGGAGGAGAAGGAAGAGGAAGCTTTGATTGAGTGCGGTAAGCTGATTAGCAAACTAAATCTGTCGATGAAGTTACTGTCAGCGGAATATAACCTTGAGGGTAGCCGACTTACCTTCTACTTTAGTGCTGAGGAGAGAGTTGACTTCCGTGAACTGGTTCGGGAGTTAACTAGTTGTTTTAAGTTGCGAGTGGAACTCCGACAGCTAGGGCCCAGGGATGAGGCTAAACTCGTTGGTGGCTTCGGCCGATGTGGTCGTCCGCTATGTTGCATGAGTTTTCTGAGTGGCTTCACGCCGGTCTCTATTAAAATGGCCAAGGAGCAGAATTTGCCCCTTAATCCGATGAAAATTTCGGGCGTTTGCGGTAGGTTACTATGCTGCTTGGTCTACGAGAGTGAGCAGTACCGAGCCATGAAAGAAAAATTACCCAAGGATGGCCAGAGGGTGTCCACAGCTATGGGAGTGGCTACTGTAGCTGGGAGCAACCCGCTAAAGGAAACGGTTTTGGTGGAGCTGGAGAGCCAGGTAACTGTAGAGTTGCCTCTCAGTGAGATTAAAATCGAGGATGAGCATTCAGGTAAGCGGAGGAAGGGCGGTTAGTTATTATTGGGGTAGATACTTTTTCCATCCGTTCTGAGTTTCTAGGTAGTGATAGGGGATGTAAAACAAGGTGTTACCCCTTGGAGGAGAGGGTCGACGAAGTAATCTCATGCTAGCCTGCTCTGGCGTTCTGCCTGCCTTGTGCCGGTTGCATGATACACAAGCACTGACCACATTTTCCCAATTGTGTTCGCCGCCTTGGTGGCGGGGGACAACATGGTCTAGGGTAAGCTGCTTGGTTTCCCTTCCACAGTACTGGCAGGTGTACCCATCGCGGTGAAAAATCTCAAAGCGGGTTAGCCTTGGGCGAGGCCGGGGATGCTTAATAAAATAAGCTAGTCGGATTACTGAAGGCAGTGGAAAAACACGGTTAACTGAGTGGACAAAGCCTGAGCCGTTTTCTAGCATCTCAGCTCTCCCGTTATAAATTAGCATTATTGCCCGCCGAACCCTGCAGATGTTAAACGGCTCGTAGTTCTGGTTGAGCACTAGGACCGGCAGATTTACCATCTGGAAGTTTCTCCACACGAAAGCTGACTCATTTTACTAGAAAACTTTTGGCTATGCAAATTCCAGTTTGGAGGTCGTTACCCCTGGTGCCCTTTTCTTCTATAGCGATATGTTTTCTTAGGGCTTTGGCTAGACTGTAAGTCACCACGATAGTCGGGAGCCATGATATTGAATGGTGTACTGATTTTGGGGTCAACCAGCCGGGAACTAATGGAGCTCTCAATTTCCTCTAAGATGTCTTGTAACGAGTAGCGGGTAGTGATTACTGTTGCCAGCTGCGCATTATAGCGATAGTTGATAACTTGGTAGAGCTTTTCCTTAGCCCAGGTGCTGGTTGACTGCTCGCCAAAGTCATCTAAGATAAGTAGTGGTGCCATCTTCACACTTTCGAAAAGCTGGTCATATGAAACCTTGCTCTCAGGACTGAAGGTAGAACGTAGATGGTCAAGAAAATCGGGTACCACCACGAACCTAGCTGGCTGGTGGGCTTGGTAACGGTAATTAACGATAGCTGCCGCCAGGTGGGTTTTACCACAACCGGTAACACCGAGGAATACTAACCAGCCGTCGGGTGATTTAGCGAAGTCAAGGGCTAGGTAATATGCCTGCTCCAAGTTCTGGCGCTGCTCTGGTGGCAGGTTAACCCGTCTCCAGTCGAAATTGCCAAAGGTCATGCTTTTCTGCAGCTCAAACTCCGGGCCCCAGCTATATTCCAGTAACGAAGACTGTTTTTCTTCAACCACGCATATTTGGCAAAGGTTAGGGTCCGTTAGACGAGTGCGTATTCTTTCTTCTAACTCTTCAGTAGGGGTAATAGTAACAATCACGGTGGGCGATTGGTTATTAAATCGGTGAGTTAGCAGTTGGTCTAGTTTTTCCTTAACCCAGGGTGTGCTGGCTTGAGCACCGAGGTCGTCTAAAATTAATAAGGGGGCGTCGCATACTCGGTTAAAGAACTCATCGTAAGGGATTTCACTATCAGGACTAAAGGCGGAACGCAGGTGGTGGAGAAGGTCAGGAGCGGTAATAAAGAAAGCCGGGTAACCTTGGCTAATACGCTCGTTAGCGATGGCCGCTGCTAGGTGTGTCTTACCACAGCCACTGGGGCCAGCCAGGACTAGCCAGCCCTTAGGCTCGGCGGCAAAGGCTCTCGCTGCTTGGTAAGCAGCAGTAAACCCTTCCTGATTTTTAATGTCACCACTCTTGCCCTGTGGTATCATGTTATCAAAGGTAAGTCGAGCCAAGGTACCTAGGTTACTGTAGCGCCCTAGGCGGTTTTGGCGCTCTTTTTCTGTTTGTTTTTGAGTGCAGCGGCAGGGCACTGCCTTGCCAAAATCTGGATGTCCCACGGGGACATTAGTATAGACAAAGCCAACGCCTTTACAGATAGAACAGATTGAAGTTGGGGATAATGCTTCTGATTCAGCGTCTGACCATGTGTCCATATTTGCCTTTGATGTATTTATCCGGGTCTGTCTTCTTAAAATCTCGCCGATATGTTCCATCACCTTTACCTTCGGTTGACCAGCGTTCTAGAATGGCAGCAATATAGCGCCAGTTTCGCTTATTGAGGGCCACCGCTTCTTTGATGGCATCTTTAACCCAGGTTTCAGGATAGATTCTTTCTGCTTCACGCAGCTCCTCAGCAACCATCGGAGTTAGCATACCAATGTTTTGTTCATAGAGGGTGTAGATGTCAGGCTGTTCCTCCTCAATGTAGATTTGTTTCATAGCCTTTAGTCCCGGTATGTGAAGCTCACCGCTTTTAATTCTATCTATAGTCAGTCTGTCTGCCTCAGTATTAAGAAAGTAAATATCATCACCTTTCCCATCTCTATCTAACACTATATGAAGTATAGTTCCACGCTTAGTCGCCGCTTCCAGGGCGCCATGCAATGTTTCGTCGGCTGGTTTTGTTATCTGTTTGAGGCTGCTCATCAGGCTCTTATTGGCTAGGAGCTCTACATAGGTTACAAAACGGGGGTAACCCCGCTTATGATAGAGCATTTCTAAAATATGGAGGGTTGTCTTTAGCTCAGCCATATCGTTGATTTGCGGTAATAGTCGGCTGAAGAAAAGATTAGGCATCGGAGTAAACTGCATCTTGGCAGGGAAACCTTTAAACTGTTCCATAATATACTTACTCTTCTTTAACCTGGCAATCACAAATTGAACTTATGTTTAGATATTTCATAGTAGGCTTGGCTCTTCACTGGTAATGGCAATATCCTCGAACTTGGCTGTCTTGGGCAGGAAACGCAGGTCAACCTCTCCGGTGGGGCCGTTGCGGTGTTTGGCTACTATGATATTGGCGATGCCCTGCGGATACTCTTTATCTGGGAACTGGCTTTCCCATTCTTCTCTAGTGGGGTAATAGTAGTCATCCCGGTAGATAAACAGAACCTGGTCAGCATCCTGCTCAATGCTGCCGCTTTCTCGTAGGTCGGAAAGCTGAGGCTTGTGTGAAGCACGAAACTGTACCGCTCGGCTGAGTTGCGATACCGCTATAAGTGGTACATTGAGCTCTCGGGCTATGGCTTTGAGAGAACGGGAGATGTAGCTAACCTCTTGCACCCGGTTCTCTCCCCTGCTATCCCCCTGCATCAGTTGCAGGTAGTCGACAATAATGAGGTCAATGCTTCTTTCAAAGTGGAGCCGGCGGGCTTTACTTCGCATTTCTACTACTCGCAGTTGGGGGGAGTCATCAATGTAGATTGGTGCTTCGGAAAGGACACCGGTAGCCTCCATGATTCTTTTTTCCTCATCTTCGTTTTGAAGTCCTAGGCGAAGCCGCCGGGAATCAACTCTAGATTTATTAGATAGTATGCGCAAGACCAGTGGCTCTAGTGCCATCTCCATGCTGAACAGAGCCACGCAGGCTCCTTGCTCTATAGCAGCATTGGTAGCAATGCTGAGGGCGAGGCTTGTTTTACCCATGCTGGGTCGGCCAGCAACAATAACCAGGTCAGAGCGCTGAAATCCTCCCAAGAACTCATCGAGTTTGCTAAAGCCTGACAGCACGTGGGGTATTAGCTCAGCATGGCTGGTGGTATCTGGTGTTGGTGTCTCAAAATACTTGTCCAGTACTTGGCGGATGTGAGTAAAGTCCCGCTGAGTTTGACCATGGTGCATTCTGAATAGGATATCCTCAGCCCGATTGAGCGCCGCATCAACATCGGGGTCAGCCTCGTAGCCGATGCCTGCAATTTGATTACCGGCGTTAATCAGGCGACGCATCAGGGACAGGCGATAGACAATTTGAGCATAGTGCTCAATATGGAGTGAGGTGGCTACAATAGATACCAGGTGGCTTAGATTGGCAGCACCACCGCATGCTTCTAGTTTCCCCTGGTGAGCCAGCTCCTGGGCGACAGTGATTTGGTCTATCGCTTCGTCCCGCTGGTAAAGTGCCAGGCATGCCTCGTATATCAGCGAGTTTTGCTCGGTATAGAAATCCTGCGGCTGAAGAAAAGTAGCTATTTTATGAATTACTGTACCGTCTATCAGCAGTGAGCCAATTACGTTTTCCTCAGCATCAATGTCACGTGGCGGTAACTTTTCACCGTACACTCTATCCCGTCTCCTCTTTGGTCTCCTTGTTCTCGCCTTCAGTCTCCGTGGTTTCTCTTTTGGTTTCCTTGGTCTTCTTGGTTTCCTCCTCGGTCTTTTTGGCCTCTTTATCAGCCTCCTGTTCAATCACGTTAACTTTTATTTTGGGTACTGCATCCTTAGCCAGTCTGATGGCTACCTCATAGCTGCCGAGTTGGCGAATGGGCTCGTCTAGCTCTATCTTTCTCTTGTCAATAACCAGCCCTGAAGCATTCTCCAGCTCGGCGGCAATGTCAGCACCGGTTACTGAGCCGTAAAGCCTGTCCTTGGCGCCTACTTTGGCTTTTAAAGTAATCTCCCTACCCTCTAGTTGGTTAGCCAACTCCAGCATTTCAGTTGCTAGTATTACTTCTTCTTTAGCCTGTATTTTGCGCTGTATTTCTACGGTTTTGACAGCTGATGAGCTGGCTAGCATGGCTAATCCTTTAGGTATGAGAAAATTCCTGCCATAGCCGTCAGCTACCTCTTTTATCTCACCGGCTCTGGCTACGTTTGGTACAGTTTCTAGAAAAATAACCTTCATAATTTCTCCCTTGTTATAATTATACTTCACCCGGCAACTAAGTAAAAGGTTATTTGAGGTATTTTTACCTGATTTCAGTAAGACTCAATAGCCTCACCCGCTTTGGATTTTAACTTAGTAATACCCCTATTTTAACCTCTCCAAAGGGAAAAGCTTAGTCTTGGCCTATACTACTCTAAAACCCCTTTGAAAATTATCTCAAGCCTATTTGGTGATGAACCTTTCAGCGTAGATAGCCGCTGTAGCCCCGTCTCCGACAGCGCTTACAACTTGTCGGATGGAGTTGGCGCGTACATCACCAGCGGCAAAAATTCCGGGTATCTCGGTCTCCATTCTCTCATTGGTGGTGATATGGCCAGTGGCATCTAAGGCTAAAATACTCTTCAGGTAGTCAGTATTGGGCTTAAACCCGATGGCGACAAAGATTCCGGCTACATCTATGGAGGATTTTGCTCCGTTTGTCACGTTGCGTAGCTTTAGCCTTTTAACCACATCTTCTCCCTCAATTTCCTCGACTACAGTGTCCCATATGAATTC
>Ga0114922_10005711_pt1 | contig 11464 bp, 7 predicted proteins | sample AartaG_FD_100975 | JGI IMG/M metagenome (GOLD analysis project Ga0114922, IMG submission 100975) | Deep subsurface microbial communities from Aarhus Bay to uncover new lineages of life (NeLLi) - Aarhus_00045 metaG | ecosystem: Environmental > Aquatic > Marine > Oceanic > Sediment | place: Aarhus...
GTTCGAGAAAGAAGTTCAGGTCCACTGTCCCCGTCGTATACGACACGAAACCGTACTGCTTCTCGTCACCTTCACCGCTCGTCAGTGACTGGGCGGCGCGTACAAAGTCGTCCAGCGTCCAGCCGGCGCGCGGATAGGGGACGCCGGCAGCCTCAAAGAGCGTCTTGTTATAAGCCACGAGGTAGACGTTCCCCTCGGCAGGCAGGCCCCATAACTCACCCTCCCAGCGAAAGGCAGAGAGCGCCTGGGGGTAAAAGTCGTCCAGCGGCAAGTCCTCGTCGCCTTCCAGGAACGGCTGCAGATTGAGGAGGAGAGCGCGGTCATCGGGATCGGACAGGGCAACGTACCCAGCAACACAATCTCCAGCCTCAAACAGGTCTTTTGTATTGAGACTCGCCCCCGTCACAGATGGCGGCGCGACTTTGACGGTGATCTCGGGGTTCTGCTCGTGGAACTCGTCCGCCAGGCTGCGGTAGTAGCTCAGGTCTGCACCCAGGACCGCAAAGCGGATGATTTCGCCCTCACCCGGTGATGGCTCTGGTTTGGGCGTGGCCACGACGACAGGGGTGGCCCTTTCGGTGGGCGGCCTGCTGGCGGCAGCCAGCGTCTCCAGCGCTTTGGCCTGCGCCTCGGCCAGGGCCGTCTCCACGTCGCTCTCCCCTTTCACGACGGCCAGGATCGCTTCCACCAGCGGCACCCCAACCTCAGTCTGAGGCACCTGGTTTAGCGGGAAAGGGTGTTCCAGGGCGTCCTGATAGGCAGCCACCTGATCTTTATCCAAGTCTTCCCAAAAGCTGGTCTTCTCGGCCACCGAGCGGCGGGCCGGAAGTGTGTTCTGCATTCCTGGGTCAGGGGATTGGCGGCGCGTCAGAAAGGCCAGCCATCGCCAGCTTTCGTCGGGGTGTAGGGTGCCGGCGCTCATGGCGTATCCCTGCACCCACATTGGGTTAAACGCGATCTTGCCTTGCGGGAAGGACACCACGCCCTGGTTGCGCTCTTCTGGCTCCAGGCCCACGGCTATGCCAGCACCGCCGGTCGTCATCGCCGCCTTGCTCTCGGCCAGGGCCAAGATCTCAATATAGTCTTCCGGGCTCTCTGGCGGGGGCGGCATGATGCCGTCGTCCAGGATCAAATCAATGTACCATCGGACCGCCTCGGTGACCTCCGGCCTGCCCAAGAGTGGCGTCGGGGGATCCGCGGTCTCGTCCACCAACGCCCCGGCCTGACCGAGTATCGCCGCCAGGACTATGACTTGTCCCCCCGCGTCCACAAAGCCATAGCGGGTCACTTTTTCTCCTTCGTGGAGGGTGAGCCGTTTTGCCTTGTCCAAAAAGTCGTCCCACGTCCAGCCAGACTGAGGATAGTCTATGCCAACCTCGTCGAAAACGTCTTTACTATACTCGATGAATTGAAAGGTGGCAGTAGCCGGCACGGCCCACTGGCCGCCGCCCCATTGATACGCTTCCAGGGTGCCAGGGTAAAAGTCGTCTGGGTCGAAGGTGCGATCGGCCTCGATGAGAGACTCAAGATCCTGGAACAATCCCGACCGCAAGTCCTGGTAGCTCAAATCAGCCTGGATGGTGTCGGCGGCGGCGGCCAGTTTTGCCGAGGCGTCTTCCGGCCAATCACTGCCCAACTCCAGCCCCAACGCCTGGTTAATGGAAACAAGCTGTACCTCGATGCCAGGATTGAGTTGGTGAAACTCGGCGGCCAGTTTCTCGAAATCGCCAAGTTGCCAGTCATAGCAGGCAAAGGTGATAGTCACGCTGGGGCCTTCCACTGAAGAGGTTTGATCTGTGGACGGCTCGACAGCAAGTGTGGGCGTAGGCCCGCTTTTTTCGCCAGCGCAGGCTGCCAGCAGCGCGGTCAGCAACAGTATCGAGATCAAAATAGTTGACCAACGTCGTCGTTGTGATTTAACAGACATGACACTTTCTCCTCGCCAAGGTGTAACGCTCGACACCTGGTAATCGTCTAGCAAAGCTTCGCCGTTCGACCTGCTCAGGACAGGCTCACGACGAAGCCTCAAACTGACAAAACAAGACCCACAGCAGAGACGCTGAGGGCACCGAGGAAAAGCGTCTCTACGGTGAAACCTTGCCCCGTTACTGCCACGCAAAGAACCCTGCTGCTGCAGTAACTATTTGTCGGCCAAGAGCCGGGCGATTTACTTTCTCAGGCCAGGTTGGCCAGTGACGGGTCGAATAAGGGTGGCGTCATTGTATTTTGCGGCGAGTCCGCCGGCGCGATTCCGTTCACCTCCAACGATGCCGGTTCGGTCTCCTCTTTGATCTGCCCCTCCTCCAAGACGACTCGCCGACGGATCCAGGGATAACTCTCCGGCCGGTGGGTAATAATGATCGTCGTACAGGCATGTTCGATGTCTTGCAGCGCCTCCTGGATGCGAAACTCCTCGGCCGCATCTACCGACGTTATCGCCTCGTCCAGAATCAAGACCGCCGGGTGGCGGAGCAAGGCACGAGCCAGAGCGATGCGCTGTCTCTGGCCACCCGATAGGCGAGAGCCGCGGCTTCCCACGACAGTGTGATAACCCTGAGAAGTTTCCATGATAAATTCGTGCGCCCGGGCACGCCGTGCGGCTTCCATGACCTTCTCAAAAGGCTGTGATTGGTCGCCAAAGCGAATGTTGGCCTCAAAAGTGTCGTTGAACACAAAGACCTCCTGAGGCACAACAGCAATCCACCGGGCAAGGGAATCACGGCTCAACCGCATGATAGGCTTGTCATCAAGGGTGATGACTCCATTCTGTAGGGAATAGAGTCCCGCGATGAGCATGGCCAGCGTAGACTTGCCGACACCGCTGGGCCCGCTTATGACCAGCGAACTCTCTGCTGGGACCGACAGGGAAATACCGCACAAAATCGGCCGGGGGTCGTACCCAAACCACACATCCCGAACCTCCAGGTCCCCCTGGCATGAGGACAGCTCTTCCGTCCCCGGCCAATCCTGCTCAGGGAGATCCAGCACTCCCGTAACGCGCCCCAGGACTGCCCACGCGCTCTGCAGCGTAACCCCTAATTGGCTCAACGCCTGAACCGGGCCATAAAAACCGGCCAGGTAACTGACAAAGGCCACCAGGTCGCCGGGGGTCATGCGACCGGCCAACACCAGCGTTCCTCCGTACCAGAGCACGGCCAACGGTGTCAAGGCGGCGATCACCGTCAAGGTACTCCCAGCCGTCTGAGAAAGCAAAGCGCCCCGCACTACCCGCGCAACTTGCTCCCGGAGGATCTGCTTTACCCGGGCTTCCTGCGTCGCTTCCTGGCCGTAGAACCTGGTCAGCTTGGCAGCTTCGACTGCTTCTTGTATGGATTCCGTAACCGCAGCCATCTGTTGTTGAATCTGGAGGGTTGACCGTTGGATAACCGGGCTGAAGAGGCGAGAAGCCAACAGAAACACCGGAACCGACAAAAGCGCAAAGAGCCCCAAATGGGTATTGAGAAGGAACATCACCACAAGCATCACAACGGCGCTGAGGGCATTGAGCGACAAGCTAAAGATGCCGCCGGTAACGAGAGACTGTAGGGCAAAGATATCATTGAGAAACCTTGAGACAAAATCACCGGGCAGTACATGACTGTACAGGCGAGCCTCCAGGCGGTGGTAATGATGTAACAGGTCCATGCGCAATCGCAGAAGCATGCCCTGACTGGCCTTTGTAAAGATGTAATTCGATAACAACCCCAACCCGGCGCTGACCACAGTGCTCGCCAGAAGCGCCACACAAATGATCGGTAGCCGCTCATAGTGCCCCCTCAGGAGCACATCATCGAGGATGATCTTGACCGCGTACGGCGAGGCCAGGCCCAGAACTGCGTTGGCAATGGAGAGGAACAACACCACAAGCCCTCTCCAGCGGTAAGGACGGATATAGCGCCACAATCGCTTCACTTGCAGTCACCGCCTTTGGCAGCGTGGAGGATGCAGATGCATCCTCCACGCTGCGGTTCTTGCTATCACGGCCAGTCCTACTGGCAACGCGGAGAGATGGGGGGCACATCTTCCGCGTTGCGGTTCTTCACTACGGCCAGAACTCTACCTCGGCGTAAACCCAGGCGTAATACACCGCACCGGCAGCAGCCCCAACGCCGGCCCCAACGCCGGCCCCAACGCCGGCAACAACACCGGCGCCGACACCGACACCGGCTACCACGACAGCAACTGGCCCCAGGACAACGGATGCCACAGCGGGCTCAGCATCCGAGGCACCCAGCAGCGGTGCGGCTCTCGGAGCTTTGTACTTGGGCATAATTTTCACCTCCTTTCCCAAGACGTTGAAAGAAACCAAATACTTCAGGCCGTGGCCACTTTACAGGCGAGGCGCTGCCCCCAACCGCCCGACAGGCAACAACCACAGCCTCCCACGACAGTGTTACGGTATCAACATGTGTGACCAGAGCTCCCCCCACCTAGGGCTTTATTTTGTCCCCAATGACTTGGACAGTTTTTCCCGGTTCGGGAACGTTCAACATCACCCGCTCGGCCTTGACCAGCGGTATCACCCAAAACACCACAAACTGCTGCGGGTGCTCGAGTTCCAGTTGGATCAGGTTGTGGCGGCTCATGACCACACGCAACCCCTTCCCGCCCCGCTCACGGCGAACGCCCGGACTCCATAACCCGGCAGGCGCCGGCATTACCTCAACTGACTTGATATTGGAGTACGGCACCAAAGCCCGAAAGTACCACCCCTGGCATAGTGTCAATCCCTGGTCAGAAAGTTCATTGTAAGAGAGAGGCAGAGAGCCGACTGTCAAGAGAACAAGCACGGCCACCCCTCCCAGCAGAAACCGCAGCACAATCGGGATGGAGGAGCATCTCCACAAGACATAGAACATCACGCCGAACACCACTACCGATGTAGCCACCAGTGCGCCTGGCACCCACCGATCTGCCGCTGTAGGAAAAGCGGATAGTCGTTGTACCATATCTACCATCTCCTATAGTATTTGGTGACGAATCCACCACCCTGGTTCAGTTCATTCCCTCCGACGATGATTCGGTATCCTGTAGCGCCTCCTGGATCCAATAAGCCAGCATGAGCAAATCCTGGCCAGGTCCAATTTCATCTTTGAGGAGACCCTCTTCTTTGAAACCGATGGCCGTGAGGAGGCGCATGATGACCGGCGATTTCGCTTGCTCTTCCGTCAGGTAACAGCGCACCTTATAATTGGTGGTAGCGACATACTCGTTCAGCCGGGACAAAGCCCGATGTATCAGTCTGGCGCCAGCCCCCAGGTCCACCTTTTCATCCAGGATCAGGAGCGTCAAGTGGGCAGTCCGGCTGTTGGACTGAGGCAAGCTGGCGATTACAGCACACAGACCGGCTGTCTCACCGCCCTCTCGGATCAACCCAAAAAACTCCACAAACTGGAAAATCTTGTTGCGGATGGCAAGGTCAGAATAGTCCGCCAGATGAAAGAGCACAGGAGACTTGATGATGAGTTTGTCATCCGGCTCAGGATCCCCAAGAGCCGTCATCAGATAGTCTCCGATTTCCCTGAGGCGACTTTCAGTTGCCAGAACCGCCACCAAGTCGCTTGCTTTGTCCTCGATCACGATCTCAGGAGTTACCCGGAGGAATGGATTGCGGCCGTCTTCCCAGCAGATCAGGCCCAGCCGGCCAAGTTGGCGCAGCAGTTCATTAACGTCCCCCTTGACCGCCTCCGGAGTCACCTCGTCATAGGTGGAAGCAAACTCGGCGTATACCTGGCTCAAGGAGCGTTCCCCATCGGCCAGCTCCACGACGCGCTGGGCCGTCGGGTTTAACACAAATGAGCCCAGGTCCGGAGCGTTCTGTGAAACGATGGTCAGATGCCCCTCTTTCTCCTCCCGCTTGTAGGCCACGCTGTCCCACATGAATTTCGGTTTAGCAAGCACTGCGTTTCCCATCGTATGTCCTCCATTAGAGCGGTTCGTTCCCACCGAATGTCGCCTTGTTTTATCCATCACCAGCCGGTTCGCTTCGGCCGGGGTCATCGCGAACAGCTCATCATCTATCAGGTCCGTCACGAGGTGATCCTCGTAAAAGAGCACAGGTAAATAGCCATCCGGTTGGTGGAAATCTTCCATGCTGCGTATATAAGTGGCCAAGCGCTGAATCAGCGGAGCCTGCCAAATCTGGGCCAATCCGGCATCCCAATACTCCCCCAGGGTGTGCCGACGCAGATTGCCCACCGCCAGAGGCAGATAGGCAGAGACGCCAAGAGACCCGTCCGAGCGGATGTCCACGTACGGACAGATATCCCGGAGTAAAGTGCTAAAGCGAATAATGTGATCGATCGGGTCGCCCCATTCGATGTCAATGGGTACCCGTCCCTTGGCGGCCAGAAGTCTGCCGGCAATCTTGCGGTATTGCTCCCGGGTGGGCACCAGTTCCTCCTCGTGCTCCACGGCCCGTCCCAGCAACATCAGCGGCTGCACGCGGAGCTGTGTTCCACCCAGGTGGATGACCATGTCGATCACTTCATCAATAAAGTCGGCGTTGTACTTGGATGGGCAACAAGAGATGGGACGCATGGGAAAACCGGCTTTGACCAAAGCACGGACCGCCGCACAAGCCTGCTCCCACGATCCAGGCACACCCCGCAAGGCCTCGTGAGAAGCAGCATCCGGGCCATCAATGCTGATCTGCACCTGAGCCATCCCGGCTTCCCGCAGGGCCTCGGCCTTTTCCTTTGTCATCAACCAGCCGTTGGACACCATTGAGACCGTAACGTTGTTGCTTGCCAACCGGCGGGTCACTTCCAGCAAAACATCGAACCGTAAAAGTGGTTCCCCACCGCAAAAACAAAAGCTGTAGGGTTTCAGGAGCAACAGTTCGTCAGCGAGAGCCAACACTTCGTCATCGGTCAACTCTGCCCGATCGAGGGTGCCACTCAGGTTGAAGCAATGCTTGCAGCACATGTTACAGCGGTTGGTGATGTCAAGAGCTACGTGGTAAGGCCCCTTGATGAGCTTGCCGTGAAGACGCGCAGCCTCGAAATCAAGCGTATCTTGAGTCGGTGCCAGTCCCATGCCTCTCCCTCCTAATCCTTAATATGAATGCCGGAATCGTTGTACGTCGCAATCATCGTGTTCACCCGGTGAATATCCTCGGATGTTACGTTGGGATGGGTTAATTGGAAATTCGAAGGGCTGAACCAATCGCCACGATCAAAAAACGTCTCGTCTGCACAGATTCCGAACTGCTCACGCTCGTCCCAGATTTTGGAGGGAACGGGGAACCACCAGGAGATGTTCGCACGCCCACCACAGTCAGCCACCAGCTCAGCAGCAAAGCGGACCGTCTGAATACACTCTTTCGCTCCCTCCCAGGGTAAGCCGACGATGAAGGAAAACATGACGACGTTAATCAAGCCGGCCCGCTTCAGTTCGGCGGCGACCTCCCGCGTCCGGGCGACGGTGATCCCTTTTCGAATGCGCCGCAGCCCCTCGTCATAGCCACACTCCACACCAACCTGGATGAACTCTGTCGCTGGCTTCAGACTGTCCAGCAGGCCCGGATAAAAGAGATCGTTGACCCGGGCCTCAATCGCCAGGCTGAACGGTAATTTGGCAGCAGCGATTTCATCGGCAATCTGGCGAGCTCGGGCCTGATCGGCAGTAAAACAGTCGTCGGTGAAATAGAGCAAAGGGGTGTTTGCTCTATGGGAGGCTATGCGCGATAATTGCTGGACGTCCTCTACCACCCTTTCGGGTTTCTTGCCGCGCCAACAGCGATGAAATGGGATGGAGCAGAAGGTACACACGCCGTGACACCCACGGGAAGTCTCGTAGGTCATGTATTCGTAAACGCCGTCCGGAACAAGCTCATAAGCCGGGAGGGGAAAGTCATATTCTTCCATGTCGATCAGTTGGCCCTGACCGTTGTACAACACGTTTCCGCCCTCATCCCGATAATACAGATTGGGCACCTCTGCCAGGCTATACTTTCCTTCCAGTGCCTCTACCAAGGCGAGCAGAGCTACTTCCCCTTCGCCGGCGATGGTATAAGTAGCCGGGCTGTGTTCCATGATCCACCTGCCACGGTGTGTCGCGTGGACACCGCCAATCACAGTGGGGACGTGGGGAATGCGCTCCTTGAGGCCCTTTAGCAAGAAGAAGGCGGTGACCCAGTTAAAAGAGTTGCAGGACAGCCCAACCAGACCCACATCGGTGGCGAGGTGGGCCAGCGCCTCCGGATCGACCAGCAGATCCTTATGGGTGCGCGGATCCAGCAGCACCACCTCGTGCCCTTTCTCCCGCAGAATTGCAGTCAGGGCATAGATGGCCAAGGGAACCATGAAGGGTCGCTCAAACCCAGTGCCCGCTGGGGCTGGAGGCATCCCGATGAGCACTTTCATCCTTTATCCCTCCCCTGCATCCAACTCTGTTGGACTGCATCCCACTTGTTGAGGGTCACCAAGTTCCAACAAGCAGATTTCCACGAACGGCAACAGGAGTTGACGTACCTCCTCGAGGGTGAGATCCGGCAAGATACCCTGTACCTGTTCAAGCAAACCTCGGACCGTAACGCTTCCGTCAACTCGCCTGAGCACCTCGTAGGCGCTCCTATTGCACATAAACACCATACCCTGTACAAGAAGCAGCCATCTCTCCGGCGCCTCCTGGCGGAAGAACGAGGAACTGCACCAGCAAGGCACTGACTCTGGCGAGATCGAAGGAGTATCAGCTTCAAACTGCAAAATCGGGTTCACGCCAATCCCCCATTCTCCGCTTCGTCACTCACACTACTGCTGGTTTGAGCCCACAGGTCATCCAGAGAGATTGCCTCCTCTATCGCCCTGACCACTTTCGGGCTGGTCCAGAACGTGGCAAGGTGTTGCTCCCAGTTCTTCCGAATTCCATCCCGGACGTCACCGTCGGCCCAAGGTAACAACTGAAGTGGGGCCAGCATACCATCCGATTGAATGTAAAGCGTTGCGTTGGGCACCTTGCGGGTGACCATCCGCCGGGCAAAGGCGTACGGGTCGCTCACCTGGACTTTCAGCCTGCTCCCAAACTGCAGTTTGGCTTCTGTGATCTGCTGCTCAATAACCTCTAGCCGCTCGGCTGTTGACAAGAACAATTCGGGACAGTTGCGCGCACGGCCAGCCCGCGCCAACCACGGGAGATATAGAGCAGAAGCGCCGACCTTTGTGGCAAACCCGGCCACACGAATCACCTGGTCTGCAGTCGCCTTATGAAGGGCCATCACAATTCCCAACTGCACTCCTCTGCCCCCCAGCAACTCCAGGGCTCGCTCCGCTTGGGCAAAGGCTCCTTCCCGACCCCGAACCCGGTCATGAACCGCTGGTTCTGCCCCATCCAGACCGACCTGAACCTCAAAGAAATGCTTCTCGATCCACCTGGCGTTCTTACCGGTGACCAGGGTGCCATCCGTGATCAGTCCACATCGAATGCCCGATTTACCCAACCGCTGCGCCAGGCTACGCAAGAGAGCCTCGCGCTTCAAGGGCTCGCCGCCACTAAAGTACACGTGTCTTGGTCTCAGTTGGACCAACTCGGCAGCAACGGCTTCGGCCTCACGGTCGCTTAATTCTTCGTCGCCTTCGTCTTTGGCATAACAATAAGGACAGGCGAGGTCGCAATGCCGTGTGAGCCCCCACAGAACGAACAAGGGCCCGGTCAAGTGCGTAACCCGATCTGTATTATTGTAGGGCAAGCGTCTACCCCCTCTCCTTTCGCCATGTGTTGACCCTTGCGAAGGTTGCGAATAGTCTCGTCAATGGAGCGGTTCCTGGCAGGCGAAGACACTTCCGGCTTGAAATCTGCTCCCAAACCTTCGCAAGGGTTCCCTTCCTGAGGTTACTCCCAGACAAACTGAGAAAAGTATTATGACAACTGGGAGCATATCGTAGCTGCGATTTTTATGTCGCCTGGGGCTTGCGCGTTATGGAAAACGCGACTACCTCAATGCCCTCGCACTCATTTCACCGCTATCTCAATTTGTCTGTATCAATCCGTCAGGATCATACTAAAAAAGTCCAAATAAGTCAATCCATTCACTTCCGGGTTTCAAAGCCCTCTATGACCACAAGATATAGTATTCCGCGTGATGTGCCACACTATAGGCAGTGGGAGCAAACCAGCTTATCGAAACCAAGCGAGCGGCGCCAGGGACAACTCGCTTGACCTCGACACTGTCCTGGACGGTCAGTACAGGGTACGTCGCTTCGCTCACTTTGACAAGCCCCTGGTCCTTTGGCACTTAGTCCTGTACGGCCTAAGTACAGGGCCCAGGGACAAAGGGCTCAGCACAGTCCCACTCGGCTGCTAAAGCGCCCTCTCCCTTGCTTCCCAGGCAGTCAGAATTTCTCGGTTGGTCTTGACATTTTCCAGGAACTTGCGTCGCAGCGTCTCGTCGCTGATGCCGGCGGCCCGTTCCATCAAGGCCGCGTGCGCGCTGGACAGAAGAATGTGGGCCCGCTCCTTAGCAGCAGGAGCACCCTCTGCCGTTGCCCTCAGAACACGGTAGCAGGTCAGATAAACCTGGAGTGGATACTCAATGCCCTCCGAACCGTTAGCCTCAATCCAGGCCAGAATCTCTTCCACCTGTTCCAGCGCCCGCCCTGAATCGCCCAGAGCCAGGGCAACGCGGGCCAAGCCGGCCAGGTCATCTATGGCCAGGCCATGCTGGCCCAACTCGCGACGCAGGTGCATCGCTTTGCTGTAGGCTTCGGCGGCGGCCTTCAACTCGCCCAGGCCCGCCAGCGCGTGCCCCAGGTAGGTCAGGCTGTAACCCTCGCCGCGCCGGTCGCCGATCTCTCGCTGGATGGTCAGGGCCTGCTGGCAGTGTTTCCGGGCGGCTTCATCGTCGCCAAGGCCGTGGTAGACCAGGCCGAGATTGACCTGGCTGTTGGCCTCTCCCCAGCGGTCACCAATCGTGAGGCGGATGTCCAACGCCCGCTGGTGATAGTCTCGCGCGGCTCCGTAATCGCCCAGGTCGCAGTAGACGGTGCCAAGGTTGTTGAGCGCCATCGTCTCGCCCCGCCGATCCCCGATGGTTTGATGGATGTATAACGCTTGCTCAAAGTAATCTCGTGCTGCCGGGTAATCGCCTAGTTCACCATGGATCACGCCAAGGTTGCTCAAGCTGTCAGCCTCACCCGGACGGCCACCATCGGCGCGATGGATCTCTAGCGCCTGCTGGTAGTGCTCCCGCGCCGCCAGGTAGTTGCCCTGGTAAAGGTAGACGTCGCCAAGATAGTACAAGCCTTTCGCCTCGGCCTGTCGATTGCGGGTGTCCCGCGCCAGGGCCAGAGCGCGCTCCAGCGGCGCATGTGCCGCCTCGTAGCTGCCCCGGCGCCAGAGCACCTTGCCCCACGCAATGCAGCCTGCGGTCTCGTTCGCCAGATCCTGGGCCCGCGCGGCCTGCTCGACGGCCCTGTGCACCGCCATCAGCGCCGCCGGATAGTCGCTGGTCACTTCCATATAGTTA
>Ga0114922_10005712_pt1 | contig 11464 bp, 9 predicted proteins | sample AartaG_FD_100975 | JGI IMG/M metagenome (GOLD analysis project Ga0114922, IMG submission 100975) | Deep subsurface microbial communities from Aarhus Bay to uncover new lineages of life (NeLLi) - Aarhus_00045 metaG | ecosystem: Environmental > Aquatic > Marine > Oceanic > Sediment | place: Aarhus...
GGAAACCATCTCCGCTGAGCGAGTCTTGGTTGCCGTGGGAAGAAGGCCCAATACGGAAGATCTCTCCTTAGAAGAAAGTGGAGTAAGCTTTACCTCTCAGGGAGTCGCCGTGAATTCTTACCTGCAAACAACCAACAAAAATATCTTTGCTTGTGGTGACGTCGTCGGACCATACCTCTTCACCCACGTGGCAGGTTATCAGGCCCAGATTTGTGTACGTAATGCTTTGCTGAGGAGAGTTTTCTGGCGTAAAGTCAATTACAATAATGTTGCCTGGGCTCTTTTTACTGAGCCTGAATTGGCTCGTCTTGGATTGACTGAGGAGGAGGCTCGGAAAAGATACAAGGGGATACGCGTATATAGAACTGCATTTTCGGAGTGTGACCGAGCGCTCACTGACGGAGTAGGAGAGGGATTAGCCAAAGTGATTATCGATAGCAGGGGTCAGATTCGTGGGGCGCACATTGTTGGTGCCGGAGCAGCAGAAGTAATCCAGGGCTTACTGATTGCCGCATCCCTGAAAATTCCCCTGGCTAAGCTTTCTGAGGCAATGTTTGTTTATCCTACACTTTCCGAGCTCATTAAAACAACTGCAACCAAAGTCGTTTTAGAAAAACTGAGCAGTGGGTGGATGAAATGGGGACTGAGACTAGCAAAAAAGATTTAGAGGTTACGCCAAATAGCCGCGAAAGTTTCTAATCTATGGATTAAACCATATTCCGCCTAAAAAACAGAACCTTTGGTAATCTTCAAGAGTTCTGGCGTGAATCAAAACGAACACTGTTGAACCCCATACTTCAGGATCCTATCTTGGACAGCTGAAACCTTTTGCCAGACCAAAAACCTCTACACCTTCACATCGCCTTTCTCCAAAAAGTAGGAAACCGGAGTTGGAAAGAAAGGATATATCTGACTCTACCAAAGCTTTGCAATGTGTGCAAAAATGGATATACTGGTGGAGATGGGAGTGTCATGCGGGAAACACTTCGCCGGGAAAAAAACCTGAGGAGGGAGTTTTGATCACTTTTTCGGTTATTATTCCAACATTAAACGAAGAGAAGCTCATAGGCACCTGCATTAGACACCTGCGGCAACTTGACCCAGACGTTGAGGTAATTGTTGCTGATGGAAAAAGTGACGACAAGACAGGTCAGGTGGCGGCCAACCTAGGAGCTATTGTGACCCGCTCCGAACAAGGACGAGGATATCAGTGTAATGCTGGCGCGTCCCGGGCCTCGGCTGATGTTCTTCTTTTTCTTCACGTCGATACCAAACTGCCACCTCACTCTTTTACAGAACTTCGGCTCTTTTTTCAGGACGATAAGGTAAATGTCGGTGTTTTTCGATTAGCCCTTGATGTCAAACATCCCCTGCTTAATTTCTATGCTAGGTGCAATCGATTTGATTCAGTATTAACCCGCTTTGGCGATCAAGCCATTGCAATACGCACATCCTTTTTTCATGCCATAGGCGGTTTTCCCAACTGGATCTTATACGAGGATGTACGGCTGCTACAAAAAGCGCGAAAGAGGACACGCGTCTATCTATTTCCCGGGACCGCGGTTACGTCAGCCCGAAGGTTTGTGGAAAACGGAATTATCAGGCAGTGCTGCCGTGATCTATGGTATATGCTGACCTATTTAGTCGGTGTATCTCCATCTCAGTTGGCGGTGAAGTACGATCGCACTGCCAGAAGGTAGGAGAGTGCCAGTCAGCGAGGAGAAGGCGTGGATTTAGAACGTATTTTGATCGTATTTATAAGATATCCAGAAGCCGGATGTGTCAAAACCAGATTGGCGAAAAGTATTGGCGAAAAAGAAGCAGCCTCATTTTATCGTCTATTTGTCGAACTGCTCCTGAAGAGAACCGATGATATGAGTTCTGGGAGATTGATATTCTATACTCCTGCCAATAAAAGAGATAAGATTTCAAGCTGGCTGGATGACGACTCAAGACTATTCCCCCAAAGAGGAGATAATCTAGGGCAGCGGATGTCCAACGCTTTCCAATTTGGCTTCGCAAGAGGGGCTCATGAAATTGTGATTGTGGGAACGGACATTCCTCTTCTCAATAAGGAAGTTATACTTGCGGCATTCAAGAAGTTGGAGAATCGCCAGTGTGTAATTGGACCCTCGTTCGATGGAGGATATTATCTTCTGGGGCTCTCTCATTTTGATGGAACGATTTTTCAGAACATAAACTGGGGAACAGATAAAGTGCTGGACCAGACTCTAGAAGCGGTAAAGCGTCTGGGGCTGACTTATAGTCTGTTGGAGGAGCACTTCGACGTAGACGATATTGAAGACTTAGTCCGGTTTAAGTTAGGTTTGAGAAGGCATAGAAAGGCAGGATCCCACGAATTGGATTTGCTCAGTGACAGGCTTGACGAACTATCTCTCAATTCGAAATAGTGCCGCATGCTCTTGATATCCTTAGGGATAGTGAGTTCTGGAAGAAATGAGTGTTAATAGAACGCTGTACAGCTCTCTGAAGAAATAACCATGCGGTCAACGGAAGAGGTTTTGTGATTACTTGTCAAGAAGGAGACCATGAGAAGCAATGATTGCTGATATTAAGGAAAGAATAAGAGGACTAGACCCAAATTGCTTATGTTTTAGAAAACTTCAAACCCTACAGGTAAATTTGGGTAATATGTGCAATCAGCATTGTAAGCATTGCCATGTCAGCGCAAGTCCTGCAGGTAGCAAAATAATGTCCAAACAAGTTATGAAAAGAATTATAGATTTCCTTCAAAATCAGGAAGGACTTGTTCTGGATATAACCGGCGGATCACCAGAGCTCCATCCCAATTTTAGATTCTTCATTGAAAAAACTCGTAAGCTGACTCCCCGCCTGATGGTCAGGACTAATCTGACCGTATTATTCGAAACAGGAATGGATTGGATCCCGCAGTGGTACAGGGATCATGAGGTTGTTCTAATAGCCTCTCTACCCTGCTATACCCGAGAGAATGTTGACAAGCAAAGAGGAAAGGGAGTTTTTGAAAAGAGCGTAAAGGCCCTGAGAAAACTAAATGAATTGGGATATGGAGAGTGCTTGGAACTAAACCTAGTACACAACCCCGGTGGCGATTTTCTACCCGCTCATCAAAGGGAGCTTGAAATTGAATATAGGAGACAACTCTTGAATAATCATGGAGTGATATTTAATAGCTTGTTCACGATTGCAAACGCTCCGCTTGGTCGGTTCAAAGATTGCCTTAGAGCGAATGGTCGTCTTGAATCATACATCCGATTGCTGGCCGACAACTTCAATCCTGATACCGCCTCTAATATTATGTGTCAAATTCTCATAAGTGTCGACTGGCAGGGTGTTCTATACAACTGTGATTTCAACTTGGCTGCAGGGCTGCCTATAAGAGACAGAGCTGGAAGAACTCTGGAAATTGATCGTGTACGAGAAGCTATTAGTGGTATGTACGAAACCGTATTGGCCGAACATTGTTATTCCTGTACTGCCGGATCAGGATCCAGTTGTACCGGGGTATTGATACAGTGACGGGCTCGCGTTATGAGGAACGGCTATTCTTCTTCTTGGGATATCGGGAGAGAGATGAGTTATATGAGACGCGTCTCCCGGAATGGTCTCTGTCAGAACCTATCTCGAGAATACTGCAGATAGAGTACAGACTCCGATCTATGATGTTCCGGCCAAGTTAGAGCTCGAGTACAGAGCCTTACGTACAGAATCTGGTTATTGTAGCACTACATTTTGGACCTATGAAAGAGGATGATTCGATAAACGTAACCGCTGAAGATAGCAAATAGGGTTGCAATGGCTAAAGAAACTAAATCAAAGAAAGTTAAGATGTTCCACAACAGACTTCTACTTGAGAAAAGCCCCTATCTCCTTCAGCACGCCGCCAACCCTGTGGATTGGTATCCCTGGGGACCGGAGGCCTTCGAGAAAGCCCGAAATGAGAATAAACCCATCTTTCTTTCCATTGGGTATTCAACCTGCCACTGGTGCCACGTTATGAAAAGGGAGTCATTCGAAGACCCTGAGGTAGCGCCACTCATGAACGATGCTTTCATCTCAATAAAGGTGGATCGTGAGGAGCGACCCGACATTGACGCTGTCTATATGATGGTGTCTCAGATGATGACCGGGGGAGGAGGATGGCCGCTCACTATCATTATGACACCGGATAAGAAGCCTTTCTTCGCCGCTACTTACATCCCCAAGGAAACCAGGTTTGGACGTATGGGAATGTTGGAACTCGTCCCTCACATCAGTGAGCTGTGGGCTACCCGGCGTGATGAGATTACAGACGATGCCGCCAGAATCACCGCTGCCCTCAGAGATGCATCGGAATATGCCCCAGGGGAAGATCTAGACCCGACGCTTGAAAGAATCGCCTTCGACGAGCTCACTAACCGCTTTGATGAGGAACACGGCGGTTTCGGATCAGCTCCCAAATTCCCCCCGGGCCACACGCTTCTTTTTCTCCTTCGTTACTGGAAACGCACCGGGAACCCGAGGCCCCTAGAGATAGTGGAAGAAACCCTCGGAGCGATGCGACAGGGAGGTATCTATGATCAGGTCGGTTTTGGTTTTCACCGCTATTCCACGGACTCCGCATGGCTCGTTCCTCACTTCGAGAAGATGCTTTACGACCAGGCAATGCTAACGATGGCGTACACGGAGACCTACCAGGCGACCGGAAAAGAAGAATATGCAGCTACAGTCCGTGAAATCATTCATTATGTCCTTCGAGACATGACCGATCCTCAAGGCGCATTCTACACCGCAGAGGACGCGGAGAGTGAAGGTGAGGAGGGAAGATTCTATGTTTGGACTGAAGACGAGATCCGTCAAGCCCTCGACAAGGGCGATGCGGATCTGGCGACAAGACTCTTTAGTGTTGAGACCGCGGGAAACTTCGAAGGCGGGATGACTGGGAAGAAAACGGGGAGAAATATCTTTCATCTGAGAGACTCTTTCAAAGAGTTCGCATCTCGGCTGGGAATACCGGATAAGGAGCTTGGGGGTAAAGTCCAAGCAATCCGGAGCAAACTCCTCGCAGTCCGGGAAAAGCGACCTCGACTTCACAGGGACGATAAGATCATCACCGACTGGAATGGTCTTATGGTCGCCGCACTCGCCAAGGCAGCCCGGGTGATGGATGAACCCTCATACGCAACCGCCGCAGGCCGTAGTCTTAATTTCATTTTGAGGAACCTTCGCGACCCCGAGGGGCGTCTTCTTCATCGCTACCGTGATGGTGAAGCTGCTCTCCCTGCTCACCTGGATGACTACACCTTTCTCACCTGGGGTCTCTTGGAGCTCTACGAGACGACCTTTGAGGCTCGTTACCTTCAATCCGCGCTGGATCTCAACAAAAGGGTAATCGAGTACTTCTGGGACGAGGAAGACGGAGGTTTCTATCTCACCGCAGATGATAGCGAGACTCTCCTGGTCCGCCCCAAGGAAGTCTATGACGGTGCCGTCCCCTCAGGGAACTCCGTAGCAATGCTTAATCTTTTGCGTTTGTCCAGTATCACTGGGGATGCCGATCTGGAAGAAAAAGCAGCCCAAATCGGACGTACCTTTTCTCAGAGAGTAAAGTCCGCACCGGCTGCATATACCCAACTCATGGTCGCACTGGATTTCGCGATTGGTCCCTCCTATGAGCTCATCATCTCGGGGGACTCCAAGGCGGATGATACGAAAGTAATGCTAAAAGCTCTCCGCCAGCAATTTGTCCCCAACAAGGTGGTCGTACTTCATCCGACTGAGCAGGATTCCCCGGATATTGACATGCTGCTTGAATTCCTGAAGGATTACCCCAGTATCGACGGGAAGGCGACCGCGTATGTTTGCCTCGACTACGCGTGTAAGCTGCCTACAACAGATGTGGAGATAATGGTTCGACTGCTCACTCCCAAGCCCGTTGAAGAGACGCAAGATAGTAATTAAGGCCTGTGAATCACTTCCGGTCTCTGAAAGACGGGCATGTCGAGTTCTGGGACAGGCTAGGACTACACAACCTCACAGTCCACACATCAGAAATGATGAGGAAAGATTGGTAGCTCGCACTATTGAACTAGCAACGCGATATGGTAGATATGGGTATAGAAGAATAACAGCCCTACTCAGACAGGAAGGCTTCAGAATGAACCACAAGAGAGTAGAGAGAATATGGAAAAGAGAATGCCTCAAAGTGCCACAAGAACAGCCAAAGAGAGGGTGTCTCTGGCTGACTGACGGATCCTGCATCAGGATCAGGCCGGAATACAAGGATCATGTGTGGAGCTATGATTTTATGGTAGCAAGGACAGCTGAAGGAATAGCATTCAGAACACTCACTATAATTGATGAGTATACCAGGGAGTGCCTCACAATACTTACTCAAAGGCGGATAACTTCTCAAGATGTTATCGAACAGCTATTCTATCTATTTATATTTAGGGGCGCCCCAGAATACATTCTCATCTGATAATCGCCCCGAGTTCATTACAAACAAAGTGCTTTGCGCCTTTCTCGGTTCCAACTACTTGTAATCATATTTATCCAGGTTCATCACTTATCCGAAGCTTTATTTTGAATCCCTCTTGAGAAATGAAAGAATCTCATTCAAATCAGCCGTAGCTAAAGCAACCACCTTATCGGCCGCACCATAATAAAGCCGGAGACTCTCGTTCTCTTGGTCTAGAATTGCTCCGCCAGGGAAGACAACCCCCGGAACATCGCCCATCTGCTCGTAGGGAGCACTGGGGCCCAGAACCCACTCTTGGCTTCGAAAACGGAGTTTCCATGGCTCCTCCAGATCCAATAAAGCCAGTCCAACCCGGTAGATACTGCCTGAGGCAGCTTCTCTAACCCCGTGGTAGACAATGAGCCATCCTTCAGGGGTTTCGATGGGTTGGGCTCCCAAGCCTACCCTATGGGAGTCCCACCATCCCGGTCTTATGGGAATTAACACTCTGTGATCTCCCCAGTGTTTCAAGTCGGGAGAAAAAGAGATCCATATATGAGCTTCTCCCCTAATAATAGGACGATGAATGAGAGCAAACCGGCCTTTGAAGCAACGAGGAAACAAAGAGGCATCTTTATCCTCCGGAGGAAGCAAGGGGCCTACGCGTTCAAAGGTCTCAAAATCTTTGGTCATGGCTAAAGAGACTAAAGGCCCTCCCTGGGAAAAGCAAACATAGGTAATAGCATACTTTTCTTCTTCTTTGAGCCAGACAATACGTGGATCTTCAAGGCCATATTGTTCTTCCCCTGCTTTGGCGTCCCGACATAGGACCGGATGATCCGAAATGCGCCAGTTTCTCTTACCATCCTCGCTTTTGGCTATAGCGAGATGCGAAAACCCTCTCATATCTTCAACGCGGACCAAAAGGAGTGTCTCTCCTTGAAACTCGGTAGCTCCCGGATTAAAGACTGCATTGCAAGGATATGGCCAAAGTGATGGTGTGAGAATGGGGTTGCAGGAGTAGCGATGGAACATAGACCGGAGGTCACTCGCATTCGCTATTTGTGACAATTTACTTCTCCTTACCGTGCTATCTGGATATCTTATGTTGCGCAAGATCCGCGGCACTCCTCCTTTCAAGGGATGCCTCCACCTGTCTCGGTAATTATAGGATATCAGGCTCTGAATGTCAATTACGACGTACAGACATAATCAATGAGATTGCTTCGGGATTTCATCCCTCGCAATGACACAAGCGAAGGGTCCTACTGGTGATGACAGGGATGGTCACAAATTGGTCACAAAAGGGAGAATTAAGAAAGTGACCGAAAATGGTAGATGGTGAAACCCATTCTAATAAAGACTTTGCTGGTGCACCTGGCAGGACTCGAACCCGCGGCCCGCGGTTTAGGAAACATCAGGCGAAGCAAAAGCGACTTAGAAAACTGAAGGAATTCTTCAAAAATGACATTTTGCCTCATGCTGATCATCTCTATAATTTTGATACTAAAATTCTCTTCTTTTTAATAATAAAGTAATCTATCGGTAAGTCAATCGGGAGCCGAACCGAAGGACAAAAAATTTCTTCCGTCACTGTTGTTGGTTAATTTGTTAAATGGTCAAATGGTTAATTTCCCTCACCCTATCCCTCTCCCCTTGGGGGGAGGGGCACTACTCGCCACTCACCAGTTAATCACTCACTACTTGCCATCTTATTGTTTTCTGTCGATGAACTATGAACATCCGTTATAGTTTTGTGTTTTTTGCTTTTCACTATACGCTATCCGCTAAGCGCTATACGCTCTCTTTTGAGGAATATCCTTCGGTAGGCCATATAATTCCTAGATAATCAAGGCCGGTTCTTGCCAGCAGAATCTTCGTGTCCTTTTCCTTTTATCATATCCAGGGCATGGGGGACAAGAGGAAGAATGATATCCAGACATTCCTTGACTGCCTTGGGACTTCCGGGAAGATTGATTACGAGGCTTTTTCCTCTAATTCCGGCAATTGCCCGGGAAAGAACGGCCATAGGAGCAATCTCAAAACTTTTCTGACGCACAAGCTCGCCAAAACCAGGAATCTCCTTTTCCACTACTTCTCTGGTAGCCTCGGGAGTAACATCCCGCAAAGACAGACCTGTTCCTCCTGTGCTCAAAATAAGGTCTGCCTTTAGCTCATCCGCTGCTTCTTTAATGGTCTGGCTTATAGAAGCCTTCTCATCCGGGATAATTTCATATTCTATCACCTTGCCCATACTCGCTATCATCTGCTTAATAAGAAATCCACTTGTATCTTCTCTCTTTCCTTCTGAACAGCTATCACTCACCGTGATTATTACGATTTTCATCATTCGAATCTATCCTTATCTCATCGCCTACTTTTACTTTTCCACCTTTTAGAACTTCGGCAAAGATGCCTTCCTTGGGCATAATGCATTTCCCCACTCTTTTATAAATAGCACAGTAAGTGTGGCACTCTTTTCCAATTTGAGTCACTTTTACCTTTATTTTGCCCTGGATTTTGATTTCGTCACCCACTCTCAGTCTAGCCAGATTCAGGCCTTGGGTAGTAATATTCTCAGCAAAATCGCCCGGCTTCAATGCTTCGTCTTTCGATTTCTTAATCCTGGGACATTCATTCTGAGATTTGATACTCTCCCAGGAAAGAAAACTAATCTGTCGGTGCCACTTTCCGCTATGGGCATCCCCTAAAAGACCCCAGCCTTCCTTCAAGTAACCTTCCCTAACTGGCAGTTTGGGAACCCCCTTGGCTTGACTCTGGTTGATCGAAAAGATTTTTCCTTTCATTATAGCCTCTCTTTTCTGAGAAAATCTCCACTTCTTCCTCCGCTTTTTTGGGTCAGTCTGATATAGGAAATCTCCATAGTTTTATCAATTGCCTTACACATATCATAAATGGTCAATGCGGCGATTGTAACGGCGGTTAGGGCCTCCATCTCCACCCCAGTTCTATCCACTGCAACTACCTTAGCTTCTATCTTGATTTCATTTTTTCCTAAATAAAAATCTATTTTTGAATGGGTAATCCTTAAAGGATGACACATAGGAATGAGCTCGGGTGTCTTTTTTATGGCCAAAACTGCTGCTATTCTGGCGCACTCCAGTGCATCCCCTTTGGGTATTCTTCCCTGTCTGATAAGCTCTATAGTCTCCAGAGAGAGAATAATCTCTCCTTCAGCCACAGCCTCTCTTTTAGTAATCTTCTTTTCTCCTACATCGATCATGCTAACCCCCTATTTCAAACATATATTTATTTCTTTGATAAGGTGGCTTTGGTCTCTCTTTTAGCTTTTCCTTCATGGCTAAGTCAAATAACATCTTGATTTCATAGTCCTTAGCTTTTTCTCTAAGAGATTTTCTAATGTCAATTTCTACATTGGAAGCCAGACAGGGTTTGAGCTTTCCCACAGCGGTAAGTCGAAGCCTGTTACATTGATGACAAAACGGTTGGCTTATGGGATTAATGAATCCTAAAACTACCTTAGTATCATCGATTTTATAGTACCGGGCCACTGAGCTAGCAAAAAAGGGTAGAGGCTCTAAAGTCCTCCATTTTCTCTCTATGATTTCTTTTACTCTATTATTCGAAAAAAACCAGTCATTCTGTTCTAATCCATTAGTAGACATATATTCGATAAAGCGAACAATCAAGCTATTTTCCAGGGCAAAATCAACAAAATCAAGAATCTCAACCTCGTTAATTCCTTTTAGAATTACTACATTAATCTTAACCGGCTCCAGTCCTGCTTTCTTGGCGGCCTTTATTCCTCTTAGTACCTGGTCTAGATTATCCTGGCCAGTAATTCTGGTAAATCTCTCCTTGTCTAGACTATCCAGGCTCACGTTGACGCGGGAGACTCCTGCTTCCTTTAATAGGGGGGCTAATTCTTCCAATCTCACTCCATTAGTAGTTATTGGAAGGTCTCTTATTCCCTTTATGCATGAGAGCATTCTTATTAATTCAACAATGTTATTTCTCAGTAAGGGCTCCCCACCGGTGATTCTCACCTTTCTTATTCCCCAGTCAACAGCCAAGCTGACTATATGGCTTATTTCTTCAAAACTCAGGAACTCCTCCCGCCTAAGATGTCTCACCGCCTCAAAAGGTTTGCAGTAAAAACAACTTAAATTGCAGTGGTCAGTGACAGAAAGACGCAAGTAATTAGCCTTCATTTCAAAAGCTCCAGGAAGACTTCCTCTCCTTTTTCTATTCTTTCTACTTCTTTAGGCAAAATTAAAAAACTATCCGCCCACACCATTGATTTTAAAACGCCAGATTCTTGAGAGGTAGCAGGGACTGCCAGGTATTTGTCTCCTTCTTCGACTAACTTAGCCCGAATGATTTTTTTTCTCCCACCCCTGCTTGAAACTGCCTCTTTAAGGATAGCTTTTACTCTGATTCTCTGCCAATCATCTCGACCCAGCATGGAAAAAATAGCCGGACGCACCAGATTCTCAAAATTGACCATGGAAGAAACAGGGTAACCGGGTAGACCAAAAACTAATGTACCTTTTCTTGCGCCAAAAAAAGTGGGCTTTCCTGGTTTCACAGCCACCTTCCAAAAAAGCATCTTTACTCCTGCTTTTTTCAAGGCATCTGTTACCAAATCGTAATCCCCTACCGAAACCCCTCCGGAGAGAAGGAGAAGCTGGTAAGATAACCCCTCCTCAATCCTGGCCAGGAGATTCTCCGTTTTATCCCGAGCAATGCCTAATCGGTGAGGTTCGCCTCCACTGGAAAGAACCTGAGAAAAAAGGGCGTAACTGTTACTGTCGTATATTTCCCCTTTTCGTAAAGTCCTGCCCACTTCTACCAGCTCATCTCCGGTAGAGATGATAGCCACCCTGGGTTTTATTTTCACCAGAACATTTTCCTTGCCAAGACTGGCTAGCATAGCCACCTCTGCCGGCCGAATTAAGCTGCCCTGAGATAGAATGAGTTCCCCTCTTTTCACATCCTCTCCGGCAAAGCTGACATTTTCCTGGCAGGTAACTTTCCGGAATA
>Ga0114922_10005713_pt1 | contig 11463 bp, 14 predicted proteins | sample AartaG_FD_100975 | JGI IMG/M metagenome (GOLD analysis project Ga0114922, IMG submission 100975) | Deep subsurface microbial communities from Aarhus Bay to uncover new lineages of life (NeLLi) - Aarhus_00045 metaG | ecosystem: Environmental > Aquatic > Marine > Oceanic > Sediment | place...
ATTTTCAGGCAGTAGTACCGGATTAAGAGGAATTTGAATATATGCGTCATAGAGTAGCAGGACGTCGGTTAAGTCGAACAAAAGAGCATCGTCTGGCTATGCGACGAAATTTGGTCGCTTCGCTCATCGAGCACGAGACGATTTCGACCACAATGGAAAAGGCTAAAGAGGTAAAGCCCTTTGCCGAGAAGCTGGTTACGTTAGCTAAGAAAGGGACGTTGTCAGCCAGACGCCGGGCCATTGCCCTGCTTGGAAATCGCGACATAGTAGATTACGAGGACGGCAGAGCAGTCAAAACCGACACAATAATTGGAAAGTTGTTCAGCGAGCTTGGTCCCAGATACCTCGATAGGCCTGGCGGTTATACGAGGATTATTCGGCTGTCTTTGAGAAGGCTGGGTGATAACGGCCAGCTTGTTTTGCTGCAGTTTATAGGCGCCGACGAAAGCTTAAAAAAACATGGCAAAACAACTACCAAAAAGGGCACACGAAAAAAGGCAAAAGAAACTGTAGAAGTTAAAGAGATTGACGAAGCACAGGAGAGCACAGAAACCGGCGACCAGACAGACCAGTCCGACCAATAATAGCAGATGGTAGGTAGCGGATAGAAAATAGCGAGAAGTATAAAAAACACAGCACTGAACGCAGTGTGATATACACAATACGAGATACGATAGAATGAGTGCGGATGATTGTCTTTTTTGTAAAATGGTAGCCGGGAAGATTCCGGTTACAAAGATTTATGAGGACGAAGTCGTTTTCGCTTTTTTGGATATTGGTCCCATAAGTGATGGCCATACTTTGGTGATACCGAAGCAGCACTTTGAAAAGTTCCACGATTGTCCACCTGAGTTTTTGGGCCGGGTTGGTTCACGGCTGGGCAAAATCGCCGGAGCTGTAACAGCCGCGATGAATTCCGACGGCTATAATGTGTTGTGCAATAATGGCAGGGCGGCCGGCCAGCTTATTGAGCATTTGCATTTTCATATAATCCCTCGCAATACCGGCGATGGCGTTTTTGACCGCTGGCCGGCTTATGAGTATGAGCAGGGGAAAATCGAACTAATAGCCGAGAAGATTCGAAAAAATTTGTAATTTGTTTTTGTTCTTCTTGAATAAATTTTTTTTTGCAGTATATATATGTTAATGATCGCGGGGTAGAGCAGTCTGGTAGCTCGTCGGGCCCATAACCCGGAGGTCGCAGGTTCGAATCCTGCCCCCGCTATTGGGACCTGGAGATGACTTTATGTAGAACAACGAGTTAGCTTCTTTTTTTGTTTTTCCCGGGGAACCGGCTATTAACCTCCGACCGTCATCACCAAGAAATCAGCCTCAACCATGTTCGGAAATATGGCTATTTGCTGTCCCGAATTATCGGGCGTACTACCGTGCCATGACGCAAAAAAACACTTGCCAAGTGCAGTGCTATGAATACAATGGGGAAACGGAGCCCAAATGACGTTTGGGCTAAGAGCAAATGCTGGCTCCAAGAACAAACGCAGCATTTAAAGTAAACACCGTTAAGTAGGAGAAGACCCATTATGAGCGAAATTACTAAAACAAGCACATCGCGTCGGGAGTTTTTAAAGAACACCGGCCGGATCGCCGCAGCTTCGGCTCTGGCGGCGGGGATTGTTCCGAAGATTTATGCGGCCGGCAGCGACACCATCAGGATAGCCCTGATTGGCTGCGGCGGCAGGGGGACCGGTGCGGCATCGGAAGCTATGTCTGTTAAGGGCGGCCCTATCAGGCTGGTCGCAATGGCAGATGTTTTCGAGCGCAAGCTTGACAGGAGCTATCAGAATCTTCAGAAAAGACACAGTCACCAGATGGATGTGCCGAAGGAGCGCCAGTTTCTTGGCTTCGACGGTTACAAAAAGGCGATGGATTGCCTTAATGCGGGCGATGTGGCAATATTTGCGACGCCTCCGGCGTTCCGCTGGGTTCATTTCGCTTACGCCATCAAGAAGGGGCTTAACGTGTTCATGGAAAAGCCTGTTACTGTTGACGGCCCGACTACCCGCAGGATGCTGAAACTCGCCGAAGAGTCCGAGAGGGAAAACTTAAAAGTGGGTGTTGGCCTTATGATCCGTCATTGCAGGGGCCGACAGGAGCTGAAACGCCGCATCGATGACGGTGAAATCGGCAATATCATCGCTATGCACGCCTACCGGATGGCCGGACGTGCATGCACCGCCGGGCCTAAACCGAGCGGTATTAGCGAGGCACTGTACCAGATATCGCGGTTCCACGCCTTCCTGTGGGCCAGCGGGGGTATGTACAGCGACTACTATATTCATCAAATCGACGAGTGTTCAATGATGAAAGGCGCTTGGCCGATCGAGGCCCAAGCCAGCGGCGGACGCCATTACCGAAGAAATACCCTTGACCAGAACCTCGATACTTACTCTGTCGAATATACCTATCCGGACGGTACGAAGCTGTTTTATTACGGTAGGGCCATGGATGGCTGTAAGGGAGCCTTTTCCAGCTATGCCCTCGGAACTACAGGCTCAGCCGTTATCTCGACAAACAGCCATCACCCGGGCAAGGTACGGACGTACAAAGGCCATAATATGAGCAGGGAGAACCTGATATGGCGAGTTCCGCAGCCCGAGCCGAATCCGTACCAGCTTGAATGGGACGACCTGATAGACGCCATTCGTAACGACATACCGTACAATGAGGTTGAGCGTGGCGCCATCTCAAGTATGATAAGCTCTATGGGCAGAATGGCCGCCCATACCGGCCAGGTTGTCACCTACGATGATATCCTCAACTGCAAGCATGAGTTCGCTCCTGATGTCGATAAGCTGACAAATGATGGCCCTGCGCCCCTACGGCTTGGTCCCGACGGTAAATATCCCGTCCCGCAGCCGGGAATCCTCAAGGACAGGGAATACTGAGAATTAGTTTAGACGGAATTACAATGCATGATTTTCCGCTGGTCCCGGTTTCACCGGGACCAGCGGTTGGTTATTCGATGGCCCAGGACCTTGGCTTGTTTGTTGACATGTTGACTGCTGGGCGTCGTTGGTCAGGTGTGATCTACACGATCTCAAGAAGAATGATATGAATTATTAGTGACTCAGTCTGACAAAGACAGAAAGAAAAAGGAGGTAGTATGGCACGAGCAAATGAATCGGACAAAGGCGCCGGCACGACACGGCGTGATTTTCTGAAAGCTTCAACCATGGCGGCTTCGGCTGCCGTATCGGGTGCTTTAAGCATCAATCACAGTGTGTTCGCAGATGGCAGCGATATCATCCGTGTGGGAATGATCGGCTGCGGCGGACGCAACGCCGGCGCTGCCGCTCAGGCGCTCACCGCGGACTCCGGCGCCCGGCTGGTTGCAATGTGTGACATCTTCATGGACCGTGTCAAAGAAAAACGCAGAATTCTCAAAGAACAAAAAGGAAGTCAGGTCACTGTGGACGACGATCATTGCTTTGCCGGCTTCGATGGCTACAAGCACGTGATTGAGTCGTCGGATGTGGTTCTGATTGCCAACGCTGCCAAGTTCCACCCCCTTCATTCTATGACGGCGATTCGGGCCGGAAAGCACGTTTTTGTAGAGAAACCGCACGGCATCGACCCGGCCGGGGTCAATCTTATGCAACAGGCCGCCGACTTGGCAAAGCAGAAGGGGCTGTGCATTGTTTCCGGCCTGCACAGCCGATACCACACCGGGTACACCGAAACCGTCCAGCGAATCCATGACGGCGACATCGGCGAGATAGTCTCTATTAAAGAGAACTTCCTCCGCCCCCCATACGGTGTGATTAATCGCAAGCCGGGACTCACGGAGCTCCAGTGGCAATGCAGCACCCAATACCATTTCCGCTGGCTCTCGGGAGACGATGTCCCCCAGTCGCTGGTGCACAACCTGGACCGCGCCAGTTGGGCGATGCACAACAAAGTCCCCGTGAAGTGCCACGGCTTGGGCGGACGCTCTTCGATGACTGAGCCGATCTACGGTGATGTATTCGACCACCATTCGGTGATTTACGAATGTGACGACGGTGTGCGAATCTATGCCTTCTGCCGTACCACGAACGGGTGCTACAACGAAGATTCCAGCATTGTGTTTGGCAGCAAAGGCAAGGCGGACATTAAGCAGTGCCGAATCTGGGGCGAGACAAACTGGCGCTGGCAGGGCAGATGCAGCCCTTATCAGAGAGAGCACGATGTACTCTTCGCGGCGATTCGCTCGGGAAAACCGGTGAACAACGGCGACTACATGGCCCACAGCACAATGGTTGGCGTGATGGGACAAATCTCTTGTTACACCGGCGAGGAAGTTACCTGGGAGAAGATAAACCAGTCCGATTTCTATTACCCGCCCAGGCCGGAGGATTGCCGCGACGACATGGAACCGCCGAGTAAGCCTAATGCACATGGCAGCTATCCTGTTCCCAAACCAGGTTTTACAAAAATGATTTGAGTTAAAAGACATTCACCGCAGGCTAAACAAGCTGAAACAAAGATGGACCTTACGAAGTGGAGAGATCTGCAAAAGATGTTTCTGCTCGAATGGTTGTTTGCCCTTTTTGGGACACGTTTTGAGGAGACAGAAGATGAGTATGAGTCGTACATTGATGTACGTTGCTGCGGTTGTGACCTATCTTGGTGTCACGATGGCTGCTGATTCCCCGGCCCAGCAAGATAGGCCCCCGAAGAGATATACAGAGACCATTATAACGAAAGACGGTGAGGAGCTCTCTTTTGAAATGGTCCTCATTCCCAGAGGTAGTTTCCTGATGGGCAGCCCTGTGGGCCAGCCCGGTCGTGGTGACAATGAAGGACCGCAGCACGAGGTGCGCCTCGATACATTTTACCTTTGCACGACAGAGACCACAATTGAGCTTTTTCTGGCCTACTATCAAGAAACGGTCAGTGCGAAGAAAGACTTCATCATCGTGCAGGAGGAAAAGAAGAACACAGAGCAGAGGGGGGACGACGTTGACGCGATTACGGGACCTACGCCTGTCTATGGAGACCTGACGATGGGGTACGCCGAAAAGCACCCAGCCATCGGGATGACCTGGCACAATGCCATGACCTTCTGCAGGTGGCTTTCGAAGAAAACCGGCAAGGTGTATCGTTTGCCGACAGAGTCTGAATGGGAATATGCCTGCCGGGCCGGCACCACGAATATCTTCGGCGTCGAGAATGACCCAAGCGGGCTCAAAGATTTTGCTTGGTATGAAGCAAATGCCGATAGTGAGACTAATCCCATAGGCAAGAAAAAGCCCAATGCCTGGGGTCTTTATGATATGTCGGGCAATGTTCGCGAGTGGGTTTTCGATTTCTACAGCCCCACCGCATATAAGGAAGCTGCCAAGAAAAACCCGGCAGTCAATCCGAAAGGACCAAAGACCGGCAAAGTACACGTAGCTCGCGGCGGTGACTATAGTAGCTCTGCGGAGGCACTGCGCTGTGCGGCCAGGGCCTTTGAGGAAGAGTGGTGGCGCTCTGGCGACCCACAGATACCAAAGAGCGAGTGGTGGCTGCCTGAAATGGACTTCATAGGCTTCCGGGTGGCACGGTCTGTAGACACGGGCACCAAAAAGTCGCACAGATAAGCAAGGTCTTACAAGGTTGCCTTTGTGGAGAAAATACACAATGATAATCGTGCTAATTGAGGTGCTTAAATGAACGCCGCCGCCATTACGCATCAGCAGGTATTTGCCAGGCCGTGGAATAAAATTGGTGACAACAATGACCTTGTCCGGATAAAAAGCCAGCCGAGAACCAGGCCTGGCAGAAATGTCAGGGCAAATATTACCCTGCCCTGAACTATGATATGAGCAGCTGCAAAACAAGCGGCCGACAGCACTGTACTTAGCCACTTCCATCGGTGGCATTGAAAGCTATCGCAAAAGATTTTACAAACGGCGAATTGCCGAACTTGTTTACGAGGCACTTTGGGCACAACGTCTCAGAAAACCTCGCCAGACCATCAAATCTGCCTTTTTGCAACGGAGTATGTCTAAACTTCTTATGGAAAAATAAATAAAAATTTCTGGAAATCCTCGTTGACATACGCCGTGAGTCTGCGTAAACTGCAGTACAAGGTACGTAGTCGAAATGGCCATGAAATGAGAGAAATTGGGATTACGGAATTAGGAGTGGAAAAAACAAAGCAATATAGAAAAGAAACTTAAACAAAATAAGAGGCGCTGAGCTACCTGTTGTTGTGTGAAAGCCTCACATAATTGTAGCAAGTAGGAGCCAGTGGTGATGGTTAAGAATAGGAAGATAATTCAGACTCCTGGCTTTACTTGCAGACAACTAAGTGAGGCCTGGATTTTTTTTTGGGTATTGTCTATCCTGCCTCCGGTAATAGATAATAGCTCGGCGGCCAAAATTAGAGGACCTGCTGGTATTGTGGCAGGGTCGAAGTGAAAGGTACTGATAGGAGATGAATTGAAAATGGTATCGGTTGGTTTGGCACTTTTGGGCGTAGTTTTGGGTGCGGCGGGAGCTGAGTTTCTCCGCGCAAAGAAGCCAGAATTGGTAGAGAAGATAGAGGATTCCGCAAAGCGTTTTGTGGAGTCCTTGAGTTCATTGGAATCGGCTGATGGAGAAGCGAAAGAGAAGTAAAGAAAGATTTCGTTCAAGGAGATGGTATGCTTAAGGGCGTGGGAATTTTGATAGGTGGAATATTTGTCGGCGCGGTGGGAGTGGAAGTCATTCACAAGAAGTATCCTGATGCCTTGGCTAAGCTGTATACGAGAACTCGCGAGATAGCCTCAGAGGCAAAAGAAGCCTTCAGGAAGGGATATGCGAATGCTGTGCGGTCCCGGGAGGCTGCGCAGCCGAGCGCCTGACATTTGCTTAAAAGACAACTTGGCACGAAAGGAATAACGAGGGCTATGTATTGTCCATACCCTATGAGTAAGCCTGGGTGCAGTTGTGCAAAACGGCATGAGAACTTGATAATGTCGAAATGCTTATCGACCTGCGGATTTTGGCGCAGGTCTAAAAAGAGAGTGGGACAATGGAGAACAACAAACTAAAACATTCGGGAATTGTTGGGGTTGCATCCAGGCATGCCGGCGCTTTAGCTGGGGCCGTGGTGGTTACCGGTAAGAAATTTGGGCTTTGCGTTAGAAGCATGATGACAGGGGAGCCGGCTTCATCAGATCGGCTTGCGAAGAAACCCGTGAAGGTTCGGACGAAAAAGAAGGCGAAAAAGAAGACCAGCAAGACGGGGAAGAAAAAGGCAGAAGTTAAGAGGGCAAAGATAAAGAGGAAAACGGAAAAACCGACGAGATCGAGCCGTTCCCAAAGTCGTCCGAAATCCAAAGCAGTTGCAGAGACGAATCGTGCAACTGAAGCAAAGATGTCTAATACTAAGTCCCGTGATACAAAGGCCCCAACTGATTCTGTGTCCTGAGTTGTTGAACGTGTGTCTGCCTTATTGGGTGTAGGACTATAACGAGAGAAGAGGATTGGTTTGAGTGTGGGTTGTGCAGGACGGTGTGCTAGAGCTTGATAAGGTTGATTTGGCTGTCGAGCTGCAAATTTTGGCTTAGGTCTAAAAAGAGAGTGGGACAATGGAGAACGACAAACCAGAACTTTCGGGAATAGTTGGGGTTGCATCCAATGCATCCAAGCATGCCGGTGCTTTTGTTGGAAAGGCAGCGGCTATTGGCCGGAAGATTACCGGGGTTGGAGTTAGTGGTGTGGGGAAAGTGAGAGATTTACTTAGTAGGCCTGTCGAAGGGCTTGTACCGTTTACAGATGAAGAGGGCGAGTCCGGGTCTGAAGCATCTGCCTTGGGACAAAGGATGAAGGAAGTGACGGGCCAGGGCAATGCCTCGGCTGCCCTGGTGGCTGTGATGGAGTCCGATCTCGCTGAAGCCTCGCATGAGCTGGAGCAGGTGCGGAGTGAGGCGGAAAGAGCACAGTCTCAGCTTGCATCTCAATTGGCGGCTATACAAGAAGAAAAGAAATCTCTGATTTCTGACCTGGAGAAAGCACGTTACGAAGCCGACGAGGCGGGAACTCGAGAAAGTGTGATGAGAGCGCGGCTGACCGCGCTGGAATCCGATATGGTTCGGGAGAAAACACGGGCTGAAGCCGAGGAGGCAAAAGTCCGGGAAGGCGCGATGAAGGAACGCATTGATGCGATAGAATTAGAACTTGCTGAGGCGCGGATAGAGTTAAAGAAGGCACATAGCGGAGAGGAGGAAAAAGCTTACGCCGAGCAGATAACCAAGATAGAGGCCAAAGCTGCTGAGAAAGACGCGAAGTCTCAATTGTCTTCAGACGTAAGTGCTGACCGAACAGAGCCAGAGACCGTGTTATCTAATCGGGGCCAAGAGAAAGACGCAGCAGTGCCGGCCGAGAAGAAGTTCATCTCTTCGATGGAATCGACCACTGATCGAAGCGATGAAGAGGTAAATGTAGGGATTGAAAGACAGGAGTTTTGGCCACTAAGTGCCGAGGTCGAGCTACCAATCCCTGCAGATATTACACCGGAGCAAGTGCGCGCGGCTGACTTCGCCAGCGCAGCCGAGAGGATAATCTTCACGAGGGCTCTTTTTGACATTACCAGTCAAGACATTGCCGCACGTACAGATGCAGCCAGAGCAATGGCTGGCGTCCGCCACGAGTTGTCAGTCAAGACTCTTGTCACACAGATGGCACACGAACTATCGGCGCAAGTGCGACAAGAGTGCATTAAGGCTCTGACGACACTGGAGATGAAGGAAGGGCTAAGTGCGGTTGAACGCGCTTTGACCGACCGGGCAGCTTCAGTCCGATTGGCTGCTGTGTGGGGCTTATACCGTTTAGCTGGAGCAGAAAGTGCTCCTGCACTGATATATATGTTTTCCGATGAGGACGAAGAGGTCCGACGCAGGGCTGTGACATGTATTGGCTGGCTGGGTCAAGAGGCACTTGCTGTAGAGTTGTTACTGCCCTTGTCTGACAGCAGTGTTTCGGTTCGTCGTTCAGCAGTGGAGGCGATGTGTAACCTCCGTTCTCGGCAAGTCATACCCGGCCTGATTGAACGCCTGAACGATCCTGAGAAATCGATCGGGAAGGCTGCTCTTGGTGTCTTAGAAACAATCACTGGTAAGAAGATGAGTAGAGGACCGTTTCCGAGAAATGAAAAGTTGCTTCAGCGTCTGATTGCACGATGGCGCGAATGGTGGAAGGAGGAACAGTTAAAGGCTGTGTCCACATAGATAGGAAATGGGGATACATGTGCTGGCAGAAGTTTTCGATTAGAAGTCGAGGGTATGGTTTTGTAGTCTCTAAACCAGTCCTGAGATGATTATGATTGGGTGTGGCAGAAGGCATGCTTTTTGACATCGACTTGTGGTGTTGGATAGAAAGCGGCGCCCCCCCGATTGAAATCCTCACTGACAAATAAGTTAAGGAGGTCGTCTGATGCCGAAAAGTCAGAAACAAAAGACAGGTGTAAAAAAAAGGAAGAAAAAAATGAAAGCCAAGACCAATAAAAGAAAAAAGGGCGGGCCCTACTTGGAATCGACCACAGAGTTGAAGCAGGGAGTTGACAGTGTTACAGAGGACAGCGAAATCAAGATAGATGACTTCGTGGACGTTTCCGAGGAGAGAGCCAGTATCATCTCCATTGTCAATGACCTCGAAGGACAGATTGACACAGCATATGAGTTGAAAGAGGCCATGGAAGCTGAACTTGAAGCAACCCGGAAAAAGCTGTCCGAAGAGTCTGCTGCTCGGGCCAGGTTAGAGGAGCAAGTCAAACCGCTCGAATCGCAAGGTGTTCTCGTGGAGCAACTCCGTGAGGACTTATCCTTTGCCGAGGAAGAGCGGAACAAGCTTGCCAACTCGCTGGCGGAAGCCCAGCAACAGCTTGAAGCAGTGACTAAGGAGCGGAATTCGCTCTCCGAGAAAGCCAGTTCTGCCGAGGCCCAAACTAAGGAAATCGAGGACGAGAAGACAACCCTTGAGGCACAGGTGATGAATCTCAAGGACGAGGTCACAGATATGGGTCGTCTACGCGGGGAACTCGCCGAGGTAACGGAGGCGCGCCGGGACTTGGTTGAGCAGGTACGGGATCTCTCGAGTCGTCTGGAAGCCTCTGATACCTCGAAGAACGCTTTTGAGAGGGATCTGGCTAGGGCCCATGAGCAAATGGAGAACCTCCGAGGGAAAATTACGGACGCCGACAGCCGGATGACCACTCTGTGTACTCAGCTTGAGCAGCAGCAGGCTACGAATAGGGATCTCATAGAGACCAACGCGCGTCTCGAAAGCGAGTTGAGAACGCTGACCGCCAATTGTGAGACAGCCAAGAATGAACTCGAGGTGTTCAAGAAAGCCTTGCGCGACATACGTAGCGAGGCAACTCGCACCAGCGGGCGCACCCGCAAGCGATACTTCAAACTAAAGAATAAAGAATAGTTTCTCATGGTTGAACATTCAAACCCCTGAGTTTTTTCATGAGCAAAAGATGAATATCATTGTATGTGTCAAACAAGTTCCTGATACCATCAAAGTCAACGTTAAAGAGGAAACTAATACCCCCATTCGCGAAGGTGCAGATAGTATTATTAATCCTTTTGATTTACATGCGATTGAGGAAGGTCTCCGTATTAGGGAACAATATGGAGGCGTTGTAACGGTTCTGTCTATGAGGCTTGGTCAGGCAATTGCCACTTTACGTGAAGCTTTGAGCATAGGGGTTGATAATGCTGTCTTGCCCACTGACGTCCTCTTTGCTGGGGCCGATAACCCTCGCTACTTCTTACGCTTTGGGCAGCTACCGACACCATCCTTCCATCGTCGAACGGGTGTTCTTTATTCGATTGCTTCTTGGCTATCTTAAATCCGATTATGACTGCACCGGATGTAGCTGAATCGGCTAACGTGTGGACAGCATCAGCAATCAGAGAGACACTCTTAATGGGAATACCAATGAGTATCTTAATGACAAACAGCAGAAGGTTGACAACAATACTGGCCCAGCCTTCAAGCCCCATAGCGTGCCCCTAACCTTCAGGTCATTAAAACGCTGGTGGTTCTTAATGAGTTTCACCACTATCCAACGGGTAAACTTTTTCATGGGCCGTTCTTTATAGCCGTTCTTGTGTTAGGTTATGCAAGTTGTCTACGTTGGTGTAACGAATCCTACTAAGCCTTATATTTTTTCTTGCCCGAAGTTACTAAACCTGCAACTCCAGCAATAAGCAAAGCTCCATCAGAAATTATAATGGAACTATTCTCTTTTTCTACCTATAAACCTCTTCCTGTAGAATACAAAAACAGCAGTTCCCGAATGCACGTGAACTGGTTATTATCGTATTTTACCCTTTCTGAGCTCTTCTGTACGACAGACATGCATCTTCAAGAGCGGCAATGGTTGCTCTTTTTATTATGCTAAAAAATCTCTTCTCTACCTCGTTAATAGCATTTTTAATCCCTTCCTCTATTTCATGTCCTAAAAGTGCGTTACGAAGAATC
>Ga0114922_10005714_pt1 | contig 11462 bp, 10 predicted proteins | sample AartaG_FD_100975 | JGI IMG/M metagenome (GOLD analysis project Ga0114922, IMG submission 100975) | Deep subsurface microbial communities from Aarhus Bay to uncover new lineages of life (NeLLi) - Aarhus_00045 metaG | ecosystem: Environmental > Aquatic > Marine > Oceanic > Sediment | place...
CGAAACAAACGGCTCGTCCATCAACAACACATCGGGCTCGATTACGAACGCCCGCGCCAATGCCGCTCGCCTCTGCATGCCAACCGACAGCCGTTCCGGGTAGGCATTGGCCGCCTCGCTCAACCCGACCCGTGAAAGGATCGCCGCGACACGGGCTTTGGCATCCGGACCGTCATCGTCGAGAACCAGAAGAACGTTTTCTTCAACGGTCCGCCACGGCAGCAAGCGCGGGGTTTGGAACATGAAGGAGAGTTTGCCAGTGTCCTTACCGAACGAGACGGTGCCGAGGTAATCGGCATCGAGGCCGGCAACGATATTGAGTAGTGTCGACTTGCCGCACCCAGATGGCCCGGTGAGAACCACGAACGAGCCCCGCTCGACCGTTAATTCGACACCGCCCAGCACCACGTGCTCCGGTCGGTCGGCGATGGCGGGGAACACCTTGCGCGCAATGGAAACCTGGATAGCCGGCTCGCTACGCTTCATCGGCGCCACCGGTTAACACGAGCTTCTAGCGGCTGCAGGACGCCAATCTCGATGATCTGCACAACCAAGATAAAGGCGATTGCGTAAGCCAGGATCATCGGGACATCGAATAATTGGAATGCAATATGCAGCTGGTGGCCGACGCCGTTGGAGCGCCCCAGCAGTTCTACCACCAGTACGATCTTCCAAACTAGCGCCAGTCCGCCTCGCGCCGCCGCAGCGAAGAACGGCGCCAGCTGCGGTATCGTCACATGGCGTAACGTCTTCCAGGTGCCGAAGCGATAGATCGTGGCCATCTCGGCAAGGTCGCGCGACAGACTGCGGGCACCTTCGCGTACGGTCACGGCGACGTTGGGAATCTTGTTTATCGCCACAGCCAGAATCGCCGCGACTTCCGTCAGCCCAAACCACACATAACAAAGAATGATCGTCACCAACGCCGGCAAGTTGAGGAAGAAGATGAGCCAGGTGTCGAAGAACTGATCAGCACCCTTGGCGCAGCCAAGGGCGATGCCGATGGCGCAGCCAATGAACATGGCCAGGAAGAACGACACCGCCACCCGCGCCAGCGTCACGCCGACATGATAGCCAAGTTCGCCGGTCGCCGCTTCGGAGGCAAGCTTTTCTCCAACCTCCATCGGACCCGGAAACAGGCGGCTCTGCAAAACCGCAGCCACGATCGCCCACAGGACCAGCAGCGACAGAAACGAAATAAGCGTCCAGCCGAGGCGGCCAACGAGCACGCTGCCGACGATGCCTCGGCCGACACGTCCCGTCCCAACCGAATGGTTTTCAAGCACCATGGAAGAGTGCCGGATCAAATCTCGTGTTGCTGCCTACAACTGTCTTTTCGCCAAGCTCGACGAGTAAACCGAAAAGCTTCTCGGCCGAGGCTGTGTGGGCCGAAGTCCACCCTTCTGGAATACCGGATCGATAGTAGGCTTTTAGCGCATCGAATTCCGCGTCGGATTTGACGCGCATGCGTGGCTTCAACCGTGCCCAGGCGTCGTCGGACTTCGCAAGCACTGCGTTGGCTGCGCTGATCGCCGAGAGAAACATGCCGATTTCTTGCTTTTTGCCGACCGTCTTCTTCTCATCCCAAATGAAGCCAACGAGCGACGGTACGGGTGTAATGCCAAGCCCGGAAAGAATGTCGGCCATCGAAATCAGCTCTCGATAACCGGAGCCTTGCAGACGTGCCGAGAATGTCCAGAAATTCAACGCAGCATCGACACGGCCTTGGCGAATTTGTTCCGCGATGAGCGGGGCGGCGCCGAAGACGGGTGAAACCTCATCCGCAAGGTCCCGGCCGGTTTGCTTGCGCGCATAGGCCCTGAGTAGCAGCCAGCTCTTGTCGAGCGCCGTACCGGCAATGCCGAGACGCTTACCTTCCAAGTCGGCGACCGATTTGATAGGGCTGTCCGGGGCGACCATCACCGCGCCCAGCGCCGAGGAATAGGGTGCGAACTGCACCGCCTCACCCTCCGAGCGCTGTCGCATGGCCCACGGCCAGTCACTGACGATGACGTCGGAGTCCCCCGACAGTAACCCGATTTTCGCGGCTCCCGTCGACGCCATATCGACGAGGTCGAGCTTGAACCCGTGCGACTTGTCGAGGCCTTCCGCGATGACAGTCTCCAATAGCCAGCCCAGCGAACCGAACTTCAGCGAACCAACGCGCAGGCTACCGGCTCCCAGTGATGATCGAGGCAGCGCGAGTGTTGCCGCGCCGGCAAGACCGGCGGCCAATAAGTCGCGGCGGTTCGGGTTCAAAACTGTGATGCTCACTTGGGCTCACTCTTAGGTGCGAGACGGTTCTTGACAAGATAGCGAACGGCGCGGAGCCACCCAGCATCGTCATTCTGCATAATGCTGACGAGCATGGACTTCACAAGCTCGCCGGTTTTCACATCACGAACATAGATTGCGACGTTGAGCAACATTTCCGACGACTTCTGAATAACTCCAAGCACGGTGACGTCAGCGTTAACGCGCTTGCCAAATTCCACCTCGCAGCCATCGCAGCGATCGAAAGGAGACTCACGGCGGATATCGGATGCATGTTCGGAAAGGTCAACGATCTCGTAGGCGCCTCGGTCTTCAAGCATCTTGATGAGCTCGGCACGCGCCAGTTTAAGGCGTTCCGTCTCCGATTTTTTCGGCCGTGGTGGTAAGCCGTAGAGGCTCAATCCATCCATCTGCAACTCGACGCGAAGTTCGAACGGCAGCACGGCGGCTCGCTGCGCCGACTGCGCCGCGCCGAACGGTAAAACCATTAGGAGCAACGCAAAAGCAGACCTGTAGAGCATTCTCACCTCATTTCTCCCGGCAGTATTTCCTGGAGCCTGATGCCGGTTGTTCCCGATCTTTTTCATGTCGCCACGCTCTTGCTTCTTCATTTATTAGACGTATGAGGCCAAGTCACGAGTAGAAAGGCCTTCAAATGCGCTTTGGCCATCAATTGTACAGAAAGTCGTCATAAGAAATATTTGCCTAAACAAGTGGTGCGCACCCTTCCACTTGATCGGACCATTTCCCATACTCAGACTTGCCTAGCTGAGAAATGTCACTAGTTTCCAGTTCAAAAAATGGTTTGGGAGGAGACGCGTTTCATCATGAACAGGGCGAAGCAGTCCGGGTGTTCGTTGTCGCTACGGCGGCTGCGAGAATTGATCGTGATGGTGCTCACCTTCGCCTTCACTGCCTCTGCACTTGTTGCGGGCCATACCATCGCTCGCGCAGCGCCGGCGGTGAAGGGCACGGACGTCATCTCGATCCCGATCGTCTATGTCAAGGAACAACGCAAGCGGCTGCCACCGCTCTCCCTTTTGGATTACCCCCCTGACAACGAGGGGATCGCCGGCGCCGAACTGGCGATCGACGATAACAATACAACCGGGCGCTTCCTCAAGCAGGATTTCTCCGTGGAGATGATTTCCAGCCCGAAACGCGATGAGCTGATAGAAGGCGTCGTTGCGAAGGCGAAGGCTGGCGTCGGCTTCTTCGTCGTCGATGTCAGCGCCGAGACCTTGCTGGCCCTTTCTGATGCCTTGAAAGACCTTCCCGCCGTTCTCTTTAACGCCGGAGCTCCCGATCAAAACCTTCGTGAGAGTGAGTGCCGCTTCAATGTCAAGCACACCGCGGCCTCATACGCGATGCTGACCGATTCCTTGGCTCAGTATCTGGCCTGGAAACAGTGGCGCAAGATCGTCCTGGTTAGCGGACCGCAACCCGAAGATAAGCTTTACGTGCAATCCTTGAAGCGCTCGCTCAAGCGTTTCGGTTTGAAGTTGCTGGCCGAAAAGCAGTTTGAGTACCAGCCGGGCAGTCACCGGACCGATGGCGGGTACGAGCAAGTGCAAAAGCAGATTCCGACGTTTACGCAGGGACTGCCGGAGTATGATGTCCTGCTGGTTGCCGACGCGGCGGGGCAATTTGGCGATTATTTTGCCTATCGGACTTGGAATGCGCGGCCCGTTGCCGGAACGCACGGGCTTTATGCAACGACTTGGCATCCAGCTTCTGAACTCTGGGGCGCAAGTCAGTTTCAAAACCGCTTCAATCGTAAAGCGGGCCGCCACATGAAACCGCTCGACTATGCAGCATGGATGGCGGTCCGCTCCATCGGCGAGGCGGCGACGAGGACCGGCAGTAGTGATCCCAAAACGCTGATCGAGTATATGTTGTCAGACAACTTCGAACTTGCCGCCTTCAAGGGGCAGAAGCTGACATACCGACCTTGGAACGCTCAACTTCGTCAGCCGATCTTCGTGGCAACGCCCAAGCTCCATGTGACAGTCTCTCCGCAGCCAGGTTTCTTGCACCGGATCACGGTTCTCGACAACCTCGGGATCGACCAACCGGAAACCGAATGCACTGCCTTTAACTAGCTGCCAACGACACGTTCTGGAATTCGCCCCTGCGAACCAGGTCCCGCTCAAGGAAACGCAACCAAGGACTGCGCACTGTGAAAGTCGTCTGCCAAAAAGCCCTAACCTGCCTGTTTGTGAGCGTTGCTCTTATCACCGCAACGCTTCCCGCTCACGCATTCAAAGCCTTCGTGTCAAACGAAAAGGACAACACGATCAGTGTCATCGACACCAAGTCGATGAAGGTCATTCACACAATTAAGGTTGGGCAGCGGCCGCGCGGCATCATGCTGGCGAAGGACGATACTTGGCTCCTCGTTTGCACCAGCGACGACAACCGCATCGAAGTCTACGACGCGAAAACCTATGAGTTTATCAAGAACCTACCCTCAGGACCTGACCCGGAACTTTTTGCTCTCCACCCTTCCGGCAGCCCCCTCTACATCGCCAACGAGGACGATAACATCGTCACGGTCGTCAACATCGACACCGGCAGGATAATCGCCGAAGTGCCGGTCGGCGTTGAACCGGAGGGTATGGGTGTCAGCCCGGATGGCCGCTATGTCGTCAACACGTCCGAGACGACCAATATGGCCCACTTCATCGACACCAAGACCAACGAGACGGTCGCCAACATCCTCGTCGACAATCGCCCTCGCGTCGCTCAATTCACTTCCGATGGCAAGCAGCTCTGGGTATCCGCCGAGATCGGAGGCACCGTCACCATCATCGATGTGGACAAGAAGGAGCCGATTCACAAGATCAGCTTCGAAATCCCTGGCATCAACGCGGACGCGATTCAGCCAGTTGGGATCCGCATCAACAAGGCAGGCACCAAGGCATTTGTCGCGCTGGGTCCAGCAAACCGCATTGCTGTCATCGACGCCAAAAACTTCAAGGTCGAAAAGTACATTCTGGTTGGGCAGCGGGTCTGGAACCTCGCTTTCACCCCCGACGAGAAACTGATCCTCACAACGAATGGGACGTCGAATGACGTTACCGTTATCGATGTAAAAAAGCAGCGGGCATTTAAGTCGATCACGGTTGGCCGCTACCCCTGGGGTATCGTCATTGCCAACCACTAGCCGGCTGACCTGCCAACGAACAAAGCCTCTCCGACGGAGTGAAAAACGCCCATGAAGCTAACCGCCGCACTAACGATCGCGATAACCGTACTGACAGCAAGCGCTGTGTTTGCTGAAGGTTTCCTTGTTCAACGCACCAAGCGGCTGCCAGATCTGGAGCTTGGCCTCGGCGCCGCCGGCTACGGCGTTTCCGATCACAAGTACGAACTGGAAACAGGCAAGGGATACCGGTTGTGGCTGAAGGCGACAGGTGCCAAGGAATGCTCATTTGTGGCGCCAGAGTTCTTTAAAAACGTCTGGTTCCGTAAAATCGAGGTGAACAAGGTTGAGCTCAAGTTGCAAGCGGTCTACGAGATCGAGTTCGAGCGCGAAGGTTCAGCCGAACTCTTCTTTACGCCGATCAAGCCTGGAGAATACGAGTGGGCCTGCGAAGGTCTAGAGGATAAGGGCATGAAAGGTATCATTTCGGTCAAGTAATGGACGCCAGCGTCAAACAGATGAGCCAGTCCCTAGACGCCTTGAATGTTCGAGGCGTGTCGCACCGCTTTGGCAAATTGCGGGCGCTCGACGACGTCTCACTGTCGGTGCCCACCGGCAGCTTCACAGTACTGTTGGGCCTCAACGGCGCCGGCAAGTCGACGCTATTCTCCCTTATCACCAGGCTCTACGACAATACGTCTGGGACGATTTCTATCCTCGGTCGAGATGTCCGTCGGCAGCCGACGGCGGCACTGCAGCGTCTGGGGGTGGTTTTCCAAGCCCGCACGTTGGATGCCGACTTAAGCCTGCTGCAGAACCTGACCTACCACGCCGCATTGCACGGTCTCGGCGCCAGTGAGTCCAAGCGCCGCTCCATTGCCGCGCTTGAACTCGTTGGGCTCAGCGAGCGTGCCGGCGAGAAAGTACGGCACCTTTCCGGCGGTCAGGCGCGACGTGTTGAGATTGCCCGCTGCATGCTGCATCGCCCCGGCCTGCTTCTCCTCGACGAACCGACTGTCGGCCTTGATATTGGTTCTCGCGAAAGCGTCATTTCGATCGTTCGCGAGCTGGCGGCGACCCACGGCATCGGCGTCCTCTGGGCAACGCACCTCATCGACGAGATCGAGAACACCGATCGCATCGTAGTACTCGACAAGGGCAAGGTTCTCTACGCGGGGACCGTGCCGGGGCTGCGAGAGCATGCCGGCGCCGACAGCGTGTCGGATGCCTTCAGGGCGTTGACCGGGACAACCCAACCGGAGCTGGCATGAGCATGGATGCTGTCGCCGAAGCCGTGAAAACGCCCAGTTCACCGGGCGGGCAGGCGTATAGCCCGCATGGTTTTATCGCCTACTTCAACTGCTTCCGAGGTATCGTCTGGCGCGAGGTTCTGCGCTTTCTTCACCAGCGTGAACGCTTCCTTTCGGCGCTGGTGCGGCCACTGGTGTGGCTGTTCATATTTGCCGCCGGTTTCCGTCAGGTGCTAGGGATTTCGATCATCCCGCCCTATGAAACCTACGTGCTCTATGAAACCTACGTGACCCCCGGCCTGCTCGGCATGATCCTGCTGTTCAACGCCATGCAGTCCTCGCTGTCGATGGTTTACGATCGCGAGACCGGGGCCATGCGCACGCTGCTCGTCAGCCCGTTTCCGCGCTGGTTTCTGCTGTCCTCCAAGCTGCTTGGCGGCGTTGCCGTGGCGCTCTTGCAGGTCTACACGTTCTTGCTGCTCGCCTACTTTTGGGAGATCGAGCCGGACTGGCCCGCCTGGCAGATTGGCGTCGGCCAGGGCGACGATTTCTTCGGCATAACGATCCCGCCGCCCTTCAATGGATACATCACGGTGCTGCCGGCGATCGTCATGTCGGGATTGATGTTGGGGGCACTGGCGTTGTTCATGTCTTCAGTGATCCGCCAACTGGAGAATTTTGCCGGTGTGATGAACTTCGTTATCTTCCCGATGTTCTTTGCTTCTTCGGCGCTATACCCCCTATGGAAGATCCGAGAATCAAGCCCGCTGCTCTATGAGATCTGCTGGTTCAACCCCTTCACGCACGCCGTTGAGTTGATACGCTTTGCCTTCTACGGCCAGCTTAACGTGACCGCGTTTTTCGTCGTTCTTGGCTGTCTTATCTTCTTCCTAGGCGCGGCGATTTTCGCCTACAACCCATCGCAGGGGCTGATTGCACGACGTGGCGGACCGAGAGGATGAAGTTCGAATGAGAATGGGCTTTAACCTGCGGGTTTGCGTTGCAATCCTTGGTCTCACGATTGCGGCCCCCGCATTTGCCGTTGACACCGCCAATCCAGACTGGCCATGCGTCCAGCGCAAGGTGCTGAAGCTGACTTCAGCGCAGATCTGGGACGGCCCTCCGGTCGACGGCATCACCAATTGGTGGGAGGACAAAGAGGTTGGCAAGCTAGTCCGTGTTGTCGTCAGCCGCCGCATTCCCATGGAAAAGGTCGAAGAAGTCATTCAGAAATTCGCCGAGACCATGCCCGAGGGCGAACAACGCGATAAACGGTTGACCTTGCTGTTTGCCGGCGTTCTCGACGAGACAAACAAACTCCGCTCCAGCGTCGTCAGCGGCATCGAACGCTTTCAGCGGCGCCAGGTCGGCCGTTCCAAACGCCTGCAAGAGCAAAGTAGCGAGATTGCCGCGCTCAGAGCTCGTGCCTCGAAGGGCGAGGATCTGACCGGCCAAATCGAAGCGTTGCAGGAAAAATTTGATTGGAATGCCCGCGTTTTCAAGGAACGCCAGGACAACATTCCACTGGCATGTGAGATCCCTGTCGAAATCGAACAGCGCGCCTTCGCTGTCGGCCGTACGATCAGATTCCACATGAGCTAAAGGGCGCTAAAAGCCGCCATTCCAACTCCTCAATCTAAGCCCAATTTGTGCCCGGAATTCAGCCTGAAGAGAAATAGTTCGCGGTCAAAGTCGGGGACCAGAAAATGACTATTCGAAAGGCCATCACGCGCCTTCTCGCCTTCGGTCTGCCTGTCGCCGCAGCCGCGACAGTCCTGGTCTTCGGTCTAAACCTACTAGAACCACCGAAACAGACGCCGCCAACCGAGCGCTCGACCGCCGTGCGGGTGCTGACGTTAAAACCGACCGAATTCAGGCCGCGCGCCGTCGGCTACGGTGCCGTCCAGCCGGCGCGGACCTGGAATGCTGTGGCTCAGGTTGCCGGCCGTGTGGAATTCGTTGATCCCCGTCTGCGCAGCGGCGCCATTATGGACGCCGGAACGGAGATCATCAGGATCAGCCCGCAAGACTACACTCTGGCGGTGCAGGAGGCCGAAGCCAATCTGCGTTCAGCGGAGGCAAAGCTCGTTGAGTTGAAGGCCCAGGAAGAAAACGCCAACCGGGCACTTAAGATTGAACAGCGTTCTCTTGGCATCAAGCAAAGGGACTTGGCGCGGAAGAAAGAGCTTGCGCAGCGCGGGACCGTTAGCAGTCTCTCCGTCGAGGACACCGAGCGCGCAGTCCTGCAGCAGCAGGCAGTCGTCTTGAATCTGGAAAACTCGATACGGCTCTTTCCGACGCAGATCGATGCCCAAAGGCGTCAGATTGACGTCAACAAGACCAAGCTGGAAACCGCCCGGCTCAACCTTGCCCGCACCCATATTTCGTTACCCTTCGACGCCCGGATTTCGACCGTCAACATCGAACGCACGCAATTCGTTGGAATTGGCACTGAATTGGCCGAAGCTGACGATATCGACACCGCCGAGGTCGAAGCGGAAATCCCACAGGATCGCTTCCACACCTTCATGAAACTGACGCTACCCAAAGACTACGTGGTCGAAAAAATCCGCAGCGGTGGGATCAGCGATGTCTTCAAACGCATGGGGTGGTCGGCAACCGTTCGCCTGCGCTCCAATTCACGCGATGTCACATGGCCGGCACAGCTCCTTCGCACCTCCGAGACGGTTGACCCCAAGACGCGGACGGTCGGCGTCATTGTATCCGTTGATAAGCCCTATGAGGGGATCAAGCCGATCGTGCGTCCGCCTCTGGTCAAGGGAATGTTCGTTGAGGTCGAAATCACCGGGCAGCCAACCACCGGCCGCATTATCATTCCCCGGTCTGCCGTCCACGAGGGCCGCGTCTACACCGTCGATGAAGGCAACCGGTTGCGTATCAGAAAGGTCAAGGTGCTTGCTGAACAGGCCGGCAAGGCCGTAATCGAAAGTGGCCTTGAAGAAGGTGAGCGCATCGTCCTTAGCGACCTTTCACCCGCGATCGACGGTATGTTGTTAAAGCCGTTCGACGCGAGCCCTGAAAATGCCGAGACGGCGCTGACTGACGAAGGTAAAGAGGCCGGCGAGGTTCAGCAGTGATCGCGTTCTTCACCAAGCACCCGACCATCGCCAACCTGTTGATGATCGCATTCCTTGTGATTGGTGCGGTAGCCGCTCCCACTTTGCAGCGCGAAACCTTACCCCGTGTCGAGGCCAATAAGCTCGAGATCTCGGTTCTCTTTCCGGGCGCCGCGCCGGAAGATGTCGAGGACGGCATTTGTCAACGCATCGAGGACGCTGTCGATTCCGTCGATGGCGTGGTGGAAGTCATTTGTGAATCCCGCGAGGGACAGGGCAAGGCGACGGTCGAGATGGCTGAGGGCGGTAATCTCGACCGCTTCTTTGCAGACGTGAAGACCGAGATCGACGCCATCGACGATTTCCCCGACGAGGCCGAGCAGCCGACTATCAAACAGCTTGGTCGCACCGATTTCGTTGCCGCCGTTGCAGTCACCGGACCAAAAGAGCTCACCGACCTTCGCGTCTATGCCGAACAGCTGAAGGATCGCATGAAGGCCTTCGGTGGCATTCCCAAGGTGGAAGTCTTGGGATTTTCCGATCGGCAGCTTCGCATCGAATTGCGCGACGCGCTGTTGCGCCAATATGGCCTCAGTCTGTCCGGGATCGCCGATGCCATACGTAAGCAAAGCGTCGATCTGCCAGCCGGTAGCGTTGAGACGCAAGACGGTGAGATTCTGCTCCGCTTCGACGATGAGCGCGAGAACATCGACTCGCTCAAGGATCTCATCGTCATCACCGATCCAAGCGGTGGGCAGGTTCGCCTCGGCGAAATAGCCACAATCGATGACCGCTTCGAGAAGGACGAGGTCCAGATCCGCTTCAACGGCGAACCAGCCGCCTTGTTGCAGGTCACGAAAACAGCCAACGAGGACACGCTCAAGGTTATCGACCGCGTCAACGCCTTCTTGGAAGAAGAGCTTCCGCAGGCACCGCCCGGTGTGACGCTGACCGTTGTCAACGACACCGCCAGTATCGTTCGCGACCGCCTCAATCTGCTTGTCAACAATGGCGCCCAGGGACTGGCGCTGGTGTTCCTGGTTACCTGGCTGTTCTTTGGCTGGCGTTACGCGTTTTGGATTAGCATGGGGCTGCCGGTTGCCTTCATGGGCGGCATCGCAGTGATGGCGATCTTAGGGTACACGATCAACATGCTGACAATGGTTGGCTTGCTGATCGTCGTTGGCTTGTTGATGGACGACGCCATCGTGATTTCCGAGAACATCGCAAGCCACAGCGAGGACAGTCTCGCGCCAGCGGATGCGGCCGCCCGCGGCGCTATCGAGGTCATGCCAGGCGTCGTGTCGTCCTTCTTGACCACGTTTTGCATCTTTGGTTCGCTGGCCTTCCTGAAGGGCGACATCGGCCAAATGCTGCGTGTAATACCGGTGGTTATGATTGCCGTTCTCGCTGCATCTCTAGTCGAAGCATTTTTGATTCTGCCCCACCATCTCGCCCACGCTCTCAAGAAGGGCAACCCAAGAGGCGGCTGGATTCAGGGCAAGGTCAGCATTGGCCTTGAGTGGGTGCGCGTAAATATTGTCGGCGTTTTTTGCTCTATGTGCGTCAAAGCCCGTTATCTGACTGCCGGTGTGACGTTCGCGGCGCTGTTGCTGGCTGTCTCTGCAATGGCCACGGGTGTATTGAAATTCAGCGCCTTCCCGGAATTGGACGGAGATACGCTCGAAGCCCGCATTCTCTTGCCCCAGGGCACTC
>Ga0114922_10005715_pt1 | contig 11460 bp, 9 predicted proteins | sample AartaG_FD_100975 | JGI IMG/M metagenome (GOLD analysis project Ga0114922, IMG submission 100975) | Deep subsurface microbial communities from Aarhus Bay to uncover new lineages of life (NeLLi) - Aarhus_00045 metaG | ecosystem: Environmental > Aquatic > Marine > Oceanic > Sediment | place: Aarhus...
CCAGCGGCGAGGCCGGTTGATATATTAGAGTATTATTTTCGGGGTCGGGAAGAAGACAGGCGTGAGCTGCGAGAGGCGAAGGTATTGTTGGTAGGACAGGGGGGTGTGGGTAAGACTTCACTGGTTAAGCGTCTTATAGATAACCAATTCGACCCTGAAGAAGATAAGACGGGGGGTATAAATATACGTGGTTGGGAGGCTCAAGGTAAGGAGAGGGAGGGGGGCAAGAGGGCTAAGATAGCGCTTAATGTGTGGGATTTCGGCGGGCAGGAGATAATGCACGCTACGCATCAGTTTTTTTTGACGAAGCGGAGTCTTTATATTTTGGTCTTAGATGCGCGGAAGGGTGAGAATGAGTGCAATATCCAGTACTGGCTTAAGATAATTCAGAGTTTCGGTGGTGATTCAGCGGTATTAGTGGTTGTGAACAAGTGCGACCAGGAGATATTGGAGCTTAATGAGAACCGGCTGAGGAAGGACTATGCGCCTAATATAAAGGGCTTTTTAAATACATCGTGTGAAACGGGTGAGGGGATAGAGGAGCTTAAGGCGGCGATAGAGAAGGAAGTAAATGAATTAGAGCATGTTTATGATGTATTGCCGAAGAGCTATTTCGATATCAAGGGGGTGTTAGAGAAGCGGGCGGAGGATGAGGATTTTATAGAAATCGAAGAGTACCGCCAATTATGCCAAGAGCACGGCGTTACAAAGGAGAGTGAGCAGGATTTGCTGCTTCGATTTTTGCACGATTTGGGGAACGTGCTGAACTTCGGTGACCCGGATGACCCTTATAATCTCGAAGATACGAATGTACTTAATCCAAAGTGGGTAACGGAGGGTGTATATAAGATTATCAACGACAAGGGGCTGAAGAAACAAGATGAAAAGGGGGTTTTAGTAATAAATGACGTTGGTAAGATACTTGACGATGCAAAGTACGGGAGCAGAGAGAGGCAGGGGTTTATTGTCGATATGATGCGGAAATTCGAGTTGTGTTTTGATTTTCCGGGAGGTTTCAGGAAACGGGTTCTGATACCGGAGCTATTGGGTGTAAACGAGCCGAATATTGATTGGGACAAGGAGAATGCATTAAACTTCGAGTATCATTATTCTGTATTGCCGGGCGGGCTGATGTGCAGGTTTATAGTGAGGATGCACTCAAAGGTCAAGAAGCACCGGGTTTACTGGCGAAGCGGTGTTTTGATGGAGATGGGAGCCAATACGGCGCTGGTTCGTGGTGATTGTGAGACGGGGAAGGTTTTTATCTCAGTTGCGGGCGCTGAAGAGGGCCGAAGGGATGCTCTTTCTGTTATCCGTAAAGAGTTTAAGTCGATTCATGCAACGATACCCCGGCTTGAGGTGAAGGGAAAGGTTCCGCTTGCGGGAGAGCGGGGTGTAGAGGTTGATTATGAGCATCTTCTTCAGTTGGAGGAAATGGGTATTGAGGAATTGGTGCCGGAAGGAACTAAAAGAAAGTATGAAGTTAAGAAACTGCTGGATGGTATACAGAAAAGGTTTGATGTTTTTCTGTGTCATAACAGCGCTGACAAGGATGGTGTAAAGGAGATTGGTGGGCGTTTGAAAGAGGCGGGATTCAGAGTTTGGCTTGATGAGTGGGAGCTTCGGCCTGGTCTTGCGTGGGTACCTGAGCTGGAAAAGCAGATAGAGAGTGTTAAGTCGGCGGCGGTGTTTGTGGGTGATAACGGGATAGGGCCGTGGGAGAGGATGGAAGTGAATGCTTTTTTGCTTGAATTTGTCAATCGTAAGTGCCCGGTGATACCGGTTATACTTAAGGATTGTACGAACGTACCCGAATTGCCGGTGTTTTTGAAGGGGATGGCCTGGGTTGATTTTCGTGAGGCGAGGCCCGATCCTATGGAGCAGTTGATCTGGGGGATTAGGGGTAGGAAAGTGGGGATTTGAATTTACTCCCTGCCTTCACAGGGACAAGCATTTACTATTTACTATTGAGGGTAGCGCTTCCGGCTTCGTCACGGGACTACGCCGCGACAGGTCGCGGGGAGATTTTTTACGGCCAAACAACCCCTCGACTTCGCTCAGGGCAGGGCTTGGCCGTGGCACCCATAAAAGGTTGTGGTTCGTGGCTCATGGTTCGTGGTTCGTATCTCGCGGATTGAGATTCTTCATCCCGATAATTCGGGATTCAGAATGACTTTTTAGCAGATTCCTCGGCTGCGCTCGGAATGACAGCGTGAGTGCGGAATGACAATGTGAGTGCGGAATGACATAGGGGACGGAAATGAGGGGGCGTTTTGGTTGTGTTGCGGTTGTTATAAATTGTAGTGGTCGAGATTGCCGCAGTCGCCTTCGGCTCCTTCGCAATGACAATATTGATGTTTTCTACAGAGCAACTTCAAAGCGAAAGATGCAGGCTAAACAGTTACGAAAAAGTTCTAAAGTCCGGCATTTGATTAGACGATTTCCCTTTAATAGTGTCCGTACGTACAGAATATTAGTTTCACAATCAAACATGGCGCAATCGCAGGTAGAGCTTGAATCACTGACAACCGACCTGACGGCCGGAGCGTTTAACGCTTTCTGCCAGGATGTCTCTGAAATGTTTGACACGGCCGTCAGTGTGGAACAGCTCGACATCGCCGCCGGTACCACAAAGCAGCTCAAAAATACCTATAAGAAGCTTGCCGCCGTTTGTTCCGTCAAAGCCCAGGGCGCGTTAAACGGCCAGTTCCAGGTCGTCTTTGGCACCGAAGGCCTTTTTACCCTCGCTGGCACGATTGCGATGCAGCCCGAGCAAATCATCAAGGAAAACCGCCAAGGCGGCACCAAGACCGAGGCAAACGAGCTTGCCGATGCAGTCGCAGAGGTAAGCAACTTGATTGTTGGAGGGTGGGACAGGGTCTTTTGTGAGGAAATGCCCGAACATAAGCATTTCGTCCAGAGCGGTACCTTTATTGGCAACCCCTGGGTCAAATCCGAAGAAAATATAGGCCTTGCCGCCGACGCAGAGTTAGTGATTCTTACATTTGAAATGAGTATTGAACCGCTACCGGCTTTTAAGTGCTCGGTTATTTATCCGAAATCGCTGTTTGAACCTTCCACAGACGAGGCTGGTTCAGATTCCGAGTCCGCGGACGAAGAAACACCCGTCAAGGAAGCCGGCGCGGACGAAGTCGCCGCAGAACCGGCTGGCGAGGACGAAGCGGGCACAGAACCTGGCGCCCAGGAAGCTGCCCGCGAGGCTGCTCCTGGTCCTGCCGAAGGTTCTGCAGAAGAGGCTTCTGAGGCCAAAGCCGGCTCCGAAGGGTCTGCTGAAGAGACTGCCACCGCCGGCGCTGCCGCCCAAGCACCCAGCAGCGAGGAATCCGGCCCCGACCAAGCCGCTACTGAAGGGTCTGCCACCGAGCAGGCCCAATCCGGCCCGGAAACCACCGCAGAAGAAAGCGAGCAGCCCGCACAGGCCCAAGAGGACTCCACACAGCAGGAGCCAAGCAGCGAGCAGCGGCCAGAATCGCAGGACGAGCAGCAAGAGGCCTCCGGTCAGGCCCAGGAAGGGGAATTCGTGGGTGGGTCAGTTACCGAAGCCATTGCGAAAATGACACATTCAGCGGCCGTTTTGCCGGGCCAGTTTGCTGATAGTGCCGCCATTTTCACGGGACTGACCGCCAAGGATGTGATGACGGCCAATGTTGTCTGGGCGTCGCCCGATGCAACAGTGGAGCAGTTGTTCGCCAAAATGCAGCAGCACGACACCGCATATCTGCTGATTGGGGAAAAAGCACATTTGCAGGGCATAGTATCGAAATCTGATGTTCGCGGTGCGTTGAGTCCCTACCTGCAGTCGATGTTTTCGAAATGGCGGACCTCAATGGATATCGCCACGCTCAAAATCAAGGCACAATGGATTATGAGCCGGCCCGTTTGCAGCGTCAGACCGGAGGCAACATTGGCGTCAGTAATGCAGGGGATGAGTGAACACGGCGGTCGCTGTATGCCCGTCACCGACGAGGAGGGCAAAGTACATGGCCTTGTCACAGTGTTCGATATCTTTGGCGCCTTGCTAACCTGTACGTCTGGTGTTTCGACTGCGGGTTAAAACCGCCGAAGCGGGTTTAAACCCAACCTTTATTATCCTCCAGAACCTATTGATGCCATTCCCTAATTTCATCATCCAAATATGCTCAGGCCTTAGACAGTCTATTGACATCTAACACAACACTCCGGCGCCGTATAATTTCCCGATTCTACAATTTTTTGAAATTTTTTTCAGTAAGGTCCGATACAATAATTCGGCTGTGTCCGATAAATCTCAGGCGTGCAAGGGGGCATTTTCTCTTTTATAGGACTTTGACGAAACGTCCAATATTGTGCCCTTATATTGCCGAAAAGCGGGTTTCTGGCCCGATAAAAAAGCTTAAGAGTTTAGGTCCCGCTCCGATAATACAGGTTGTGAGCAAAAGAATCATTTTTTTTTATCGGTGTTTTTATTACGTTCCGATAAGTTGCTCACGGTGGAAATTTTGCTTCCGGTAATAAGGTCTGTTAATTGATTAGCCGGTCAATTTTATCGGATTTTTCACAAAGATTCTAACTGTGAATTGAAAGGTATTTGACAGTTGAGCGCTGCAAGTTTTATGGTTGTGGTTTTTCGTAAGGAGACAAGAATATGTTAACAATTAAGAACAACCTTATGGCGGAAAACGCCGCAAGACAATTGGGCATAAGCTATGATAATCTTGCGCGGTCTATCGAGAGGCTGTCGTCCGGCATGCGCATTAACAGCGCCATGGATGATGCCGCCGGCCTGGCTGTTCGCGAATTGATGCGTGCTGATGTCGCTGTGCTTCGGCAGGGAGCTCGTAACGCACAGGACGGTATCAGCATGCTGCAGATCATGGAAGCTGCGATGGCGTCGATTAACGATGCTCTTATCCGTATGAAGGAGCTGGCGCAACAGGCCGCCACCGGGACGTATTCCGACCAGCAGCGAAGGATTATGGACAACGAGTTTCAGGAGATGGCGGCTGAAATCGACCGTATCGCAACCAAGACCGAGTATAACACCACGGCAATGCTCGCCAGTGCAACCGGCTCTCAGGTCATTCACTTCGGGGTCAGTTCGGCAGGGGAGGAGTCAAGCATCACGGTAAATTCTATTGATGCAACGGCCGTGGCATTGGGCATTACCAGCGCTATCAACCTCACCACTACGACTAATGCCGCTACCGCACTGACCACGGTAACCACCGCGATTCAGGTAAAAGACAGTGCCCGCGCCAGCTTTGGATATTCCATGAACCGGCTCCAAAGCAGTACTGCGGTACTTAATATTCAGGCCGAGAACATGCTTGGAGCAGAGTCGCGTATTTCGGATGTTGACGTGGCCACGGAAGTGGCCGCATTAACCAGAACCCAGGTCCTGTCACAGGCAGGTGTATCGATGCTGGCCCAGGCTAACACAATGCCACAGATGGCCTTGACTCTGCTGAGAGGCTAAACCGTTAACTCAGGCTGAAATCCTTTGAAGAACCCGGCGGATGGCTGCTCTAAACAGGAGCAGCCATCTGTCTGCGCAAACCATTATCTAAACCCCGCCGTGACAAGAACTGCTGATACCCCTTCCCTGCCTATCTCTGTGCTCCCCATTTAACTTTTCATGCCCGATAAAAACCTGCAATCAGCCAAATTTATCTGGATTTTTTCGGACCTATTATTCTACAGAATCAGCGTTTTTGACACCAAAAAGCGTGCTTTTCCCAAAACCGGGCGCGGCAGGTCTTTTTATAGGACGATAAAGATCTCAAGTCGGCACAGTTACTTCCGATAATAGTCTTTGAACACAGTGGCAATCGATGATTTTATCGGATTTTTTATTTAAAAGCGTAAACGTAAAAATGTAAGAAGCTTGATTTTTCCGTTAAGTATTATTTGGTAAGGAGAATTGAGACATGTTAGCCATTAAAAACAACATTATGGCGGAAAGCGCCGCCAGGCATTTGGGGCGAGCGTATGATGCGTTGGCCACTTCGATAGAAAGGCTTTCTTCGGGTTTGCGTATCAACAGTTCGAAGGATGATGCCGCCGGCCTGGCTGTTCGGGAATTGATACGGGCGGATATCGCGGTAATTAAGCAGGGCTCCCGTAACGCCTCCGACGCCATCAGTATGTTGCAGATGTTCGAAGGTGCTCTCGCTGCCGTCGATGACGCACTCATCCGCATGAACGAACTTGCCGAGCAGGCCGCTACAGGAACGTATTCTGCACAGCAGCGGCGAATTATGGATGCCGAATTCCAGGAAATGGCTCAGGAAATCACCCGTATCGCAACGAAAACAGAGTTTAACACTGTAACTATGCTGAATAGCGCTACCGGCGTCAACACGATTCACTTTGGCTCAGGTTCCACCCTCAGCGTTAATTTCGTTGATGTCACGGCTGCGGCATTGGGCATTAACAGCGCTATCGACATCACGACTACGGCTAACGCCGCTACCGCAATGACCGCCATTGGTGCTGCCATTAGGGTAAAAGATAGTGCCCGAGCCAGTTTCGGTTACAAGATGAACCGTATTGAAAGTACCGCAACGGTGCTTGACATCCAGGCCGAGAACATGATGGCAGCCGAGTCGCGTGTATCGGACGTGGACGTTGCTACGGAAATGGCGATCATGACCAGAAACCAGGTCCTTGCACAGGCAGGTATTGCGATGCTGTCCCAGGCCAACGCGATGCCGCAAATGGCCTTGACACTATTGAGAGGATAATGTTTTACCGCAAACTGCCCGTTACACGCTTTGGCGGGGACAAGCTTCGCGGGGACAAGCTTCGGTAGAATGACAAATTGCGTTAGTATGGAGTAAATAAGATGAATGGTACAGGATTTTACGAAGAGACATCTGTAACGACCCAAAATAGGGGGCGATTGGTCGTGATGCTTTATGACGGCGCCATCAAATTCCTCAACCAGGCCGTCAAGGCCCTGCAGGCAGGCGATTTAGAGGCCAAAAGCCGAAATATCCAACGCTCAAGAGAGATTATCTTTGAATTGAACACCGTCCTTGACCTGGACGCCGGCGGCGAGGTGGCACAGAATCTCAGAAAGCTCTACAACTTCATGAACAGCCACCTTACCAAGGCAAACAGCTCCAATGACGTCCAGATGATTCGCGAGGTCATTGGCTTGTTGAAAAATCTGAATGAGGGTTGGAGAGCGGTTACCGTCTGATTAGGCCTTATAGCAATCATAAAAATTACGTGTGCCCGGCAGCAACCCACCCGTTGCGAGGCGGCAACGCGGCGAACTGTATAACCTCAAGGGCAATTACCACTCCCTTACGGTCGCGGCTCTGTTTCGAGGTAGCGCATATATTTTTTATGGTCCGTATTAGACGCCATTCGGGAGTATGCGCACAGATGCTGAGTGTAATATCTCTGGATTGTGCACTTGGGTCTGACTTCGCAGGTTAAAAATATTTTTTTCAGCAAATTTTTTTTCCACAACTTTTGCATTTTCAATATCTCCGGTACAAACACTATCGGTCGTGATCTTTGCATCTCCTTTTTCGCACAACAAACTCTTCAAGTGCGTTGCTCATTTGTCGATAATTCCAAGTGGCACAGTTCCGGCGTGGTTTGAACCGCGCTTTTCTGAAGCCAGCGTATTGTACCTTAGAGGTCCTGACAGGGGCAACTTAACATTTTGTTGAAGGAGTTAAGAACATGTTAGCAATTAAGAACAACATTATGGCGGAAAACGCCGCAAGGCAATTGGGTACCAGCTACGATGCTCTTGCCCAGTCTATCGAGAGGCTGTCATCCGGCTTGCGCATTAACAGTGCCAAGGATGACGCCGCCGGCTTAGCTGTTCGCGAATTGATGCGGGCTGATATCGCTATGATTAAACAGGGTGCCCGTAACGCCCAGGACGGCATCAGCATGCTGCAGACCATGGAAGGTGCGATGGGGGTGATTGACGAGGCTCTTGTCCGTATGAAAGAGTTAGCCGAACAGGCCGCTACCGGGTCGTATTCTACGCAGCAGCGAAACATTATGGACAGCGAGTTTGGTCAGTTGCGGGATGAGATCACCCGTATTGCGACCGGAACTGAGTTTAACGAAACAGTTATGCTCAACAGTGCAAGCGGTTCGTCAACAATCCACTTCGGTGTTGATTCAAGTGGTACCGCTTCGAGCATCGATGTCAATAGCGTTGATGTAACAGCCGCGACGTTGGGCATTGGCAGCGCCACCCTCACGAGTACGACTAATGCCGCTGCCGCACTGACCTCGGTAACCACCGCGATTAAGGCAAAAGACAGTGCCCGTGCGAGCTTCGGTTACTCTATGAACCGTCTTTCAATGAGTAGCAACGTGCTTAATATTCAGGCCGAGAACCTGATGGCAGCGGAGTCGCGTGTTTCAGACGTTGATGTCGCCACGGAAATGTCCACACTGACCAGAAACCAGGTTCTGGCACAGGCAGGTGTGGCGATGCTGGCGCAGGCCAACTCGATGCCTCAGATGGCCTTGACTCTGCTGAGATAATCCCGGTCAGGTATTTAACCATAGTGCTTTATCGGTGGATGGCTGCGCTGTTTGGCGCAGTCATCTGCTGAAGACGCACGATGACCGCAAGTCAGCGAGTGACGCAGCGCGGCGAATGGCGAATCCTGCCGGGCGGTAATCTGAAACCGTATGCTTATTACGGAGCGGCACAATGAATGGACTCGATGTTTACCAGCAGACAGCGGTAACGACCCAGAATAAGGGCCGGCTGATTGTAATGCTTTATGACGGGGCGATAAAGTTCCTGAAGCAGGCAGTTGGCGATTTAGCGGCAAAGGATTACGAGGCCAAGGGCCGCAATATCGCAAAGGCCCAGGACATCATCGTCGAATTGAACACCGTACTCGACATGGATGCCGGCGGCGAGGTGGCTCAGAACCTCCGAGGCCTTTACAACTTTATGAACAACCATCTAACCCAGGCCAACGTCAAGTGTGACACCCAGATGATTCAGGAAGTCATTAGTCTGCTCGAAGAGCTGAATCAAAGCTGGCGTGCGATTACCCGTTGATGTTAAAGCCGGCTGAGCGGTCACCGCTCGATTGTGAATAGCCCCGGTCCAAGGCGAGCAGTCACATTGCAGGAAGACCGTTCGTGAATTCTCCATTTCTGTTTGGTCCACGGAATTGCCGGATGCCCTGCTAAAACAGGAGTGCTTCGGCGAAGAGTTCTCGGAAGCTCGGGTCGCCTGCGGTTTCGACGTATTCAATTTTTTTGACCAGCTTGCCGCAAAGCTGACGGCACCGCGTGCTCACTAACACCATTCGAGCACCCACAACAGCGGCGTTGCCGACAAAATGAATTTTCTCAGGCCCCACGTCCGGCAGCAGCCCTATCCGCAATGCGCTTTGGCGCCGGATATAATTGCCGAACGCCCCAGCGAGCAATATCCGCTCAATGTCTTTATCTTCAATACCCGCCTTTTTCTGCAGCAACTGGAGTCCCGCACGAATCGCCCCTTTTGCAAGCTGCGTCTCGCGCACGTCCTGCTGCGTCAGGACAACCGGATCGTTGGCATTGTCTTTATTGTAAGCCAAGACAAATGCCCGCTGCCCTTCGTGTTTGACAAGTCTGGCCGATATTTTTTTCGCCAACCCGCCTTTGATCTTGTCGGGCTCAACAAAGCCACCCGACCTGTCAACCAGGCCGAGATTCAGCAGCACGGCAACAGCATCTATCAGGCCGCTGCCGCATATAGAGCGCGGCGTGCAGTCTCCGATTACCTCCAGTTCAATATCGTTGTCCGCTACAATTATCTGCTCGATTGCCCCGGCTACGGCCCTGCTCCCACAGCTTATCCGAGCACCCTCGAACGCAGGCCCCGCCGCGCAGCTTGTTGCATACATCTTGTCTTTCGTACCCAGAAGAAGTTCCCCGTTAGTACCTATATCCACAACGAGCGTGATTCTCTCTGCCGTGTCCATCCCCACCGCCAGCGCCGCCGCCACCGTGTCAGAGCCTATGAAGCCGGCGATATTCTCAACCGTATGCACATTACCCGACGGGTTCATGTTCAGATTCAAATGTGCAGCGTCGCGGTCTTGCGCCTCGGCCGAATGAGCCTTGTAAGGGGCCTGCCCAAGCTGCTTGACCGGAAACTTGAGAAACAGGTGGTTCATTGTGGTATTACCCACCGCAACCACTTCGCAAATATCCCACGGTGTGATATCGGTTTCTTCGCAAAGCTCGCCAATCAGCGAACCTACACTCTCTATGATAGCTCCGTGCAGTTCTTCTAATCCGTCTTCGTTCTGGGCGTGAGCAATCCTGCTGATAACGTCGTCCCCCCACCTGGTCTGCGGATTTACAGCCGCTGCCGTTGCCTTACAACTGCCGTCCGCCAAATCCATAAGGTTTGCAACCACGGTGGTTGTTCCGACATCGAGCGCCACACCGAACATACCCGCGGCTGGGTCCTTGAACTCCGGAAACTTTTTGCGAATAGCCGGTCCTATCGTGATTCCCCTGTCCATGCCGTGCGCCAATATTCGCGGCTCGAAAAACCTTGTCTGCGCCGGGACAATTATTTCAAGGTCGCGTTGTACGCGGTGCTGACATGCCAGCACCTTTTGACCGTTGGCCTCGATCTCAACCATGCACTTACCGCACGTGCCCATGCCCCCGCAGACGGTGTTTAAGATTAATCCGGCCCGGCTTGCCGCCTCTAAGACAGTAGCTCCGCCGTGCACCAATATAGTAGGCCCGTCCGGTTTAAAGATTACTCGGTACTGCCTCATCTATACTCCGCTGAAGAAATCAGCAATAAAACAAAGGTGGGCTTTGACCTGCTCCCGCCCGCTCCTTTACCGTGCCAAAACTCAAATCAGCCGGTTCATCATCCATGCCTTGAACCGCCTGACCATCTTAACATCCAGCCGTTGTTTTAACTGATTTTGTGTCGAACCTTCCAGCGGGCGCGTCTCTTCTTGCTGCCCACCTTCCGCCGGCGTCTTGGTTTTGCCATTCATTTCTCCAAAAACGGTTCCAATTACCCTTTACAAAATACTACTATCCGGTATAATATGTGGTATTATACAGAAAAGCAAGAGACGGTTAAGAATTTTTTTGCCCAAATTTGGGGTGCTCAGATGATTCAGTGTAAAGACTGTGAATTTTACGAGACCGGGCCCGACGGCCGCAGGGTATTCAAGTGCGACCCCTTCAGCAACATCAAGGAGCCCGAATGCCTGGCTAAGTGGCAGCTTCTACGCCTTGACGCCCTCGTCGCCGCTCATCGGGGCCTTTTGAGCTGGTATGAGAGGATGGCGCCTATGCAGGACCAAATCTTCAAGTACGTCCAGCGGGAATTAGACGACATCAACGAGGCCGAACGCTGGAAAGTGCCTGACGAAGACGATGACGACGACAAGGAAAAGGACGACTACGTGTAAGCCATCGATGATTTGATAGCATATC
>Ga0114922_10005716_pt1 | contig 11458 bp, 6 predicted proteins | sample AartaG_FD_100975 | JGI IMG/M metagenome (GOLD analysis project Ga0114922, IMG submission 100975) | Deep subsurface microbial communities from Aarhus Bay to uncover new lineages of life (NeLLi) - Aarhus_00045 metaG | ecosystem: Environmental > Aquatic > Marine > Oceanic > Sediment | place: Aarhus...
CCCATCTGTTCAAGCAGCAGGGCAAGCTGGTCACCTACAACGACGTTCTGAGGTTCAACCACCTGATCGGGACGGCGTTGATCGAGAACAGTGGTCGGCGATTGAGTGATAGGGAAGTCAAAGGCCTCATCACGCCCGATCCGGCCACGGAATACGACAGTTTCATCACTCGCACGTTCGCCGATGTCTACTTCACCGGGGAGGAGAATCGCTGGCTGGACGTGGCGGCTCAGAACGTCGAGCGTTGGCAGGATCCGTACGGCCGGGCGGTAGCCTGCTACGCGCTGTTTCAATCCTGCACCGCCAAGCGGCCGTACAACCTCTTCCACCGCAAGAATCTCTACATGCGCACGGCCCAGGTGGGTCGCAGCTTCGGAAACAAAGCCACCTGGGACCGGGATTTCGCCGAGCACTTCCGGGCCCACGTGCGCCAGGCCAACGAGGCCGTCTTCGACAACGGCCGGGCCTGTCGGGCTTTGAACCTGGACGCCCTGGAGGTTCCCGGCCATTTCGATCTGGTATACATCGACCCGCCGTATGTCTCAGCCCGGAACGTCGGCGTTGACTACCATGCCTTCTACCACTTCCTGGAAGGTCTGACGGATTACGGCCATTGGTCCGAGCGAATCGACTACGATTCGAAGCACCGGCGCTTGAAGCCGGTGGCCAATCCCTGGACCGGCGCCGACACGAACGTCGAGGCCTTTCGCCGGGTCTTTCACCGCTTCGCCGACTCGATCCTGGTAGTCTCCTATCGCAGCGACGGCTGCCCCAGCGTCGAACAGCTCCGCGAGCTGCTGGGCGAAGTGAAACCCAGAGTCCGGGTGGCCACGGTGGAGCGGTACCAGTACGCGCTGTCGAAAAACCGCAGGTCCCAGGAAGCTCTGCTCATCGGCCGATAGCACGCCGGTCAGGCCCAGCGAACCGGCGCCGGCGGCACGGGGGTGGTTCCCGGCCCGTTGCCGGGGACCACAGACCTCCGGTCTTGACCCGGCAAATGGGGACGGCTACTTAATACGACAGCGCGAGGCATTCACAATTGTGTAGCGGCCGACCTCCGAGTCGGCCGTGGAGACCCAGAACGGCCGACTCGGAGGTCGGCCGCTACGCACGAGACAGCGACCTTGCGCTGTGTAATTGCCCGGCGGCCGGGGTGGTATGACCCCGGCCGGGCGACAGGATTACGGCATAAAGACCTCATGCGGAGGATGAAACCATGGCACGCGTAGCTGTTTGCCTTTCGGGGTGTGGGTTTTTGGACGGATCGGAGATTCACGAGGCGGTCTTCACGTTGTTGGCTTTGGACCGGGCCGGGGCGGGGATCGTCTGCTGCGCGCCGGACCAGATGCAGGCCCGCGTGGTCGATCACCGCACGCAGAAGGAAGTCCCGGCCAAGCGGCGGAACGTCTTGACCGAATCGGCCCGGATCGCCCGAAGCGAGATCAAGCCGCTGTCGGCCGTGCGGGCGGCGGACATCGACGCCCTGATCTTTCCGGGCGGCTTCGGAGCGGCCAAGAACCTGTGCACTTTCGCCGACAATGGTCCTGATTGCACCGTTGATCCGGAGGTGGAGTCGCTGGTCAACGATATGATCGAGGCCCACAAGCCCATCGGGGCGATCTGCATAGCGCCGGCCATGCTGGCCCGGATCGTGGGGAAGAAGAAGATAGCCGCCAAAATGACCATCGGAAACGATCCGGGCACGGCGGCGGCCATCAACCGCATGGGGGCCAAGCACTGCGAATGTCCGACCACCGAGATGGTCTCGGACCCGGAGCACAAGGTGGTGACCACGCCGGCGTACATGACCGGCAAAGGGCCGGCCGACGTGTGCGCCGGGATTGAGAAGCTGGTGGCAGAGGTGTTGCGGATGGTCGGCTAGGCGCAAGACGGTTCACTTAAGGCACCTCAAACTGACCGATTCTGTCGGACGAAACAACCGTAATCCCATCGAGCCGCGAGCTTTAGCTCGCGCGGAGCAGCGAGCAGAAATCACTCCCCCGACCCGTGTGAAGCACCGCGCGAACTGAAGTTCGCGGCTCGCAACGCCGAGAATCGGTCAGTTTGAGCAAGCCACGTAAAGTGAACCGTATTGCGGCTAGGCGGAGCGTTCGACGCGGACCATCAACCCTGTTGACGATCGCGACGGGCGAGAGCCCGCGGCGGGTGTGTGGTTGGGACCGTTGACAGGTCAGGCAGCACACCTATACTGCGCCCGCCGGTGTGGCGCGGGCGGCGGCGCGGAACTTCCCGTGTGACCAAAGGTTGAGGTTGCGGCGGCTTCGAGTCTGATGCGGGTACCCTGGCACATTGCGGCGGTCCTGGCGGTATTGGCTTGGCCGGCGATCGCCGCCGCTCAGTCCCTGACCCCGCTTGGGGACCAGGTTCAAGAGCCGCTGTTGCCTACGGGGATCAGCCGGGGTGACGTGGAGCTGTTCGGCCGGCGCGTCTACCTGTTTCAAGCCGACGATGGGGCCGAGGTCATCCACGTGGTGGGCGACTTCGATCTCCACCTGGGCAGGCGGCCCTATCTCTCCGGTCGTGAAGCCGTCGTCTGGATGACGCGGGCCAGCTACCAGGACGTCGCCTATCAGCGGTTCGAGATCTTTCTGCGGCATAGGGCCCGGGTGACCGAGAGCGCCGGGACGGTGACCACGGGGCCGGTGCTGTTCGTAACGCTCAACAGCAGCGGAAAGGTAAGCATCGAGGCCGACGACACCACGAGAACCTCATCGGTTGACAGCCCGGTGTATCAGGAAGGGGCCCGGATTCGTCGGCTGATCGCCTCGGGACGAACGGAGGACATCGAGGTCGAGCCCGCGCTGCAGGTCATTGACTTCGAAGCGGCCGAGCGGGCTGCAGAGCCGGTGGTCCGGCCGTACGTGCACCGCCGTTGGCGAGTTTTTGAGTACGCCAAACTCGACGATCGGCCAATCCTGACGGCGACCTACATAAGCCTGGTCCAGGGTGACACGAGCGGAGGACCACCGCTCGAGCTCCGGGCCGATGCAGGCGTCGTTTTCTTCGCCCCCGAGACGCCTGAGCCGGAGGAGACGACGCCGGACATCCTGGAACCACCGCGCGATCTGCGGGATGAAGGAGCGCAGCCGGGGGCTCTGGACCTGCCAACGTCACCCACCGATGAAACGTTTGCGGAGTTGGAAATCGAAGCAGTGTATCTCGAAGGCGACGTCGTCGTGACCCGCGGGGAGCGGATGATTCGCGCCTCGCAGCTTTACTACGATCTGGCTAACGACCGGGCCCTGATCCTGGACGCCGTGGCCCGGGCGATCGAGCCCACCCGCGGGGTGCCCATTTACGTCCGGGCCGAACAGGTGCGGCAGTTGTCGCGCACCGAGTACGCAGCCTGGAACGCCAAGATCACCACCAGCGAGTTCTTGTCCCCCCATTATCACATTGGGGCCCGTAAGGCGCGCTTTACGGACCGGACTTCTCGCAGTGCGGCGGGCGTGGCTGCCGGACTACGGGCCGGAACCTACGAGATGCACCACGCCACGTTCAACCTCGGCGGGTTTCCACTGCTGTATTGGCCGTACACGCGGGGTGATTTCAAGGAGGGCGAGACCACCATCCGCGGCGTGCGCACAGGATACAGCAGCGACTTCGGGGCCACCTTCGAGACCGAGTGGCACTTATTCAACGTGATGGGGGTGGAAAGGCCGCCGGGGTTCGACGGCACCCTGCGGCTGGACTACTACACCGAGCGCGGGCCGGGGGTCGGCATCGACCTGGACTATGAACGCGACGACTACTTCGGTCTGTACCGGGGTTACTATGTCCACGACGACGGTCAGGACAACCTGGGGCGCTTCCGCGACGAAGAGCCGGACACCCGGCATCGCGGCCGCACCACCTTGCGTCACCGCCATTACCTGCCGGACGACTGGCAGCTCACGCTGGAAGCGTCTTACATAAGCGATCGCGGCTTCTTGGAAGAGTACTTCGAGAACGAGTTCGAGGAGGGCAAGGACCAGGAGACGCTGCTCTACCTCAAGAAGCAGAAGGACAATTGGGCGTTAACCGGTCTGGCCCAGTGGCGCATTCTCGATTGGCTTACGCAGACCGAGCACCTGCCCGACTTCACCTTCCGTCTGGTGGGTGAGTCCCTGGCCGACCGGGCCACCTTCTTCAGCGAGAACCGGGCCGGTTTCGTCCGCTATCGGCCGGGCGAGCGGGAGCTGCTCGAATACCTCTTTCTCAAGCCGCGGGAGGATTCGTCGGGAACCGTGGGTCGGGCGGATTCCCGTCAGGAGATCGAGCTGCCGCTCACCCTCGGGCCGGTCAGACTGGTTCCCTTCGCGTCGATCCGCGGGTCGGTGTGGGATGATTCGCCGGAGTCGGGCGGAGTGCAGCGCGTCCTGGGCACCGCCGGCGTGCGGAGCAGTATCTACCTTTCGCGCGTGTTCCCGGACGTGCGCAGCCAACTGCTGGACATCGATGGGATTCGGCACATCATCAAGGGCGACGTGACGGCTTGGATGGCCGCCGACAACCGCGGCTCCGACGATCTCTTCCCCTTCACCGCCAACGTCGAGGACCTTGACGAGATCGACGGGGTGACAGTCGGGCTGCGGCAGCGGTGGCAGACGCGCCGCGGCGGTCCGGGGCGGCGGCGCACCGTCGATGTGGTGATGTTGGACCTGGAACTGGGCGTGTTCAACGACGCCCAGAGCCATGAGACGACCAACGGTTTCGCCTCGTACTCGCGGCCCGAGAACAGCATCTCTCGCAACTACCTCAACGCGGCCGTCAACTACCGCGTCAATGATGCCACGGCCCTGCTGTCCGAGGCGAACTTCGATCTCAACGACCAGGAACTGGACATCTTCAACGTCTCACTAGCCGTCGAGCGCGATCCGCGCTTCAGCTATCTGCTGGGTTACCGCTACATCAACGAGATCGATTCGTCGCTGCTGGTCTGCGGTGCGAACTACCGGATCAGCGAGAAGCACACCCTGGCCCTGCGCGAGTCGTTCGACCTGGACCGGGGCCAGACGCAGGAGTTCACCCTGGGGTTCATCCGCAAGTTCCCCCGCTGGTATGTCGGTCTGAGCGTGGACCTCAACGAGGCCGACGACGACTTCGGCATCTCACTTTCGGCTTGGCCGGAAGGTCTGCCGCGTGCGGCGTTGGGTTCGCGGCGCTTCACCGGCCTGGCCACTTCGACGGGCATCCGGCCGGAATAAGTGCGTACGGAGAATCACTCAGGCTCGTAGGACAGGTGGAGTCCGCCGCAGGCGGCGACACCTGCCGCCGGTCAAAGGCAGGTCTGCTGCCTCGACCTGCCTCGCCAGGCCGACGGCAGGGCCGATAGACTCGTGATTTACGTAAGATTCGCGTCAGGAATCGCAAACAGAGACGGGGAGTGTTTCCGCTGGTATCCTTCCGGGAGCGCATGCCCAGCCCGTAGACGCTCCGCTCGCACGCTGGGCGTCGGGAGGTAAAGCTATGTCACCGTGTATGCACCTCAGTGCCAGGTTCGCCCAGTCGGCGGTCTTCTTGCTGGCTGGAGAGATTCTATATGCTTATCCGGCGGCGGCGGCGGATCCGAAGCCGCCGGAGCCGAATCCCGCCGATCCGGTTAACTACATCGAGTGGTTAAACGAGACATTCGGTGGCGACATCGAGGACAACGCGTACGACGAATACCAGAAGGCGTACGAGCGCCTGGAACCCTTTGACGGCGATTGGGCCCCTGCGCTGGACGGCCCCTGGTCGGACAACGAGGACCTGTCCGACTGGCTGGCCGCCAACCGTAGGAGCCTGGCCAAATTCCGCGAAGCGTCCCGCAAGGGCGACTGCTTTCTCAGCCTCGAGCCCCGGGAGCCGAGCGGTGATCCCCGGATGGATCCTTGCCTCGCGTTCGCTGCGCTGCCCACGCTCAAGGCACATGCAAACGCGGTGAAGGGGCTCATCGCTGAAGGATACAGGGCCTGGGCGAACGGAGACCAAACACGTCTCCCCGAGCACTGTATCGTAGTCCTCCGCTCCGCGCATCATCTGGACAACAGCCCGACGCTCGTCGGGCGTTTGGTCGGCATAAGCTGCGCGGCGAAGGCCTACAGAGCTCTGCGGCAGGCACTCAAGCTCTCGGATGATCCTGCTACGCTCGCCGAGCAAATCCTGCCCGAACTCGATCGCGCCGATCCGGCGTTACCGCCGTTTGCGGAAGCGTGCGGCTTTGAGCGCCTTGTGGCCTGGGACCTGTGCCAGCGGTTGTTTGTCCCGGCAAAAAGGGGAACGTGGATACTTCACCCGCCCGCCGTCAAGGGGGTCGCGCAGATGGGGTTGCCCGGCGTGAGCAGGAATAACCTGAAAAGGATGGCCGAAATCGGGTTCGACGAGACGCTACGTGAGATTGACACCTACTTCGAGGCGCTGGAGCGTTGGAGCGACACGCCGTACCACCTCGCAGCCGAGCGGGCGGACCGCCTTGATCGCATGGTCGCAGAGAGTGAAAACCCATTCATAAGAACGTTTCTCGCGTCGCTCACCTGGGCCCGGACGCTTCACGAGAAGCTCACGGCAGATCGACGGGCCACGCATCTGATCACCCATCTGTTGGCGTATCGCGCCGAGCACGACAGATTCCCAAGGAAGCTCAGTCAACTCGACTTACCCGACCTGGACAAGCTGCGGATCGACCCTTTCAGAGGCCGCGACTTCGTATACCGGCGAAAGGGCGAGACCTTTACGCTGTACAGCGTCGCCGAGAACCTCAAGGACGACGGCGGCAGGCACGATGAGAAATGGGCGCACGGCGACTTCGTCTTCTGGCCGGTGCAGGATTAGCGAAACGCGGTTGGGCAAGATCATCGGCTTATTGTGCAGCGCGCACGCCGAAGCGGACGGTCTCGGTGGCGTCGTCGATACGAAGGATGACGATCTCGTAAGCCCGGCCGGAGCGGCCCTCGACCCGGACTCGGTGCTGGGGCCGCCAGTCCTGGACCTTCTTGATCCGTTTGCGACCCAGGTAAACGTGCATGTCGGCGTCGGGCCCGGGGTCGGTGTCTTTGACCTTGACGAGGATGCCGTCGATGGTCTCGACCATCTTTCGGAAACGCCGGTCTTTACGGCTGACGGTGGCGATCAGCAGGTAGCCGCCGTCCCGATCGTGCGGTCCGCCCGGCCGCGGCGCAGGGCGATGCTCCGACGAGGCCCGGTGACGCCCGGCCGCGGATGGCTCGGCCGTCTGCTGCGAGCCCGCTTTCGGTTGCAGCGGTTGCTCGAAAACCGCCGGGGTTTGGGCCGCCGGGGATGATTCGGGCGGTTCGTCCGGTTCGGGCCTCGACTGGGCAGCCCCATCGTCACCGAGAGCGACCCGATCGCCCGGTGGTCGCTGGCGGCGGCCCGGGGCGGGCGGCGGCGGCCCTTTGACGACCAGGGCGGTTTGGCCGCCGAGCAGGTAGGCGCGGCGGGCGTCGGCGGTCTGGGCGGGGTGATCCCGCTCGAGCTTGCGGATGAGTTCGGCGGCTGAGGGGTGGTCCGGGCGGATGGTCAGGACGTGCATGAGGTGTTTCCAGGCGGTCTCGTAGTCGCCGGCCTGCAGGGCCTGATGGGCGCGATTCTCCCAGTATCGCGAAGCTCCCGGAGCGACACGGGCGATCCCGGCGGCGAAGGAGCGGCTCGAGGGTCGTCTCCCGGCAGCCTGGCAGTAGAGGTCGTAAGCAAGGTGGTATCGGCCGGCGCGTTCATGCCGCTGGGCGCGGTGCGCGGTTCGGGAGGGGCCGCAACCGGCGGCGGTGCAGATCGCCAGGATCGCCAGGATCGCGAGGATGAGCGTTCGTAGCTGCCAGGGCATGGTTTGCCACCGGGTTCGCACCCCGCTCGAAGCCCGGGTTTCGCCAAGCCTGGGCGTTACCGCGGGAAAACCCCGACTACGTCGTCCGACAGATCGTACTCCACTGGCCACAGATTGCGAGGCCGGTTGACGACGCTGCGGTGGAAAAGTAGAAAGACCTGAAGGAGAGAAACGGGCCCGGTTTGTAGGAAGGCCTCATGTTCGAGTCACTTACGGATCGGTTCAACGACGTCTTCCGCGGCATCCGCGGCGTGGGCCGGGTCACAGAAGAGAACGTGGCCCAGGTGATGCGCGAAATCCGCACCGCGCTGATCGAGGCGGATGTCAATCTGGAGGTCGCCCGGGAGTTCTGCGCCGAGGTCCAGAAGAAGGCTATCGGCGAGGAGGTCATCAAGACGCTCAAGCCGGACCAGTTGATGGTCAAGATCGTCCGCGACGAACTGGTGCGGCTGATGGGCCCGGTAGACCCGCGGATACCGTTCGTTGCCCCGGGGCCGACGGTCCTGCTGATGGCCGGGTTGCAGGGCAGCGGCAAAACCACCACCTGCGGGAAGCTGGCCAAGCACGTCATGGGCAGCGCCAAGCGCCCGCTGATGGTGGCGGCCGACCTGAAGCGGCCGGCGGCGATCGACCAGCTCGAAGTGGTCGGCGGGCAGATCGGCTGCCCGGTCTATACCGAGCGCGGGCACTTGAACGCGGTCAAGGTGTGCCGCAACGGGATCGCCGAAGCCCGCAAGACGGACCGGGACGTGGTCATCCTGGACACGGCCGGTCGTCTGGCCATCGACGAGGAGATGATGGGCGAGGTGGCCAGGATCGCCCAGGTGACCAATCCGCATCAGATTTACCTGGTGTTGGATGCTATGACCGGCCAGGACGCGGTGGCGACGGCCAGGGCCTTCAACGAGCGGCTGGAGCTGGACGGCTGCATCCTGACCAAGTTCGACAGCGACACGCGCGGCGGAGCGGCGCTCTCGGTCAAGAAGGTCACCGGCAAGCCCATCAAGTTCATGGGTGTCGGCGAGAAGCTGGAGAACCTCGAGCCGTTTCACCCCGACCGCATCGCCGGCCGCATCCTGGGCATGGGCGACATGCTCACCCTGGTCGAGCAGGCCCAGCAGCAGTTCGACGCCGCCGAGGCCAAGAAGCTCGAGGCCAAGATGGCCAAGGGCACCATGACGCTCGACGACTTCCTGGGCCACATGAGAAAGCTCAAGAAGATGGGCTCCATGAAGAGCATCATGAAGAAGATCCCCGGCCTGAGCAGCGAGATGGGGGACATGGAGATCGATGACGGGGAGCTGGTTCAGATGGAGGGGATCATCCACTCCATGACCCGCAAGGAACGGACCAATCCCAACATCATCGACGCCTCGCGCCGCCGACGGATCGCCCGCGGGTCCGGCTGCGATCCGCAGGACGTCAGCGGTCTGGTCAAGACCTTCGGCCAGATGCGCGACGCGATGAAAGCCATGGCGGGCATGAACATGATGCAGCGGATGAAGTTCGGTTCGCAGTTGTCCAGGATGGCGGTGGGCGGCGGAATGCCGAAGTTCAAATCCTCGACGACGGTCCGAAAGCGGCAGTTGAGCAGGAAAGAACGCCGCAAGGGGCGCAAAGGGCGAAAGCGATAGCGCCTGGCGCGCGAGAGTGTTGTCCGGGGCCTCCGTCACCCGTGGGTCAGGGACAAGCTCGGGCTTATTGACCCCGCAATTTCATGAATTGTCCGTACTGCGACTACCTGCTGTTCAACCTGCCCCAGCCGGTCTGTCCGGAATGCGGGCGGCCGTTCGACGTCTGCGCTTTCCGGTTCGAGCCGCAGGCGGTGCATTTTGCCTGTCCCGCCTGCGGTCAGGAATACGTCGGCAACGACCAGCGCGGCCTGCCCTGGCCGCGGCAGTTCAACTGCGTCAAGTGTAATACGCCGGTTAATGCCAGCTCGATGCAGGTGATTCCGCAGAGACCGGACGCGGCAGGTGTGTTCGGGGCGGCTGGCTCGTCACCCTGGCAGAAGCGCAAGTGGATCGGGCTGTGGCCGGCCTGGTGGCGCACGGTCAAGATGACCATGATGAGGCCGACGGAGTTCTTCCAGGCTCACCGCGAGGAGTCGAACGCTGAAGCGTATCGCTTCGCGGTAATGACCTCCTATCTCGGGCCCGGGATTGGAATGGCGTTGATCGCGCTTTTCTGGGTTTCTTGCAGCCTGTTCCTCCCTGGTGCCCGGGGCGGACCACCCCTGGGGCTCTTGGCGGCTTGCATGTGGATCGCGGCGATGCTCGTTCCAGCCGTCATTCCTCTGCTGGAGGGCGTCTTCACCGGAGGGTTGATTCACCTGGCCCTGGTGTTTCTGGCTCCCAATCGCCGTTCGTTCGGGCACACCTATCGCCTGGCCCAATACAGTCTGGGCCCCATGATTCTCTGTGCGATACCGCTGGGCGCGGACAGTGTGGGGCAGATCTGGTCCGTGGTAACAACTGTGATTGCAGTCCGCACGGTACATCGGGTTAGCGGCTGGGTGGCGGCGGTAGCGGTGCTCTGGCCGTTGATGCTGGCCGCCGGCGCGGGTATTGCGCTCCTGGTCTATGTGACGACTGTATGACTCTTGCCGGCGGCCTACTCGGGCGCCGTTTCAAGGGCCACGAGCTCCGCAGCCGTGTAGATGGGGATGGGGTCAACACCGCCGGCCTGTAGATTGATCTCGCGGGCTCGGACGCCGACGAACCGGCCCATGTAGTCCGTCACGTCGATGTCCGAGTCGGCCGGGACCTCAACGTAGCCGATCGTGCGCGGTACGGCGGAGCCGGGATCGTCCAGGCGGAAACGCTGCGGGCCGACCGGCGAGTCGTAGATGGCGCTGTAACGCAGCTCGCCTTCGGCGTCGAAGCCCTCCTCGATGAGCGGCGCTGTCGGTCGGATGTTTGCCCGGGCGGTCAGGGCGGCTTTGCGGTCGGTCTTGACCTGCTCGCCCAATTGGCGGACGCGGACCACGGCTTCGATCGTCTCGATCATGTCGCCGATCTGGGCGATGCGTGTGGCGGCGTAGACCGCGGTAAACTCGTCGATGTTCTGGTTGGCCAGCGGGGTGAAGCGGCCGATGATCGGTTGGAGGTCGCGGCGGAAGAGGGGTTTGGCCAGTTCAGCCTTGAGATCGGCGTCGAGCTGCTCGATCCGGGCTCGATACTCTTTGATCCTGGCCTTCACCGCGGCCAAGCCCGGCCCTTCCGGCCCGGCTGTTCCGGGCGCGTCCGTGCGAGGTTTCGTCGCTGGAGCTGCGCTGTCCGTAGTGAGCAAGGCTTCTTTGCCGGCGGCTTCCAGTTTGAGCAGTGCTTCGGGAACGCGTTCGACGTACTGGCCCGAAATCCAGAGCTTCACCCCGGCGGGGGGAACGATCTTGTAGTAGCCCTGGCGGTCAACGCCGAACTCGCCCGCGTGACCGAGGATATCAACTACAGCTCCCTTGGAGAGCTTCGCCTGCGAGGCATAGTACTGATTGGGTTGCAGGAGAGAACCGGCTCTGACGCGGACGTTGTCGCCGTTGACCACGCCGTGCACGCCGTGCACGCCGTCACCGGGATCCACGTAGGTGTCCGCGATCAGGCTGTAGCACCCCTCGGGTGGGACGATGGCCAGCCAGTC
>Ga0114922_10005717_pt1 | contig 11458 bp, 8 predicted proteins | sample AartaG_FD_100975 | JGI IMG/M metagenome (GOLD analysis project Ga0114922, IMG submission 100975) | Deep subsurface microbial communities from Aarhus Bay to uncover new lineages of life (NeLLi) - Aarhus_00045 metaG | ecosystem: Environmental > Aquatic > Marine > Oceanic > Sediment | place: Aarhus...
GTCGAGATAGTCAAAGAAGCAGAGAACAGCTTTGCCGCGGAGAAATCCGGCGACGCTTAATAGGCCATAAGGTTTTAGCCAGAAATCATAGGCGGCAAAATCATAGACAGGCGGATTTACAAGGAGGATTTTTGGAGCCATTTTTTAATTACTGTCTGTATTGAAATTATCGGCGGCCGGTGTTTCTGAAGGTTCGGTGGGGGTTTTTCCTCTTTTTTCTTTTGGCTGATGCTTCCATCTTCGGTGCAGCCACCAGTACTGTGTTGGGTCTTCGCGGATGAAATCTTCGATTGCTTTGGTGTATTCTTCGGTTACCCATTTGATGGGGTCGTCTTTTTGTGCCCATTCCTCCGGGAAAATCAGTCGATTGATTGCGATTTCAAAGAAAAACCGGTTATCAAGTCTCCTGCTGTAAGCTATGCCTATGGGTATATTATTTGTGATGGCGAGTAAGGCGATGCTCTTGTATGTGCTTGCTTTTCGGCCGAAGAAATCGACAAAAATTCCCTTTTTGCCGGCATCCTGGTCAACAATAAAGCAGAGGGTAGAGCCGCTCGCAAGCAAGTCAGACATTATTTCGGCGGCGCCTTTTTTATCTATTATTTTCTGTCCGACCCGCTGGCGGATTTCGTAGAGATAGTTGTTGATAAATTTGTTATCGAGCGGGCGTGCGATGCTGTAGGTGTTAAAACCGAACAGGCCGAGCACATATCCCATAATTTCAAAGTTTCCGTAATGGCCGGTGAGAAGCATTAGACTCTTTCCCTCGTGTATCAGCCATTTGACCCTTTCGATGTTTTTGTAACGTGAGTAATCCCTCCAGTTGTGTTTTTTTGCGAGCCGTGGCGTGAATATAATATCGACTGTCAGCATAACGATGTGCTCGAAGCTTCTTTTTCCGGTTTGCCAAATCCACTGCTCGCTTTTGTGCGGGAAACTTGCACGTAGATTGTCCAAGGCCCGCTTTCGCCCGCGGTGGTAGTACTTCCATAAGAGCCGGCCGAGAAAACAAGCAAACTTGAGAACGGTTTCGACATTGAACAAAAGAAGAAACATCATAAGAATGCGCAGCGCAAGATAGATAAGCCAATCTTTGACGGGATTAGTTTTTTTCTTTTTAGCCTTTTTTTGCTCTGTCATAAGCATACTTTACTTAATTTGGCGATGAAAGGATACGGTAAATCTCCACAGTGCTTGCCTTCTGGCCGGCCTGCGGTCAGGGTCGGTAGCGAAACGGTCTGCCTGCCTTATACCGCTCAAGATACAACTGGCTTTGCTTTATCTGAGCAGCAGAGCCATTCTGTGATTTTGTCAAAGTCAGGGCTTTTGTTGCGATTTCTACAGCTTCTGTGAATCTGCCGGCTTCAGCGTAGGCAGCGGCGAGTGTATTGAGAAATGTCGGTGTCTGATAGTTTGTAACATCGCAGATGCGTTCGGCCAGTTCGACGGCCCTGGGGCCGTTGCGCAAGTTGTCTTTGGGGCATGTCGCCAGCAGCCAGGCCAGGTTATTCATCGCCATTGTATTATCGGGGGCTGTCTCAAGGGCTTTTTCGTAATTGGCAATGGCCTGGTCGAGTTTGCCCTGTCCTAACAAGACCTTGCCAAGGTTAATGCGGGCATTGATTTGGGTATTGACATGGTCAATTATATAATCGGCAAACTGCTCTGGTTTTATGCTGATAGCCCGCTCGTATTCTGCTGCGGCTTTGTCCAGCTTACCTTGTGTCAGGAAAACATTGCCAAGATTGTAGTGGGCCTCGACGTGGTTGGGATTGATACGGATTTCATATTCGAATTCGACCCTGGCCCGTTCCATGTCTCCCTGTTTTGCGAATACGATGCCGAGATTGTAGTGAGCTTTTTTTTGGTTGGGGTCGATTTGAATCGCACGTTCATATTTATCCTTATAAATTCGGAGAAGCTCTTGAGAGTGGAAGTTGGCTCTTACGGTATCCCCTTGCTCGGAAAATACCTTGCTTAAAGTAGTATGAGCGTCTGTGCTGTCCGGATTATGGCGCAAGACGCTGGTCCACATTGCAACTTCGCTTTGATAGTTTTTGTTCTGCTGCCAGGTCATAAAAATAAGCGCTGCCCCGATTGCAAGTACCACAGTCAGAGTAAGCGTTTTAATAGTGCGTTGGCCCGGACGGGCGCCGAAGAGCTTTCTGAAAAAGTAATCACCACCAAAAATCACAGTTGCGACCACAGCAGAGAGCGGCAGATACATTCGGTGAAGACAGCCTGAGACATCCAAAGTCGGGATGAAACTCGATGATGGGGCCAGAATCAGAAAGAACCAGGCGCCCGTAAAGGCCGGCCAGGAATGACGTAAAAGTCCCCAGAATATCAGAGCCAGCAGCGCAAGAACAATAACTACAGAAAGTGTTACGCCGAACGTGCTGCCTGACAAAAGCGGCGGGGCGAGTAATCCCTGGAAGCCCTGCGGCCAGGGCCAAAGTGACAATCGGAGATACTCAAGAACAACAGCGGGCTGGGCTAAGGTAAATCCGAGCCAGTCTGCATCTTTCAGCACCATCCAATTTTTATTAAATACGTTCGGGCCGGCAGGTTTTAGGTGCGTGATGAGTGCCAAAGCGAACACAATCGTCCACGTTGCGGCCAGGGATATGTAGAGGCCCCGGCGTTTCCGCAGCATTGTTTTTAGTGACTTTGAAACAAAGACATAATCGTACAAGGGGACTATCAGCGGGGCGGCTGCCATAACCTCTTTCGTGCCCATCCCCAGTGCACAGGCCAGAACCGAAGCTAAGTACCAAAGGCCTCTTCGGTCACTTTGAAAGCCGCGAATGGCGCAATAGAGAGTCAGAAGGAAAAACATTGCCATCATCGATTCGGCCCTCTGGGCGATTTGGGTGACACTTTCAGTCTGGAAGGGATGGACAAGCCAGATTAGCACAACGGCCAGTGCCAGTGGTAAAGCTCTCGGCCCCAAGTGCTGATGAAATTGTTCTGTGTGTAAAGTTCTGCGAATGATACCAAAGAGCAGCAGAGCAGCAGAGATATGTATGATAAGGTTGACCAGGTGATAGCCCCAGGGTTCGAGGGCTGAGAAAGCATAGTTGATAGCGAAAGACAGACTGAGGATAGGTCGGCCGGCCACTGTGGCACCGGTACTCCATAGCGGCAGGGATATTGCTTCCGAGAGCGGCCAGAGTTTCTGGATGTGGGGGTTATCGGTTACGGAGAGCACATCATCGGGGCGAAGAAATCCTCCCTGGAAGCTGTTGAAATAGGCAGTGACGCCGGCGGCAATGATGAGCGCCGCAGCAAGCCATATCCTCCTGCGGCAGTCTGGATTGGCCGAGAGGTGCTGCTGAGCAAATAGAGCAGTTCTAACTGAATGTTTAACTTTTTTCCTCTTTGACATACAAATATCTTATTCTAAAAAGTAATGAAACGCCACAGTAAATCTCCGCATTGCTTTGCTTCCTCTCGTTCCGGCCTCGCGTCAGGGCTGCCAACGGAAGGGCTTTTGCACCTTGTATTGCTCGAGACGTAAACGGATTTGCTGAATCTTGGCCGGCGGCCTCTTCTGTGATTTTGCCAAAGCCAGCGCTTTTGCTGCGGTTTCGACCGCTTCGGCGAATCTATTCTCCTCGGCATAAGCAGTCGCCAAAGTATCCAGAAGTTCCGGCACTTTGTAATCGGTGATATTGCAGGCGTGCTTGGCCAGTTCGACGGCTCTTGCACCATTGCGGACATTATCTTTTGGATGTGTCGCCAGCAGCCAGGCCAGGTTATTCATTGCCATTATATTGTCCGGGGCCAACTCAAGTGCCATTTCGTAATTGGCAATTGCCTGGTCGGGCTTGCCCTGCGCCAGTAAAACGTTGCCAAGATTGTAATGGGCCTCAACATAGTTGGGATTGATACGGATTTCATATTCGAATTCGGCCCCTGCCCGTTCGAGGTTTCCCTGTTTTACGAATACGGTGCCGAGGTTGAAATGGGCTTTTATGGTGTTTGGGTCGATTCGAATTGCATTTTCGTAATAGACTATAGCTTGCTGAAGGTCATTCTTCTCAAAGAATATGTTTCCAATCAGCTTATTTACGTTTGTATTGTCCGGATGACTGCGCAACACAGCAAACCATCTGGTAAGCTGACTTTCATAGGTTTTATTCTGCTGATAAGTTATAAAACCAAATACGGCTACGATTGCAGCAACAAAGCCCACATTAAGTATTTTAAGGCGGGACGGTCTTATTGAGGATGAGAGGAATTTTCCTAAGAAGTGATCGGCGTTAAAAAGAATAATTGTTACTACTGCCGCCAAGGACAGATACATACGCTGGCCGGCCATAAAGTTTTGTGTCGGGATGAAACTTGACGAAGGTGCCAGAATGCAAAAGAACCAGGCACCGACAAACCCCAGCCACGAGCGGCGCAGAAGGCCCCAAAATGTCAAAACCAGCAGGCCGGTAACCGTAGTAACATGTATTATCAGTTCAAAGACAGAATGCGAGTACTTCTGGACTGGTATAATCAGGAAGTCAAGAGGCCATGGCCAAATAGACAATCGCAGATATTTGATAACAGAACCGGGTTGAGCTAAGCTATATTCCAGCCAACTGCGAGATTTAAGGACCATAACACTTTCATTAATTGTGTTGGAGGAAGTGGGCGTTAGATGCGAGATGATTACGAGTGCAAAGACAATTGTCCACGTTGCAGCCAGGAATATGTAGAAACCCCCGCGTTGACGGAGGATTGTCTTTAAGGATTTTGAAACGAAGACATAATCATATAATGGGACTATCAGGGGGGCGGCTACCATAACCTCTTTTGTGCCCATACCCAGCGTACAGGCCAGAACCGAGGCTAAATACCAAAGGCCCCTTCGGTTACTATGAAAGCCTCGAATTGCACAATAGAGTGTCAAGAGGAAGAACATTCCCATCATTGATTCGGCCCTCTGGACGATTTGGGTGACACTTTCAGTCTGGAGTGGATGGACGAGCCAGATTAGGGCAACGGCCAGTGCCAGTGGTAAAGCTCTCTGTGCGTAGCGCTGTCGAAATTGCTCTGTGTGTAAAGTTCTGCGAATAATACCAAAGAGCAGCAGAGCAGCAGAGATGTGTATGATAAGATTGACCAGGTGATAACCCCAGGGCTGTGGTCCTAACAATGCATAGTTAAGTGCAAAAGACAGACTGAGTATTGGCCGGCCGAAGACCGTTTCGCTGGTGTACTGACTCCACAATGGTATTGACATTGCTTCAGAGAGGGGCCAGAGTTTGCGGATATGCGGGTTGTCTCTGATAGCACCAATGTCGTCATCGAAGAAACCTCCCTTAAAGCTGCTTAAGTAAACGACGACACCAACGGCGATGAGAATCGCTGCTGCAAGCCATATTCTCCTGCGGCAGTCTGGATTGACCGAAGGGTTATGCCGGGCGCCTGCAGCTAAAGTGTCCGGTAATTTAACTTTCTTTGCACGTGGAACAGAGTCAGTCATAGGATATTATTTTAGACTCAAAAAGGGCCAATGTCAAGCTTCGATGCGTAACTTTAGGGGGGTGCGGAGGTCGGTTAAGACTGTAAAGAAGCTTCAGAACGAACTTGACGTTTTTGCGGCATTCGGGTATATCTACTGCCCTTGGTGTTAGAACTTGTTTTAGTAACCGACAAAAGTAAAGATTTTTTGACAAAGAGAAGAAAACGATGGAAGAGGTGCTTGTACGACTTGGCGAGGTAGTCTGGGGGCCTGTTATGATATTCCTGCTGGTCGGTACAGGTCTGTACCTAACTATCCGATTGGGCTTCGTACAGTTTCGGCATTTTGCTCATGCTGTTGGATGTGTCAGCGGCAAATATGATAATATCGAAGATGCCGGTGACATTTCACACTTTCGAGCTTTGACTACAGCACTTTCGGCAACTATTGGGACAGGCAATATAGCCGGAGTGGCAACCGCCATTGCGATGGGAGGGCCGGGAGCGGTTTTCTGGATGTGGATTACGGCATTGGTGGGAATGGCAACGAAGTTTACCTCCTGTTCGCTGGCGCTGCATTTTCGCAATATTCACGAGGATGGTTCAGCCAGCGGCGGGCCGATGTATTTTCTTTCAAAAGGGTTTTGCCCAATGCTGCTGGTTCGTTTGGCAGGTGAGGGGGCAACACGTCGACTGGGGATGTTATTGGCGACGGCCTTTGCATTATTTACCATAATTGCTTCGTTCGGTATCGGCAATATGGTGCAGGCCAACTCGGTGGTTGATGGTTTGAAATATGTGCTGCCGGAAGGCTGGCAGCAGTCAGAGATAACAGTAGCGGGTTTTGGCGTAAGTTCCTTTAACTTAACTATTGGTCTGATATTGGCAATACTGGTTGGGCTGGTAATCTTGGGCGGCATTCGGCGAATTGCCGGCGTGACGGCCAGGCTGGTTCCTCTGATGTGCATTATATATGTGCTGGGCGGGGCGGTGGTTCTTATCCTTAATGTTCATAAAATACCTGAGTGCCTGGCGATGATTTTCAGGTATGCCTTTACTCCTTATGCCGGGCTTGGGGGTGTAATGGGGACAGCCATACGTTTTGGTGTTGCGCGTGGTGTCTTTAGTAATGAATCGGGTCTGGGGTCGGCACCGATGGCACATGCGGCTGCGAAGACCAAAGAAATGGCCCGCGAAGGTTTCGTCGCAATGCTCGGGCCTTTTGTAGATACTATACTTGTTTGTTCGATTACTGCGCTGGTCATACTGGTTACGGGCGCACACTCGAGCGGCTTGACCAGCAGCTCTCTGACGGCAAAAGCATTCGATATCGGGCTGTTCGGCTATGGGCAATACATCGTTGGTTTTGGTTTAATCTTTTTTGCGTATTCGACAACAATCAGCTGGTCGTATTACGGTGACCGGTGCGCCGAATATCTTTTCGGGGCGGGGGCGATTAAGTGGTATCGATATGTATATCTTGTGCTGATAGTTGTCGGTGCGATAGGCCGGCTGAGGATTATCTGGAATCTGGCTGATATATTTAACGCTTTGATGGTGATACCGAACCTGATTGGCCTGGTGGTTTTGGTCGGGCTGGTCGCAGCGAAAAAACGTGATTACCTGCAGCGATTAAGAGCCGGCGAGTTCGACAAACCATATTAAAATCGAAAAGCTGAGCAGTTACTCCAAGACAGATTCAAGGAAGGAATATTGTATATTAAGACTGCGAGCGACATTTTCATACACTTATTTTCCCGGACGGAGATTTACTCACCTGTAAACTCTTTTTGAAATTATACGTAAAAACACCGCCGGTTTAACGCCATAAACAACAGCTTTTTTGGTTTTGATAAGCCTGAGCAGTTTAAACTTAAACGGTTTCTATACCCACTTTTGGTAACTTTTGAGAATAATAAAAGTTTCTGTTTTAGATATTCCTTCTATTTTAGAAAGTTTTTCGGTCAAAAAACCAACAAGCCCTCTATTTGATTCCACTAAAACTTCAATCAGGAGGTCATATTGACCCGAAACAATCGAAACAGACAAAGCATTTTCCAGCTCAGAGATTTCCTGCGCTTTCTTGTCCAGAAGTTTCGCTTCCATTAGTGTTGCGGCAACTACTGCCAATTGCTGGTTTTCCAAGATGTTAGGGTCCCTCAATGCCCTTATTTTGAGAAGACCTTTACTTTGCATCCTTTTTAGTCTTTGGCGGATAGTACCCTCGGAGACCCGCAATTTTTTTGCGATGGTGCTGTTAGGTATATGCTTTTGTGATAATATGTTAATTATTTTCCAATCGAGATTGTCGGGCTGCATAGAACTACGTCTCCTACAATTTTTCCAAAATTTTGCCAACAGTTTCGACAGCATCGCCCAGTAGCAGGATTGTATTTTCCCGCGGTTCATATAACGGGTTGTTTACGCCAGCATACCCTGGTAAGGTATCTTTGTTGCAAATGATTATATGGTCTGCCTGGTCAACATTCAGCACCGGCATACCGTAAATGGGCGTTGCTTTTGCTGTCCTGGCAGCTGGATTGACGACGTCATTAGCACCGACCACCAGAGCGACGTCAGTTCCCTTAAATTCGGAATTAACGGCTTCCATCTGGTACAACTTATCATATGGAACTTCCACCTCGGCCAATAACACATTCATATGTCCCGGCATACGGCCGGCAACAGGATGAATTGCGAATTTGACCTGTTTGCCCTTTTCTTCTAATCTGTCAAGTAACCGCTTGAGCTGAAACTGTGCCTGTGCCAGGGCCATGCCGTAACCCGGGACAATGATTATCTTTTTGGCTGCATTGATGACAGCCACCGCTTCATCTACGGCAGCGGAGGTATTTTGCGCAGTTAGTGTGGTTTGGGAGGTTTGCGGGGATGTATCCCGGTCTGCCAGGTTAATGTGCGTTTGTGTGGTGGTTGAAAAAGTAGTTCTGCCCGTCAAAACTTTAACAATACTGCTGTTCATAGCACGACACATAATTTTTGTTAAGACTATCCCGGCAGAGCCGACTATAGCTCCGACGGCGACCACCAAGAGATTCGATGTAGCCAACCCTACCGTTGCTGCGGCGATGCCGGATAGAGAATTCAGGAAAGAAATTGCTATAGGCATATCACCGCCTCCGACACGAATCGCAAAAAGAATACCAAACAGTAAGCTTATGAGAATCGATAAAACAGAAAGCATTGCTGTGTTATCCGAGGAGGCGACAGTAACAAGCTGGATAAGTATTCCGGCTCCGATTAAGGTTAGAAGATTGAAGATGAAATGACCTCTAAGTATAACAGGAAGTGGACTTATTTTTCCACTCAGTTTTGCTGCCGCGACAATACTTCCGCTGAATGTAACACTGCCAATTACCAGGGCAAGGGCGCCGGCGAATCTTGCGATACCTGAAATAACTGCCGGACTGTCGTTGAAGAGAACAAAAGCAACGATAGTGGAAGCTGCTCCCCCAAATCCATTTAATAACGCTACTAACTGGGGCATCTGTGTCATTTTAATATACACAGCCAGCAAACAGCCGACGAGAGCGCCTAAGCCCATTGAAATCCAGACAATGTTCAGGGCAACACTGTGAGTACCAATCATAGTTGTGGTAATTGCAATTAAGATGCAGGCGGCCCCGAGCAGGTTCCCCGCTCTGGCTGTCTTAGGCGAACTCATAAGTCTTATACCAGAGATTATCCCGAAAATACAAACTAAATCGATTAGCTTGTAGGAAACCGGCGGCATTGTCTTTTTCCTTTATAACTTGTCCTGTTTGAACATTTTTAACATACGGTCAGTAACCAAGAAACCACCCACAACATTAATTGTAGCAAGGACAATGGCGGCGGCCCCAAAGAGTTGATTCGGCGTGCCGACCGCAAGGGCCGCGGCTATCAATGCCCCTGAAAGAGTAACACCGGACAAAGCATTCATTCCGGACATCAGGGGAGTATGCAGCAAGCTGGGCACATCGCTTATAAGCCGGTAACCAACCGCTGCAGTGATGATAAATAAAACCAGCGATAACCAATCATTCATTTTTTGCCCCTTTCTCGTTTTTGTTCATTGCTTCCAGTGTACCTGTATGGATTATCCTGCCGTCTTTGGTAACCAGCGAAGAAGCGATAATCTCATCATCCATATTTAAAATTACTTTGCCGTTTTTTACCAAATAAGCGACGAGATTATACACATTATTCGCAAACATCCAGGTTGAACTCCTGGGCATCATGCTGGGGATGTTTAAGATGCCATTAATGTTGACACCATGTTTTGTAACAATTTTCGCCGCTTCGGTAATTTCACAATTACCCCCCTGGTCGATAGCTACATCTACTATTACCGAGCCTGTCTTCATTGATTTGACCATTTCTTCGGTAACAAGGATTGGTGCGACCTTACCGGGGATTAAAGCTGTCAGGATGACAATGTTTGCCAGATTAATGCTTTGTCCCAAGGCCTGCTGTTCTTTAACCAACCATTCTTCCGGGAGCTTCTTAGCGTACCCATTTTTTTCAAGTGCAATTTCAGCCGGCACCTGAACATCTATAATTTTAGCACCTAGACTCATAGCCTGCTCGCAAGCATCCGGTCGAACGTCCGCCGCATACAAGATTGTTCCCAACCGTTTGGCTGTGGCAAGCGATTGGAGTCCCGCCACTCCTGCACCGATTACGAGAACATTTGCAGGTTGAATTGTTCCAATGGTGGTATTTATCATAGGCATAAATGCCGGCAATATATTCGCTGCCATTAACACCGCTTTGTAGCCGGCTATTGTGCTCATAGACGTCAAGGCATCCATAGTCTGGGCTCGAGAAATTCTTGGAATTGAGTCTAAGCTTATTGCCACCACTCCTTTTGCCGCTAATTTTCGAACCATTTGGTGATTGGCAGGACTTGCCGGGTGTAAAAAGGTGAGCAAAGCCTGACCTTCCTTCATCATATCGATTTCATGTTTACCTTTCTTATCCGAAAACCGTGGTTCTTTTACCTTTAAAATCAAATCAGACTTTGCGAAGATTTCTTCGGCATCACCTACTAACTCCGCTCCGGCATTTTTATACTCATCGTCGGTAAAAAAGGATTCCTGGCCTGCCCCGTTTTCTACAAACACCTTCGCTCCATCTAATACCATTTTTTTGACGGTTTCCGGGGTTGCAGCAACGCGTTTCTCGCCAACCATTATTTCTTTTGGTATCCCTATAGTCAGTTGCTGAGTGCTCATATTATTTCTCCCGATTAAAAATACACCTTAATTAGTGCATAATCTTTTTTAAGAAAACAATTATGAAATTAAATCTTTGTCCAACTAAAGTATATTTTCACTGCTTTGGGCAGCTATGTCAACGAAAATAGAGTTATTATTGAAAAATTATTACGAATAACGGATTATTTTGTGAGTAAAATACGAGTTATGATGTTATAATTTTTGCTGGATTGTACCGAGGTTTTATACAATAATGCCGATAAACGGCACCGAAATAGGACACAAGTGCAATTTTTGAAAGTTTACAACGCAGTTGGCATTATCTAAAATGCTGTTTTGAGCTTATCGTTTAAGGACAAAAATTATGCTTTCTAAACATCATTATTTGACGGCACAAATTGATTTATCTGCTATTGTTGAAAATTGCAGGATTATTCGACAACTCATACCTGCAGGATGTAAGTTGTGCGCAGTGGTTAAGTGTAATGCTTACGGGCATGGAGTTGAGGTGGTTTTGCCTGCTCTTAAAACAGCCGAGGTTGAAATGCTTTGCGTTGCGACCATGGCCGAGGCCCGGCAGGTGCAGGAACTCGGCTGGGAGGGGCCCATATTGTTATTTGGGACGGAATTTAGTATATACGGCGACAAAGAGAAAGAAGAAATCGCCCGCTGGATAGTGGAAAGTCAACTGCGGATAACAGTTACAAACAAAAAGGATGTCGATGTATTATCTGCGGCTGCTGAGTCACTCAAAAAGCCTGCGGTAGTCCACGTAAAGCTCGATA
>Ga0114922_10005718_pt1 | contig 11458 bp, 12 predicted proteins | sample AartaG_FD_100975 | JGI IMG/M metagenome (GOLD analysis project Ga0114922, IMG submission 100975) | Deep subsurface microbial communities from Aarhus Bay to uncover new lineages of life (NeLLi) - Aarhus_00045 metaG | ecosystem: Environmental > Aquatic > Marine > Oceanic > Sediment | place...
ATCTGCCCCAGGACAGCGCGAGCGAAAGGACATCTCAGCGCTCACCAGCAACATCGATCTGCTGCCCACCCTGATGGATATCACCGGTCTTCCTGTCCCCGATTGGTGCGAAGGTCAGGTGCTCCCTGGTCTGGGCGGCGACGAAACGACAGACCGCAGCACTTACGTGGTGGAGGCCAAGAAGAATCCTGCGTACCAACCCCTAGAAAAAGTAACCATTGCCCTGTTAAAGGGGCAGTATAAGCTAATTTATTATCTTGGGTACCGCGATTATGACGATGAGTACGAATTCTACGACCTGCAAAACGACCCCAATGAGTTGGAGAACCTGTATCCGTCACACCCAATCGCCAGGGAACTACAGGTTGAGCTGGACCAGAAATTACAGGAAGTAAACCAGCCATATCTAGACAATAAATAGCTATTCCATTTCGTGAGAGGTAATCCGCAGATTACGCTGACTACGCAGATTATGCAGAATAAATCTGTGTCATATACGTAATCAGCGGATTATTCTTTCGCTACTGATCTGGTCTCTTTCTCGTAAGCGAAACATGATAGTCTATAACAATCAAAGTGGGATGTAATGAGCGGGATGGAGGTGTAATAACTTAAGGAAGGACAACTCGCTGTAGGAGAGGGTGATGAATCTCTTGGGAACCTGTTTCATTGTTGTATGATAATTGCTTCGCTACAGTTTAACCGCAGGTTGTGAATTGTTTTTGGTATGTTGCCATCTTCGAGTTGTGACGGACTTATACCTAGTAGTAGTATAATCTGCGGGAGGTTGTGAATTTGTGACAAAAAAACGGATTGCTATACTTGCTGATATTCACGGCAACTCAATCGCCCTGGAAAATGTGCTGAAAGATATCGAATTCTCAGGTGGAGTAGATGAATATTGGCTTTTGGGAGACTATGTCAGCATTGGTCCTGATCCTATAGGTGTTTTAAATCGTCTCACTGCACTCAAAAACACCAGGTTCATTCGCGGCAACACCGACAGATATCTGGTTGTGGATGGACAACCCTGGCCGCAGTTATCTGATGGCGAGCAAGACCCCGAATTACTCGCGCTCGCATTTCGAGTCGCCAGGAGTTTTGCATGGACGACAGGTGCTATAGGGGCAACGGGCTGGCTTCCTTGGTTAGCGAATCTACCTCTGGAGATGAGGTTAACTTTGCCGGATGGCACGCGCGTGTTGGCAGTCCATTCTTCTCCCGGAACGGACGATGGATTTGGTATCCACCCCAATCTTACTGATGACGGACTCCGAGAGCAAGTGAGCGGAGTTACAGCCGACTTAGTTCTTGTTGGGCATACACATGTTCCATTCGATCGCACCATTGATCGGATGCGTGTAGTCAACCCCGGAAGCATTAGCAACCCGCTTCCGCCGGATTTGCGCGCGAGCTATGCCATTTTGATGGCAGATAATACGGGATATCAAATCGAGCTGAAACGAGTGGATTTTGATAAAGAAGCTGTTACAGCTGCAGCCAGGAAGGTGAAACACCCCGCGGCTGAATATATTACCCAATTTATGAGGGGTGAACGCAGGACTGATTGGATGAAGTGAGATGGACAGCCCGTGTCCCTCAGATCCAGACCTGCTCTGGCAAACTCTGTTTGCTTAGTGCTGTGTGTTGAAACACACAGCTATTTTTACAAGCCTGCTGAAGCAGGCTAGGTGAGTGTGGGAATTAGTTAACCTCCAGCAGGTTGTGAATTACTTTTGCAATGCAATCATCTTTGGGGTGTGATGGATTTTTCCGAATCATAGCTGTGTAACTTGTGGGAAGTTGGGAGTTCTGAAATTTCGTCATGATTTCGATGCTCTAGCATTACTTGCTGCCAACCGAGATATAACGTATACTTTTCCATATAGAAAAAAATTGAAATCTAGCTATTCCCATTATGGAAAACTGCATTTTTTGTGAAATAGTGAAGGGCGATTCACCTGCGAGTATCGTTTTTGAGGATCAGATTTGCGTTGTCTTCATGGACATACAACCTGTCAACCATGGGCATGCTCTTGTAATCCCAAAGGTGCATGCCGCTTCTCTATCAGAACTCGCCCCAGATATTGGCGGATACCTCTTCCAAGCAGCCCAGCGCACTGCACAAGCGATCCGAAGTAGCAGCCAGATGCGATGCGAAGGGATCAATCTGTTCCTGGCGGACGGGGAGGCAGCCGGGCAAGAAGTTTTTCACGTCCACCTGCATGTGATACCTCGTTACAGCGGGGATGGATTCGGATTCAATTTCAGCGATCGATATTGGCAAAAGCCTTCACGTGAAGAGTTAGATGCCAGTGCGAAAACGATTATTACAGGATTAGTGCAACAACAGGATGAAGTTGAAGCTTTCTGGCAGGCATACACAGCCTCTCTCCCGGACGGTGTTCGGCCTCCAGGTTCTTACGATGTATGGGCGTTCGGTGATACAGAAGAAATGGCTAATGAGCTGGGTCAATTGGTACGAGCTGGTATCAAAACTGCGACTTGCAGTTTGCTGTGGGAGTATGAGGCCGAGGGCGATGAGGATCTGCCGAAAGCCGGAGATGTAAGTGTTATTACCAACGGGCAGGGAGCTCCTTTGTGCGTGATTGAGACGGTAGAAGTTGAAGTTAAAGCGTTTGGTCAAGTCGATGAGGCGTTTGCGTATGATGAGGGTGAGGGGGTGCGCTCGCTGGCGTATTGGCGCAGTGCTCACTGGAAATCCTTTACAAGGGTGTGCGGTTCGATTGGTCGTGAGCCAACCGAGACTATGCCGCTTATATGTGAGCGATTCCGGTTGGTCTTTCCTAAGTAGATTATTTGTACTCCCAAATATCTAGCTGGAGAAGATGGGACTGTCAGGGACGGCCGTACCGTTCTGTCCAGACTACGACCGTATTGGTGAGCTCGTGTTAGAAGCCCACAGCGGGGAAACCACGGTCGTTGAAGCAGGCTCGAAATGGTTGAATTACGTCGCCAAGGTGCGATTTTCTATCGGGAGTAATTTAATGGCAAAGCTTTTATTCGGTGAACGGATTGGAAAACTTGGAGCTATTCGCCTTAGTTGTTCAACAGTAATTTTCGACACTACCAAAAATAAAACTCTGCTTACGTGTAGAAAGTATAACGGTCTATTATGTTTGCCAGGAGGTGGTATAGACCCGGGTGAAAGTGTTATAGAAGCATGCGCCTGGGAAGTATGGGAAGAAACCGGGAGTTCGGGTCCGCGTAGGCAAACTCTCAGGCATTTACAACAACCCCCATCAACTTATTGAATATGTCGACGGGAATCGGTTTCAGTTAGCTATGTTGATTTTTGAAGCGGAGCATATCAGCTGGGAACTCGGCATTAGTGACGAAACATCCGACGTTGGATTTTTTTCCTTTACCGAGATCGAAGCTATGGACTTGATGGAATATCACCATATACGCATACAAGACGCATTGGTCAGACAGCAGGCTGCATTATCCGTTGAAATTCGAGATTTGTGTTCTGAATAAGAACATCCGACCATGTCTCGGGGCCATTCTCGCCAGGTAGATTGAGAGCATGTTAAGGCGAAGGAACTCCTATAACGATCTGGCTGCACTAATACAGATGAGACCTCCAAAAGCAGATCGGCATGCTGCCTTATTAGGATGCTGCTGGATTGGAATTAATCCTTTTTATGAGGACATGAATGAGATACTCATTTAACAAGATGGATGAGATCAGTGCACGCGCCATTCTTGGTTGGCGTTATGACCCACCTTACGACATTTATAACCTGGCTTCAGACGATGTGGAGAGTGTTGTTCAATACATGCTGGATCCGCCGAATGCTTATTTCAGTATAAAGGATGAACAAGAAGAGCTTGCGGCATACTGCTGCTTCGGTCGGGAGGGTCAAGTGCCAGGCGGGGATTACAGCAGGGATGCACTTGACATTGGAATGGGGGTTCGTCCAGAGTTGACAGGGCGGGGATTTGGGCATGAATTCGTCAACAGTGTTCTCGATTTCGCAGGCACCACATTTAGGTCGTGTGTGTATCGTGTTACGGTTGCTGAGTTCAACGAGCGGTCATTACGTGTTTGGGAAAAAGCCGGGTTCCATCGATCGGAAAGGTTTCAGAGAGATTGCGACAAAAGACCTTTTGTCATACTTGTTCTCCCTCACCCCTAACCCCGCTCCGGCAAACTTTGTTTGCTTAAACTTCGTTGGCTTGGTGAGAGGGTGACTTGTACATCATTATCCTTTTATCCCTAAAAATAATCAATAATAATGTATTATTATCGACACATAGTGGAGAAATTTGTCTGCTTACTCGTGTACAAAAATGGGGCAACAGTATAAGGAAAATGAGGATGTGTCAACAATGGAAATCGTTTACAAATCAATCGGAATAATTCATAGCTCCTTCAGCGAATTGGAATCCATGCCGATCCAGCCCACCAGTGATGCCAGCGGACCCGGCACGGTCGAGGTCTTCTCCCCCTTTGACCAGGGTCTCAAGGACCTGGATGGATTCTCCCACATCATCTTGCTCTACCATCTCCATGCAGTCCATGGTCATGCTCTCACGGTTACCCCTTTCCTGGATTCGGAGCCGCGCGGCATCTTTGCCACGCGAGCGCCGACGCGACCTAATCCGATCGGTCTATCTGTGGTGAGGCTCAAGAAGGTGGTGGGCAATATTCTGCATGTCGAGGACCTGGATGTCCTGGACGGCGCTCCTCTGCTCGACCTGAAACCCTACGTGCCCGATTTTGACGAACGCCCAGGAGCGAATATAGGTTGGTTGGAGCATGCCAAGGGGAAGGTGAAGGGTAAAAAATCTGACGTACGATTTAAACAATAATGGAATGATTTATGCTCGAGAGAAAAGTTGAATCACATCAAGAGGAAGCATTTTCGGGAATTGATAATGCCAGGAAATATGCCGAAAGTGCCCAGATATCCACGCTGAGATACAGGGCATTTCTGAAAAACCTTCAATCTCTGGAGGTTGAAGGTCGTTTTCTTGAAGTAGGTGCGGGACCAGGGGTTCTGGCTGTCGAAATTACCTGTACTCATCCTGAAGTTGAGATAACTGCAGTTGAAATATCTCCGGATATGGCAACCGTTGGGGGAGAATTCGTTAATAAAAATGGTCTCGATGATAGAATTGAATTCGTTATTGACGATGCAGAGGATGTAGGGCTGATCGATTCATTAGGTGAATTCAATTTAGTTTACTGCACATATACGCTTCACCATTGGGTTGATGCTGCAAAAACAATATCCAATCTGAATTGTGCGGTTGCAAATGATGGCGTTCTATACCTGTATGATTTGAGAAGAGTCCGGTGGCTATATTGGGTGCCAATCCACAATGGGTTCTTCAAATCTATCCGAGCTGCATATATGCCTGCTTAATTTAGATCAATATTACGGGGAATTGGTTTTGAGGGTTTTAAAATCAAGAAGGAATTTCCTTTCATGCAGTCAATTTTTATATTAATTTAGACCCGCTCTGGCATACTACATATACGGCATACTATGTATGCGGCAAACTGCGTTTGCTTGGGAGAGGGGTATCTCGAAATTAAGGAAGTGATTTGATGAAATTCTGCGGTAACTGCAGTGCATCTCTTGTGAGGAAGGAGTTTGAGCACAGGACACGATTTTACTGCCCAAGGTGTGGGCAAATTCACTTTGATCAGCTAAAAGTAGGAGCCGGCGGGCTTATTGAGTGCAACGGGAAGCTGCTGCTTCTTCAACGAATAAGAGCGCCCTTCGAACATTACTGGAATTTACCCGCCGGTTATGTGGAGAGTGACGAAAGCCCGCCTCAGGCAGTAATCAGAGAAGTCAACGAGGAGACCGGGTTGATGGTCGAGGTAGAAGAGTTGATCGACGTCTACTTTTTTGCTGATGATCCGAGGGGCAACGGCATCCTTATAGTTTATAAATGCAGGACCGTTGGGGGCGAACTGAACGCCAGCGCCGAAGGGGGTAATCCAACTTATTTTGAAGGACGTGAAATTCCTGGGGAGCTGGCTGGTGGGGGGCACGATCAAGCGATACTGACCTGGAAAAAGGGGCAAGAGTGCTGAGCTAGACGCTTCATCTGGTTGTTGTAATCAAGAGGTTCAATGAGTACGACCAGCGTATATTTATTCTCCACAATCTCCATGCTTGCTGCTGCATATGTCACCTTTGGGATCTTCTTCGGCGCGATTACTAACTGAAGGGTAGGTTGAACGCGTTTTCCATCTTTGTAGGGTCATTGATCTTCTTCCTGTGGGGCGGCTTCCCATACATATATGGTCCTTCCGATTGGCCAGCAGTGCATGTCGGTTCGCTCCTTAAGATTATTGGGTTGTTGATCCTTTTAGGCGGGCTGGCTCTTATGTTTAGCGTAATGATCTGGCTTGGTCTGCTTAGAACGTGCGATTAAAAAACAAATGGATTGATGCAGGCTGGCTGCTATCGCATTTCAAGAAATCCGCAGGTTTTGGGTTGTTTTCTTTTTGGGATTGGATTCGCTGTGCTTTGGCCATCCTGGTATGCCTTGGGCTGGGTGATGTTGTATGTGGTTATTGCTCATATGATGGTGCATTCGGAGGAGGAGCATTTGTGTAACACTTATGGTGAGGAATATGTGAACTACAGTGAACGAGTCCCACGCTGTATTGGATTTCGCTGGGAATCATAGGCAATTGACGTCCGATGGAAATGCTTGACCCTAACCCCTGACACCACTCCGGCAAACTGTGTTTGCTGGCAAACTTCGTTTACTTAGACTTTGTATGCTGGCATACTATGTATGCTTGGGAGAGGGGTAAAAAAGAACCTCCCGCGGGTTGAATTTGAAAAAAAACAGTGATGATTGCTCTGACTGCACCGCCGATATTTCAGATTGGGAAATGGGCCGAAGGAGGTTATGTGAAACGTTCCCAGATCAATCTCCCCCGGAAGAGTTGTGGGAAAAGATGCTGGTTATGCTTAAGACAAAATAAAGGGTGAGCTAGGATAAAACAGCCCACCCTTCTAGGAGTTTTGTGGAATAGCCAGGTTTTAAAGCCAGTTTTTTTCTGATTATAGCGGCTTAAGGGCCGTTATTTTGGCGCTGAAGATCGATCTATAGAGTGTTTCGTTATTGGAACCCACGACCTCTTCAATACTTATGTCGAGTTGCTCGGCCGCCTCGTCGATCGTCTCTTTATCTATATACACCGGTGTGAGTTTTACATCTTCAAAACCAGCATTTTCAATAGCAGTGATGTAGTCTTTGACATCTAATGCCCCAGCGATGCATCCGGCCCAGGCGCTCAGGTTGTTCTTAATTTCGTTGGGCAAAGGACCATCAGTCACAATATCGCTTACTGACAGCCGCCCGCCAGGTTTCAACGTCCGGTATGCTTCACGAAATACCTGCGGCTTATCAGGGCTGAGATTGATGACGCAATTCGATATGATCACATCGATGGTATCATCAGCTACTGGTAGATGCTCGATCTCGCCCAACCGAAATTCGACGTTCTTGATGCTCATTTTTGCCTTGTTGGCGTGAGCTTTCTCGATCATTTGAGCGGTCATGTCTATCCCAATAATGTGCCCGGTTTCACCGACGCGCTTTGCTGCCAAGTAACAATCGATTCCGCCACCTGAACCCAAGTCCAGTACAGTCTCACCGCGTTGAAGTGAAGCCAGCGTGACTGGATCACCGCATCCAAGTGAGAGATTGGTGACGTCGTCAGGTAATTCGGCTGCATCAGGTGTCTCGTAAATCTTGCCAATGCTGTCGATATTGATGGTCGCGGTTGGTGTGCAGCAATGGTTATTACTTATATGTGGTCCGCAACAGTTGGCTGCTTTTTCTGGCCGGAAATCGCTGGCAATTTTACCGTATCGTTCGCGCACATGGGTACGAACATCAGTAGAGGTATCTTCCTTTACTTCATTGGACATTATTAATCTCCTTATATAGACATATTTATATATTTCGATATATATACTCAAAAAAAAGTGCTTGGATATAAAATTATTCAGTGAGCTCGATAGGATACTCCGGTGCGAAGTTTTCAGCCACTTGACAGCAAGCTGTGGCTAAGCGTTCCTGGTTCAGCGTGTACAGCACTTGCTTACCACGCCGTTTCGCGCTCACTAAACCGGCATTCCTGAGAATTTTCAGGTGGTGAGATACGGTTGGTTGGGCGACATCCGACGCTGCTACGATGTCATTGACGCTTAACTCCTGGCAGCAGCATAGCATCATGATTTTTTGGCGGGTATCATCAGACAGCGCTTTGGCAAACTCTACCGTGTCTATGTTTGCGGCATTCATGTTGACAACCTTTTATATGTAAATATATCGATATTTATCGATTTGTCAAGGGTTGTGGTTAAAAAACACGGATTGGGATGTTATTAGGGTACAACGCTGGAGCATCGTACCCAAGTGAGAGGGAGCATAGTGCTCAGAGGGAAAAAGCGCGGCAGGTTTGAAGAGGGGAGTCTTACTTGGATGCGGTAAAATCAGGGGAAGCAGAGGGTATCTTTGGAGGTGTACCGTGATTAATCAGTCTTTAGCTCACGCAGTAGGGCGGTTCGCTGATCTCACTCAAGATGTGCCTGATTCAGATCTCGATCGCGAATGGACATGGGGTGCTTATGATTCTGACGGGGTACGTTTTGCGTTCTTCCGAATTTATGAAGAACTACGTGAGTTGGCTGTAAGGACGGCTGTGGAGCGTGCTGCCCGTGGGCGTATTGCATCGTCGGCGCAACGGATTCTAAACCAGTACCATACTGCATATCGCGACCTGGAGGCGGTATTGCTTGGAGTAGAAACTGGCGAAGCCAATCGTGCACCTGGCGAGGGAGAATGGTCACTGCGCCAGATCGCGGCGCACATCGTCGAAGCCGAGGTGGGTTTCTTTGGGGTGGTTAAATACGCTCTCGATCGACATCGCATTTCTGATGGACGACCAACGCAGATCCCAGATGAGGAATGGGAAGCCATTATAGGGATGGATGAGGCTTCTATCGAGAAGATATTGGACGGTCCGTTGGCAGGTATCCGGTCATATTATGAAGCCCTGCACGAACGGGTGCTGCTGGAGTTCGCCGATATCAGTGAGGGAGAATTGACAGTGCCCTCAATGTATTGGGAGGAGGATTATGAGATGAGCCTGCGATTTCGTTTATATCGCTTCGATTCACATCTACGCCAGCACATTGTGCAGGTTGATAAGACTCTGGAAAGTATCGGTCACTCACCAAATGAGTCCAAGCGCCTCTTGCGCTTGATTTACTCAGCGCTGGGGGAGACCGAAGGAGCAACAATTGGCGCCTGGGACGTGGCTGAGGAATTCAGGCGTGAGGCAGCGGAGAAAATTGCTGCACATGCTGACGAGATAACTGGCATCCTGGCATAACTGTAAATGCAGAGAGTGGGCGCCGCCAATCCCCACCCCTGACCCCTACCCATTGTTGGGGGAGGGGAAGCAACCTCCCGCAGATTGCAAAGGACAGATGATAAAAAATTTAACCTGCGGGAGGTATGGTCTCGGTAACATTTTTCGATGAATGAATGCGAGTGGTTACATATTTGTCCAAAAAACGATATAATCTAGGGAGGGGTTTGGACATTGGTTGCTGATCTTAAAATCGGTTTTAAAGGAGAGTAGATAATGCAGTTTGTGACAGATAGTGGCACGGATCTTTTTTTAACCCCCGAACAATTATCCGACTTGAACATTCAGATTGTGCCTCTCAAAGTTACTCTGGATGGCAAATCTTACCAAGAGGGCGTTGACATCCAATCAGAAGAGTTCTATCGTTTGCTGGCTGCTACCGATGATCTCCCTACAACATCCCTGCCATCGGCAGGGGAGTTTGCCGATCTCTACCGGCAACTGGGAACCAGCGACCCCGAAATTATGTCTATACACCTATCTTCGGGGTTGAGCGGCACTTTCAATGCAGCTCAAGCAGGAGCAGCACTGGTACCGGATTTGAATATCACGGTTGTGGATACTAAAACCCTTTCAACGCCTGCAGGATGGCAGGTGGAAGCGGCAGCGCGAGCGGGGAAAGCTGGCTGGTCTGTGAAGCAGATTATGCCCCTTATGGATGGTATTCGCGCTGCAACTGATACCACTTTTACTTTGAAAGAGTTGAAGTACCTGATCCATGGCGGGCGTATTAGTCACATGAAGGGGCTGGTCGCTTCGGTACTGAATATCAAGCCGCTGATCGGGGTGGAACCAGAGGGTGGAACTTATGAGCAGCTAGGTCAGGTGCGTTCATTTAAGAAAGCAGTATCAGGGCTGGTCGATCTGATAGCTAAAAGACACCCTCCCGGCAGCGCGCTGAGAGTACAGGTAGTGCATACCCAAAATCCTGAAGGAGCGGATATGCTGCGTGAGCAGATAAACCAGCGCTTCGAATGCACGTGGCTCCCGATAGTCCAAATGTCTCTAGTACTGGGCGCACACACAGGTCCCAGCATGATAGGGGTCGGATGTGCCGCAGAGGAAGCTTTTTCCGATATACCTTAACGTTCCCAAAAACCTCCCGCAGGTTGCATTGGGTTATTAATGAGTGAGACATTGTATTTCAGGGGTGATTTGTCTTTGAACGTGATAAAAACATACGGAAGGTTTTGCCCAGCTAAGCCATCAGTTCCATTCCAGATCAATTCTTGTTGTCCAATATTCCTCCGCAGGTTCTACAAGCGCCTGCAGATGCGATTCTGCTTCAGCATCCCAACTTACTTCCAGTGCTTTCAAGTTTGATAACAAATGGCCCACGCGTGCAGCCCCGCTCAGGACAACATCCGCCCACGGCTGGGCGAGCACACCCGCCAGAGCAAGCCCATCAACTGTCGTACCCAGGCGCTGCGCTTCGCCTTCTAATAGCGCCAGTTTACCCGCAAAGGCTGGCTCCGTGTTCCTTTCGGTCAGACGACCGTTAGCCAGGGCTTCCTTCACGATGACCCCCATTCCGGCTTGCCATGCGATCATCAGAGCCGGTCCCGCTGACCTTTCCAGTAGGTTCCAGGTCGCCTGCACACAATCGAACAAGCGCACCCCACTGACGTTGACATCCAGGGCGTGTTTCAGCACCTCCGCTTGGTGCGGACCGCTGACGGACAGACCGATCAGAATGCCGGTCTCTTTCAAGCGAGCCAGCTCGGCGTGTGCTTCCCGGTTTTCCAAGATACCGCTCTCTAAGGTGGCTGAGTGCACCTGGTAGAGATCCAAATGTACTCCTAGATACGATTGGCTTTCACCCCACTGCCTCCGAAGGACGGACAGGGAGTGCTCCTTAACTTCGTGAACATCCGCATCCACCTGCCAATCGGCGGTATAGGTGTAGCCCCACTTTGAGCCGACGGCGACCGAGGCGGGCGAAAGCTGGCGCGCCTCCAGCCAAGTGCCCAGGAATTGCTCTGCCCGCCCGTATGAGCGGGCGGCGTCGAAATAACG
>Ga0114922_10005719_pt1 | contig 11457 bp, 9 predicted proteins | sample AartaG_FD_100975 | JGI IMG/M metagenome (GOLD analysis project Ga0114922, IMG submission 100975) | Deep subsurface microbial communities from Aarhus Bay to uncover new lineages of life (NeLLi) - Aarhus_00045 metaG | ecosystem: Environmental > Aquatic > Marine > Oceanic > Sediment | place: Aarhus...
ATCATTAGAGCTGCAAGTACGAATGTTAAATTTTTCTTCATGTCTTTTTCCTCCTTTTCATCAAGTAAAAATAATTGATTGGAAATCCATCTGAGTGAGTTTATTACAAAATCATATCGCGACTCCGCTCTATGTGACACGGAATGTCAGCCTGAGCGGAATCGAAGGTATACTATATCAATATTTTCTGCATAACTGAATAGTTTCCAAATTGTTTATCAGCCTGTGGTTTTGATATATTTTCGATTGCCGCAGTTAAAGAAAAGCCCAGGTTGCACTAACAAGTCTTGGAATCCAAATGGGAATAAAGATTCAATTGGGCCGTCTTTATCACAAAAGAAATTAAAAGGCCAACATTTCACAATAGACTATGGACAAGATAATAAAATAGGTTTTATTCCTGCTGATACATAATCAGACGCTCTATCCAGATAAAACAGGGTAGGCAGGCCAATTATTAGTCTCATCGTTAGGCAAAAGTATGCGATTTTAAGAACTTTTTGTCACGTAAACGTCACCGATTAGTTACGAGGGGAGAAGTCTATATTCAATTGACAGAAGGAAATCCCTATGCTAAAAGCTGAAATGTGGGAGACGAAATAGGAATCTCAACAAATCCTTTTATTTATTCAATCTTTGGAGGTCAGTCATGAAAACCCCCTCCCGATTGTTTTTAATGTTTCTTTTTTTACTCGGTATGATTGTCGTCCTTCTCCTGGCAGACACTCTCATTGTTAGAATCAAAAGCACGCCTGTCCGAAAAGAGCCAAAATTTTATGCCGACATCCTGGCTCTTTTAAAGGCCGGTGATTCTGTGGAAAAAATAAGCGCTCAAAATGGATGGCTAAAAATACGCACAGATGGAGGAGTGATCGGCTGGGTCCATTCCGGTGCTTTAGAGGAAAAAAAATTTAAACTCTCGGCTTTTGACAAGTCTTTGAAGACGCAGGCGAGTGCCAGCGAGGTGGCCCTGGCTGGAAAAGGTTTCAACAAGAATGTAGAGGAAAGCTACCGCAAAAAAAATCCAACCATCAATTTTGCCTACGTGGACAAGATGCTCGAAATAAAGATTCCTCCAGGGAAAATCGAAGAGTTTCTAAGAACCGGAAAATTGGGAGAGTTCGGGGGGACAAAATGAACAGAATAAAAGGGACAAAAATTGCCGTTATATTTCTTGGCCTTCTACTCTCGAGCTGCTCAGTTCTCGAGCAAGGTGCGGACATTCTTGCCGGAAAAGGGAAGGTTTCCCGGAGCGATGTGGATGCCGTCGTAAAAACAGGAACAGCTCTGCGGAAGACATTCAGTGATATCACAGAGGAAGAAGAATACTACATTGGACGGTCCGTTGCAGCACTCATTCTTTCGCACTATGATGTCTATGAAAACGAGGTATTGATAAATTATGTGAACACAATAGGGACATCCATATCCTATTTTTCGGACCGACCTGAGACCTACGGCGGGTACCATTTTATGATCCTGGATACGGAAGAAGTCAATGCCATATCCGCTCCGGGGGGACTGATTTTTATCACCAAAGGATTGCTATCAAGATGCACAAACGAAGAGATGCTGGCGGCTGTGCTGTCCCACGAGATCGCCCATGTGACAAAAAAACACGGTCTCCGAGCCATCAAGAATTCACGCCTGATCGAAGCCTTCGGTATCATCGGTGAACAGGCCGTCCAGAGATTCGGTTCAGCAGAACTTCAGAAACTGACAACTATTTTTGAGGGGGTCTTAGGGGATGTTGTTGAGACGCTCATAGAGAAGGGCTATGACCGAAAATATGAATATGAAGCCGATGTCCTGGCGATCGAGTTTGCTGTAAACACAGGGTACTCACCGCTGGGTATCAAGGATTTCTTAGAGACCATGGTCAGTGAATCGTCTTCGGTGGCGGACAAAGGATGGTTCAAAACCCACCCCAGCGCGGCCGATAGGATTGAAAGAGTGGAAAAACAAATCAAGGCTCTTCCAGACCTTCCTAAAGTGGAGCAAATCCGTTCCGACCGTTTCAACCAACAGATCAAGAGTTTGAGATAGGCATGAGTCTCTCACTCTAAATAGAATGAGGACAAAAAAAATCGGACTTGATTTCCTTCAGAAAAAACAGTCCCGCGGCCTTGTTGTCGGATTTATCGTCTTCCTCCTTGTTTCACTTCTGCAAATTCTGGGACTCTTTCGTCCCCTCGAATGGAAATCTTGGGATCTCAGGCTCGCTCTTTTTTCGAAGCCCTCAAGAGCCAGTCAAAATATTGCCATCATCTTGATTGATCAGTACAGCCTCGATTTCTACGAGGAGAATCAAGGCTTCTCTTGGCCCTGGCCCAGACAGATGTATTCCGCTCTGCTCAGTTTCCTCCAGGAGGGAAAAGCCAAAACCTGTGTTTTTGATATGCTTTTTTCCGAGAGCTCCCTCTATGGAGTTGAAGATGACCTGGCATTTGCACAATCCATCAAAAAATTCGGGAATGTCTTCTTATCCGCTTTTTTGAGTAAAGAAGAAGGCAGCCAGGATAAGATACATCCTTCGCTCCTTTTAACACAAGTGAAATATCTTGAGGGAACAAATCAAGAAAAAATTGTCCCCATGAAATCTGGAACACTCCCTGTCGGCGAAGTCCTCGATTCAACCAGGGCCGTAGGGAATGTCAATTTTTCGCCGGATAAGGACGGCATTTTCCGCCGCATCCCCCTTCTCTTTTCCAGCCAAGGGCTCATTATCCCAGCTCTTGCTCTCTCTATAGCGGAGATCTCGGAGGAAGCCGATTTCAGGATTGACCATAAGGGACGGTTCAGGGTTAGAGACAAAAGGATACCTCTTGATGAATCGGGCCAGATGATCATCCGCTATCACGGGCCTCAGGGGACTTATAAGAGTTACTCTGCAGCGGCCATCATCAATTCCTGGGCAATGCTAGAAAAAGGAAATTCTCCCCAGATTTCTCCAGGAGACTTTACGGATAAAATCGTATTTATCGGAACAAGCGCACCAGGGCTGTACGATCTCCGTCCCACCCCGTTGAGCTCTGTCTATCCCGGAGTAGAAATCCAAGTTACTGCCCTCGACAACCTGCTCAACAGGGACTTTATAACCTTAATCCCACAGGGTTTATTTTTTCTTTTTGTTCTTTTTCTGGCAGTACTGACAGGAGCCGGGATTTCCATTCTTCAACAGCCATCAAAAATCATTATCTTTTTTCTCTTCTGTCTGATTCTTCCTGCTGTTGCTTCTTCGGTCGCATTTTTATCCGGTCTCTGGTTGGAATTCGTTCCGTCTTCCAGTGCAGTTCTCCTGAGCTTTATTGGGGCTTCAATCCTGAACTACGTGTTTGAAGGCCGGCAAAAGCGTTTTCTCAAGAATGTCTTTCGTTTCTATTTGAACTCTCACGTTATCGAGCAGATCATCGAGAACCCGGATTTGCTCCGCTTGGGAGGCCAAAAAAGAGAAGTCTCTTCGTTTTTTTCGGATATCGCCGGCTTTACGGCTTTATCCGAACAGATGTCACCTGAACGGTTGGTGGACCTTTTGAACGCCTATCTATCAGAGATGACAGATATCATCCTTTCTTTTCAAGGAACTCTGGATAAATACGAAGGGGACGCGATTATTTCTTTTTGGAATGCTCCTCTTGACCAGCCCGACCATGCCGTACGGGCATGCCGAGCGGCACTGAAGTGCCAAGCCCAACTTGTCAACCTTCAACCCGAATTCAAACTAAAATACGGGATTGAATTAGCCGTGCGTATCGGGGTCAATTCCGGACCGGCCGTCGTGGGGAACATGGGTTCCAGAGACCGCTTCGATTATACAGCTATCGGAGATACAATCAACCTGGCCTCCCGTCTTGAAGGAGCCTGCAAGCTGTACAAGGTTCCCATTCTCATTGGAGAAGAAACATACAATGAGGCCCACGAACAAATCATCGGCCGGCAGGTGGATGTCATCAGAGTTGTAGGAAAGAAGAGACCAGAACAAGTGTATGAAATCATCGGAGAAAAGGGACAGGTGGAGGATTCCGTTCTGGAAAAAATTTCTTTATTTCATTCGGCTCTAGAGTTATACAGAAAAAGAGATTGGGATAATGCCGACCAGTTGTTCCAGAAGCTGGAAAATGATATGTTAGCTCAGGTGTACAGAGAAAGAGTGAGCCTTTTCAAGTTATCCCCTCCTCCCGAGCAGTGGGATGGAGTCTTTGATCTCAAAACAAAATAAAAGAGGAGCCATTTTTGTGAAACTGGTTTTCTGGGGGATTCGGGGAACTTTTCCTGTCTCGGGGAAAAAAAACAATGCCTATGGAGGCCACACGCCCTGCAGTTCTATCACGGCGTCAGATGGAAGTTTAATTGTTTTGGATGCTGGGACCGGGATCATAAAACTTGGCGAAAGCTTACTCAGAGAGAGAAAAGACGAGAGTCTGTCTGTTCACCTGCTGCTGACTCATTTCCATCTGGATCATATCCTAGGACTCCCATTCTTTGGCCCTCTGTATTCTCAAAAAGTCACTGTGATCTTCTATTCCGTTCTTGATCCAGAAAAGGCCGAAAAGGTTCTTGGGGGCCTGATGGCAGGAAAATATTTTCCCATCCAGTTCAGGCAAACCCCTGCCATTAAGAAATTTAAAAAGATTTTGCCTGGAGAATTCACCATACATGGGGTGAAAATAAGCTCGTGTGCCCTGAATCACCCGCAAGGAGCCTTGGCCTTCCGCTTGACCCAGAAGAAAAAATCGGTCGTACTGGCTACAGACACAGAACATCCAGAAGACGGTGTCGATGAACAATTGGCTGCATTCGTCAAGAAGACCGATATTTTGGTCTATGATGCCACATTTACGCCGGAGGAATACTTTTTAGGAAAAAAAGGATGGGGACATAGCACATGGCAGGCAGGTACAAAACTGGCACTCAATGCGAAAGTTAAAAACCTTTTTCTCTCCCATTTTAACCCGGGCCATCCGGATGCTCAGATCAACAGTATTCTATCTCAAGCAAAAAAAGAGTTTCAGAAGACATTTGGCGCCCGGGAAGGATTGAGCGTCGATATGGATGGTGAAGAAATTTCATTAATGAATCCTAAGGAAAGGAAATAATGAACGAGTTACAGGTCTCATTCTCCAGTTTCTATACAGAACTCCTGCTGTTGATTATAGGAATTATTTTCGCTGCGGCTCTTTATTTCGTTTTGCGTTTACTTTTTAAGAAAGCACTAAACTCAAAACAGGGGGATTTAGGATCCCTTTTAGCCCGTTTGATCTCGCCTACGGTTTTTCTCCTGATTGCCTATTCCTTAAGATTTATCGCAAGCAATGATTTTCTATTGATCAGTGAAAAATTCCAGATTTACCTTAACGCGGGTATCATTTTTTTTATTATTGTGTTTATCCTCCGCCTCTTCGATTCTTTCCTCCATATATGGTATATAAAGAGAAAGCTCCCTTTTCCCCTGCCCAAGGTGCTTCACAGCTTTATAATGCTCGTCCTCTATTTGGTCGTCTTTTTTGGAATTCTTAAGGCAATGCTGGGAATCAACATAACGCCTTTTCTAGCCACATCCGCCGTCTTAACCATGGTATTGGGCCTGTCACTTCAAGGAGTGTTGGGGAACATATTTTCGGGCCTTTCTCTCCATATGATCGATACTCTAAAAAGAGAAGATTGGATTAAGGTGGGCGCGGCGGATGAAGGCCGGGTCATCGAGACCAACTGGAGAGAGACAAAAATCCTGGATCGATACTCAAATGTGGTCATTATCCCAAACAATGTTGTCGCTTCAGAAATACTGATCAATTATTCCCGCCCCGATGTGAAAACGGCTCTCACTTTCCCGGTTAAGGTCAGCTTCGGCTCGCCTCCTGCCTCAGTCACGAAAGCACTTCAGGAGGCTGCGTCAAACGTACCTGAGATCCTGGCTTCACCGACTCCTCAGGTCTACAGCACTGGATATGACGATTTCGGTGTTTCTTACACTCTGAAATTCTGGATCGCCGACTACAGTCAAAAGTATGAAATTATTGGTAAAATCGGGCGACTTATCTGGTATAAGTTGAAGAGACAAAAAATCGAAATTCCTGTACCCGTCAGTGAAAGGGTATCCGATGTCCTCAAATCCATCCAGGAATTCAAAGGGATACCCATAGAAAAAGATGAAACAGAAAGAAATTATAGGGAATTGAAAAATTCAGAGTTTTTCCAATATTGGAAAGTAGAGAATGAGAAAGAACCGGTCGTTTCTAAGAAAGAGATCAGAGAGATGGCTGCTTCTGTCCAAAGACAGAAATATTTGGCAGGAGAAACTCTATTCCGTCAAGGAGAGAAGGGCGAAAACTGTTATATCCTGGTTTCCGGCCGCCTGAAAGGAATCATTACCTATGAAGAAAAGGGAAAAAAGCACACTACAGAATTTTTTGTAGAGCCGGGTAATCTGTTCGGAGAGATGTCCTTATTCACCGGGATGCCGCGAACGGCAACAGGCTTCGTAGAGGAGGAGTCGGAATTGCTGGAAATAACAGCGTCAGACTTTGCCCGATTCCTGTCAAAGAATTCCCTGCTCACAGAGAGAGTGGCTGAAATCGTTAGCACGAGAAACAAAAAGAATCAAGATTTTTTTAAACGCGTTAAAGAACTCTCGGCCAAAGATATCCAGGAAGGATGTAATAAACACTCGATCCTGAAACGTTTGAAAAATCTTATTCTAAAATGGACAGGATAAATTCTTCAGGTATGATGAAGACATAAAATGGGAAGTCGAAGAAAAATTGTCGCTTCCCTTTTAATTTTCATGTTTGTTTTTTGCAGCGGAGTTGCAGGATTCAAAATCTTTGGAGGAAAGGAGTGGTCCTGGCTCGACAGCCTCTACATGACTGTTATCACCCTCTCTACAGTGGGTTATGAGGAAGTCATCGATATTAGCGCAAATCCCGGCGCCCGCATCTTTGCTTCGATCTTTATCCTTGCTTCCCTGGGAACCATCGCATTTGCCATTTCCTCGATCACGGCATTTGTTGTAGAGGGAGAACTTAAAAATATCCTCTGGAGAAGAAAGATGGACAAAAAAATATCCAAGCTCCATGATCACTACATAGTTTGCGGATCAGATTCGACTTCGCAGACAATGATCGGTGAACTGATCCTGACACGGAAACAGTTTTTGATCGTTGACCCATCAAAGGAAAAAATCGACAGGCTAACTTCTTATGGGGAGTTTCTGTATATCCAGGGAGATCCCACCGAGGATAAAACGCTGATTTTGGCTGGAATCAAGAGGGCTCGAGGCATCCTCCTCTCCCTTGCCACTGATGAGGAAAATCTGTTTGTTACGCTGACAGCCCGAGACTTAAATCCGAACATCCGGATTGTCACGAAGGGAATCGATATCAAATCCCATAAAAAGATGAAAAAAGCCGGGGCTGACGCTGTCATATCTCCCTCATTTATCGGAGGGATGCGGATGGTCTCAGAGATGATTCGTCCTGCAGTCGTCTCTTTTCTGGACATGATGCTCCGTGACCGTAAAGAAGTCCTTCGATTTGAAGAAGTTGAAGTCAAGAAGGGGGTTCAACTTATTGGCAAGGATGTCGGTGAGTTTAAAACTTTGAACAAAACCGAGGCACTGTTGGTGGCTATAAAAGACAGCCATACAGGCGAGTATCGTTTCAATCCCTCCGATGAGAAAAAGATTCGGGAAAACGATATCTTAGTGATAATCGGGAGTCCGGTTATGCTCGAGTCTCTGGAAAAGAAACTCATTTAGCTCAAATCAGCTATCGAAAAGACTGTATCCACCTTCCTTGAACACGAGCTCTTCGATCAATTCGATAATCAACCGGGCACCGATGGGCCCTTAGGGATGATCCCATATTAGGGAACAGCCGTTGTTATTCATATTTTCCAGCTTGACACCCATTATCCTGACATCTTTCATTCTGACAGCAGCAATCCTTTACGGGCTTATACTTCATTATACATATTCACAGTCATACAATTGTTCTAAACTAACTTGAAAATAATAACTTGGAAGGCATGTTTGATCAAGTAACAACAGTTCCTTAGGGAAGCATCCGTTAGATATGTTAACCAAGAATAAACTGGAATAAGCTATTTTATAAAAAAGACAGGAGGTGCTATTTTTTAATATCTTGCATCGATAATTTGTCCATTTTTTTATAGCCTTCCGGGGGAGAATAAATGCCTGGAGGGGCTGCTTCCTTCGTGATATCGATAACCTCCATCGTGCTCTTCATTTCAGTTCCCATCATATTAGTCGTGCTCTCCGTTCTTATAAACCACCCCTTAATTTTAACAAACTCGTTTATGGCCTCTTGGCCCATAGGCATCATTGGATTGAGCATCTGAAGCATTTTCTCGGCAAACATCTTCCAGTCAAAGGGGACATCGGTACTCGCCCAGACTTTCATTGCGGTTTTCATCTCCATCCCCATCATATCCATACTTGTGATGACATCGTAGCCATTACACTTCCATTTGTTGACGTTTTGGGTTTCACCTGTAGGAGTAACGGTGGCGGTGACATCTCCGATCATTTGAGCCATCTGTGCAGGCAAATATTCGGATATATCAATAGGGAAGGCCATCTCAACATAAGTTTTGCTTTCATGAGAAATCATAATCGCTACTTTCTTATCCAGATCGATTATAAAGGACATCGTATCGTTCAGCATTGCCATTTTGTTCTTTTCTATCCAAAAGTCATTCATTGTATCACTTGCCGGTGTTTTCTGTCCCATCATACTGAATTCATCTGTGTGGGTTTTCTGTTTTATGTAAATATCAGCCGTTAAAAAAGACACACAGAAAACCAAACCAATAGAAAAAGCCAATGTTTTTCTCATGAGACCTCCTCGATCATTTTTGTTTCACTAGTTTTAAAATGGATTTTATCATAGGATTTTGCCATATTCAATGCTCTTATTTGGGAAGAAGCTTTTATTCCAGTCGGAGATGAGAAAGATAATCTCAAAGGGTGATCCCCCGATCTACTTTTCATAGGGTGAAGAGTGAAATTCATCGAGAGGATAATTGAGCTTTATATGAGATATTGGATATTACATGGCTTCGTTAAGCCGTTGAATTCTTTGCGCTAAAAGGCGAGATAGAAACAGTGCATAATGAGGTTTTTCTTTTATGGCTTCCACGAATTCCTTTTTTGACACTTTAATCAGTTTTCCACCGGTTTCTGCTTTGACTGTGGCACTTCTCTGATTGTTAAGCAAAAAGGACATTTCACCAACGAAAATATCATCAGCAGTCAAAGTAGAAACAATTTTATCATTGACAATCACATTGTACCGCCCTTTAACAATGAAGAATAGAAAATTGCCGGGTTCCCCCTTGTGAAATAGAATATCTCCTTCTTTGATATCAACACTTTTCAAGTTGTCAAAGAGTCCCGGATTCATCGGGGCCTCACTGGATTCGTAACCGATCTCAAAGCTGACTTCATTCCCTTTGTCGTTGTACAAAAGATTCTGGACAACATTCTGTGTCATGAGTATACCGCGGCCGTGCAGTTTTAGGAGATTTTCCCCTGTTGTAGCATCCTGGACTTTACGCCAGTCGAATCCGTCACCTTCATCCGCCACGAAAAATTTTGCATACGTTGGAGTAATCGAATATTCAAAGGTGACTTTTTTTCCGGCAATAGCGGGATCTTTCGCCCGCTTTTTTATCAAACCGTCAATCGTACCGTATTTATCGAGCCATGCAGATTTTTCATCGTAGTCGATTTTGCAATTGCCGTGTTCGATGGCATTGAGCAGGACTTCGTTCAGGGCCAACTTCAGATTGAATTTCTTATCAATGTCGAGCTTGTTGGAATTGTATAAAAAATTGCAGATAAGGTTTATATAACACTTCAACTCTATTAGATCATTTTCCAGCTTGAAAGAACCGGCGATATTTTTGATAAGATCCGAGCTTATCTCTCGCTGGAAGAGAATCCGTCGGTTGGAAAAGATTATTGTGAGAACTTTTGTAAAACTGTTCTGCAGTTCTTCATGCAGAAGGTCAACGATTAAATTTGTGTCCCGGATATCCTCGATCTTCTGCATGTCATCGAAATTTTTACACAGGGCAAGAATGCCGCTATGCAGAAGCCATGGGTCAATCATTAGAGTGTCAAGGAGTGCAAATGCATCGAGTTTCGTATCAGAAAAGTTAATAAAGATGAGCTCCGGCATTTCGATGTTCAGATATTCAACGGCCTGTTGCACCGTTTTAATCTGAATGAGATGAACGTCCTCTTCCTTACAGTTTTTCGCCTGCTGAGTAACTTCAGAAAAGAATATGTTGTCCGCGGTGACGAAAGGAATGATATACATAATTTTTGTCCTGCTCTGATCTTATAACTCAGAGATCCTCAAAGTACAGAAAATTTTTCTACGTATGCCCCGATAATATTTTGCTTGACCTCCCAACATCAAGACAACAAATTTTTTACTATGCTTTTTACTCGGAGAGTTTTCAGGATCTTCTCTGACCGCGAAATAGGCTGTCCACTGTTTGGCTGTGCCGTTGGAGCTCAGCGTGTCTTTTCCCTCGAGTTGATAAAGCTTTGCTGTGCTGTCCCATTTCTTCGCCTCTTTTGAAGCCATATCATTGGCGGCTCTTGCATCCATCTTCTCTGATTGTTTCTTCATATGCCATGTGCTCTGTGGTTCTCTAGACGGCTCAAACAACATCTAGAACGCATCCCCCGGCTTTCATGCCTTCCTTGGCATCTTTGTGAACTCAGACTTTTGATTTCTTCCAATGTTTGGATGGGAAAATCTGTGCATCCTCGACTTTTCAATTTTTTCTTTTGTGTACTGGTATCCAACCTCAACAATCTTATTGAGTGAGTTAAATTCCAGAAGCCCAAATTTATCGATCGGCGGTTGGAGATAAACATCCACATCCATTTTTACTTTATTCGTGTTATAGACACTCCCCACTACCGTACTCCGTGCAAGGATATCGAGGATACTCGGCACATCAATCGACTCTTTATGTGGCAATATTTTCCCAGCAAGAATCTTCCATGGAGATGGCATGTCTTTCCCTTTGACTGAAAGGTCTTTCTCAGGGCTCACGGAGGCCACGATGACGGGGCCGGCTGAGAAGCTCAGCATGACATCGACAGGAAGATTGTTCAGTACTCCTCCATCCACGAGTAGATTATTGCCTTCCACAACCGGCTCAAAAATTCCTGGAAGAGAGCTGCTTGCTCTTACGGCCTTCCAAACTGGGCCGCTCGTATGAATCACCAGCTCGCTTGTCGTTAAATTGCAGGAAACACAGAAAGTGTTCACCCAGAGGTCTTCGATGCATGCACCTTCGAACGCCTTCTCTGCCAGCCTGTCAAACTTATGCCCGCTTATTAACGATATCAGAGGTAGGGTATAATCCCGAAGGGGCTTGGCATCGATAAAGACCTCTCTGCTTTTGCGAAGCATA
>Ga0114922_10005720_pt1 | contig 11455 bp, 8 predicted proteins | sample AartaG_FD_100975 | JGI IMG/M metagenome (GOLD analysis project Ga0114922, IMG submission 100975) | Deep subsurface microbial communities from Aarhus Bay to uncover new lineages of life (NeLLi) - Aarhus_00045 metaG | ecosystem: Environmental > Aquatic > Marine > Oceanic > Sediment | place: Aarhus...
GATTCTGAAATTGAACTTGAACTACTACTGCTACTTGAGCTTGAAGACCTGCTTGAACTTGAACTGCTTGATGATTCTGAACTTGAACTTGAACTACTACTGCTACTTGAGCTTGAAGACCTGCTTGAACTTGATGAAGATACTGATTCAGAAGGAAGTTCAATGTTTTGAGTGTATCCAGATATCGTATTGCCAGTCCCACCTGAGTTTGTGTTTCCTAGTGCATAAAAATATCTTTTTGTCTGTGTATCAACAGCACCAATAGATAAAGATGTAACTAAAACTGATCTAGTTGAATCACTATAAATATCCAGGGTTGCGTTCGTTCCAATTCTTTCAAACGTGAAATAATGTTTAGCAAAACTAGTTCCTGCTGGCCAAGTATATTCATTCTGATTAAATCCGTTCAAGTCAAGCAATCTTGTTTTTAAATTGGTGCCTGTATAATAGGTATCAACCATTATACCATCGTTGTTACTCACCCAAACATTGGTAGCACCTATTTGATTTGATACACAAATATGAGCATTATCAGGGACTCCACCAGATGCACCAGTTATTTCAGCTTCAAACTCTATTATTAAATCACCAAAATACCCAGCCCCAAAATCTTTATAGAGATATGTGTTTGCATCTGTTCGCATCGTATCGAATACAACACTAGTAGAATCAACAGTTAAATCACCATTTGCGTCAACCTCTGTGTAAGTGATCAGATTTTCAAATGCCATCTAGTTTATCTCCATTTTATGGTATTAACTCATAGTATAAATACATTGTTATAAAATCTACGGATGTAATTGCTCCGCCTGGTGGTTCTCCCTCTATTCTTATAAAAAATCCTTCATTCCCTTCACCACCCAAAATATCATTTTCAGAATTTGTAAAATAAGTGTTAAAATCTAACTGTTTAAATGTAAAGACAGTATTATTTAACCATATATTTCCAACAGCAGGATTGTAGCTTCTATCATCGCCTCCAGTTCTTATATTATCGCCTATTTGATCTCCAGCAGACCCTGAATCCACTCCTATATTTTCAAGAGGAACGATAGTCATTTCTTTATTGCCATCGTCTTGGACTTTACTTATAATTATAGCAAAATCTGATGTATTTGTTCCTGATGATGAATAAGCATCCAATCTATATCCAACAATTCTAAAATTTCTATTACCGAAATCAGGATATCCAATAACTCCATAATCAAAATTAATTGCTGTAACTCCTGCTGGAATATCTATATTAGTAATTTCCCACCATTTTTTATTTGTTTGATAATATAGTCCTGCCGAAGTTGAGTCGCTAACAGATATAGTTTCTGTATCTGAAGTTACTGGAAGAGCAGTTGATTCACTTAATGATGTTCCAGTAATAGTAATATCACCCGATCCAGTTATTGTATTAATAAAAATATAAACGTGTTGATTACTTGCTGTCCAATCTGCTGTTACATCTGTAGTCTCTCCTGAATCAACTTCTCTAAATTCTCCTGTGAGAGGTATTTGAGTATCCACCACACCTGATAAAGGCATTGTATATGTAATGGAATGCATAGAATCTTCTGCTGGATGTGAATGTGCAGTAAGTCTTCCATTTACAGAATCTATAATAATAGCAACCCCTACTCTATGAGCAATGCTAGGAGATTTAGGTCTTACGTTAGTCATTACTCCAGCCGTCGAATCAGAAACATATAATTCATCACTTTCTGTAAATCCTGATGTATCTAAATTATTCACTGACCCTATAATAGTTGTATACCCATTACTGTTATTAGATATATCATGAGTAGCAATAGTAACAGTATTCAAGGTATTTATATTATCTGCTTTAGCTAATTCAACTGTTGGCAAACCTTGATTGGCTCCAGAAATATAAACTGGAGAACCATTTAGAATCGTAGCTCCAGATTCGTTTCTTACTCTCATATGTGTTTCTTGACCAACTTGTAGAGTTATATCTGATTCATCATTATATACACCAAATGTATGATTCTCATTATCCCAAAATGTTCTTCCTTCTTGCCAAGATGGAAATCCTGATGTAGTATCAAAATCAGCATATTTAATATCAGTAACATGCTCAACACTAATATCAAGCTCACTTGTTCCATCATACACTAATCTTGTACGCTCAGTTCCAAGTGCTCCCATATATTGAAGGGTCACAAAATCTGTATCTGAAACAGGATCAATTCCACCAACTGTTCCTGTGAAATCTCTTGACCCATCGACTAATGAATATTGTAAATGAGTATCAACATCCAAATTAGTTAAATTACTATGATCGGTTGTAGCTGTAAAGTTAAACGTAGTTTCGAATGATGTCTGAACTTCCCAAGCAATTCCAACATCTTTTTGAAAAAGAATTCTTCCTAATAATGCTGAATGTTCGCTTAGAATTGTTGGAATATCGCTTGGAGCTGGTTCTGCTTCTGCTTCTGCTAAAGATCTAACATTAGATACACCATAAACCATATGTAGACTATTATCACTTGGAATCAAATAAAACCATAAACTATTATATCTGTTATTTGAAAGAGTTGCTAAATTTCCAGAACCATTATCGTATTTCTCCATTGGCCATCTAGTTTTTGGGAAACTGTAATTCCATCCTCCAGAACCATCATCCCAATATTCTATAAATACATCTCCCGCACCTGTATCAATGGCATCAATGGACTCAAGATCTAATAGTGCCCAAACATCTCCTGCTGACATAGTTACACGTCGAGCAAAATTAGCAGATTCCCCAAGAATTAGTCCTGCATTTCCTGCTCTAATAACAGGTTCATCATCGTACATTCTATTTAAAAGTTTTGCTCTAAAGTCACCAGCTCTCTGTCTTATATTTGAAAAGAACAATGCACCTTCTACTGTTTCAACTTCTCCAAGGATTATCATGTCATTTAAGTTTACACTTGTTGGGTCTTCTGTAAAAACTTCTGGACTACCACCATTGTATTTAACAACAATAGCTTTATCCACATTCTCTGCTAAATCAAGACCCTTACCAGGCCAATTAATAAATACAAGAGGAGCAGTATCGCTATTTGAAGTTCTAATTAAACCAGTTCCTGCTGTAACAGAAATAGTAGATGTGCTATCTTCTGAAATTATACCACCAGATATAATGCCTGACGATTGTAATTGGTCCATACCTTCTTGAACAGTACTATAAGTTGCACCTGCTACTTCATTATAATTAACATCACTTGCTTCTACTGAACCTTCTGGCATTGAAACTGTATTTGTTACTTCTAAATCAGCAATTTGAATAACTCCTGCTAAAGATGTAATTTGACCAGAACCTATATGAATACTACTTGCTGAAGTAAATAAATCGTCACAGTAAATGTCTCCAGTTATAATTAAAGCAGTAGTGTCAATCATGAATCCGCCGCTGGATTGACTTAAATTTAAATTAGTACCATCAAATGTAAGTATTACTTCGGATGAATCTCCAAGAACTAACTGTTGGTTGGTTTTTAATTGCAGGTTTCCCCGTTTAAAATGTGCCATTATTGTTGTCTCCGTCAAAATTTATTGACCATCGCAATTAAGCGACCGAATTATGTGCTCCCTATGTTTAAAAGACTAAAAAAGGAATTTATCAGTTTTATATATATTTAATTAAAACAAATCCTGCACCTGTAGTAGCACCTGAAAGTGTTAAAGTTCCTATCAAAGTTTCTGCTCCACTATATTCAACCCACTTATCATCTCCAGTTAATCCTGTTGTTGTAAGATCGACTTCAGAAGAATTAACAATAGAGTCTTGATCTCCTGTATCCCCAATTTCTAAAGTTGTAACACCAGTACCATCAAAAGCAGTATCTATCTGAACTAAATATCCAATCACAGTATTATCAAATACATCACCAATATAAAACGTAGAAGTTGCATCAACTGTAAAAGCAAATGGAACCTTTTTAATTTGGATACTGTTTTGTACAGTTGCGATTGGATTTTCTGTATTACTATCAGGCAGCGTATACCCGTTTTCAATTCTATAATTGATATCGTTGTCAAAAGAGATGTTTCTATGAAGTTCTGCTACAGATCCAGACTCAAGCCTTACTCCAGAACCGCAATTGTGCGTAATATTGCCCAGGATTAAAGCATTCGAGTCTCCATCTACACTAATACCCTCATCTTGACAGTTGTAGCAATGATTTCCCTGCACAACTGCCGAGATATAATCATCAACGTCAATTCCTTCCACGCAGTCATGACAGACATTATTTAAAATTACTGCTGTTGTGACTTCTGTTGAGCCACCTATACTGTCTAACTTAATAGCTTCGCTTTGTGCCGATCCAAATCCCCATAGCTTATTGTCTTCAATCCAAACATTTTTACAAACATGGGTCATGATGCCACGAGAATCAATATCATTTCCATTAACTTTACATCCTCTTATATAAAGTTCCTCCACCCCACGAACTAAAATCGAGGCATCTTCAATTGAAGAAGTGCAAGCCGCAAAAAATTCACACTCAATAAGACCGAATTTATGTGAAAATTCAGTTGGGTAAACTGGTGGTGTATAGAAGAAATCACCCGCACCGTCAGTATGATGATACGATATAATAATAGCACTTCGATTTAAGGGACTGGTGGCTATTGTAGTAAACGAACACTGATAAAAAATAACTTTGTTAAAAATACCTCCTTGATCAAGACCGACACAAGCTCCAATAGAATTTGCTGAAGTAGAATTACAATTTGGAAAAGAAAAACGAGAAATTAGAATATCTCTTGTTCCATTCAATATCGTAACTGCATCATTTCCTGATATTTTTGGAGCATACCCATAAGAGCCTCTTATGACTAATCCTTTATCGGCAGGCAAAATAATCGGATCATATGTTGCGTTGGTTTTAACCTCTAAGATATCTCCATCCGAAGCAGCAGTGATTGCAGTTTGCAGGTCTGTTGCTCCTGTATCTGTCAATGTAGTTGTTGCATCAGCGTTAACACCATTTCTTGCAAATAATTCTAATTCGCTAGTGAAATCAAAAAATGCATCAAGATTTAATCCATCAAAAACTAATTCAGAAACATGTACATCATTTGTATAGACAAATGAAGAATCTGCTCCCCCTGTACTATATATTCTTCCATCAAAAGGCTCATGCGTTAAATCTCTAATATTTGGTAAATTAGATTCAACTACAGTCCAATTTTCACCATCAGAAGAATACCAAAATTCTCCTGTGTAACCAGAAGATGTTGGATGTCTTGGAAGTGGAATCCACATTTTTCCATCGGATACAAAACCTACATGATTACATGCCATAGTATCAGGTAAATCGTTTGTTGCTTGAGTCCATGTTGCACCATCTTCAGACCAATATACTTTATCTGTATAAGTAAATGGTGGTCTATTGCCTCCAATTATCCATAACTTATCATTAAAAGATAACATAACATGACCTATTAAACCACCTGCATCAGGAAGTGAATCTGTTCCTGCTTCAAACCATTCTTTACCATCTTCTGAATAATAGATTTTTTTGATAGTTGCGAAATTCGGCCACTCCACTCCACCAGAAACCCACAATTTATCATCATATACTGCTAACCTCTGTTGAGATACCTGATTTGTTGCAGGATCTACTATAGGCATTAGACTTTCTATCGACCAGTTCAATCCGTCAGGAGAGCTATAAACTTCTCGGTTCGTGGTTACATTCTGAATAACGGTAGGAGACACGCACCACATTTTGTTTTTCCATTCTACTATTTCAGCATTTATAAGAGCAGTTCCATCTTCAACATTTAGATCACCTACATCTTCCCACGTTATACCATCATAGCTTGCAAGTGCTTTTCTATGTGAATCATAAATAAAGCTTTCGGATCCATCATCTATCTCTCCCCCAATAATCCAAATTCGTTTCTTAAAAACAACCGTACCATAATTAAGAAGTCCAACACCACTTGGAATTGGAAAATCAGGATTAGCGATAAATTTTGTACCTGTAGCAGAACCACGTACATAATTTTTATCGGAAATAATAGATTGATTCTTTTCAGTAAAATCTTCTTTAAGTTTATCTCTCACTTGATTCATATCTACTTTGACAGATGAATTATCTTGAGACATTTCTAGTAATTCTTCACCCGTCAAAGGTATTGTTGGTGCATTTAAATCTTTTATTTTCTTAGCCATTTCTATTCTCCATTAATCGTCTGTTATTCTAACTGAGCTAGATAAACCAAGTAGTGCATCAGTAACAACCCAAGAGATATAATAGTTATCAGTATCCACTGGACCCGAAAGCATAACTCTAAATCCATCAATTCTCTTTTCGAATACTCCACTGACGAATAATGATGGTGGATCATCTACAGTATTTATTATTGAATATCCAACTGAATAATCTATTGTTGCCGGTTCCTGCACAAAAATAATATCCGCTGTTGTATCCCCTGTTGACATAAACGTGTTACCATTTTCTATTCCTGATGTAAGTGTGTCAACATACGTTTTAACAGCGTTTTGAGTCGGAACTGTTGTATCTGATGTTCCTAATGCTGTATCACTCGAAACTTCATCTATTTGAACACCTGATTGTAGTTTCAGTTTATCTACTTTTAAACCACCAGTATCCTCAGTAAGAATTATATTACCTAAATGGATACTGGTTCCAGATGTAAATAAATCGTCACAATAAATATCACCAGTAATAACTAGAGCTGTTGAATCAATTGTATCAACAGAAAGAGTTCCATCTATTGTAACATTTCCTTCAAATTTATTCTCTGAACTAATACCAGCAGAATAAATATTGTAATCATTTGTAAATCCAACTGTTGATTGATCTTCAATATACAAACCATATAGATTAGTAGTTGTTCCTGAAGAAGTGAACCCAGGAGTTTTGATTAAAGCACCATAAGCATTTGTAATATCAATACTACCACTACCCCATTTTGAAAGTTGGAATTGCCCTCCAACCGCGTTTGTAATTGATACATTTGACATACCAAACGCATGAACTGTAGAAAAGAATCCACCCATTAAATTTGTAACTGTTGTGTTACTAGCAACTACAGCTCCTGTCCCATTAACACCAATAATATCATCATCAACTGAACCACCGTCTGCTGCTAGACTCGCAAATCCGCCAACTCCAATCAACTGAGAGTGTTGAGTTGAAGTGTTATTTTGCACAACTCCAGCAACACCAGTGGCTATTGCAAAAGGACCAACTGCTAGATTTTCTATAGAAACGTAAACTCCAGTTGCCTCATCTGTAACACCAGTTCCGAATGTTTCATTGACGTTCAACATTGTTTCAGTTGTTGGCCATCCAGGATAATCAACATCACCATCGCCTATTTGTGAGTGTCCTTTAACATCAATTCCATTAGAGAATATAACCGTAGATGGAGTTGAATCTAATTGATCATGAATTTCTTGTGTTAAATGATAGAATTCAATTGCTGTTGAATCACCACCTTGTAAATCATTGAGATCATTATGAGCGTGTGTATGTAAACTTGTAGATCCTCCGTCTGTCAATCCATTATACTCAGTGAGGGTTAAATGATATCTATTAGTTGAATCACCACCTTGTATCCCACTTAGTTCATTATGTTCATCAACACCACTGATTTGACTATCAACATAAGCTTTAATAGATTGTTGTGTTGCCAACGCTACGTTAGAATCCGAACTCATATCATCTTCATCTAAAATTCGATTAACCGACACTCCTGTGCTGAGTCCTAATGTTGTAAAACTTGCAGTATTTGGGTTCGATACACCTATCGGACCGGGAGATCCCATAAAGTTAGATTTAGTAATATTTTTTGTTTCGGTCTGATCAATATCAACGATAACAAATAAATCAAGTCCTTGTACAACATTGAGTGAATTTAAATCTGATATTTTTTTATCTGCCATTAGTTTATTATCCCATTAAATTTTAAATAAAGCTGAAGTACCACTACCACGTGAAGCTCTGTCTGAGTTATATAAATCATCTAATTTACTTCCTACGAGTGTTTCATTGTCCTCTTGTACATATTGTTTCATGTACGCTTCAAATAGTTGGACCTTTTCGATTAGTTGATATGCCGCATCGACTATCTGCACTTCAATTGGGTCTGGATCATTCTTCTCTTCAAGCTCATTCAAAAATTTCGGTAGATGTTCAAATAGAAGTTTAACTTCTTTCGAATTTAACTCATTAAGAATAATTGTGGGATTTATGCTTGATTGTGACATTATTTATGCTCCTCTGCATCTAACAATTTAGTTTTCTCTAATCCAATCTATTTAAAATTTTATATCCTTTTATATAATTGTAACTGACAGTGAAACTGTGTTAACTGGCATCCATATCCTTACAACATCACTAGTTGATAAATCTATATCTCCTGGTGTTATTACAAAGTTAGTAGAAGTATCTCTACATGAAACAACCACGTCTTGACTGTCTAAACTTAATCCGCTAACATCTATATCATGATAGTAGTCACTTCCAGAAAGTGTCCAATCTCCAGGTCCTGTAATTAAATAAACATATTTTCCTGCCAATCTTAACCACTCAACATCAGTTCCTATCCAATATTGATTCGTTTCAGTCTCATATGCTAATCTTCCTTCATCTCTACATTGTTCAAAGGATGGAAGTTGTGTCACCGGACTGACATATCTTGTTGCATATTCTCTTTCGTTATTTGGTAAGGTGGGGTCAAAATCATGAACGGAATCAATTGTGAAAGGACCAGTTGATGAAACGTATACAGCTTTTAGAAATATCAACGAGGTACTGGATGTTCCATAATCATAAAAAGTCCTCTGACCTGGCATTACAATTTTGATTTTTGCTTGTGGTGAGGGACGTGATTTGATGTAAGTATATTCTAACACGACATAAAAATATCCGGGAGCAGTATAATAGGTCAGATCGAATGATATATATTGTTCTGGATCTGTAAAATCTATTGAATGCTCTTCAGTAATACGTATCATCATATCATCTTTGTAACAGTATCCTGGTAGGACTGTAACCCTTGCCGTACTAGTTGAATCTGCAACAACATCCATGCCGCATCGATTATCTAAAAGATTTTCTCCTCTCGATCTAACTTCGGTAATCTGATTCACAGTGTTACTATTATAAGATGCAAACGGGTCTACCGCTCTGTATTGTTCTGGAATGGTACTAGCCATCAGTTATTCTCCTTACTCGTAAGGCTCTATTTTTTTACACCGAACTGTTTATATTTTTGTTCTAGAAATATGTCTAAGTAAAGGGGTCAATCAGAGAAATAATCTGGATCTATATATATAAATTATTGAATGTAAACCATTGATTACTTTTTAGGAGGGATGAAAAATTGAGGACACCACCTTGGTAGTGCCCTCAGTAACTTTTTTATAACTTTGCTAGGTAACTGCATTATAATTGGTTTATATTTTGTTCTAAAAGTTTCAGGACATCGGTTACATACTATCTATCGCATCATCAATGTCGCCTGGACCGGGAGCTCTTCCCTTAATGACTAAAATCTTCCATCCAGCATCTTTCAGTTTTTTCTCCCTTAAAGGATCCATAGGATTTCTATTATGCCAAAATGTATCTGGAAAATCAAATACAATTTTTAATACTGCATCTGAGAAGTCTGTTATAAAATCAAATAAATATTTTTTAGTTATTGGAGATTTATGTAATATCCTATAATCTTTTTCCACATTTGCATAATGTAATCGTAAATGATCCAGTACTGCCATTTTTTGATTTTGAGCTGGATCTTTTATTTCCTCAACAACTTTTTTCATAGCCGTTTCGAATTCTAAATCGTCTAGTTCAACCTCTTCTTCGACAGTTTCTTCTTCCAACATACAGTCATGCAAATCAGCATCATTTACAAATAGACCTGATGTTTTTCCATATTTACTTCGTGCTATGAATTCATCACACGACAATGGAGCATTAGGATATCTTTTTCTATAGTCAGCATACTCAATTTTGTGAAGATTTAGATGTCTAGGCGAGATTACTTGAAAAGATTTTCCACATATTTGGCAAATAACTTTTCCTTTATCATCGAACGGTTCAAACTGTAATTCTGAATTCATTTCCAAATTCTCCTTCCATATTTTCGAATTTATAATTTGTTCTCAGAAAGGTATAACATATATGTTCAATTTAAAAATAGATCCAAAACTCCCGCATCATTACATAATTTCAGTCGGTGTGAAATCAATGACCGATAAAGACCCTGGAAAATTCTTTCTTAAACATGGTCCATTATACTTTTCAAATGATGATGTTAAAAACGTTCAAAACGCAGCAATTTTAAGTAAAGACAAATTGTTTAAAACCAAACAAAAGAAAGCATTGGAAATTTTTGAATGTCTTGATCTGACAGCTTCAATTTCCGCAATGAAGTTAGCTTCCGCAGCCAAGCAGTGTACTATGCATCACTTCTCATCAGAACATTTTATTGAAGACTCTTGGTTTGAAACATTAGTAAAAGTCGCAAATACCTCAGAACATAATAGGGAGTTATTAAAACAATCTGTTATGAGGTAAACAATGAAAGTATTATTAGTAGGAGACGTTCACAACGAATTTCAACAGCTAAACGTGTTAATCAATAAAAAACGCCCTGATATTGTAATTTGTTGTGGAGACTTTGGTTATTGGCCAAGATGGATTCGTTCTCAAAAGCTATCCGACATAAAACCACAAGGTGCAAAAATTTATTGGGTAGATGGCAACCATGAAGATCATTGGTCAATACAAACCAGAGTAACAGACGAATTAGAAAAAGACATCATCTATATGCCTAGGGGATCAACAATGAAATTAGATGATGGACGTAATATTTTATTTATGGGAGGTGCGTATTCAATTGACAAACATCTCAGAACTGAAGGAATAGATTGGTTCAGAGAAGAAACAATCGGTTATGATGATATGCAAGACCTTCCCGATGAAGAAATTGATATTTTTATTACCCACACATGTCCTGAAGAACTTGTCATTGAACTGTTAAATAAATATCCAGAAAAAGGATTTGAACCTTCAAATCAAGCTTTAAGTCAGTTACGTAAAATGTATGAACCTGATTTATGGATATTCGCTCATTGGCATCATTATAAAGAAGGGACGTTGTTTGGAACTAAATGGTATGCCTTATCGTATCCACTTGAGGGATCCCGGTGGTGGATGTGGTTGCCAGAAAGGGGGTGATCTGTTCTAGTTGTAGGAATTTTAGTTATGATAGCTATCAAAATTAACTTTTAAATTACGAAAGGAAGTACCAAAATGATACAAATCACATTTATGCTTTTGTTTGTCATAGGAGCAGTCATTGCTCCCAGATTTATCAAAGATATTACGAAATCGAAAAGAGGATACGATGGCGATGGACATGCGGCAATGATCGAACAAGTTGTCAGTCTTCGATGGGCAAGAGTTACTGC
>Ga0114922_10005721_pt1 | contig 11453 bp, 10 predicted proteins | sample AartaG_FD_100975 | JGI IMG/M metagenome (GOLD analysis project Ga0114922, IMG submission 100975) | Deep subsurface microbial communities from Aarhus Bay to uncover new lineages of life (NeLLi) - Aarhus_00045 metaG | ecosystem: Environmental > Aquatic > Marine > Oceanic > Sediment | place...
CCACGTTGCCCAAAAGACCAGTATAACGTTCTTACCGCGGTAATCCCTTAAGCTGTGCTTTTTGCCGGAAAGGTCGGTAAGTGTAAAATCCGGCGCTGTCTTGCCATACAGCGGACGATAAGCCGGGCCCCAGCCTCTGGCTGAGCCAATCACCTGGGCCAGGGTCATTCTCGGTATGACCACAGGGGCTGGCTTTTGCTGTTCGGTGTCAGTTTCGGCTGGTGTGTGTGCCGGCGGATTGTTGGCCTCGGCGGGCGTTTCGGATACCGAATTTGCATCTTGCGGATTCCCCGGCCCTGCCGATTCCGTCGATTCCTTTTTACACCCTGCCAACACAACCAGAATTACGATTACCCAGGCTGCAATCACCGGCCGAAGATGTTTCTTTCTTTTTGCCTTGTCCATATTTGTCTTCCTGTCAAAAAACCCTGCCCACCGTCAATAGTATACGCTATCGACGCCGGCGTATCAAAATAAAACCTCCGCCACGTATTATTCGTGCGGTTTTTTCAGTCGGGCATCTTTGATTTTCTCAATGAGCAGCAGCGGCAGGCCGACTATAAGTAAAATGGGCGCAAAGTAAATTATCAGAACCAGGCACAGCAGCTTCAGTGCGGCTGAGGCCTCTTTGTTGTACCAGATTGTACGCCACGCCTTGCCATAGAAACCACACACAAAACGAATATCCACAAACGGCATATACGACGCCAGAGGGTCTATGGCTTCGTTCGAATCACAGTGCGCGCAGTAGTAAGTACGCGGGTCGCACTCGTGCAGGCACTTCGGACAAATCGGAACCGAATCCTCGAGCGCAGAGCCGTCATCGCCTTTTTCGAGAAGCCCGTCACTTGACCGCAATATGTTGTCCTGGTTTGCCTCGACCATTACAGCACCGATTATACGGGTTTACTCCCGGTTCTGCAACACTGAATTTCCCCAAGTGACGAACCCGCCGACCTGCCTTCCTTCGCGAGATACGAGATAATAATCTGCCTTGACGGATGATAAAATTTTGGCCAGTGTCTCGTCTGAAAATGGAGGATAGCAGCGACGTGTTAGGCTCTCTTTGTTCTTTTCTAACAACGAGAATGTTAGTTCCTTGCAAGTATTCGTTGACAAATCAATTCCAACGGTATATAATTTTTGTATAGTTCGGCTTCCGGAGAAGGCTTATCTGGCCCGAGTATTATCCCGAGGAATCGGATGGCTGGAAGACGGGAATATTATTGTTTTAGGTATTTCTGATATTTGCTGTGTTGTCTGCTAATCAGGCTTGATAATATCTACGTGAATCCATATTGACAACTTTGAGTCAAGCGCGAGCAAGCTCATTGCCGATGAAAACTTAGCACTGTTAATTACCCAAGGAAGGCGGGGATTATGAAAGATTACTGGCTCGCCAAGCTGATTAGTTCTGTCCAAGAGGTAGATTCAAGAAAACGCCTTCAAAAATCTGTGTTCCTTCTGCAACTCAAGCGGTGTCCCTTAAAATGCGACTATCTCCTGCACTATTATGGCCCATATTCCTTCGAACTCGCAGGCTTAATGGACCAACTGGATGGGGCTGACATAATTGAGGAAAGCCCAGAACAGTTAGGCACCGGCGTTGTCCGATATACCTCAAGAATCACAGACAAAGGCAGCCGGGTACTCAATTCCTTTGAGAAAACAGAAAGGGGCCGGGAAGTTCGTGATGAGATTACACGTTTTATCCCAAGATTCCAAAAACTCAACGGCGAGGACCTTTGGGTCCTAGAGCTTGCAGCGACGGCGGGCTATTACTATGAAGATGATTGGCAAGATGCCAAAACCCAAACAGCAACGTTCAAGCGAATTCGCATAAACGATACTAAACTACGGACAGCTATCGAACTCGCGAAAGAATTTGTAAACACACGATAGCTGCGGAGGGACCCATGCCCGAGAAGCTCTTCCGCGACCCCCTTTATGATTACATTGCAGTCGATAAAGATTCGTGGCTCCTCAAATTGATAAATTGTCCTGAAGTTCAGCGACTTAGGTATATAAAGCAGCTTGGACTTAGCCATTTTACTTATCCCGGTTCCACACATTCGAGATTCTCACACAGCTTGGGTGTGTATTATCTGATGACCCAGTGTCTTGAGCAAGTTGAACGAACGCACGGTACTAGTGTATTTGGAGCCGGCGAAAAAGAGGCGCTGCTTGCGGCAGCCTTGCTTCATGACATCGGACACGGCCCCTTTTCTCATGCCACCGAATCTTTTTTTGATGATCATGTGGCAAGGGCTGTTTCTATAATTACCAACTGCGGTTCGTCTGTTAATAAAGTGCTGAGCGAAGTAGATGAAGAACTACCCGGCAAGGTTGCCAGCTTGGTCGCGAAGAAACCGCTAAAAGGATTGCCCCAACCTCACCTTTGGCAAAAGTCACTAATCTCAAGTCAATTGGATATGGATAGGCTTGACTACTTGCGGCGCGATTCCTTGGCTTCCGGCGCCGAATACGGCAACTTTGATTGGTTCAGAATACTCCACACCATGGCTTTGAAGAAAAGCCCGCCCAATCAACCCCAAAAGCCTACCTTGCTGGTCTGGCCGGACAAGACGAAGTACGCCATTGAAGAATACATATTCGCCCGTTTTTACATGTACCAGAGTGTTTATTATCATCATACAACCAGAGCTTTCGAACAGCTCCTACTTAAAATACTGAATCTTGGCCGAGAGCTGGCCTCTCAACAAGATCACAGAGATTTTAAGCAGCATATTTTGCCGCCACTGCGTCCCTTTCTGACCTCTGGTCAAACCTTGCAACTGAACGATTTCCTGTATCTTACGGACGACGTCGTGATGGCTCAGGTTGCAGTATGGAATAAAGACAGAAACCCAGTATTAAGCGACCTCGCACGCCGACTTTTATTCCGAACCGGATTGGGATGGACATCAATCCAAGGCACGGAAATGGAAAATCCAGACAAGATAATAGCTATTCGGAATTACCTCGACCAACAAGGAAAAGATCATAATTATTACCTTCTCAAAGACAGTGCTAAGGCCTCCGTATATAATCCGTACAGGAGTGTTTCCGCCAGAGAAGAGCAATCTTCTGTAACCTCGATAATTCTTTGTGACGAGTTTTACGACGGGGGCTTGGCGGAAATCTCAGAGGTACCCGACTTGCAAAGGCTCAAAGCTATAACTGCGGAAAAGTCCTCTCCTGTTATGCGCTATTACTTCCCAAAAGAACATGAGAGACAGATAAAGAAACTGCTCAGCTAAACCGAACTGGAGAACTAAGTCCAGATTTGCGTTTAACTTCGGTGCTGGACTTCACGCTCTGATGATATCCGTGATTTTCATCAGTCGGGTGATATTGTCGCGCTCGGCTTCGGCTAATTTGTCGTAAATGAACCGTATCGTGTCGTGCAGTTCGGGAATGACGACGTGCTCCAGGACATTGACCCTGCGGCGGGTCGCCTGCAGCTCGGTGGCAATCAGCCGGGTCCGCTTTTCCTTCTCGGCCAACTCAATCAGGTCATCAAAGGCCTTCTCCAAGGCCAACAACGCCGCATCCATCTCTCCGGATGTGGTGGCAAAACCGTAGCAGATAATCTCGCCGGACATCTCCTTTTCCAGGCGAGGCACCCGGACGTTCATCACGCGGGCAAAGTTGACAACCAGGCTGAACTTTTTCGTGGGAACCTCAAGCGCAGCCTTTACGTGCTCCGGCTCCATTGTGGCCCGCGCCAGCATAAAACGCCGGCACGTCTTCATAATCTGCTTTTCGACGCGTTTTCGCAAAGGCGCAATCTCCCGCGCCACCGCAATAAGCTGCCGTGAGAGTTCGTCTCTTTTGTCGCTGAGCAGATGATGGCCTCGCTTGGCCAGGCCAACCCGCCGGCGAAGATGCAAAAGCTCCATCCTGGTCGCATTTACGTTGGCAAGCATTTAGACGGCAGCCTCGGTCTTTTCTTCTTTGTGTTCTGGTTGCTCCGGCGGGTCATCCGGAGGTTCTGGTTCAGTTTCATCGCCGGAGACCTCCACGGCTTCTGCCAGCTGACCAGCTTCAGCTTCGTCTTGCTGCTGCGACTGCTCGGCGGGCTGCTGCTTTGCCGCTCGGAACCTGGGCATATACTTTTCAATCAGCTTCGGGTCAATACGCTTGAGCTCGGCATCTTCGAACATAGTCAGAAGCTCCCAGCCTAAGTCCAGCGTCTGCTCGACCGTGCGGTTCTCATAGTAACCCTGAGAGATGTACCTCTTCTCAAAGGCATCGGCAAAGGCCATATATTTTTTATCTTCCTCGGAAAGGGCGGCCTCGCCCATAATCGTCGCCAGCTCCTGAACTTCTTTGCCGCGGGCGTAAGCGGCATAGAGCTGATTGTAAAGGTCGGCGTGGTCCTGACGCGTCTTGCCCTTGCCGATGCCTTTGTCTTTGAGCCTCGACAGACTCGGCAGGACATCGACGGGCGGCGCTATGCCTTTTCGGTGCAGCGGCCGGGAAAGAATTATCTGGCCCTCGGTAATATAGCCGGTCAGGTCCGGCACCGGATGGGTCTTGTCGTCTTCCGGCATCGTAAGAACCGGCACCAGTGTAATGGAGCCTTTCTTGCCTTTTATTCGACCGGCCCTTTCGTATACCGTCGCCAGGTCCGTATAGAGATAGCCGGGATAACCTCTCCTGCCGGGCACTTCCTTTCGGGCGGCGCTTATCTCACGCAGGGCCTCGCAGTAATTGGTCATATCGTTAAGAATAACCAGCACGTGTTTATCCAGCTCAAAGGCAAGATACTCGGCGGCGGTAAGGGCGAATCTCGGCGTGGCAATACGCTCGATGGCAGGGTCGTTGGCAAGGTTCAGGAACATTACCGCCCGCTCGATGGCGCCGGTTTGTCTCAGGTCGTCTATAAAAAACTGAGCGGCCTCAAAGGTGATTCCCATTGCCGCGAAGACGACGGCAAATTCTTCACCTTCGGCCAGAATGGTTGCCTGTCGCGCAAGCTGAGCTGTTACGTCATCGTGTGGCAGGCCCGAGCCCGAAAACACCGGCAGCTTCTGGCCTCGAACCAGCGGGTTCAAGCCGTCAATGGTCGATATTCCCGTCTGAATAAACTCGTTCGGATAGTCTCTGGCATAAGGATTGATTGGGCTGCCGTTGATATTGACCCATTTATCGGGTATGACGGGCGGCCCATCGTCTCTGGGCTCGCCGAGGCCCCCAAAGACCCTGCCGAGAATCTCCGGCGATACGGCCAACTCCAGCGGTCTGCCCAGAAACCTTACGGTGCTCTTGTCGACATCAACGCCGCTGGTTCCCTCGAAGACCTGAACGAGGGCCTTGTCTCTTTCGACCTGCAGGATGTTTCCGTGCCGTATGCTGCCGTCGCCGAGCTCAATCTCGACGATATGGCCGTACTTGGCGTCGTCAACCTGCTCGACCAGCATCAAGGGGCCGGAAATATCCGTAACCGTCTGGTATTCTTTAAGCATCTTTTTCTCCGATTTTAGAACCCTAAAGCTGCGCCGCAGAGGGCTGCAACTGCTTCATTTGTTCGTCTATCTTATCGCGGATTTTGACGATTTTGTCCACTTGGTCTTCCGGTACGAATCTTGCCCTTGCGATTTCTTCACGCACAGCCAGCTTGAATATGTCGTCGGTCTCGACGTTTTGTGCTATTGCCGCCGTTGCCTGCTTATGAAAGTGCAGAACCGTCTTTAGCATTTCGTATTGCTTTTTCAGGGACGCAAAGGTATCGACCTGGTGAAATGCGTTCTGGTAGAGGAAATCTTCTCTGAGTATCCGAGCCGTATGAAGGGCTATTCTGTCTTCGGGAGACAGTGCCTCGGCGCCGACGAGTCTGACAATCTCACGCAGTTCGGATTCCTGCTGCAAAATGCTCATCGCCCGGCTTGCAAGCGACAGCATTTCATCGCCCTGCTCTCTATCTTCAAAATGCTCGCAGAGGTACTGCTGATAAAAACTGTAAGACGACAACCAGTCAATCGCCGGGAAATGCCGCTGGTAGGCGAGTTCCGCCTTGAGTGACCAGAAGACTTTGACCACGTGTAGCGTGGCCTGTACGACGGGGTCTGAGAGGTCTCCGCCTGGCGGGCTTACGGCGCCGACTACGGAGAGGCTTCCTTGTCTTTGTGGATTACCGTGGCACTGGACTCGTCCCGCCCTTTCATAGAAGGCAGCGATTCTTGCGGCGAGGTATGCGGGATAGCCTTCTTCGGCGGGCATTTCTTCGAGCCTGGTGGATATTTCTCTCATAGCTTCGGCCCATCGGCTGGTGCTGTCTGCCATAAGTGCGACGACGTAACCCATATCTCGGAAGTACTCGGCGATGGTGATTCCGGTATAGACGGACGCCTCGCGTGCTGCGACGGGCATATTAGAGGTGTTTGCGATGAGGACGGAGCGTTTCATCAGGGGCTCTCCGGTGCGGGGGTCCTTCAATTCGGGGAATTCCATCAGGACGTCGGTCATTTCGTTTCCTCGTTCACCGCAGCCGACGTAAACGACGATGTCGGCATCGACCCACTTTGCCAATTGGTGCTGTATTACGGTTTTTCCGGAGCCGAAGGGGCCCGGCACGCAGGCGGTTCCGCCCTTTGTGACGGGGAAGAAGGTGTCTATGATTCTCTGGCCTGTGACCAGGATGCGGTTGGGCGGCAGCCGCCTGACGACGGCCCTGGGGTTACGGACGGCCCAGGTTTGCATAAGCTTCAGCTCGGTCTGTTTGCCGCTGGGGTCGACAACGAGGCCCACCGGTTCGTCAACGGTATATTGTCCTTCGCTGATTTTTTTTATGGTTCCTTCGACGCCGTGGGGGACCATAATTTTGTGCATGACCATGGTGGTTTCCCGGACTTGTCCTATGATGTCGCCCGGGGCCACCTCTGCTGCTTCCTTTACGGTCGGCTCGAAGTGCCATTTCTTTTCTCGGTCAAGGCCCGGCAGTGAAGTTCCCCTGCTCATAAATTCGCCCTGGGCCCTATAGAGGGTATCGAGCGGTCTTTGGATTCCGTCATATATGCTTTCGATGAGGCCCGGGCCCAATTCGACGCTGAGGGGCGCCTGGGTGTTAACGACCTGCTCGCCGGGTCCGATTCCGCCGGTTTCTTCATACACCTGTATTGAAGCGAGGTCGCCGTGTAGTTCGACGACTTCGCCTATGAGGTTAAGCCGGCCGACCTTGACGACGTCGTACATTCTGGCGCCGGTCATTGCTTCGGCGACGACGACGGGTCCTGCGACCTTGACGATTCTGCCTTCTTTTGCCTGGTCTGTATTTTCCATTTGCGAGAACCTTTTTTTTAAGCGTTTTGCAGGATATCTATACCTGTAGCTATTTTGAGCACTCTTGCCAAGTCCCGGGTAGCGTAACCGGCAGGTTCGGCGGTAAACGGTACGACGACGATACAGGGAGTGGGCTCATCATGAAAGGCCTGAAACGTCTGCTCGGCGGCGGGGGCGATGTTCTCGGCGACGACGACAAGTGCGCAGCCGGCGTCGAGTATCCGTCGGGCGGCAGCGGCGACATCGCCGGGTGTTCGTCCTACCGGATAAGTATCGACTCCAAGCGCCGAAAAGGGCATCACAAAATCGGCGTCACCTAAAACTGCAACTTTACCTTCCATAAATATCTCGTATCCCGTACCTGGTAAGGCCTGTAGTATTGCCTATCCGAGATTCATCATCCGGCCCGGCCGGCTCAGGCGGCCAGGCGGTCCAGGATAAGTTTTGTATCGAGTCCATTTTTCTTTGCGGTCAGTATAAATCTTACGGTTCGGATTTCGTTTTCCTTCATTAGCAAGTATGCGATAATCGGCTGGGGGCCGGCGGTAATCTGGACGGTTGTTTTGAGGAATCCCGTCAGGTGCCGGTCGCAGAGCTGTTCGAGTTTTAGAAAGGAGTCGTCGGCAGCGAGTCCGGCGGCGCCTGCTTCAACGATTCTGTAGTAGGGCGTTGCAAAAAACAACTGCGCGATGGATTCGTAGCCCAACTCCAGTGCTTTGTCGAATCGCTCCGGCTGGACGTACCCGCCGGGCAGGAGAACATTTCTCTGGTCGGACTCGGTGAATTTCAGTCGAAGCATCGTGCGAATGTTGGTCAGGTCGATATGTATTCTGAAGAGTCCCTGTAGGAACGGGCTTTTGAGCCGTCGGGCCTGCGTTAGATTGTAGTATGCCTGCGCGGCGTCGAGGGCGTGGTCGATGCGTCGGATGTCTTTGTTTTGGTAGTATGCAAGTACTGCCTGCTCGGCGGCCTGCTGCATGTAATCGGGCAGCAGGTGGTATTGTTCCTGTTCGAATACTTGTTCGAAGCACTCCGACGGGACGTTTCCCTGGTCGCTGTAATCGGTTCCGACGGGCGTTTGGGTCAAGGTGCGTCTTAGCGCCAAGCGGAGGTTTGCAAAGTCGACGCGGCTCTTGAAGAGCTTCACTATTGGCTCGTCGATACACAGTTGGGCGAAGAGGTCTCTCAGGACGGCTCTTTTGTCGCGCAGGAGGGTCTCGAGCTCGTCCAGATTCGCGTTGGTCTGCGGCAGGGCATATTCGCCGGCGGCGAGCACGCCTGCGGCTTCTTCGAAGGTCGGGGCGTTTGCCATATCCATCAGGGCAGCCGGCGTGAGCATCTGCGTTTCGAGTGCGCGAACCTGGGCGGTCTGGCAGGTGTATCGCCAGTCGTCATCGCCTACAGGCGGGTAGATGTAAAAATCAAGAACAGCTTGTTCGTATCTCGTGTCTTGCATCTCGCAACTCGTATCTCGTTAGCAGGAGGCAGCGTCACGCGAATAAATCTTTTGCCAATTCGATTTCGAGGTCCTTTCTGGACTGTGCAATCAGGACGCCGAAGGAGGCGTTTGTTTTGATTCTGTCGCGTTTCAGGACAAATCCGCCTCCGAGGTCCTGTTTTTGGTCGGAGAGTGTAAGATTTCCCTTGTAGCCGGGTCCGAGCTTTCGATTAATTTTCTTGATAAAGTCGTGGTTGATTCTTTTTTCGTTTTTATCGACGATAACCTGCTCGTCTCCGCTTTGTACGGCCTGGAGCAGAAGTTTCGTCACAAGCTCACCGTACTGGTCATCCGGGAGTTTTCGGAGCTGCTGTTCGGCACGTTGGAAGATTTCGTCGAGGATTCTTCTTTTTTCTGCGAGGTTTTGTTTTGCGATGTCCATTCTTGCCGATGCGAGCAGATGCTGTATCTTGTCGTCGGCGGCCTTTTGCGTCAGCGATTTTGTCTGCCGGCGGTACCGGGCAAGCTCCTGGTCGAGTTGTGCCTTCTGGTCGCTTTGTTTCCGGTCGGCTTGCTCTTTTATGCTGTCAGCTTCCGCCCCGGCATCGGCCAGGATTTTTTCTGTAACCTGTTGAGCACTTTGAGTGTTCATAACTGATTTATCCATTTTGATTCGGCGTTAATTTTGTTCGTGATTCGTGAATCGAGATACGAAACACGAGATACGAAATTCTATCGTATTGTTTCAAACCGGCACGGGCCATTTGATACCGAACATCAGCATAAACATTGTTACGAGCAGTCCGAGTACGGCGTAAACTTCAACCATAACGGCATAGACCACCCCGGCCTTGAACGCCATCTCGGGTTTTTTCGCAGCCATAAGTATACCACCGGAGCAGACCTTTCCCTGGTGAATAGCGCTCATCATACCGGCAAAAGCGATGGGCAGACACGCCGCCAGGACCTGCCAGCCAAGCTGAACGCTTATATCGAGCGTACCGCCCTCACCGAAGAAGTTGAGATTAAGCATTACGAGAAAGGCCGCCAGGAAGCCGTAAAAGCCCTGTGTTCCGGGCAGGACCACCATAATAAACATCTGGCCATACCTTTCGGGCTTTTCACTCAACACACCGGCGGCACTTCTACCTGCAATGCCTATTCCGATTGCCGAGCCGATACCCGCCATTAAAGCGGCCAGCCCCGCACCAACCAAAGCCAGCGTCATTCCGTAATCCATTACCAAACCTCACTTTCTTAGCAAAATGGACATTAGTTTTCTACGTAGATGTGCTTATATTGTTTACTGAGCGGCTGGAATTGTCTTCCGTCGGCGACGAGGAACTTCGGGAAGAATTCCACATACTGCAACCTCAACGTATGCACAAAGGCACCGAGGGCGTTTATAGCTATATTAAACAGGTGTCCTCCAACAAGAATCAGGACCATAAGTACGATGCCGACGACGGGAGTTTTTCGGGCCATATCGGCTACGACGTTTATGGCCATTGCCAAGCCAGCGGTAACCATGCCGAGAGCCATCAGCCTGAGGTAACTGAGGACATCTCCCATAAGGAAGATAGTGCTGAAGAGGTTATAGGTACCCATACCGATTCGCCCGGCCCAAGTTCCCTGCCGGTGACTGAAAAGCAGGATTGTTGCTGCCGGGGCGAGCGCCAAATATCCGAAGAAGGTTCCGGTCTGAGGCGAGACTACGCCTGCCTTACTTGCCAGGAGGATGACTATGGAATTGAGCATAACAAGCCAGGTCAACTGGTCGCAGACAGCAGCGACGAAGTTCCTCCTTTTGAGGTTATGGAGCAAGGCGATGACCCAGCCGGTGAGAATCTGGATGTAACCGAGAGCAAGAGCGAGCTTGAAGAACTTCATAGGTTGTTCGAGCGGGTCAAACCACATAAGTTTTTGCCTGAGTGGTTTGAGCGCGGGAACGAACGTCTGGATGGCGTCTCCAAACCAGCCACCGGTGAGCGCTCCGGCGGCGACAGTTGCGGCTGCGCAGATGCCGAGCATCCACATCAGCTTTTTGTCTCCCTGGAGCTTTTTTATGAAGAAAAACATAAGGGCCATAATAACAAGGCCGTAGCCTGCATCGGTTAGACAGAGGGCAAAGAAAAGTGCAAAAAACGGCGCCATAAACACGGTGGGGTCGATGTTGAAGTATTTCGGCATACCGTAGAGCCTGGTTATCACCTCGAAGGGTCTGACCGCCTTTTTATTTTCTATTTCGACGGGCACTTCCTCATCGTCTGCGGGTTGGATTTTCGTGACGTTTGCAGCTTCGAATCCGGCGAGGACGTTTTCGAGCCTCTGGTAGTTTTTGTTTTTGACCCAGCCTTCAAGGATAACGGCGCACCGTGTGGCCGGGGCCGTACCCCTGGTGTTTTCTCTGTTGAGCAGATTGTTGTAATGGTCGCAGAGGATTTGAAGCTTGAGGAAGTTCTCGGCCAGGGCCGCGGCCTGTTGGTATTGCCGGCGGAGCTGGTCCTGTGCATCGGCAAGCTGTCTGTCGTGTTGTTTTAGAACTTCGGCAACGGTTCCTGTCATCGATTCGAAGCTGACGGGTTCGAATTCGGCTGAGCGGAGCATTTTCTGGACGTCAGCGGCGGTTTGTTTCAAAGAGATGACGAGGCAGGCACAGGCGCTGCCAGCGGTTCCAACCTCTTGTATTTCGGCGCCGAACTCGGCCATACGGTCCTGCACCTCCTGGAGA
>Ga0114922_10005722_pt1 | contig 11451 bp, 9 predicted proteins | sample AartaG_FD_100975 | JGI IMG/M metagenome (GOLD analysis project Ga0114922, IMG submission 100975) | Deep subsurface microbial communities from Aarhus Bay to uncover new lineages of life (NeLLi) - Aarhus_00045 metaG | ecosystem: Environmental > Aquatic > Marine > Oceanic > Sediment | place: Aarhus...
ATCTTCCCTGTCGGCTACTGTACGGGGGTATGCAGCGGCTTTGACCTTCTCTACAATTTTCGCCAGATGGTCATTCTCTGTCCAGGCTCCTGCAATACCATCAGACAAAGCGCCGACCCACGCCATATATTCGGTGCAAACTTTGTCCCAATCCGCCTCTTCCGGCGGCTTGCGAGTGATGTAACCATGAAACAAATAAACCCCAATACCTGCTGCTACCATAAGCACTGCTGCAAAAATCCAGCGGCGTAAATAAGCCGACCTTAATTTTTTGAACCTGGCCAGTTCTTCGATAAGCCCTTCGAGGGTTATTGCGTCGGGCTTGGCGGGAGCACTCAACAGTCGATTGCAAAGTTCTATCCAGTTCTTTGCAGGCCCGCCCAGGGTTTTCCATTCATCGGTTTGAGATATCTTCCAGCCGTGCGCGGTTGGGGCTGAGCGGTGCATTATGAGTTGATAAATCAGTTCTCCGACAGCCCTCAAATCATCCGTCCAGTGATACTTTTTTATATGTTCATCAGGCAAAGGGTCGGAGAGAACTGTTTTCAGGGCCGCCGTTTTTCCTTCTCCTCCGATGAGGACGTTTGTGGCTTTGAGCCTGCCGTGAGGACGATTACATGCCTGTTTTAATTCAACTAAACCGAGAGCAACAGACTCGATGATTTTGTGAAGCACACCGGCCGACGGCCTGGCCCGGCCGTCGATGAGTTGCTGGAGTGAACGGGCGTAGTAGTCGGTAACGTAAAACGCGCCCTCGTCGGTCGAATCGCACTGGTGAATCGGAGCCCAGTGCGAACCTCCTTCGCCTTGTACCAACTGTTGTGTGCGGGCGCCGCTGCGAAAAAATTCGGACTCGGCCTTTGCTTCTTCGGCCCCTGCGAGCAGAGCAATGGGCTCAAAGACCTTTACGGCGAAATCTTCTTCGCCTCCGGTGGCCAACCGGGCTCGATATACTACTACAAAACCTTGTCGGTGAAGCTCTGAAACAGTTTCATAGGAACCAAAACTAAGCATCACCCGGTACCTTTCTAAACGGAAATCGGGGCAGGTGCTAATTAGCCAGGCACTGTGGCTTTAATTTGGGCATGGTTAGAGAAACAACATTGGCCGCCTCGATACTGAGACCGATTTTACCTCTTTCCCAACAACCCTTGTCCAGGGGCAGACACAGACGCCTTGCATCGGCGTTGCCGGATAAGTCTTCGAATTTCCTTATCCCGCGGGGCAGATCAGCGAGTACAAACAGATATTCGGCACTTCTTGCCTTCCATATATTCCAGATCACATCCTTGTCCTCTTCAGCCAGGATTTTCTGGCAAGGTGTTTCTCCCTTAAGTAGAGCCGCCGACCTGACTGGAAACTGGATCGTATATCTGTATCCTTTAGAGCTTTTCCTCAGATCGCTCCCCGGTTTCCAGTACTCTGTCATTGATACCGATTCCCACCGGCTTTTCTCGAATCGGTTGACTCCCACCAGATGAACCTCGACCGATTTTTTGCAAATGTCATCGTTAGCTGTTACGACAATGGTTCTACATCCTCCCATCAATAAAACAACTAAAAGCAATCCAAACACTTGACCTTTCAACAGTACTACTCTCATTGTCAACTCCTTAAATTTTCAAGATTAGTTCATCCTTTTCCCGGCTCAGCAAAACGGCTGCTACTAAGGTTATATTACTGCGGCATCTGCTGTCTATACGAGGTAATTCTGAATCAAATTACAGATTTCCTGATTGGATTTCCAGTCCGCGACTATCAGGCTGCGGGTTTTCAATATCAGGCTGTCCAAATCGGCGATTGTACGCTCAAAAACCTTGTGAAGGCCTCCCTGACGAGCATCACCATAATCAATGCATTCGCTGTCGTTTCCTAATCCGGGGAACATCCGTACAACCATGGACAGAGTTTCCCACCACAGTTGGCCGGTGACAAGGCTTAAGGCTTCCTCGGATGCTATTTCGTCAAAAATCAAGTGCTGGGGGCCCAGCGATTCAATCCATCTGCCGTCATTGGCGAATATGTCCTTTATCCGCTCATCCAGGCCGACGTTCTCGTCATAACCGCTGTTAGCCTGCTTTGCCAGACTCAGTGTCTCATCAAGAGCCACGGGCAGGCTGGTCGTATTATCGACAAGAAGAACCCTTCCCGCCATCACCGCCAATGAGTACAGATCACAGGGACTGCCCAAAAACGGTATTATCTCAAATGGTATATTGGACATCGGCACACCTTCCGCCGGCCGCAAGGCCGAGGACTGAGCATCATCAAAAACTTGACCGATTGTTCGGAATCGCCATTCACCGTGTGCCATTGCCGAGTCGGCTTCAAGGTGAGCATACAGGTCAATGTCTCTGTGGGCAAGATTAACCCTGAACCAAACAATATCACAACTTGCAATATTTATCCGCTCTTGTGTGGAAAATGTACCTTCGAGAATGGTTGTATCGCCGGTATCGGGCAACACCCGGCGTATACGGATTGACGCATGTCCTTTCGTCGGCAGGGAGGTAATAAGCGGTCGATAGACTGATGTGCCCCCTGCAAGAGACGGCAGATAATACTGCTTGTCACTTCTTTCAATTGCCAATGGAATAGCATCTCCAGGGTCGGCAAGCACTGCTCTGGCGGTCCATAGAAAGGGTAATCCCCGTCCCGGCCGGCCAAGAGAAATGCGCCAATTGTTCGGGTTAACATTAAGTAAGGGTTGCTGGAGATGGCGGACCATTGAGTGGACTGATGATACAATATCTGCGAGCAATCTAAGCTTCAAGTGAAATGTTTCGACAAGCCGGCCGCATCGTCCATTCGATTCAAGAAAAAGCCGACCCTCACGCGTAAAGGCGGCCTCATCCTTTTTCAATGCGTTAATACCGGCACCAAGGTCGATTAGCGAAGTGCCGTGTTTTAACCCGTCCCAGGGAGCGTTACCGAGAATGTCGATAAAAGTCTCCAGCCCAATCGGAGCGTGCTTTCTTACCATCATCAATCCGGAACCGGCGTTAAATGGAATCGTACGACTCGCATCGAGGCTTATTTCAGACATCGGTTTTGTCGAAGCATTCGTCGGTGCCCCGGATGTAAGGGGTATCAGATGTGATTCGGAGCCCAGGGTCGGTACATGCAAGTAGCGATGCAAAGTATTGGCATAGCCGCCCAGGCCCTTTTCCTGAAGCAAACCTTCATCGGTGCACAACTGCCAGTGCGACCCGGAATCCGAATCCTTCGGATGAATCGGGGCAAGTGCGGAGATATCAAGAAAAGTCGGCAGTGGATGGCTGGTTTCCATCCCGGTTTTTACTGTTCCCGCCTTGTCGAGCTGTTCAAAAGCGTTGACCTGCCGACGCCAGCGGTCATCGAGCATACTATTTGAAAGTGACTGGCGGGCCGCCGAGACCGTGTTGATGAGGGTTTCATTGCACTGAATCCAAAGTTCCAGCCATTCCAGCACCTCACCGCAGGCGTCAACAGTACATCCGAGAAATACTTTTGCATTAACGGTATCACGAAGCACGACAAGATGGCCGCCGACAGTATCGGCCTGTTGTTTTACCAGAACGCAGATTTTCAGTATCGCCGACTTCTGGTCCTCGCTGACGGGTATGGTAACGTAACCATCGGGCAGCTTAAGAGCGTTGTTTATGTCGGAAAATGACATGGGCAATCCGTCTTAATAACAATTAATCAATTCTACGTCGCCTTTATTTGTTAGTTTACGACCACGGCTCGAAAGACCATCGAAGGCATATTCCTGCTGTATTTTATTGATTGACAGGCCGCTGTCAAGTGGAATATGAAGATGTCGCCAGCCGGGGCGTTGAGGTCATTTTTGCGGGTTGAGTGTGCCGGATAATCCGAGTCGGGCAAATCCTGCGTTACAGGACATTATCAGCCGATCATGACGGTAGGACAGCCGGCGACGATTGCGCCGCCGTGAGAACAGTTGTCACCTATGCGGGCGGCGGGCATGAAGCCTATCATTACGGTGGCGGAGCCCTTGACAATCGTGTCGGGGGGGCCGGCACATACTGCAGAATCGCCTATGACCGCAGCCGGCATAAAGCCGATTAGGACCGTGGATACGCCCGGGCCGGTAATCGGCCCGCCCACATGGGGTTTTGGCCCATCGAACATCGGACAGGTATGCATATCAGTAATTCTTGCCGCCGGCGGCATTTCAAGTCCTCCGTTTATTTGTTGTATTGTTTGTTTTTGTCAAAACCGGGCACAATTTTTCACTTCGGCAGTTTATTGAGACGTACAAGGGCATCCTGCAGATGGTCTTTACGAGACTGTTCCGTTTCATTTGCACAAAACCCTTCCAGAGTGAATTTAGCCGTCTGGGCATCAGTAACATACCGAATTACCTTGACTGCCAAGTTGCGACGAAGATCATCACCCTCTGTGGCAAGAAGTTCGAGCATAGGAGGTATAGATGCCCGGCCAATTGCTATCAACGCTTCCATGGCCGGGTACTGCTCCCAAAGCGGTTCAGGCCCACGTGTTGGGGGCCCGCCAGGGGCAAAATCAATCCGCTTAACAAGTTCCTGAACACCACCTGAGAGGCGGTGGCTTCCAATCAAATAGATTGCAGCGGCCTGGACATTTTTAGATTCACTCGTACCTAAATGCTTTAGAAGAATTCCAAGCAGTTCACTTCGCTGTTGGTCTACCTTGGAGAGAAGCATCATGCGGGACCGCTCATCCAGTGTGTCCAACCGACTCATCAATCCCATCATTTCTTGTTCTATCACTATTATGTCTCCTTTCTTGTCATCGGCACTATTACATCCCATCGTAAAAAAAACGAGAAGCAGAGTACCCAAAATACCTTTCCAATATCCCATAATACCATTTCTTCCTTCCTGTCGGCAAACAGATTCTAAGGGTGAAAGTGGGACTTGTTAGGAAGTGTTATGTCCCCTGTCCCGACATCCTTCAACGTAACTTGTGGCGCTGACGATTTCTTCCAAAGCCCTTTCCAGTACCAGCCGGCCTTGTCTGAACAGACATCGCCGCCCCATTCGGCCCATTGTCGGAAATTGTTATACGTTTCAGCGTCGTCTGTACCAAAAGCAGCGATATTTGGAGCATCCCTGTCGTAGATTTTGTCATCGGTATCCGGTGTTAACTTCTGATAACAAGCGTATGAAGTGTCATCAACCCAAGAAGTATTCCAGTAGTTATTGGCACCATTTCCAGGACTGCTCTTATTGCCGTCATTCCAATCATGGCTCATACGCTCGCGTTTGAAAGACCAATCGGACTTTACAACGTCATGCACTCCGTCAGGTGTAATTTTAGCGACGGCTATTATCTTGCCTCTGGCTTGTTTATCCCCATCGTAAATCACGGCACCAAGATTCTCTGTACCATCGTACTTGGCTCCAAACTGAACTGCATTTTTAGGTGTTGTACCGCTCGTGAGGATAGTAACTTCCACCCAGAGAACCCACACATATAAATCGTCTTTTACACCTCCTAACTCAGCTTCAATATGATGCTTTTTACTGCTGGAGCGGGACAGCTTTCTTTGGTTCGGTTTGCCGGGCACAGCAGTTCCGGTATCACCAGACCAGTTGATCTGCTTCCAAGCATCCTCGGTATTCGGATTGGTCGTTGCCTCTATGATTACGTCATCAGTCGCCTTTTTGATGCATGCCCAGTTCTTATTGCCGGTTACGTTGTTTTGAGTGGCATTGTCAATTACAGTGATTTTGACAAGCTTGGGCTTTTGTGCACATTCCTTCTCTTTTTCCTTGACTTGTTTGCGAGGCTTTTTCCGGCCTGCCTGCGTCGCTCCTTTTTTTTTGTTGCGATCTCCCATAATCAACCTTCAGCTTTCGGCCTCCAGGACAAGCACTTTTCGAGAAAGGCCATCGCCTCTTTGTAAAGCCTGTCAACTTTTGCGGCCTCGTTTGTCATCGATTCGTCGTTTAAGACCGACTGCGCCCACGGAAATTGCGGGTCTTTATCAAAACCGCCGCCTAACATAAACATCAATCCTGAATAAACCATAATGCCGCGGTCGCTCGTAATATTGTATTCTTTCGCGGATTCGAGGGCGTGTCGAATCAGCCGGCGCACGGTCCGCTCTCCCATGTCCTCGTATTTTTTCGGCCAAATCTTCTGAAGCTGGCCGATTACCCTCGGTTCGACACCGCCGGTAACAGATTGAGAAAACTCTGCTACAGGAACTTCGCGCACGCTTAACAGAGCCCGCTTGTAGTATCCTTCATCAGTGCCGGCCACACGGTCCAGATATTCCAATGTTTTCTCACACAGCGCGTCGGTCCGTTCAACCGAATCCGTTATCGACTCGTCTTTTAGAATATCCGCCGCCCATGACAATTGCAGGTCTGCATCGAAATTGCTGCCTAACATGAACATCGTGTTGATATACAGGCATACATCCCGTTGGGTTGTAAACTCATACTTCTCGCCCTGTTCGACACCATATTGAATTACGAGGCGGACGACGGGCTCACCTAAGATTTCGTACTGTTCGGGGAAAAATTCCTTTATATGCTCGACCATGCTATCTTCGAAAGATTTCAGCGAAATCTTTCCCAGTTCTTCGTATTGTTCTTCTCGAATTTTCAGCATATTCACAAGTATCTATAATTTTGTAAGCTTTATTTTTTCTACGCGGACTTTTTCCTCATCGCCCGAAAGACGCACAAGAACAGCAGAGTCTTCGTCCTCCACAATATAGCAGCTTATCGGCCCGAAAACCATCTCCATCTCTTCGGAGTTACAGGTAGGTAGATACACCCTCAGTACACGCGGGTCGTAGTAACGAAAGTAAACGGTCTTGCCCTCGGGATTGACTACCATAAGGAATTTACGAAAGTGGGTCCGAATCTGGCGAATATCGATTTCTGCGGGCGCTACCGCAAAAATTCCCCAGTGGTTGCCCCAGCCCTTTTCAAGAACCAGTTTGGTGAAAGGGTGGTCATATTCCAGTTTGACAAGGTAGGGTGCGACCTCGGCCATATCGGGTTCAAGCTCGCCCCGGTAAAGACACACGTGCTCGGGCTTAAGTTTCCATAACAATCGCGGCAACTCCAGGTCCGGCACGGAAGCACCGTCGATAACCGTGTAAACATTTATATCAAACTGCGAAAACAGATGCTTTTGAAGGGCCTCGATTTTAGCTTTTTCGTCTGCCATGTTTTCACCAACCTGAGATTATCATCACTTTTTTGCCTTCTTGGCCTTCTCACATTGTTCACAGAAGGGCGTACCGCTAACAGCACACCACTTCAGTGTTGCCGCCTGAGGACTATATTCTCTTGCTTTTGGCGGTTCGGCGGTCTCGCCGGGTTCGGCCTCGTCGGCTTCTTGGGGCGTCTTTGGCGCATCGGGCGAGCAGCCCGCACCTGAGCCGGCTGCTCCGCCGCTGTTGATATTCACAAGAGTACCCGAGATCGATACACCGGCCGGGCCAAGGTCAACGAACGAACTGCCGGCCTTTATGCTTAGCTGCATCCCCGCTTCGATGATGACATTCATTCCGCCCTTGATGTGAATATTGCTTCCCGCTTCAAACCCGTAATTCATGCCTGCTTTTTCCTGTATATCCGAACCGGCCTCGATGGATATCGTGCCGTCTATTTTTTCGTTTTGGGCTCCCGCAACGGTAAGATGCTTATCACCGTCCACCTGCTCGATTTGGTCTTTCGTTACAATAAGATGCCGCTCGTTGCCGACCCACTCCTTCAGGTCGTTCTCCACACGAACATCATGGTCTTTTTGTGCATGGATGAAGATTTGCTCGCTGTCTTTCTCGTCCTTGAAGCGGATTTCGTTAAATCCCCCACCGCCCTTGCTCGAGTTGGATTTGATGGTTGATATCGTCTTGTCGGCCTCCGGGTCGTAAGGCGGCATGGCTTGGGCGTTATAAACCCTTCCGGTAATAATTGGATGGTCGGGGTCACCCTCAAGGAACTCGACGATAACTTCCTGGCCGACGCGGGGAATATACATCGCCCCCCACTTTTTGCCGGCCCAGACCTGCGCAACCCTTATCCAGCAGGAGCTGTTTTCGTCGCCCGAGGCTCGGCGGTCCCAGTGAAACTGTACTTTCACCCGTCCATACTCATCGGTGCAAACCTCCTCCCCTGAAGGGCCGACGACGAATGCCGTCTGCGGGCCGGGGATCGATGGCTTGGGTGTTATACGAAGCGAGCGGAACGGCTGTTTTACATCGATGGCGGTAAAGCTGCATGAATAGGTGGCTCCGCCACCCTCCGCACCTGATTCGTAGCCGCCTGCGTCAATCTCGTAGTTGGCCGAGACAATCAAATACTCTTTATTCTGGTCCTGGCGTGAGCATTCTTTCAGTGTGAAAGTGCAGCCGGTGCTTATGCCGCGGGCGTCGGACAGGGCTGTTGCAACTTCATACTGTGTGTGCAACTCCTCAATCCGCGTCCTGGCATAGTTTTCACCGTCTCCGGTTTCGGTGTATTCGCCGGGGTAATCAAATATCTCAAAGGTCGACAGTTCGTGGTCACGGTCAATTTTGGACCTTGTCTGTAGGTCTTTCTGTGTATTCTCAAAGTCAAAATCGTTCAGGGCGTACGAGCCGGGTTGCAGCCGGGTCTCGGTGGTCCATCTGGAAATTACCTCTTTGTCTTCCTCGGCCTTGTAAGGACGGTATTTAATTTCTTCATATCCGGCGTAAGCACTGTGTGCGCTTGCCGAATCGGCCAGATTGAGGATATGTTTTCCGTTTTCGTGCGTGAAGAAATAGTATATCCCCTCCTGCTCCATAAGCCTGCTGACAAAGTTAAAGACGGTCTCCCGGTACTGCACGCAATATGGCCACGTGCGATATTTACCGCTGAGACCCTTGACTTCAAACAAATCGGTAAAGCCATAGTCGCCGAAGACCTGCTTGATAATATCAGGAACGGTCATATCCTGGAAGATTCGACAATCGGCGATTCGGGTCAGGAACCACAGCCAGGGCACCACGGTCGCCCTGTACTGCGCCTCATCGCCCGAAGAGGGAGTCTGGACGAACCGGCTGACAAAGCCGTTGAAATAGCGAACCTCACCACTTAACAGATTAAGGCGTACGGTTATGTTCTTGCCGACAATTTCAGAGGCTTTGATGTCGAGTTTCTCGCTGACAAGTTCAAGCTCATACCGAAACGGCCGGCTAAGCTGTTCGGTAGCCGACATGTTCGTCAGCAAAAGCACATCCTCACCCAACGGCGTCGCAATCGCTACATCTTTATGTTTCTGTGTCCTTGCCATAATAGGCCGCTCATAAAAGGTACCGTATTTTACGTAGATCCCCGACCGACATCAATTAACATTTCTTTGCGAAGGTACATAGGGTAACGCTTACAAATACTATTGTGCGATTTCATTTATATAATCAACCAAATCCTTTTCCTTGCTTCCCTGAGACTGTAAATCTTTCTCCACGGGATCAAAATCAATTTCATTCCCCACCCGTTTCTGACTCTCCACCAGGGTGGCATAGGCTCCGTGGTACTTACCTATACCGAATTTCAAGGCATCCGTTGCGGTTCTACCCACCCGCTGGGATCTATCTACCCAAAGGGCAAGGCACGCCAGAACAATAAAATCTTCTAAAACAGGATCCCGCCAAACATTATCATAAGGTAATTGCTTGTTAATTTTCAGGTTCATCTTTTTTAGGTATGTATCAAATTCTTTCGACAGGAATTTCTTAACGTCGCTGTAAGACTTGTTGGACAGTTGGCCTCTACCTACCGTATCACCATCTATTCCGAGATGCTCGTACCAACTCATTCTCTTTTTTTCGGCTGCGTATATCCTTCCTACCAGTTCGGGTTTTATTACTTGTTTTGTTTTTTCTTTTAGGGTCGGACTATTTTTTAATACTTTGGCTGCGACTTCTGCTGCAGTTTGCCCGGATTTCAGTGAAATATCATTAACAGTATCCACAATGGTTGGTCCGCGGGTTGTGGTGACATCTCGTGGTTGGCCGATTGTACCGTCTCCCGCCTTGCCAGCCACTTTCGCATTGAGCCCCGAGGTATCTGTGATTTTATCCGACATGGATAGAGTCCTTGAATTCCTTTAGTCGAAGGAATAAGTAAATTCGCTTTTTTTGGTCCCTATGTGCACGCGTTTTGCGGTCTTGCCTTCCATAAGACGCTTCAACAGCTCCTCGCTGATAGCGGGAAGCAGGGTATGAGTCAGGAGGGCATCGACCATCCTTGCGCCGCTTTCGACCTCAGTGCAGCGCGAGCCGATAAGTTCAACAACCTTGTCGGTATAACTGAACGGTATCTTATGATTGGCCTCGGTACGCCGTGCAATCCGGCCCAACTGCAATTTAATAATCGCCTGTAGATTCTTGTCGGTAATCGGGTAATAAGGTACGACAACCAACCGGCCGAGAAGGGCCGGCGGAAAAACCTTCAACAAAGGCTCGCGAAGGGCCTTGCATATCCCTTCAGGGTCCGGCATCAGGTCCGGGTCTTTGCACATGTTCATAATCAGGTCGGTGCCGACGTTGCTTGTCAGCAGAATAATCGTGTTCTTAAAGTCAATCAGCCGTCCTTCGGCGTCTTCCATCCGGCCCTTGTCGAACACCTGGAAGAAGATTTCATGAACATCGGGATGGGCCTTTTCCACTTCGTCAAGCAAAACAATGCTGTAGGGCCGGCGCCTTACGGCCTCGGTGAGAACGCCGCCTTCACCGTAACCGACATAACCCGGAGGCGAGCCTTTGAGCGTTGAAACGGTATGGGCCTCCTGAAACTCACTCATGTTAATCGTTATCAGATTGTCCTCGCCGCCGTACATCGCTTCAGCTAACGCAAGGGCGGTTTCGGTCTTGCCTACGCCGCTGGGCCCGACGAAAAACATGACCCCGATGGGCTTATTCGGATTCTCTATGTTGGCACGGGATGTTCTGATGCGCTTGGCGACTGCTTCCAGCGCGTGGTCCTGACCAATAATCCGTTTCCTGAGGGTATCGGCCAACTGCAGAACCGATTCGATTTCATTTTTCATCATCCCGCCGACCGGAATGCCCGTCCAGTCCGCTACCACGGAACTTATGGCCTGGGCATCTACGCAGGGCAGAATGAGGGGCGTCTCACCCTGAAGCTCGGTGAGTTGTTTTTGCAGTTGCTTTAGCTCTTTCAGCAGCTCGACGCGATCTTGCTCGTCCGGCTGCTCGGCGGATTCGGTTGTTTTTTTCTCAGAAACTTCCGATTCCTCCGCTTCATCCTTAAGGGCCTGTTTATCGGCACTTTCAGCATCTTCTATGGTACCGTCGGGGATTTTGCGTAATTTGGCACGAATGTCCAAAATCGAATCGACGATTTTTTTCTCACTTTCCCAGCGGCTCTCCAACTCGGCCTGTCTTTGGCGTTCTGCGTCGAGCTTCTCGACCGTCTCGACGCGGTGTGCTTCACGCTCCATGCCTGTTGCAATCTC
>Ga0114922_10005724_pt1 | contig 11449 bp, 5 predicted proteins | sample AartaG_FD_100975 | JGI IMG/M metagenome (GOLD analysis project Ga0114922, IMG submission 100975) | Deep subsurface microbial communities from Aarhus Bay to uncover new lineages of life (NeLLi) - Aarhus_00045 metaG | ecosystem: Environmental > Aquatic > Marine > Oceanic > Sediment | place: Aarhus...
AAGCACATCTTTTGTTCGGAAGGAATTTACTGGGTTCACCAGTCGAGCAAATGAAATATCAGAGTATGGGGAATGTGGTAATTGAATTTGAGAATAAGGCAGAAGTCTCTGAGTACAGGCGTGAACTTGATCTTAAGACAGGCATAACCTCTATTACCTATGTACAGGATGGAGTTAAATTTAACAGGGAAGTATTTTCATCCTATCCAGATCAGGCAATTTTCATGAAGATCAGTGCTGATAAACCAGGATCAATCAACTTCAGTTGTCAGTTGCAGGGAGTAAGAAATCAGGCTCATTCAAACTATGCCACAGATTATTTCATGATGGATCTCTGGGGCGATGACGGTTTGAAATTGAGAGGTAAAAGCGCTGATTACCTTGGCGTTGAAGGAAAGCTAAGATATGAGGCTCGCCTGAAAGCAATGAATAAAGGTGGTGAAGTTTATACCGATGTTAAATCTCTTTATGTAAAAAATGCGGATGAAGTTGTCCTGATACTTGTAGCTGCCACCAATTTCAATTCATATAAAGATGTGAGTGGTGATTGTGAGGCACGAGTTGAAGAATACCTGTCAAAACTTGAAGGGCATGATTATTATACAATAAGAGAGGATCATATAGCTGATCATAAGTCACTATTCAACAGGGTAAGTCTGGAATTGCCTTCTGGAAAAAATTCATATGAACCGACGGATAAGCGTATGGAACTGATACAGGAAGAACCTGATCCTGCTCTGGCTGCTCTATGTTATCAATTCGGTCGTTATATTATGATAGGATCATCCAGGCCTGGCACTCAACCTGCTAATTTACAGGGAATATGGAATGATTACCAGAACCCTCCATGGGATTCAAAATATACTACAAACATAAATACTGAAATGAATTACTGGAATGTTGATGCCGGTAATTTAAGTGAATGTTCAGAACCTCTCTTCAAGATGATACGTGAATTATCTGATCAGGGTGCGGAGGTAGCAAAAGAACATTACGGGATTAACAAGGGGTGGGTATTTCATCAGAATACTGACCTGTGGCGTGTGGCAGCTCCTATGGATGGAGCTAACTGGGGGGCTTTTACCACTGGTGGAGCATGGTTATGCACTCACATTTGGGAACACTATTTGTCAACAGGTGACAAACAGTTTTTAGAGGAAAATTATGACTTTTTAAAAGGATCTGCAGAATTCTTTCTTGAATTCCTTATAGAAGATCCCAGGACAGGTTATCTTGTTACAAATCCATCTACCTCTCCCGAGAATATTTACAAAAGTCCCGGAAACTACAGGTTTTTTGATGAAATGAACGGGACATATTACAGAGCCTCCCAAATGTGCTTTGGTTCCGCTATAGATACCCAGATATTATTGGATCTTTTTGATTATGCAAGCAAAGCTTCTGAGGTACTTGATATAGATGAGGACTTCAGGTTGAGAGTAAATGAGGCCAGGTCAAATCTACCACCAATGCAGATAGGAAAGGATGGGTCATTACAGGAATGGAGTGAAGACTGGGTAGAACTTGAACCTCTTCATCGTCATTTTGCTCACCTTTATGGACTTTATCCTGGTAATGTTATTTCACCTGTTAAGACACCTGATTTGGTTGAACCTGTGAAACTTGTACTTGAAAAGAGAGGTGATGGAGCAACCGGATGGTCAAGAGCTTGGAAAATGTCAACATGGGCGAGACTTTGTGATGGTAACCGGGCGAACAGTATTTTCAGGGGATACCTTAAGGATCAGTGCTATCCTTCACTCTTTAGTAAGTGTGGTAAAGCACTGCAAGTTGATGCTACTTTCGGAGTAAGCGCAGCAGTTACTGAAATGCTTATTCAGTCAAACGAGGGTTACCTTAATTTTATTCCTGCTCTTCCTGATTCATGGTCTGCAGGAGGTCATTTTGACGGTGTTATAACACGTGGTGCATTTGAACTAGACTTTACATGGGGAAATGGGAAGGTAAAAACTATTAGATTGCTTTCAAAAGCCGGCAATATGTGTATGATCAAATCTGAAACAAAGCCTCATGTGACACTTGATAGCAAGAAAATAAATGTGAAAAAGGAAAGTGATAGTCTGTATTCATTCAATACCTTGAAAGATAAATCATATATTTTAGAAATTGATTGATGGATTATATTTTAAATGTATTTAATGATCAGGTTCTCTGAAGTAATAAATGCAATTATTTAATCGAATCTCATAGCAATTCAATCATTTACTTTCGATCATAGAATATAATAATTTCGAAATATGAATTTACGAGCACTTATTATTCTGGTTCTTATTCTCTCTCTGACCCAGGCTTCCAGTGCACAGATAGACATTGACAGTTCAGATACTTACATACCAGAGTGGGAGTCTCTCAATACACATAACCCTGATGGTGGAGCTGCAGAATGGATCATGGATGCAAAATTCGGCATCTATTTTCACTGGGGAGCATACTCTGTCCCAGCATTCCGATATCACAGCCTTGGAGAATGGTATCCAAGATTTATGCATGTTCCTGGTCATGGTGTAAATAAACATCATATTGAAAAATACGGTAATCCTGCAGAATGGCCTTATCATAATTTTATAAATGGAGCTTATGATAAAAAAGGCAACTGGGTAAAATTCCAGCCTGTTATTGCCAGAGATGGCGGAAATTTCGATCCTGAGGCCTGGGCTGAATTATTTAGAGCTGCTGGTGCCCGATTTGCAGGCCCTTGCGCCGAGCATCATGATGGCTATTCATTATGGAATAGTGAGGTTAATGAATGGAATTCGTTTAATAAGACCGGGCTTGATATTGTTGGACAGATCACTACTGCAATAAAAAATAAGGGACTTAAGGTAGTGACAACTTTTCATCATGCCTATCCTATAGTCTGGAGCTATTATCCTGAAGAGGATCCTGATTACTGGCCATCAAAATGTAAGGAGACAGGTGATACGAGTTTAATGAGATTGTACGGAAAGTTACCAAAGGAGCAGTCATTGAACTTATGGATGGATAAACTTCAGGAAGTAATAGATAACTACAGACCTGATTACATCTGGCATGATGTTGGACTGCGGGATATTGATGAGGATTACAAGAAAAAATATCTTGCATATTATTATAATAAATCTCTTGAATGGGGTAAAGATGTTGTAGTTACATATAAAAATAATGATTTGAACCATGACTGTGCTGTTTATGATTTCGAGGGTGGAGGAAGCGATGATGTTACTGAATATGTCTGGGTAAACGATCAGAATCTATTAAAGGGTACATGGAGTTATATTGAAGGAATTGACTATTTTACCTCATCAATAGTGATACACAGCCTTATTACCATTGCCAGTAAAAATGGAGTACTGTTGTTAAATGTATCACCCAGGTCTGACGGTACCATTCCTGATGAACAAAAAAGTATTTTGAATGACACCGGACACTGGCTTTCCCATTTTGGGGAGAGTATTTACAATACCAGACCATGGGCCACTTATGGTGAGGGACCAACACAATCAGGAGGCTATGGTGCTATGAAAGAATGTACATCTCAGGATATTCGTTTCACTATCTCAAAAGATAGTACGATTCTTTATGCCATATTCTGCGGCTGGCCTGGGAAAGATGAAAAGGTATCCATATCCACATTGAAAAAGGGAAATATCGACCTCTCAGAGCTGGTCAGGGCAGAACTATTTGATTATTACCCCGGTACTTATATTGAAATTGATTATTCTCAGGATGTAAACGGATTGAACTTAAAATTTGCGGATGAAAAGCCATATGAAGCTGTCGCCTATCCGCTAAAATTAACATTCAAAAATAAAATACCTGCTACAGGAATATTGACAAAAGAACCATTGATATTTACTGAGAATGGCTGGAAAGGTGAAGGCATACTGCTACCTGAAGGCAATTATACTACCAGACAGCTTGCCAAAAGAGGAATTAAAGATAATACCTTGACAGGATTCAGAATAAATGCCGGATGGGAAATAGAATTATTCGAGGATGATGATTTTTCAGGAAAATCAATCCGGTCAGTTTCCCTTACAAAGAATGTCAAATTATTAGATAAGGACTTTGAAGGAGTTTCATCGCTTAGAATCAGAAAATTAAAATAATACATTATGAAATATGTAAGGAAAGAATTTATTGGATTATTACTGATAGCCATTATTATATCATTTTCCCTTAAGAGTGCAGCTCAGGAAGAAGATATATATAGCCGTCCTGTTCAGTTTGAGAGGAGTCACAATTATGATGTCCTTAACTATCTTGCAGAGTTTTCCTTTGATCTGGAAGCTAAGCAGCTTTTTGGGAATGTTGAGGTTCAATTGAGGGCCCTGAAAAATCATTTCAATGAATGTTTGCTGGATGCAGGTGAGAATATGTCAATTAATAGCGTAAAAGATTTAAATGGTGAAAGTCTTGAATATAAACACAGAGGGGATAAGCTTACCATTTCGTTATCAGAGTCATATAACTATAATGACACTTTATCACTTACAATTTCCTATCTATCAGTTGATCCTGTTGATGATCAGAACATCTTTCAAGACTCAACAGATCAATATCCTACGATGATATGGGGACCAAATTTCCCCAACCGGGTTAGATTTTGGATGCCATGTTACGATTTCCCAAACGATAAAGCCACCCATGAGATGATAATTCATGCGCCTGAAGGATTCAAGGCTGTATCAAACGGTGAGCTTTTTAGTGTAAAGAATGAAAAGGATACAGGTGGATCGGTGTGGCACTGGAAGCAGGACCTGCCGCACTCAACCTACCTTTATGTACTTGCGGTGGCACCTTATGTAGTATTTTCGGATTCTCTTGGTGATCTGCCTGTAAATTACTGGGTCTTTCCCAGGGATTCAGCCTCTGCATTACCGGCTTTTAGCAGAACGCCTGAAATTATCAGTTTCTTTAATGAACTTTATAATTTTGAATATCCATGGGCTAAATGTGACCAGGTAATGATACCTCCAATGGGGGGAGCATCCGAATCAACAACCGCCACACTATACTCTAATGGTCTGATTATTAATCTTGATGATAAAGGGCTTAAAGATTATAATTTTGACAGGATAATAGCACATGAGACCGCTCACCACTGGTGGGGAGATCTTATCACCCTCAGAACCTGGTCGCTAACCTGGCTAAATGAGAGTTTTGGAACGTATTCAGATCATATATGGACAAATAGGACTAGAGGCGCAGATGAAGGAGCAATTGATCTTCAGGCAAAGAAAGATGCGTATATGGGAGAGGCCCATACCAAATACATGCGTCCAATCGTTTTCAACAGGTATAATATGGATTCCCCGGGACAGAATTTTGACAGACATACCTATCAGAAAGGAGCTCTGATGCTTCATCTTCTGAGGTCAATACTTGGTGATGATCTGTTCTTTAAAACAATCAGTTATTTTTTGCATAAAAATGCCTTTCAACCTGTCGATACTCACGATTTTATTAAAGCCATTAAAGAAGTGACCGGTCAGAATATGGAGTGGTTCTTTGATCAGTTTTTCTATAAACCAGGGCACCCTGTTTTTGAGCTGTCAAAAAGCTGGGATGAAAATTCTAAAGTATTGACGATGGAAATCAGACAGGTTCAGGACACAATACATGGAGTACCATATGCTTTCAGATTACCAGTCAGTATTGGTATATATAATCCATCAGGGAAATTGACCAGGGAATTATGGCTCAGTAAGAGAATGGAAAAATTCGAATTTAAGCTGGATCAGAAACCCAGTATGGTGAAATTTGATGATAACAATATATTACTTAAAGAAATCAGATACACTCAGCCTGTGCACGAGCTGATATTCAAGCTCGGGCATGATGATGTTATAGGCAGGGCAGAAGCAGCCAGACTCATGGGAACTATGGAAAGAAGTGATCGGATTACTGAAGAGCTTATAAATTCGGCACGTGATGATATATCATGGTATGTGAGAATGGCTGCACTGGAGAGCCTTGAGAATTTAGGTTACGACAAAATTTCAAAGATATGCAGAGAATTGTCTGAGGATGTTGATCCTCAGGTCAGGACTACTGCAATAAGAATTCTGGGCAATACCGGGGAGAAGAACCTTGTTGGATTTTTTAAAAGAAAGTTTCAGGCTGAAGACAGTTACAGGGTGCAGGCTGAATGCCTGAGATCAATAGGTAAATGCGGTTCTGAGAAAGATATTCCGTTTATTCAGCAGGCAGGGACCATGACTTCAACAAGGAATGTAATCCATAATTCATCATTAGCTGCTATTAGTACTATAAAAAAGAATAATAACTAGAGTCAGAAACTTTATTGTTAATATACCATTACTTATTCTTTTTCCAATTGTTGCTTACGGGATACCTCATATAATCTATCCTTATCTGAACAATAATATTCTTCACCGGGCATTGTCAAATAGCCTTTATAGATAAGAGCATGGCTTATTGATAAGAATGGGCAGAAATCTGCAGTATATTATATATATATATCCATCTCTAACTGACCTATCTTGGCGTATAATTTTTCAAGATCCTTCTCCTCTTTGCCGGCCGGATGGGTCTTATCAAATAATTTGGGAGCTCTTTCCAGAAATTCTTTTTTCCACCGGGTTATCATATTTGGATGTATTCCGTACTTCCTGGAGAGTTCTCATAAGGTCTCTCGTTCCTGTAAAGCTTCTATAGCTACTTTGGCCTTAAAGGCCCCTGAATGTTTTTGTCTTTTCGATTTCATAATTCACTGGTTTAAAGTTATCAAATTTAAACTTAACCAGTGGTCTTAATTCAGGGTAGTATTATAGTTAGAATTAAATAATTCTTTCAATATAGTAATTATTATTTATATTTGGGGGAGTATTATTTCAAATTTAAAAATATGAATAAAGCCCTAAGGGAAGAAAAAGAATTAAAATACATTGTTGAAAATCCAGATAAATACATTTCCTGGAGAGAGGGTGTATTAATTTTCCAAAACGAACCTATTGATAAAATGGTAAAAAAAATTGAGCAGGTGGTATAATGTTGATATCCAGCTGAAAGACATGGAATTATCAAAATACACCTATACGGCTACATTTATTGATGAGTCTCTGCTACAGGTACTTGAGCTTCTTGAAATAGCAACTCCGATTAAATATTCAATATCGATCAGAAACAAACAGGATGACGGAACATTTTCAAAAAGAAAGGTAACAATCAGCCTTGATAAAAACCAAAAATGATAAAATAAATATAACTGTCCCTTTGTCTAACCTAAAAACGATGCCTATGAAACAATGAGTTCCAAAAAGAATCAGGAGAGTGCTGTAATACTCCCCTGAGAGATTAAAAGATCCCCTATATTATTTATATAGTAGAGGTAATGTTTAACCTTTAATCATATTAAAAGTATGGAAAATAATTTAAAATTTCTTGAAAAGGGATATTATAAATTCCTTTCAGCTAAAACAATCAGAATTATGAAATTATCAAGCATTTTGTTATTGCTTGCCATCATGCAGACCTGGGCTATTGATTCATATTCACAGAACACAAAGCTTAAGCTAGACCTTAAGAATGTAACTGTAGAAAATGCTTTGAAAAACATTGAGGACCAGAGTGAGTTCTTATTCCTCTATAGCCCAAAAGTGGTTGATGTTTCAAGAAAAGTCGATATTAAACTAGCTGATAAAAGAATCGATTTTGTATTAGACTATATGTTTTCAGGTATTGGGGTGGATTATGTAATAAAGGACCGGCAAATTATCCTTTCAAGTGATGAGATGATTAAACCCTTAAAAAAGAAGTCAGTGCCACAAAGAGTTATTACCGGTAACGTAAAAGATGAGAATGGGGACAATTTACCGGGAGTTAATGTTGTTGAGAAAGGAACAACAAACGGTGTTGTTACTGATGTGGACGGTAATTACACAATATCTGTTTCAGACCAGGATGCTATTCTAACATTTTCTTTTATTGGTTACAGATCTCAGGAAGTTGCTGTTGGTAATCAAATGGAGATTAATATCTCACTGAGTACTGATGTATTGGGTTTGGAAGAAATTGTGGTTGTTGGTTATGGAACTCAAAGGCGTAATGACCTGACTGGCTCTATAACATCTATCAGTGCCAGTAAACTTGAAACTAAGTTAAATACAAATATTATCAAAACTTTGCAGGGCACAGCAGCTGGATTAAGGATTACTCAGACAAATTTCACTCCTGGAAGTAGTCAGGAAATAAGAGTGCGTGGCGAGAACTCATTATCTGCTAGTAATGACCCCCTGATAATTCTAGATGGCATGCCTTATGACGGAAACCTGAATGACTTGAATCCTGCAGATATCGAATCAGTTTCAATATTGAAAGACGCATCTTCTTCTGCGATTTATGGAGCCAGAGCAGCTAATGGTGTTATACTTGTTACAACCAAGATGGGTAAATCTGGCGAATTGAGAATTAATTACAATGCGTCTGTGAGTGTGGCATCTGTTGCTAATCCGCAAAAGATGCTTGACGGTGATGGATATGTTAAGTTCATACAGGAGTTGAAGCGATGGGAAGGGGGAGCTGCTAACCAGGATCCTCTTGATTGGATGATGGTAAATGAGATTCCTCAATATCAGGCAGGCACTGAAACAATATGGCTTGATCAGGTACTAAGGAATGCAATACAGCAAGAACATTTGATCAGTGTTTCGGGAGGAACAGATAGAACAACTCATTATACATCAATGTCATATCTTGATCAGGAAGGGATTGTTGTTAATAGCGGATATAAACGAGCTACTTTGCGTACAAATATTCGTCACGAGTTGAATGACTGGCTGGCAGTTGGCTCAAATATTCAAGTTTCGAAAAGTAATTATGGAGGTAAAGGGAATATTCCAAATGTTGGACTTGCTATGATTCAGAGTCCATATGGAAAACTGAAGGAAGATAATGGTGAATATGCTTTTTATCCACAATTTCCCGAAACATATTATAATAGCCCATTAGCAAACAATAATTCAACACGGGATGATGTAAGGAATCACGCTATGCTGAAATTGTATGGAGAACTTAGTCCGACATTTATTCCAGGACTTACATTCAAGATAAATTATGGAACAAATGTTCAGGAGAACAATCGGGGAACTTATTATCCTACTTCAAGTCTAACAGGCTCCACGGTTGGTGGTTCTGCTAGTATAGGCAATACCAGAATTACCCATTGGACACTTGAAAATATCCTACAGTATGATCTGGAAATAGGTGATAATCATATTAACGTGGTTGGTTTGTATAGTCGTGAAAAATCTGTCAATCAAAATAATACACTTACTGGAAGAGGGTTTGTTAATGATGATAACTTGTACCACTATATTCAATCAGCAGAAACAAAGGATGTTTCTTCTAATTTAACTGAGTTTAGTTTGGTATCATACATGGGAAGACTTAATTATGATTATGCTAACCGGTATTTTATTACTATTACTGCGAGGCGTGATGGCTATTCAGGATTTGGAAGTGCAAATAAATATGGTGTATTCCCATCAGTTGCATTAGGCTGGACAATTACCAACGAGGAATTTGCCCAGAATCTGGATGCTATTGATTTTCTTAAACTTAGATTATCTTATGGTGTTAATGGTAATATGGCTGTATCTCCTTACAGGACCTTAGATACATTTACTGGAGCAAATACACTTTTCGGAGATAATACAACTGTTGTAAATGGTTTGAAAATTTCTACCGTAGGTAACCCTGAATTGAAATGGGAAGGTACTGAGACCTATAACCTTGGCTTCGACTTTGGGATTGTCAGGAACAGAATTTCAGGTACAATTGACCTATATCATAGTAATTCCAAGGACTTATTGATGACCAGGAAGGTACCCATTATGAATGGATATACAAGCATCTGGTATAATATTGGAAAGACTCAGAATCGAGGGATTGAGCTTACAATTAACTCTTTAAATATTGATAAGGGTGATCTGCGATGGACTTCATCCGTTACATTCTCACTTAATAGAGATAAGATAATTGAACTTCGGGGTGATGGCAATGATGATATAGCAAGTAACTGGTATATTGGTGAGCCCTTACGTGTAATATATGGGTATAAATTCGAGGAAGATTTCCTTTGGCAACTAGGTGATGAAGAGGCCCTTGAGGCATACGCACCAGGTTCTACACTTGCTATGCACTTGGGAAAACCAAAAGTAGTTGACACCAATAAGGATGGTTCTATAAATTCTGAAGATAGAATAATACTTGCTTCGCAACTCCCTTCTTGGATAGGAGGAATTAATAATGAACTCTCATATAAAAACTGGACATTATCAATGTTCATCAATACTATTCAAGGTATTAAGAAGGAGAATGGGTGGTATAACCCTCAGAGTTTCCTTACTGAAAAGACAATGAATTATCTGGATGTTCCCTATTGGACTCCTGATAATCCAACGAATGAGTATTGGTCAGCTGGTAGGGTGTATGATTCATATTATCCTGGTGCCGAGGGAATAAACTTAAAAAACGCAAGTTTTGTAAGGATACAGGACCTTGTGTTGGCTTATGAGCTACCAAGAAGTCTGTCTCAAAGATTAGGGATTGATAGGTTGAGGTTGTCATTAAGTGTGAATAATCTCTACACCTTTACTAGTTGGCTAGGTTGGGATCCTGAGGCATCTGGCTCTGTAGGCCAGGGCTGGACCCCTTATCCGAGTGCAAGGACTATTAAGTTCGGGATTAACATAGGATTATAAACTCAAAAAATATTACGATGATGAAAATGTTTAATATATCAAAATTCTTCATATTGGCTGCGATAGTATCATTGTTCATTTCATGTGAGGATGATGAATTTTTAACAGAACACCCTAAAAGTTTCAATGCTCCTGAAAATACTTTTATCAGCACAAAAGGATTTCAAACTGCGGTAAATGGCCTTTATAATCAGGTTCAGAGGGAATATGATATTTTTGTACATGGGTCTTTTTGGACAGGAACAGACCTTGCATTAAATGGAAATTTGCACGGCTCATATAGCCCACCAGAGTTGTTAGGTGAATCTATGACCAGTAATTATGCTTGTGCAAGACTTATCTGGGATTGGGCATATGCCCTTATTGCGAATTCAAATCAAATTATAGAAGCAGTTGACAACCCTGATATAAATTGGAACTCACCAAATGATCCTGATCTAATGGAAGCTGAAGCACGCTTTTTCAGAGCTTATGCATACAGAATTTTGTCTTATCTTTTTGGGGATGTTCCAATTGTAGAGGAAGTAGGAAAACCCTTTAGGCTCGATTATACTCGTCAACCACTATCACAAGTGCTTGATTTCATTGCAGCAGACCTAACTTTTGCTAGTGATAATTTACCTGAAGAGGCCACTCAGGAGGGTAGGATTGTGAAAGCTGCTGCCCAGCATTTGCTTGCGGAAAATTATATTTATGCAGGTAAACCCGAGTTGGCTGAACCT
>Ga0114922_10005725_pt1 | contig 11448 bp, 6 predicted proteins | sample AartaG_FD_100975 | JGI IMG/M metagenome (GOLD analysis project Ga0114922, IMG submission 100975) | Deep subsurface microbial communities from Aarhus Bay to uncover new lineages of life (NeLLi) - Aarhus_00045 metaG | ecosystem: Environmental > Aquatic > Marine > Oceanic > Sediment | place: Aarhus...
CTTGTTTGGGGGTGGTGGTAATCAATATGAATCAATATAAATCCAAATTTTTAGCCCCGGAAGCTCTCACTTGGTATCTTAGTTTACCCCCGGTGTGTGCTCCTCTGTTCTTCTGCCGGGGGTCGGGCGTTGCTTGTCCCGCACGAGGGTGGCAGCCTCAAGCAAAGTCCCTAAGGGACACCTTACGGTGCTTGGGGATGGTTTGCAATCGGAGATTGCTTGCCCCAAAAGTATTATTCGTGGTTCGGTACCTGTCCTGAGCAAAGCCTGCCCTGAGCGCAGTCGAATGGGTCGAAGGATTCGATATTTCTTCTCTCCATTCTACCTGTCCATTGCGCTATTCAACGTAGGGGCAAACCCACGTGGTTGCCCTGATTCCCTCGGTCATTTCGGGATTTTTTACCTTTGATTTAGCCCCCGCCCCGCGCGGCGGGGGTCACTTCTATTCCTTTTTACCCACCCCGCGCGGCGGGGGTTTTTCTTTTCTGGTAGAAGAAGACATACGATGTGAACAGTACAGGCTATCACACGCTGAAGTGGCGCTATGTCAAGGACGGCAGCGGCTCCGATGGTTACGATAAAGGCTGGGTGGACTACGTGCAGTGGACAGGGCCAAGCCCGGCCCAGGATCCGGAAAACTGGGAGAATATCACATACAAATACGACACGGGCGGCAGGCGCACTGAAAAGAGGGTCGATGGCTACTCCACCAGGTACGTCTATGACGGCGGTAACGTTATCGCTGAAGACGATGGCAACGGTAACCTCTTGCGCAAATACATCTACGGACCCGGCGTCGATCAGCCTATCTGCATGTTGGAAAATCCGGCTTCAGACGGAATAGACGTGGCCGATAGTAACGCTGTGTACTACTATCACTACGATGCTCTGGGTTCTGTGGTGGCCTTAAGTGATTCTAACGGCGATTCCGTCCATACCTACGAGTACAGCGTCTATGGCCAGGTGGGGGCCTCGGACCCCAACTTCATTACAAATCCCTACATGTTCACCGGCCGGAGATTCGATTTCGAAACAGGTCTTTACTACTACAGGGCAAGATACTATAATCCATATATTGGCCGATTCCTGCAGACCGACCCGGTTGGGTACGGTACGGGAATGAATTTGTACCTGTACTGTTGGAACAATCCAACGAGTTGGGTGGACTCGACCGGACGTGAGCCCGTTCGCACAACGAACAATCCCGGGTGGTATCGAGATGTCTGGGAACGGGCGGACGGGCATCCAAGGGCAGCTCACTGGCCAAGCTATAGCGTTTGGCCATATTACTTCCCAATGAAGAGAGGAGAAATGATATGTGTGCCGATAGCAATCTTAAATTGGTGGCTCACATATGATAACTATGGTGAAACGTTTGTCCTGCCTGATGAATTCGTTTCTCTTTTCGGCTTTAACGATGAAGGTGCACTGGAATATGTTAAGGATCTTATGGATAGACATAGGTTCCATGATTGGAGCATTGAGGGCATAAATAATTTTCCGATCGTGCAGGACATTATAGACCCAGATGCAGATCCGACAAAAAAAGACCATCAACACGAAAACACAACAATTGTAGATGAGGTACCAGGTTTTTCGGTTATTCTTGACTATGTCACAAAACAAAAAAAAGCTGTTATGGTCGGGTATGACCTAATTCCTGGTCCGGGCCGAGCATGGCATTGTGTAATCATTGCACCCACACCTGTGAGTATGCTAGTTGACAACCCTGATCGGACTATATCAGTGATTGATGGTCCAAGGCCAGCAACATATAGCCCAATGGCATTCGTAAGCTGGTGGAAAGATAAAATGACCAATTATGGAGTGAGGAGTGAGTACATTGTCGGAGGCGTGGTTCCTACGCCTGATCCTGAAGAATATGAATAATAAAAATGATTATTAATAGCATATGGCTTAAAGTCTTACGAAATAGTGTATTTAATAAAAATCGCAAATTCTGTTCCATGAAGAAACATAGGTAACTTTCAATTGTGTTCTTGAGTTGTCTATGAGTATTAATAAACCAATAGGAAGGATCTGTTTCAGCTATTGCAGGTAATTGCTTTGGAATGAAAAGTATTATATAATAATTGATAAGTTCTCACACATTGTATTCTAAACAAGGGAGCACAACAATCAAGATATGTGATCACTAGAAACGAGTATGTTATTATCCTAATTCATTTGGAATTGACATTATATCAAATAGGTGTAGAATCATTGCTTGTGTGGATAATCTTGAAAAAAGCGACTTTCTCGGTTAATAGTTGCCTTATTATAGGGAGGAAATAAAAAATGACACATATAAAATTTTACTGGTTGATCTTTGTGTTGATGATCCTTGCCATCGGTTGCAGGAAGAAACCAGATGCAGCTACAACAAGGGAGAAACCAACAGATATCCCAACACCACTGCACCAAGCTGTCAGGTCGGGCGACATCAAGCGGGTTCAATCGCTCATCTCAAGTGGCGTTGACGTCAATGCAAAAAACGAGCACGGTTCAACAGCACTGTATTACGCCGCCAACGAAGGTCATACAAATATAGCAGAGCTTCTTGTTTCCAATGGTGCTGATGTCAATGCAAAGACGTCATTCGGCCAGACGCCCTTACACATCGCGGCTTCCAACAGACACACAAATGTCATAGGACTGCTGATTGTAAAAGGGGCCGATGTCGACGAAAAGAACACATTTGGCTTTACTCCTCTGCACATAGTAGCCCGGAAGGGCTACGTAAATATAGCAGAGCTTCTTATTGCCAAAGGTGCTAACGTAAATTCGAAGGATATGCTTAACGAAACACCACTTCACAAGGCTGCCTGCTACGACTCCAAAAGCGTAGCTGAACTATTAATTGCCAATGGTGCCGATGTTAACGCAAAGGGTACAGACGGCCAAACCCCATTGCACTTAGTAGTTGACAAGGCTTTAACAGAACTGCTTATTGTCAATGGTGCCGATGTCAATGCAGAGTTGGAGAACGGTCAGACACCACTGCATGTGGCGCTCGATCGGGAACGCCCCAATGTGGCCAAAGTACTTATAGACAATGGTGCCGATGTCAATGCAAAGGACGAATCTAATCAAACACCGCTGCGCTATGCAGGCAGTCATGGGTATAAAGATTTAATTGAGCTTCTTATTGACAAAGGCGCCAATTTTCGTGACGACTCGACATTGCTGCATTTTGTGGCACCTTGGGGTCACAAGGATGTGGTGGAACTGCTCATTCTAAAAGGTGCCGATGTTAACGCAAAAGATGATGAGAACCAGACTCCTTTGCATTCTGTGGCTACAGCGGGTCAAGAGCTTATAGCGGAAGTGCTTTTGGCTAATGGTGCCGACATCAATGCAAAGGACTCGAGCGGTAGGACCCCTTTGCACTCTGCAGTTTTGTCCTGGCCAACGGTTGCACCTAATTATGTAGTCGATCTTCTTGTTGATAAGGGTGCTGATGTCAATACAAAGACAAATTCTGGCTGGAGGCCGCTACACTATGCTGCCCGGAACGGAGACAAGAATGTGACCGAACTACTTGTTACTAACGGCGCCGACGTCAATGCAAAGACACCTTCTGGCCGGACTGCGTTACATTATGCGGCCCGGGACGGAGACAAGAATGTGACCGAACTACTTGTGACTAATGGCGCCGACGTCAATGCAAAGACACCTTCTGGCTGGACTGCGTTACATTATGCGGCCCGGCGTGGACACATTAATATCGTTGAACTGCTTGTGGCCAACGGCGCCGATGTCAACGCCAAGACAAAACAAGGCCAGACGCCCCTGGAGCTCTCACGTGCAGCGCGTCACAAAGCCGTTGCCGAATTCCTCACACCTGGCGGTGCCGACGTCAGTGCGAGCGACCTGCACGAGGAAACAACACATAGCTTTGCAGTCAGTGAACGACATGAGGATGTGGCGAAATTGCTGAAGGGTGGAAACCCTCTTGTGTTGGGCAATTCAGCCTTTGGTTTTGATCTCTACGAAAAACTTAGCGCTTCCGAGGGTAACTTGTTCTTTTCGCCCTATAGCATATCGACGGCCCTGGCTCTTGTCTATGCCGGTGCTCGTGGTAACACGCAGAGGCAGATGGCGGAAATACTTCATTTCTCGCTGGACCAGGAGAATTTGCATCCTGCGTTTGCGAAGCTACAAGCCGCACTGAATAGGCTACAGGAAGATGGTGGCGTCAAGATACATGTTGCAAACTCGTTGTGGCCACAAAAAGACTATAAATTCTTGGATGAATATCTTTCTCAAGCCGAGAGATACTACAACGTTTCTATAGCATCGGTCGACTACAAACACACGCGTGACGCAGCGTGCAAATTGATCAACAAATGGGCAAAAGAGAAGACAGAAGGCAAGATCAAAGATCTGATTTCGCCGGAATCTCTTGATGATCTCACACTTCTCGTGTTGTTCAACGCTATCTACTTCAAAGGCAGATGGTCAAATCCGTTTGACCCACGTGACACAGTGGATGCTCCCTTTTATGTGTCGCCCAAGAAATCCGTGCAGGCTCCTTTGATGCGCCAGACGGAAAAAGTTGGTTATGCAGAGTATAAGACGCTGCAGATCCTAAAAGTGCCGTACCTCGGCAATGACCTTTCGATGCTGGTGCTGTTACCAAGAAGAACTGAGGGTCTGGAGCAGCTTGAGAAGAATTTGTCCGTTCAGAATATTGCGTTATGGAGCCATCATCTCGAAGAGAGAAAAGTCCGAATCTTCCTGCCAAAGTTCCAGATTACATGTGAGCTCAACTTGGCCCAGGCGCTCAGAGCGATGGGTATGGTTGACGCGTTTATTTATCGACAAGCCAATTTTGCCGGTATGGACGGCCGGACTGATTGGTTGTTTATCGGTGCGGTAATTCACAAAGCGTTTATCGATGTGAACGAGGAAGGGACCGAGGCCGCTGCAGCAACCACGGTTGGAACAATCGGAGGTAGACCACCACCGCCTCCTACGTTTCGAGCCGATCATCCGTTTCTGTTCTTGATTCAGGAGAAGCAGACAGGGAGTATTCTCTTCATGGGCAGAGTGACTGATCCAACCAAGAGCGGCCTAGGTAGGATGTCCCACTGATGCAGCATGGCGACAGCTCCTTCATTATTCGCCCATGAAGAAAGGAGATAAAAAGGTCATGAGAGCTGAGTAGAGTTTCAGCCCTGAAAATTAACGCCCAGCCGGCAGACAACAGAAGGCAGCCCGTCGGGGCGAAGGCATCCCACCGCAGCACGGAAGCCGGAAGGCAGAGGACAGCAGAAGCTCAGGCCTTGGGGTCAGTCGCTCATCTCTTGAATCGAGCATCGAGACAATAGTCAAATGTTGTGGATAGATTTGTTCGGCTCAACAGCAGAGCCGCTTCACAGACCGTTTCGACCCTTTCATCAACCCAGCCTCCAAATCCGGATTCCGGCCCTTCCATCCATCTGGCTTCGGCTGGGGGGTGATGATATAGAAGCACCCTCGCCGAAGGCGATTCCACTTTCCTCCTTTCTTTCCATCTTGAGCCGACCTGTGGCAGCTACTGAGCGAACACAGTGAGCGAAGTGGATGGTAGTTTTCCGTTGCTTTAGCCCATTTTGTCTGTCTCATTTCTTGAAGCACTCGCAATATCAAGCCATACCTCGCACTGCAAAGCATATTGTGTTATGCTGTCTTTTCTCATTTGAGATTTGGATTTGTTTATAGCTTCGGATTTAGTGCTTCGAGATACGCAATACGACCTTCAAGTATCCAACTTTAGCTCAATACTTAACGTTCGTCTTTTGTCTTGTGTGTTATTTTCCGTTAAAATAGGTAAAATATTAACGAAAAATCAATCAAAAACGCTGATACCCTCGAGCAAAAATCAAAATTTTCAAAAAATTTTAACTACTTTGCTGATATCGAGTTACAAGCGACGAGCGACGAGAAACGGCTATATTTTCGTAACAAAAGTGCAGGTAGCTCTAATTATAGAGGCGCTGCTTTTTTTGCCTCAGCCCGGCACGGCCAATAGGCCCAGTCAAACTTGTCCCCGAATGTCTTAGTCGGGGATCTCGTAGCGAAACGTAAAATCCTTAGGGGAATTACCAATAATGAGCATCGAGAATCCAACTTTAGCTCACTTTAGTCACTTTAGTTCACTCTTCACTAACTTGCCTGCTTATAAGGCACCTGTCTTCTGTCTTCTGTTTTCTGTCTTCTGTTTTCTGTCGTCGGCCCTCTACATCTGTCGAGAATCCTCTACAAATCAGCTCTTTTATGCAAAACAAACCCAATTTCCAGGATGCTCAAATGAATGTAAATACACATAATACAAAGAATTATGAAAATATAAACGGTCGGACACTTGGTGAAAACAAACCCAATTCAAACCCAATCCCCCGCCCCCAAACCTCGCCGCCGAGCAAGCCTGTGGTGGAATGTGAAAAACAAAGTGTATGCCTGACGATACTCCGTGGGTCCAAAGATGTTCAGATTTTACAACAACACGGCCATGCAGGTTTTCGACAGGCTCGTATTCTCGATATTTGCAAGGAAGCCTTAAGCCAGGGCGTTTTGCCCTGTTTTCATCGGTACAAAAGGCCTCTATATAAATATCCTTTAATCCAGATGAAACATTTCTACTATTTGAACTTCCACGGGGGTATTTTCTGGATGATATTCCATAATATCATACATATAATCCCACCCTTTCGGTACTGTTTGATTGCTCGTAAAGTCGTCAGCGTGTTGTCACGACCTGAGCATCGGCCCAGTTGCCTAAGGCTTCCTTGCCTTCGATCGACAATATCAGGCAATTTATGCCTCTCACATCAATATCAATAACTTTTGCGGGGGTATCTTTTGTCATTTTCCCGGTATCATAAAGAAGTGAGTCAGGGCCGATAGGGTCCTCATTACGGACCCTGAAATTGACAGCTTCATTACCTTGAAAAGAAGGGTCCAAACCAACAACAGCCTTAAAGCGTTCGGCATTACCATTTAACTTAAACATGATTTTGGAAGTTGCTTTACAGCCAAAGCCTCTCTTGTAAATTGTCCCATCGATTACGATTGGTTTGCCCTCAAAGGTTTCATCATACTTAGGCGCATTGCCGGATCGCCAGATATAATAGAGGTCCGAAAGGTAGGTTTTTCCTTTTCGGGTAACCGCATATTTTTCCAATGGCACCGGATCCGGCGTCGGAAGCGGTTTGCCCTTTGAGCCAACTATTAAGAACATATGACCATGTCGCGGAAGACCTTCGGCGGTAAATGAGCCCGAATAGTAACCCAGGTCTTTCCCCTGCCAAAGGTCTCTGACCTTCTGTCGGCCTCTTAAACCGATTTTATCCCAGGTTACTGTAATGTCAGCTTTCCGGGTCCCTTTATTGAGCAACAAAACGGCCGTAGTACCATCACATAAGGGCTTGTTATATATTTCATGATCACCGTCGTCATGGACCTTATATCCCTGGATACCCCTTGGGTCCTGGTTGACTTTGATAAGCTCCTTAGCAGTAAGAATGTTTCTGACCGTCTCGGACATGTTACGCATATCATTGCCCGCCATCAAAGGAGCAGCTAAAATACACCACAGACTAAAATGAGCCTTGTTCTCAATATCGGTCTTCAAATTCCCGACCTGCAACATATCAGGATCGTTCCAATGCCCCGGACCTGCAAACTGCCACAAGCCGTTAAAGGCAGGATGAATAACGATGTCGCCGGCCGATGTGTCGGCACAATAATACACAGAACCCATCTGTGGATATACATCAAACGATGTTCTCCATAAATGTCCAATTTCCTGACCGCCCCAGGCCCATGAAGGATCGGTATAGTTGGCCATGCTCAGTATCATAGGGCGACCTGTCTTTATGATACATTCTTTGAATACCCCGAAATCGTCCGAGCTCTTACGGCCGTTTATTTCCGCATAACAACTATCCAGTTTAATGTAATCGACACCCCATGCGGCAAACGTATCCATATCCACCTGTTCGTGTCCAAAACTGCCCGGAAGCCTCATGCACGTGGAATGCCCGCGATCCTGGTAGAGACCAAACTTTAATCCCTTGCTGTGAATATAATCACTGAGGGCTTTTATGCCGCTGGGGAATTTATTGGGATCCGCCACCAATTTCCCTTCACTGTTACGTTTGCCGGCCATCCAGCCGTCATCGATGACCAGGTATGTATAACCTGCTTCGTGCATGCCGGAGTCGACCATTGCATCGGCAATTCCTCTTATCTTTTGTTCGTCGATATCTCCATGGAAAGCATTCCAACTGTTCCATCCCATCGGCGGAGTGCGGGCCAGTTCGTTCTCATAAATACGAAGCGTAACAGTCTCCTGGTCCACGCCGAGGCTGACGTTTGTTTTTCCGGCTTGCTCTATCTTTCTTTCAGGTGAACATGACGTTACGCAGGCTGATAAAACTATAAACAAAACAACAATAAATCCAATCCTAAGTAAAACACCAAATCTCATAAAAATCCCACCTTTCTTATGTTTACTCTTCTGGTTCGTTGGTCCTCGAAAAAATCCTTTATCAATTCCATTGCCGCGACGACTTTGTTGCACTGGAAATAGCCTAAGCGATAAATAGTCGAGCTTCAAGTTCAAGTTTTCAGTTCTTTGTACCTTTTATATATTCGCTGCTGGTCTTCCGCCGGCAGTTCTGTCAACAGGATGGGCTTATCCTGCGGTCGAGTCTGCTTCTGGTTGAGTTGCCCCATTAGCGACCAGTTGCGCTGCAGGTCCTGCGGTTCCTCGGCAGGAATATCATAGCGGGTAAAATCAATCACCTTCTCCGGTGTATTCCTCTGCCAGTCGCGTAGCAATGCCAGGCGGAATTGCTTATTCATAAACCAGCGAATCTCCAGATTCGCATGACTGCCGCCAATCCCTGTTCCTCGCTCAACAAAACGATAATTCATATCGTCATTATTTTGGTATTGTTTCCGCCACATCTCGCCAAAATCACCCAACAACGGGCATTCAGCATCCGGCCAGCGGGTGCGGATATTCTCCACCCACCGGGTCAACACATCGAGATGGCGAGTTTGCGGCACCAGCGAGATTTCCCACATGTTGGTTACCCATGCCCAGTTATTCAGCTCAAAGCCCTTGTCAAAATGTACCGCCGTACACTCGGTCATTTGCTCGAGCCCTTTTTCCGGGCCATGCCAACCGATGGTCTCAATTGGCCCAACTCCCATACGACTGTTATAGGCGTCTTTGCCTTTTCCCCCTTTCAGCCCTTCCCGCATTCCGCAGAGAAAATCGATCGTCCAGCCGTCCAGGTTTACACAATCAATAAAATCCGTCACGTTCTGGGCCGGTTTGCAAAAATGTTCTTTGGATGGGTAATAGGGATAGCAGATAGACCCATCACCGTCACCGTTATCAATAGCGTACTGACTCCAAATGTTACCCTGACATACATGAATCCCTTCCTGCTCCGCCAGATATTGCTGATTGACTGAAGAGAGAAAACCTGCGATCAGGGATTTCGAGCGGAAATTTCCACCCATCATTTTACTGACCAGTTCCAGACCTTCATGGATGTCCCGGTTGACCTGTTCACGAGTGTTGTACATGTTGGCAAAATAAGCCCCCGGGATAAAAGTGACGTCATCGCCGTACTTGTCATGGAACTGGCGGACTAAATTACGTGCCTCTTTATAATTATCACGCTGGTCGTGAAGAGCTCGCCAACTCATGGCCCATGTCATGCGTGCTTTGGGCCAGCCGTCCGCCAAGGCCTGGCGCAGTGCTTTGATGTTTTCCGGCGTATGGCGATCATACTCATCGAAGCCGGCGTTGCGCGTACGAGTAACTTCTATCTGATTAACGCGAATACAAGAATTGAATGTCAGGATTCGCCTGCCATCAAGCGGCCTACGACTTACGGGCCTCATCTCATTTTCCAGACAACCACCAGGGCCGACTATTAGAGCGCCTGTGCCGGCCGCAGCAAGCTTGAGGAAATCTCTTCTTTGAATTGTTTTTGAACCTCCATCTTTCATACCGTGTCATCTCCACTTTGCCGCATCAAAACAGAATTCTTAATCTTATATCTTTTCTTAGCCTCTATCATTTCCCGGTAATATTGAACAATTCGGATTCGAAGTAAAAATCCCACCATGGATCGATTATCTCTACTGCTGTTAATAGCCGATTTTCCCCCAAACGCCCCTTTGGACCCAACTCAGGTCCTCGTTGTCGGGAAACTCCTCGCCATTCCAGTAAAGTGCTCCACCCCAGGTGGCCCAGTGGTCCAACGCCTTCTGCGCCATGTCAATCGTCCGCGGATCGGTCCATTTTCGAAACTCGGCATGGCAATCGACAAAGGAAAAAGTGGTCCCCAAGCCGTGACGCGCGGGAACAGCATCCCACCAACGTGGCTGGTCGTAATACACGGTCCAACTACCAGGGGTCAAACGACCTTCATCAATGAATACAATGCGCCTGCCGGGATGGCGGATTTCCGATCGGTGGTTGATGTAAATCCCTTTGGGAAGCGAATTATTCCAGTCATGCCCATTCATGGCATCCACAATCGCGTAGGTGGCCCATTCACCGGGTACGCCCGTCGGACACTTGAAGATCTTGGGCGAGGAGGAATAGGGGTACAGAGCACCCTGTTCAAAGGTTTTCTGGGCTTCAATCGAAGACTCATGATGATCAGGGATCCAGGCCCAGGGATTTTCACCCCTTAAATCCCAATTCGCATTACCGTTAACAATTTTACCGTCATTATCATCGGCATACATAACCCAGGCAAGCTGGAGCTGCTTTAGGTTGCTCAGGCAGGCGGCGCGCTTGCCCTGCTCCCTGGCTCGATTCAGAGCCGGCATCAATATCGCCATGAGAACTGCGATAATAGCGATGACTACGAGCAACTCAATTAGAGTAAAACCGTTATAGCGTTTCATAAACTGATTCCTTAATCTGGGATTTCCCATTTAAAGCACATGAACTAAACCAATTTGTATTTACTCTATTGGTAAATCCGAACGCCTGGTCGAAACTTCTTTCAATTCATTTATACTAAATCAGCTACTTTCTCGTCAATAAAAATATTCATGTGATTCGCCTCTTTTTGATGAGATTGTGCGAAAATGGCTAACTCGTCCTTTTATGCTCTTGGTCTCTCATAATCAATTATCAATTAAGAAAGGGCCTATACCGAATGATTCGGTATAGGCCCCGAATTAACGCGGATCCGTTGCCCTATCGCCTGTCGGCTCATGCCGTTTTGGTGCTGGACAATTGGTGCCGGACACGGCAACGTCGTTTAGTCAATATTAGTAATCACTAAGGCATCCAACTGGCTTTCTGATTCTCTGTATCTGATCTCCAAGGTGTACGTCCCGGCAGGCATCGTGAATTCTACTGTTGGAATATCAGTATCGTCGTCGCTGAAGACATCTTCCCAGCCCCATACGACTTCCTGA
>Ga0114922_10005726_pt1 | contig 11447 bp, 5 predicted proteins | sample AartaG_FD_100975 | JGI IMG/M metagenome (GOLD analysis project Ga0114922, IMG submission 100975) | Deep subsurface microbial communities from Aarhus Bay to uncover new lineages of life (NeLLi) - Aarhus_00045 metaG | ecosystem: Environmental > Aquatic > Marine > Oceanic > Sediment | place: Aarhus...
CGGAGCTGCCACCCGGCCCTGGCGGGCGGGCGGCTGTGCTTCACCACCGGCGGCTCGGGCCTCAAGTATGGCAGCCAACCGTCGGTCATGTACTACGTCCACACCGACGGCAGCACCGACCTGACGGGAATGCGCGGGGTGCCGCTCATCAAGGGCGAGCATCTCGACTCGCGGCTGGCCGCGGCGCCCGACGGCAAGACCCTCTACATGACCGGCCTCGGTCATGCCGTTCAGCGGATTACGATCGGATCGGCCCGCGGCCCTGAGGTCTTCGCCGGGGCCGTTCACGAGCCCGGATCGAGCAACGCGCGTTTCAACACACCCTCCGCCATCGCCTGCGACGCCTCGGGGCGGGTCTACGTGGGCGACCTGCACAACAACCGGGTGCAGGTTCTCTCGCCCGGCGGCCGGCGCCTCGCCGGCATCAAGGTCCTGAGACCCGCGTGGATGGCGGTCCATCAGAGGACGGGAGCGCTCTACGTGCTCCACGGCGCACGGGTGCGGGGGAAGTCGGTCGGGCGTTTGAGCAAGTTCTCCGCCTTTCCCAAGCTGGAAGAGCTGTTCCACGTCGACGGGTTCGTGTTCCGCGTCGCCGCTCTCGATTCCTGGAGCTCCAGGCCGCGCATCTGGATGGCGGGAAGGGAGACCGTGGCGGGCCTTGCCGGAGGGCGGCACAAGCCGACACAGGCCGTTCACCCCGCGGGACTCACGATCTGGGAAGAGCAGGGGCGGAGCTGGAAGAGGATCCTCGATTTCGAGGAAGAAGCGCGGAAGAAGGCGGGCGACCGTTACTTCGGGCCGTGGAGCGGCGGCCGCTTGCGCGGCGACAAGGTCGTCTGCGATCCCACGCGGGAGGTCGTCTACTACCTCAACCGATACATCCTCGACCTGAAGACGGGCCGGTACCTCGGGAGCGTCAAGCTGCCTCACGCCACCGACGACATTGCCTTCGACAAACGCGGGTATCTTCATGCGCACTTCAACCCCGGCTTCTATGTGCCGGGCGTCGGCAGGCTCGATCCCTCCCGGCCGAAGAAGGAGAGGGACCGAAACGGCAGGGAGTGGCTCGTCTATCCGGAGGTCCCGTACGACCACGGCGTCCAGAAGATGGGCCCGTGGCGTCAGCCGTGGAGCGGCGTGCTGCCGGTCAAGGACCAGCGCGGCGCGAAGTATTTCCAGGACGGCATCGGCGTCAACATGCGGGGCGACGTCGCCGAGCAATCGAACGTCTACTACGTCCCCAGGATGGAGGACGCCGGCGTGGCGTTCGCGCGAGCCGGCATCAACGAGAGAATCCGTTCGGGGGGCTACATAGACAAGAACCAGGCGGCGCGTTTCGAGCGCCACATCGCGGAGCTCAAGCGGCGCGGCGAAGACATCTACTTCATCCGGCGTCGGCCGGGCCTCCCGTCGATGGGCGGGACCATCTGGACGTTCGACGCCACCGGCGAGCTGCGCAAGGAGCGGGCCGTCACCGCGGGGGACATCGTCAACGGGGCGATGATCGACGAGGACCGCTCGGTCTACTTCGTGACGGCGCGGCCCAGGATGGCCGGTGACCGGTACTTCCTTCGCGGCCGCGGCGGGACCATCGGCGACCCGGCCGACAAGCGGAACCGCAACCCTTTCACCGGGACGCTCATCAAATCGAAGCCGGACACGCACTGCCGCGTGGTGATGAGCAAGTCCGCGGTGCCGATGGACCCCCTCCCGGACCGGCCGCCCGATCTCATGCACACGAACTGGGCCGGCGTGTCCGGAAAGCAAGGCTGGTCGTGGGTGGAGGGGCATGAGTGGCTGTACGCGGGCGCCTCCCCCATCGTATCGCACGGGTGTTCGTGTCCCACGCAACGGATGCACCTCGACTGGTTCAAGCGTTCTTACGTGCCGGAGGTGTACCGTCACTCCATCGGGGTGGTCGACGCGGCCGGCAATCTGATCCTCCACGCCGGCCGTTACGGGAACTTCGACGGTGGAAGCGGCCCGAAGAGCCGGATACCGGTGGGGGGTGACGGGATCGGCTGTTACGCGCCCCGGTTCATATCGGGAACCGACAACTTCCTCGTGTTCGAGGACCGCGGCGAGCGGCTCGTCGTATTGAAGCTGAACTACCACGCCGAGGAGACGGTCTCGATCGGCGGCGGAACGTAGGTACTGACACATACACCCGGATCGGGTAAGATGAGCATATGAGATGTCTGCATCGACTGAGCGTGGCCCTCTGGCTGGCGGTGGCCGTCCCGCTTCTGGCTGAGGCGCGCGAAGCTTGGCCGAAGCCCTACGACAAACACTGCACCGAGCGCGAGAACGTCTTCGCGTTCACGAAGACGCCGGCGGCGAAGCTGGTCGGCGAGGACAGGTACGAGATCACGTTCGCCGTGAAGGGCTACTGCGACGTGACGGTGGCGATGGTTGGCCCTTCGACAGGTTCAGGGCGGGCGCAGGGGAAGGTGGTCCGTCATCTGGGCTCGGGGGTGCTCGGCAGGAACGCGCCGCCGCCGTTCCAGAAGCACTCGCTCAAGCAGACGCTCTACTGGAACGGGAAAGACGATCTGGACGTGTACCACAAGCATCCGCAGAAGCTGAAGGTCCGTGTGATGCTCGGCATGAAGCTGCGGTTCGACAAGTTCCTCGGGCCGACCCATCCGAAGGCGCTACCCGGCTACATCCTCGGCATCACGATCGACAAGGACGGTGCCTACGTCCTCACGCGGGGCGCGGGCGGATTCAACCATGTCGTGATCCGGAAGTTCGATCACGACGCGAAGTACGTGCAGAGCCTGCTCCCGCCGCCGGCAAGCTACCCGGAGACGAAGCTGGCGGGCCGCGCGTACATCGAATACGAGCCCGGGAAACGCGACCACCACGGCTCGATCATCGGGGAATCCATCGGATACTCCGGCAACCAGATACCGTGCCTGTACGGCAAGGGCCTGCTCGACATACAGCCCGTCATCGTGGGCTCGCGCCTCTTCTTCTGCAGCGCGGGGACCGGCTATCATTCGGGCCGCGAGCCGACCAAACTCCACTACATCTACACCGACGGCGCCACGGACGTCAAAGGGCTGACGCCGCGAGAGTTCTTCCCGTGGATCGGCGGCGCACAGGCCCCGCGCTTCGCGGCGTCGGCGGACGGGAAGTGGCTGTACATGACCGGCGCGGAAGGCGGCCGTGGCGGCTGTTCCGCCGTGTTGCGTTGCAGCGTCGAGGGCAGCGGCAGGAGCGCGGTGTTCATTGGCAAGATGAACAGGCGGGGAGAGAAAGCCGGCGTCGACCCCGGCAGCACCAACGACCGCCTCAGCGGCGCGTCCGGCATCGACACCGACAGCGCGGGACGCATCTACGTCGCCGACACGTACAACAACCGCCTGCAGGTGTTCTCACCCGAAGGGAAGTTCCTGAAGACAATCCGCGTCGACCGCCCGCACCTGGTGTGCGTCCACAAGAGGACCGGAGCGGTCTACGTTCAGCACAAGGCGCGCGTGCGCGGCACGACGGTCTCCCGAATCACGAAGTTCAGCCCGTTCGACGCGATGAAAGAGGTGTATCACGTCGACGGCATTCTGACCAGCGCGATGGCGGTGGACTCCTGGACGCCCAAGCCGCGCATCTGGATCGGCGGCGGCCTCAAGAGGAGAAGCGCGAGCGGCGGGATAATCAGTGACAGTGGCCCCGGCATCACCGTGTGGGAGGAGACCGGCGCCACGCTCAAGCAGATCTCCGGTTTTGTCGCGGAGACGAAGAAGAGCACGGGACGGAACTACTTCGGCCCCTGGAGCGGATCGGTCTACGACAAGGTCGTCTGCGACCCGACCCGCGAGACCGCCTGGTATTGCTGGAAGAAAGCCCAGGGCAGCCGCATCGTGTTCGACCTCCCGACCGGCAAGCTGCTGGGCGAGTTCCGCCTGGGAGGCCCAACGGACGACATCGCGTTCGACAAGCGCGGATACCTGCACTGCCATTTCAATCCCGGCTTCTACATGCCCGGCGTCGGGCGGCTGGACCCCGACCACGCGACGGTCTATGACGGACGAGGCCGGCGCACGCTGTCACGGGACCGGGTCTTCACCCTCAAGGAGGTGCCGTACAACTACGGCGTCGCCACCGACCGGCCGCACCGCAAGAACTGGATGGGGGCGCTCCCCGTTAAGGACCAGCCCGGAGCGAAGTATTTCCAGGACGGGTTCGGCGTGAACATGAGGGGCGACGTGGCCGAGCAGTGCAACATCTACCACGTGCCCAAGATGGCGGACACCGCGAGGGCGTTCGCGCTGGCCGGCCGGCTTGAGCGTCTGGCGCAGGGCAAGGGCCAGGGCCCGGAGAGCCAGGGATCGTACGCGGCGTTCCTTCGTTCGCTTCAGGAGCGGGAGAAACGGGGTGAGGCCGTGTTCTTCATCCCGCGTTCCCCGGGCGCTGCGCTCGCCGGCGCCACCATCTGGACCTTCGACGGCAGCGGCGAGCTCCGTGACAAGTTGGCCGTCAACGCGGGGGGCGTCATGGCCGGCGTGATGATCAACGAGGACGGCGACCTCTACTTCACGACGCTGCGGGCAAGAAACATCGACGGCAAGCGGTTCCTCCTCGGGCGCGGCGGGAACTTGGGCACGGACAAGCCTCTCGACCCGAGGAACCGGAACCCGTTCACGGGCACCTACATCAAGGTCCCCGGGAAGGGCGCCCGGTTCCTGCTCAAGAAGGCGCCCGTCCGGGCGGAGCCGGCCCCGTCCCGCCCGGTGGACCTGGCAGGCACGTCTCTGAAGAGCCCCGCCACATGGGTCCAGGGGGCGGAGTGGATGTACTCCGGCGTCACGCCGGTCTCCGCCGCGGGCTGCACCTGCCCGTCGAGCCGGCCTCACCTCGACTGGTTCAAGCGGTCGTACCTGCCGGAGGCCTACCGCCATTCGATCGGAATCGTCGATACCGGCGGCAACCTGATCATGCACGTCGGGACGTACGGCAACCACGATGACGCACTGGCCATGCGGAAGAACCCCGACGACATTCGCATGACGCTGCCTCGTTTCATCTCCGGCACGGACAACTACGTGTGCTTCGACGACTGGGGCGAACGGCTGGTCGTGCTGAGAATCGGGTATCATGCGGAGGAGACGGCCGGGATCGAGGGGCTGAAATGATGGAACGGAGGAATGCGGTGAAGACATCACGGGTGTGCTGTGTGTTGCTCTGTGTGGGGCTCCTGGGTGTGGCGCAGGGGGCGGATGATCCGACCATCAAAGGCAGGAAGCTCTCGCGGTGGGTCAGCCAGCTGCGCAGCCGCAACATCGGCTTGCAGATGCGGGCGTCGCGGGCGCTCAGAAGAGCCCCCGAGGAGTTGCGGCCCCGGATCATTCCGAAGCTCCTGCCGATTCTCAAGTCCGACCGTGAGAACGACCGGTACGCCGCGGCGCAGGTGTTGGGCGACTACGGTCCCGCGGCGAAGGCGGCCGTGCCGAGCTTGCTGCTCATGCTGGAGGGGACGCAGTTCGAACGCAATCGTGCCGCCGCGGCCAAGGCGCTGGGACAGATGTTGAAGGACTCCAAGCCGTCCGAGGAGATAGAGGAGGTCACGAAGAAGCTGATGTCCGTGTTCCGAGACCGGTACCCCGACGTGCAGCGCGAGGCGGTGAGGGCCTGCGGCATGATCGGGCCGGCCGCCAAGGCGTGTATCCCCGCTCTCAAGGATCCGCTCGTGGTCACCATCGGACGGGTCGCGCGCGACGAGCCGAACCGGAAGACCCGCCGCGCCGCCTGCTGGACGCTGGGGCGGATGGGCCCTCTGGCCAAGGACTACATCGACCGGCTGATCTCCAAGATGCACGAGGAGGGCAAAGAAGTGCCCGAGGCGGCGGAGGCCATCGGCTGTATCGGCGCGATACACGAGAACGTCGTGCCGAACATGGTGGACTTCCTCGAGAAGATGGGCCGCGACTGGCGTCACAGTCCGGCATCGAAGATGAACGGGTGGGTCGCGCTCAGGAAGTTCGGCGCGAAGTCCGAGCCGGCCGTGCCGCTGATCGCCCGTTACCTGAGAGAAGGCGTCGGGACTGAAGAGCCGCCCGATGTGTTCATCGAGTGGTTCAGGATCCTGCGGGCGGTCGGGCCGAAGGCCAAGGAGGCCCTTCCCGGCGCCAGGAAATGGGCCGACGCGAAGAGGGCTCCCGGCGGCTGGACGAAAGAGAAGCTCGCAGAGGTCCGCAAGGAAGCCGCCGCGGCGGTCGATGCGATGAAGTGATCGGCGGCGGCTCGCCCGCACGCCGGGCGGGTCATTACCATCCTTCCTTGCGGTGCTTGTTCCGCAGGATACTCTGGCACATCTTGCGGACGCGCAGTGCGAACGCGGCGGCCGCCGGATCGGCGCTGTCGGCGAGTGCCGCCTCCTGACGCATCGCTTTCACATACCGCCGGCAGCGGGCCACCGCCTGGTCCTGCTGGTTCCCCAGGCCGCGTATCTTCGCGACAGTGCCGGCCAGCTTGTACCGGCCGGTCTTCGCCTGCTCGATCATCAGCTTCACCTGATCGTCCCAGTGCTGCTCGGCCGTCTCGCCGGTCTTGCCCTTCCGGTCCACCAGCCCGGTGGTCCGGCGCAGCGCCAGGGCCAGGCCCTTGATCTTCGCCGCGAGCGGCTTCACAGGCCCGGACCTCGCCGCGTCCGAATCGCAGAACTTCGCCATTCCGTCGGCGAAGGATCGATACTCTCGGATGCGGTCGTGCACCGCGTGAACGAAGTACATCATGTCCTCGAGCGCCCGGATGAGGTGCTTCTGCTTGTCATCGGGCAGTTTCGCGCCGGGCTTCAGCCTTCGGACGTCGCGCGAGAGGATGGGGAAGATGTGGTGGTCCCATAGCGGACAGGTCGCCCCCGCCAGAAGCTTCCGCGTGCCGCCGTCGGGCCGCGCCTTGACGCCGGCGACGTCGAGGACGTATTCGCACGGGCCGGTGCCCAGCGTCTGTCGCATCACGTCGGTCAGCGTCCAAGCGTCAAGCGGGGTCTTCTTGGTCCGGTCGATGGGATAGACAATGACCCGTTCGTAGTTGTTCGCATAGCGGAACGGCTTCGGCGTATAGGTCTCGCCCTTCTTCTTCGCGGCTTGCGCTTTTCGGCGCTCGGCTCGCGTGTGGCCGCGTTCCTTGCGGCGCTCGGCGCCGTCGGCGTACACGCACACGTGGGCCTTCCCGCCCTGCAGCCAGGCCGGGCAGATGATGTGCCCGATCGCCTCCTGCCAGATCGTCGGGTACGTCTTGCTCTTCCGGAACCACTGCTTGTCGCCGGGCGTGATCGGTCCGACCATCGGGAAGCTCTGGCTCTGCGTCATCCAGTCGGCCGACACTTTGCCCTCGGCGACGACGAAGTCCGCCCGCCACTTCGCCGCGAACGGCGGCGTCCAGTCGATGGCCCGAGGCGTGTACGCGTCCCACTTCGAGATATCGAGGTCGTGCCACAGGTCCTTGCGCTCCATCACGGCAATGTGGACCGGACGGCCGAGCAACTCGATGCGGTGGCCCCGGACGTGACGGCTCCCGTTCTTCCCGGCAAGCAGTATGTCGACCTTCTGCTCCAGAGCGTCCTTCTTCTTCAGGTTGCCGGGCCACACCGACGCGACGATGGTCCGGCCGCCCGCCGGCAGGCTGAGCAGGAAGTTCTCGGCAGGCACCGTCAGGGCGTCGCGCTTGAGCCGCCGGGGATCGTAGATAACGTCGTCGCCGAAGAAGTCAGGAAGCATCACGTACCGCGCTTGCACCGTGATTTCGACGTGAGGCGCCCTTGCGCGGCTTCAGTCGGACGAACGGGCCGAGCGCCGTCACCTGCAGCTCGGCCTCCGTCTTCCCGCAGGCGAACCGAACGGTCGTGTCTGCGGCGCCCGGCTCGGCGATCGACACTGCGCTAACGGCGCCTGCCGTCTTGTCCGGACTCAGCACGGCCAACTCGACGCGCGTGGCCGGCTGCCCCGGTGTGTGGAGGACCGGGCCGGGCGCGCCCTCCGCCACCACGACGGTCAGCCTGTCGCTTTCGACCGCGACCGAACCGCGCCGGGCCTCGTCGGCGTCGACCCGGGTCCAGCCGGTACGCTGCGCGGGCGACCGGGACGCCGTCTTCGAGAGCGACCACACGCGCAGTTGGCCGGCCGCCGCGGGGCCGGCGCACAAGCACAGAACGGCAGAGAGCAACGACGTCGTCTTCACCGGGCCTCCTTCCGGAGCGAGTGTCCCCACGTGCGGCGCACATGCCGCGAGGGCCGGGCTATCGTAGTCTAGCAGGTCGAGCGAACGGGGTCCAGGGCCCCGGCGGCGGCGCTTTACTGGCGGCCGGAGCGCTGCTATAATCGGGCGACAAGGAGCAGGCGGCGGTCAAGCACGCCACGGATTCGTGTCGGGAGCCGGCCGGCCAACAGGAGAGATCGAATGCTGCGAAGTAGCTGGCTTGTCCTTCTCTCGCTGACCGCGCTCTCCGGCGTCGCCCCGGCTGCTGACGCGCGGCCGCTGGTCGGCGACATCGTCTTCCTGCGGTCCCCGGACTACCACGGCGTCCCACTGAAGAACGGCACCGCCGTTTACAGCGACCGCGGTTTCCGGCTGGAGAACGTGCCCGAGGAGGTGGCCGGAGCCACGTACATCCGCTTCGCGAATGATCTGAAGGGCTCAGCGGGCATCGGCACCACCGTGCACCTGGCTCGGCCGGCGACGGTCTACCTGTGCTACGACGCCCGCGACCAAGCCGCAGCCGGCTGGGTCAAGCGGCGCGGCTTCAGGAAGACCGGGAAGCAGATGACGGTCGGCGCGGCGGCCGTTTACCCCTTCGACATATACATGGTGAAGGCTGAGGCGGGAACGCTGGTTCTGGGTGGCAACAAGGACGCGTCCGGCACGGGCGGGCGCTGCATGTACGGCTTGGCGTTCAAGGGGGCCGCGCCCGGCGACGCCCTGCTGGTCAGCCGGGTCGGCTACGCGGTTGACCGTGGATTCCACGGTTACCGCTGTGAGAAGGACGTTCGGGTCTACCACGACCGCGGCTTCCGGCTCAGGGACGTCCCCGCCGCGCTCGAGGGTGCCGTCCTCGTGCCCACCCTCCAGGGCCTGCGGACGAGTTCCCTCGCGACCGCTCGATTCACGCTCTCCGCCACGGCGACAATCCATGTGGCCATCGAGAAGGCCCCGCCCGCGTGGGTCGTGAAGGACGGGTTCGCCAGGACAGACACGTCGCTGACGATCACTGGCTTCCGTCGGATGCCCGATGTCCGCGTCCGGCTCTACGCGCGGAAGGCCGAGGCCGGGCCGGTCACGCTGGGTCCGAACGTCGGTGCCGGCGGACGGCACGGGGCGATGTACTTCGCCATCGTCAGCGGCACGGCGGAGCAAAACAAGCTCGGTGTGCGGTCAGGGGTGATCAGGCCGCGGGTGATCGTGAAGCCGAAGAACCCGCGGACCGTGTGGTGCGACGACGCCGACCGGTGGGTCGCGACCGTGTGGGCGGGCAACCCGACGCTCGGCCCCGGCTTCGTCCAAGGCCTGCTCAAGGAGACGACCGCTCCGAGCGCTCTGCTCTTTCTCGACGACGGCCGCACGTTCGGCATCGTCGGCGGCGCGGTCACCGTCATCCGCGACGGCCGCCAGTGGGTGTTCGCCGGCGTCCCCGGCGTGAACGGACATCGCGACGGGCCGGTCAGCCGCGCGCTGTTTGGCGGGATCAGCGGGATCGCCCACCACAACGGCGACCTGATCGTGTTCGACCACGGCAACCTGTGCTTCCGCCGGCTGCGGCGCGGCAAGGACGGCGCGTGGACCGTGACCACGATCGCCGGCGTGCCCGGCCAGCAGGGCTACCGGGACGGCCCCGCGGCGAAGGCGCTGTTCCGCCAGCCGTGGAACATGGCGGTGGACGCCGCCGGACGTGTTTACACGTTCGATGGCAACCGGCTGCGCCGCATCGCCGGCGGCAAAGTCGAGACGCTTAACCCCGAGGGCGGTGACGGCCACCAGGACGGCCCACTCGCCAAGGCGCGGTTCCGCGTCTACCCCGGCGGCGGATGCTGCATCGACGAGCGCGGCGACCTCATCCTCGCCGACCGCATCAACCGCTGCATCCGAAAGATCGACCTGGGGAAGGGCGTGGTCAGCACCATCGCCGGCAAGACGAAGCTGACCACGTACCACGACGGCCCGGCGCTGCTGGCGGGGATGCACGACTCGCCCGGCTACGTGCTCTACGACCGGGTGCGGAAGTGCTACTACACCAACGGCGTCGACGAGTCGTGCCTGCGGCGGCTCGACGCCGGCTGGCTCAAGACGCTGGCCGGACTGGGCCGGGACCTGACCGGGCCGGCCAAGAAGATCGGCATGAAGTGGCCGGCCGTGATCGGCATCGACACCAGGGGCGACCTGTACTTCCGCGACGGCGGCCACCGGGGCATCGTGCGGAAGCTGTCGTTCGCTGGCAAGAAGAAAGGCGAGTGACGTGAGAAAGACCGGACTGCTCATGGCGTTGATGCTCGCGCTGCCGGTGACGACGCGGGCGGGCGAGCCGTTCGCGCTCGCGCCGGGCGGCGACGGCGTGCAGCGATCCCCGGCGGCGGCGCACGGCGGCGGCGTGTGGCTCGTCGTGTGGCAGGACGGATGGAGCGGGGACGGCGGGAACAGCAACATCCGGGGGGTGCTCATCGGCAAGGGCGCCGTGCCCGGCACCCCGTTCACAATCTGCGGCGCGGCCGGGAACCAGGAGCTGCCGCGCGTGGCCGCGGCGAAGGACGGCTTCTTCGTGGCGTGGCAGGATTACCGCGGCCGGAGGGACGCGGACGTCTATGCGGCATTCGTGACCCGCGACGGCAAGGTGCGCCATCCGAAGGGGATCGCGGTGGCCGAGGGCGCAGGCACCCAATGCCACCCGGATGTCGGATCCAACGGCGCCAGATGCCTGGTGGTATGGGAGCTCGCGGCAGGCTCGAAGCCGTGCGCCATCCGGGCGCGGCGGCTCGACGCCGCCGGCAGGCCGGCCGACCCGAAACCGCTGTCTCTGGGTCCCGGCCGCTCGCCGGCGGTGACGCACGGTTCGTCGGCGGGCAAGTACCTTGCCGTCTGGAAATCGAACGCCGGCCGCATGAGAACTGTCGAGGGCATACTCGTCCCCGACGCCGGACTGCCGGGCAAGCCGTTCACCGTGATGCAGGTGTGCAGCGACGCGCCGTCGGTCGCGGCGGGCGAGAACGGCTTCGTTGTGGTCGCGTCGTGCCGCCCCGCTCCGAACGCGTGGGGCTGGGGCGGGCCGGCCGCTTTCGTGTCCGCGCGCGTCGGCCTCGACGGCACGGCCCCGGACGCGAGGGTGACCTACGGCTACTACAACAAGGAGCTGGCGGCGCGGAGCAAGGCGAACATCCTGGACTCGTCGCAGTGGAAGCGGTCACCCAACATCTGGCCGGCGGGCAAGGTGGGCGGGTTCCCGGGTACGCACGACGACC